>Ga0307380_10006868_pt1 | contig 14882 bp, 11 predicted proteins | sample UN3MG_FD_202239 | JGI IMG/M metagenome (GOLD analysis project Ga0307380, IMG submission 202239) | Soil microbial communities from Risofladan, Vaasa, Finland - UN-3 | ecosystem: Environmental > Terrestrial > Soil > Coastal area > Acid sulfate soil | place: Finland: Risofladan, Vaasa | collected... | reverse complement strand
AATTAACCGGTTTGATGGCACTGCCCGGCTGGCGGGGCTGGAGGGTAACATTGACATTGCCGTCATGTTCAAGGTCAAAATAATCGCGGGAGCCAACCATAGCCAGGACCTCACCTGTCTGGGGATTGGTAACCAAAGCGGCGCCATTGCCGACCTGAAGCTTTTCAAGGCTGGCTACCTCTTGTTTGATTGCTTCTTGGGCAAAGTTTTGGAGATTAAGATCAAGAGAGGTTTTAACTTCCAACCCGCCCTCCTCAACCACCATCTCGCCATACTTTTGGACTAAGAGATCTTTAACATACATTACAAAATGAGGAGCGTAGATATCCGTTTTTTGAGGAGCAAAGAAAAGCTCTTGGGCTTTGGCTTCTTCGGCTTGCTCATGGGTGATGAAGTGGTTTTCTACCATGGCCCGCAGCACCTGGTTTTGGCGGGCCTTGGAAAGCTCCGGATGGACTCCAAAAGGAGAATAAGTAGTGGGAGAGGCAGGCAAACCAGCCAAAAGAGCCGCTTCAGCCAAAGACAAATCCCGAACAGATTTGCCAAAGTAGGACCAGGCTGCTTCCTGGGCGCCATAGGAAGCCCCGCCGTAACCGACCTCATTAAGATACATCTGTAAAATCTCATCCTTGGTAAAAGCCAGTTCTACCTGGAAAGCTAAAACCAGCTCTTTGATTTTTCTTTCCAAAGTCCTTTCCGGAGTTAAAAGGGCATTTTTAACCAATTGCTGGGTAATGGTGGAGCCGCCCTCAAGTTTGCCTTGGACAAGATTTTTAAAAAAGCTCCGGGTAATCCCTTTGTAGGAAAAGCCATAATGATGGTAAAATTCGCTGTCTTCAATGGCCACGGTTGCCTGAATCAGGCTAACCGGAACCTCTTCTAGTTTGACCAAGGACCGGTTTTGATTGCGGTAGATTTTATACAAAAGCTGGTCGTTTCGATCATAAATTTTGGTGGAGACGATCTGATTGCGGGTGATCAGCTCATTGGGGTGGGGAAGGTTTCTTAAAAGGGCCAGGTAGGTAATCAAACAGATGGTAAAAACCATCCATAAAAAGCTGGCCAGAACAAGATACCTTCGTCTAAACCTGACAAGCTTGATTTTAGGCAGACCGACCTTTGGCAAGCCAATTTTAGGCAAGCCAATCCTGGGGATTTTAACTGACGGAAGCCTAAGCTTAGCTTTTTTGAGCCGGGAAAAAACCAAGCCCAAAAACTGCCAAGAAAGCCGACCAAGAAAAAGGATGGTTTGGCCAATCAAAACCAAAAGGCCGGCAGTTGTTTTTTTGATTAAAAGAAGAAAGATGATTAAACCTTGGAAAGAAAAAAGAAGAGCTAAACTAGCCGGCCGGCCGATGAGTTCCAAAATAAGGGCGAACCAGCCAAAAAAGGTTTTTGGTTTTTCAAAATCCTTGCCAAAAAATTTCGGGGCAGAAGGTCGCTTGGATCGAAGTTTCTTGGCGGAGTAAATCGTTCCTGTCCTCTTAACCGCCATTGCCTCTCTTATTCTAATCTATTTTGAGCCTGATTTAAAGGGGGAATTTTGGTAAAATAAAGCGATGGCGAAAATTAAACTAGTTTGTTTTGATGTTGATGGAACTTTGGCTGAAGGAAATTCTTGGCAGATTTTAACTGCTGGGTTAGGCTATCCGCCAGAAAAGGTAGTTGAGTTTTATCAAAAAGCAAAAAGCGGCAAGCTTTCTTTTGAAGAAGCGGAAAGAAGATACACTCAGATGCTTCAGGAGAGTGGAAAAGCAACCAAGCCGTTGATCAAAGAGCTGTTTACTCAGGTAAATTTTCGACCAGGGGCAAAGGAATTAATTACTTATTTAAAGAAAAAAGGCTATCCGATCTATCTTATTTCCGGGGCAATTGATCTTTATGTTAGCCATCTTGCCAAAAAATTGAGAGTTGATGGTCTCTATGCCAATTCAAGCTTAAGTTTTGATAACAAAGGAGTTTTGCAAAAAATTCATTACCGAGAAAGGCAGGGCGAATTAAAAGTTGAACAACTCAGAGATCTAGTTCAAAAGCTGGGAATTAAAATGAATGAAACGGTTTTCGTTGGTGACAGCGAAAATGATCTTAAAGTTTTTCAAGCCACTGGCCACGGTATTGCCGTTCATTGTACTAATGAAGACTTAAAAAAAATCGCTTGGAAAGTCGTTGATTCGTTGGAGAAGATTAAAGAAATTCTTTAAGGCTGGGGTGGGGCAGAAGTGACTGCTGGCGCTAGGGCATAAGGATGGAGAATAAAAAGTTCTGTGGGTGGCGTACAATCCAGGCAATAAGGGGTGTTCAGAGGATCAAAGATAACCTGGTGTTCCTGCAGTTCCCTGTTTTCCGGCGGCGTTTTATCAGTCGCCAGCTGATTAGTGGTTTTGTCAATCTCAATAAAAGCTTTTAAATTTTCCATCTCCGAAGGAATAGTCCCTTCTAGAAAATATTCAAACCGAGTTTCGCAAGGAGACTCGGGGTTGGGTGCCTTGCCGGAAAGAGCACAAACCTGACCGCCGACAACTCCTTCGGGTTTAAGCGGCCACTCCTCTTCCTTATCTTTTAAGGCATAGGCGATAATCTCATTCCAAATTGGGGAGGCACCGGTGATGCCTGAGGCAACATAGCTCATCGGCGTGTTGTCATTGTTACCCACCCAAACGGCCACCAGGCGGGAAGAGGTGTAGCCGATGGTCCAGTTATCCCGCTTATCATTGGTAGTGCCGGTTTTAACCGAAACTTCAGGATGATTCTTAACATTAAGGAAAGAGCCGGTTCCAAAGGCAGCTGAGCGGGCGTTGTTATCCAAAAGGATATGGGAGATAAGGTAAGCCACCTCCATGGGAATGACCCTTGGCCCTTCGGTCTCCTCGTGCTGGTAGATTACTCCCCCGGAAAGAGATTCAACCTTCTCAATGGCGTAAAGATCTTTCCTGATGCCGGCGTTGGCAAAAACGGCAAAAGCAGTCGCCATATCCACCATTTTCACCTCGCCTCCGCCCAGGGTAAGGGAAAGGCCGTATTGGGAGGGGTCTTCAAAGGTGGTGATCCCAAACTTTCTGGCGGCGGCCACAAAATCCTCCAGCCCGTTAAGGGTTAAAACCTTGACGGCCGGGAGGTTAATAGAGTTACCCAGAGCAAACCGGGCCTGAACAGGGCCCCTAAAGGCGCCATCATAATTGACCGGACAGTAAAGCTTTTGGCCTGGAACAGAAAAACAGGTGGGAATATCATTTAAAACCGTGGCCGGGGTAATCACTTTTTTATCAAGGGCCAAAGCATAATTAAGGGGTTTGATGGAACTGCCTGGTTGTCTGGGGCGGAGAGTCACGTTTACCCGGCCGTCATGCTCCTCATCAAAATAATCATGAGACCCGATCATGGCCAGAAACTCGCCTGTTTCAGGATTGGTCACCAAAGCAGCGCCATTGGTGATTTCTAAATTACGGTTCTCAAGAGTGGCTACTTGGGTGGCCACTGCTTCTTGGGCAAAGTTTTGCAGATCAAGATCAAGGGTGGTGGTGACCTTCAAGCCTCCTTGTTCCACCTCCCGCTGGCCATACCGGTCTACCAAAAGCTCCTTAACATAAAAAACAAAATGAGGGGCTTTGATGGAAACCGCGGCCGGGGCAAAGAAAAGCTCTTCCTCAAGGGCTTCTTGTTTTTCATCTTGGCTGATGTAGTTATCTTCAACCATCCGGTTAAGGACCAACTCCTGCCGCCTTCTGGCCTCCTCGGGATGAGCCCCAAAAGGAGAAAAACGGGTGGGAGCGGCCGGCAATCCAGCTAAAAGAGCCGTTTCTCCCAAACTTAAATCTTGAGCTTTTTTATTGAAATAGGTTTGGGCCGCAGCCTCAACTCCCCAGGCAGTGCCGCCGTAAGGGACCTGATTAAGATACATTTCCAGAATCTGGTCTTTGGAGTAAATCATTTCGGTGGTCATAGCCAAAACTGCTTCTCTGACTTTTCTTCTTAAAGTCCGCTCCTGGGTTAAAAGGGCGTTTTTAACCAGCTGTTGGGTGATGGTGGAGCCGCCCTGAAGACTGCGTCGGAAAACAATGTTGAAGGCCGCCCTCATAATTCCTTCCCAGGCAAAACCCCGGTGCTGGTAGAAGTTTTTGTCCTCAATGGCCACAGTTGCCCACTTGATGTATTCCGGCAACTCTTCCATTTTAACGGGGATCCGGTTTTTTTCCGCGTAGATCTCATAAAGAAGCTCGCCGTTACGGTCAAGAATTTGGGTGGAGGCCGGGAAAGGGTAGGAGGCCAGCTTGGTTGGCAAGGGCAAGTCTTTGAAAATAAACCAAAAAATAAAAAAGCAAAAAAGAAAAAGAACCATTAAAAGAGGCCAGTTTTTTCCCCAGAACTTTTGCCACCTTTCGGGTAGACGGGCCCCAATCCAACCAGCCCCCTGGCTGATTCGGTTAAAACCAAAACCTTTCTTCCTGCTTGTTTTCTTTTTGGCCATAGGCTATATTATATAATAGTCAAAATGAAAGAAAAGCAAGCCCTCAGAAGAGTTTTTGGCCTTTTTGCCTTCATTCTGGTGGTTTGGGGTTTTTACCGCTTTTTATTCCGCTTTCCGGAAACAGTTGAAGAATTGATCTTAAAACCCATTGTTTGGCTGGGAGCAGTCTTTTGGGTGGTTAAAAGACTTGAGAAAAAACCATTGGCCTCTTTGGGGATTACCGGCAAAAACCTTTTTAAAAGTATTTATTGGGGCCTTTTTTTGGGGGCCATTTTTGCCCTTGAAGGCCTCTTGACCAATTATTTAAAATATGGCAATTTTTCTTTTATTGAGATTGCCTTCAGTCGAGCAGCCTTTTTGGGGGCGATCGGCCTTTCCTTGGTAACCGCCATTTCCGAAGAAACCGTTTTCAGGGGCTACATTTTCAACCGCCTCCACCGGATTTTAAAAAGTGAGTGGCAGGCAAACCTTCTTTCCGCGGTTGGTTTTGCCTTAGTTCATTTGCCGATAACCATTTTTGTTCTTCGCTACTCTCCAGATGAAATTTTGGTTTATCTTTGGCTGGTAAGCCTTTTTGGCCTTGGTTCGGCTTTTGTTTTTGCCCGAACAGGCAATCTTATCTCTTCGGTTTTGATGCATGTTTTTTGGAGCTGGCCGATAGTTCTTTTTAGGTAAAGATGGACTGCAAGATTAAGGAAAACCTTTCCCGCTGCCCCTGCACCTATCCGGGCTGTCCCCGAAAAGGGAAATGTTGTGATTGTCTAAGTTATCATTTGTCAAGGGAGGAGCTGCCGGCCTGCTGTTTTCCGCCTGAGGCGGAAAAGACCTACGATCGTTCAATTGCCAAATTTGTTAAAATAACAAGCTGAAGGGAAGGGAGGTGAAGAGGAATGTTTAAAAAGATTTTATTAATAGGGGCGGCTTTAGTTTTTGCGATCGGCGTTTTAACGGCTTCCCTGATGCGCACTTCCGGGGAAAGCTTGGCCCAATCTTACCAGGTAGAACCGATGGCAATAACCTCAGTTGAGGGGACGGAAGTTGAGACGGAGGGAACACCCGCTGCCATCCAGGAGATTGATTATCAGCTGGCTTATCCGGGGATTTTACCAGACCATTTTCTTTATCCCTTGAAAATGATCCGAGACCGAGTTTGGCTTTTTTTGACCACCGATTCTTTGAAAAAGGCCGATCTTTTGCTGACCTACGCGGACAAAAGAATTTGGGCGGCCCAGATGCTTCTTGATAAAGGCAAGGATGATTTAGCGGTCAGTACGGCCACGAAAGCGGAAAAATATTTAGAACAGGCTGCCGTTCAAGGAGAAAAAGCCCAGGAAGCAGGTAAAAACACCGTTGCCTTTTTGGAAAAAATTTCTCAAGCCAGCTTGAAGCACGAAGAAATCCTTTTGGGAATGAGCAATCGGTTTTCAGGTCAGGCCCAGGAAACGATTGAGAAAATTCTAGAGTATCCTCGCCGAACCTTAAACCAGCTAAGAAGCTTTAAAGAAGAAATAAAAGCGACTTTAAAACTGGAATTTGAAAGCGAGGAAACAAGAACTTTCAGCGAGGTAGGCCTGGAACAGCCGGCAACCGCCTTTGGGATTTTGGCAAAAGTGGCCCAGGAAGAGGGGATTAAGCTTTTGACTAAAGAGTATGATTTCGGAATTCTTGTTGAATCAATCGGCGGAATTGAAAACACCCAAGAGCGGGCCTGGATTTATTTTGTCAACGACCAGGCCGGCGAGGTGGCGGCTGATCAAAAAGAGATCTCAAGTGGCGATGTGGTAGAATGGCGCTATATTGAGCCGATCTACTAAAGAAAAAGGAGATCAAATGAAAAAGTTTTTGTTAGCTTTTTTACTGATTGCTCTTGGTGTGGCCGGAAGAACCGTTTTCCACCTGGCTCCCAACGTGGAAATGGTTACCCTGGCCTCCCTTTTGGCGGCCGCTTATTTGGGTCGGAAATATGCTCTTTTAGTTCCTTTTGCGATCATGGTGATCACCGACACCTTAATTGGCAACACTAATATTTTTATCTTCACCTGGTCGGCTTGGTTGATGATCGGCTTTTCAGGTCTTATCTTAAGAAAGAAAGAGGGGGTAAAACTGGTTGGGGCGGCTACCGGTTGGGGAATTTTGACCTCTCTTTTCTTCTATCTTTTTACTAACTTTGGCGTCTGGGCGCTTGATTCTTGGGGAATGTACAGCCGAGATTTGGTGGGCCTGATCAACTGTTGTCTGATGGGACTGCCTTTTTTGAAAGCTAATCTTTTGGGTAATTTAGTTTTTGTTCCGGTTGGTTTTTCAGTGGTTGAAATGGCTTTTCGGAAAGAAAAAATGTTCAGTTTAGGGAAAGTGATAACCGCCAAAATCTTTAATCCAAAAGACTAGTCTTTGCTCTAGGCTGAATTTCTGATACAGTTTGATCTTTTTTTTGGGAGTTGACAGAAAAAGAAGGGGAGCTGTTAAGATTACTTCACGCTACTTTCTGTTGCTTTCCTTTTAAGGAACTTAATCTCAAAGAGTAGCGGCAGACCTACGCTTTTGAGTAGGCGGACACCACTGTCCATTTTCTCTGCCAGGACAGCATTTTGTTTTTTAAAGGGTTTATTATGGTCAAGAAAACGAAACTAACCATTAGAAAAATTAGAAAACGTGACGGGAGGATTGTTCCCTTTGATCAAAGGCGGATAAGCAGCGCCATTTGGAAGGCAGCCGAGGCCGTCGGCGGGACAGACCGGAGGAGAGCCCAGTATCTTTCTGATAAGGTGATCGAGGTTTTAGAAAAGCGTTTCAGCGGCCATACGGTTGCCACCGTGGAACAGGTCCAAGACGTTGTCGAAGCGGTTTTAATGAGACACGGTCACTACACGACCGCTAAAGCCTACATTCTTTACCGGGACCTTCGCAACCGGATTCGGGATGTGAAATCTTTAATTGACTCCGATGAACTGATGGGCAATTATATTAACGGCACTGATTGGCAGGTGAAGGAGAATAGCAACATGAGTTATTCTCTTCAGGGGTTAAACAATCACGTGGCCTCAGACATTTCCCGGCGGTTTTGGCTTAACAAACTTTATCCCAAGGAAGCCAAGAACGCCCACCTTTCCGGTGATTTTCATATCCACGATCTCCAGCTTTTAGCTCCCTACTGTGTTGGCTGGGATCTGAGAGACCTTTTAATTAAAGGCTTCACCGGCGTTGCCGGCAAGACTGCTAGCCGGCCGGCCAAACATTTGCGAACCGCCCTGGGCCAACTGGTTAATTTTTTTTACACCCTGCAAGGCGAATCAGCCGGGGCAAACGCTGTTTCTAATTTTGACACCTTTTTAGCCCCTTTTGTTTGGGCGGATAAGCTTTCCTATAAAGAAACCAAGCAGGCGATGCAGGAGTTTTTGTTTAACATGAATGTTCCCACTAGGGTTGGCTTTCAAACTCCCTTTACCAATATTACCCTTGATCTTCATCCTCCTAAAACCTATGCCGAAGAAGCGGCGATTATTGGCGGCAAACCGATCAGGAGAAAATATAAATATTTTCAAAAAGAGATGAATATGATTAATCGGGCTTTTGCGGAGGTGATGTCCGAGGGTGATGCCCAGGGAAGAGTCTTTAGTTTCCCGATCCCGACTTACAATATTACCCGCGACTTTGTTTGGGGCAATGGAGAATGGGATTTTATCTGGGAGATGACCGCCAAATATGGCATTCCTTACTTTTCCAATTTTGTCAATTCCGATATGAAGCCTGAAGATGCCCGGAGCATGTGTTGCCGCTTAAGACTTGACAATCGGGAGCTTAAAAAGCGAGGCGGTGGCTATTTTGGCTCCAATCCTTTAACCGGCAGTATTGGGGTGGTGACTTTAAACATGGCCCGGATTGGCTATCTGGCTAAAAGCGAAGAGGACTATTTTAAGCGCCTGGCTCGATTAATGGATATTGCCCGAGACAGCCTTTTAACCAAACGCCAGGTTCTTGAACGGCTAACCAACCAGGGTCTTTACCCCTACTCTAAATTTTATCTTTCCGGGATCAAGAAAAGATTTGGCGGTTATTGGAAGAATCATTTCAACACCATCGGTATTAACGGGATGAATGAAAGCCTGCTTAACTTTGCCAAAGCGGATATTGGTTCCGAGAAAGGCCGGCGCCTGGCCATCAAAACCCTTGATTTTATCAGAAAAAGATTAGCTAACTATCAAAAGGATTTCAATGAGCTTTTTAATCTTGAGGCCACTCCGGCGGAAGGAACAACCTACCGCTTTGCCAATCTTGATAAAAAGGTTTACCCCAAGATTATTGTCGCTAACGAAAAAGATGTGGCCCAAAACGGGAGCAAACCTTATTACACCAACTCCTCCCAGCTGCCGGTAAGTTATACCGATGATATTTTTGAAGCCCTGGAGCTTCAGGACGAACTCCAAACCAGATATACTGGGGGCACGGTTCTTCACGGCTATTTAGGTGAAGCGATTCAAGATCCGGAGGCAGCTAAGCTTTTGGTAAGAAAAATTGCCGAAAATTACCGCCTGCCTTACTACACCTTAACACCCACTTTTAGTATTTGCCAATCTCACGGCTATCTTAGGGGCCAGCATGAAACCTGCCCGGATTGCGGGGCCAGCACAGAAATTTTTTCTCGGGTGGTGGGTTACCTTCGCCCTGTCCAGCAATGGAACCCGAGCAAGCAAGCTGAGTTTTGGGACCGAAAAGGTTTTATGGTTTCATGAAAATAGGCGGACTTCAGAAAGTCACCCTGCTCGATTTCCCTGCCCAAATTGGGGCCATTGTTTTTACCAAGGGCTGCAATTTTCGCTGCCCTTTTTGTTTTAACCGCGATCTAGTTTTAGATAAAACACCCACCGTTTCCCAAAGCACGATCCTGGCCTTTTTGAAAAAAAGAAAAGGGATTCTTGACGGAGTTGTTTTGACCGGCGGCGAGCCGCTTCTTCAAGAAAATTTAGAACAGTTTATCAAAAAAGTCAGAAGGCTGGGTTTTAAAGTTAAACTGGACACCAACGGCACTTCACCAGATCTCTTAAAAGACTTGCTTGAAAGAAAACTGGTTGATTATGTGGCCCTTGATTATAAGGCGCCGCTTGACAAAAGCTATGCCCAGGCGATTGGCAAAAAGGAATTTGATTTCCGGATAATCAACCAGTCAATAAAGATCCTTTTAAAATCAAAAACCCCTTTTGAGTTGCGGACCACGATTGTGCCGGGGATCCATGACCAAAAAAAATTGGTCAAAATGGCCAGACAGCTTAAAGGTCTTCTGGGCAAAAAAAGGCCTAGCTGGTATTGGCAGAATTTTCAAGCCAAGAATTGCCTGAAAAGGGATTTTGAAAAAATAAAACCCTACACTAAAATAGGTTTGGAGCGCTTTTTAGTTGCTGCCAAAAGAAACTATCCGGAGATAAAGCTAAGACCAAGCTAAATGATTTACCAAGACCCGGTTTACGGTAAAAATAAAATCACCGAACCGGTGATTTTGGAACTGCTTAACTGTCAACCTCTTAACCGGCTCAAAAAGATCAGCCAGCACGGGGCAACCATTTACAATAAGGAATACAAAAAACGGGTAATTACCAGGCATGAACACTGCCTTGGTGTTTGCTTGCTTTTAAAACGCTTCAACGCCAGCCTTGAGGAGCAGATTGCCGGCCTTTTACATGATGTTTCCCACACCGTCTTTTCCCATGTGATTGATCGGGTTTTCCCCAGTGAAGAGCATGATTACCATGAGAAATTCCATCGCCAGATAATTACCGAGTCGAAAATACCCAAAATATTGAAAAAGTTTAAAATCGATCCGGAAAAGGTTTTAGACGAGGAGAACTTTCCCTTGCTGGAGAAAAAATTACCGGCTCTTTGCGCTGACCGGCTTGATTATTTCCTAAGAGAGGTCGGCCTTTTTTTTGATCATCAGGTTGAACCTACTCTTGAAAGCTTAGCGGTGATTGAAAACCAGCTGGTTTTTGTTAAGAGGCAACAAGCTTTAAAATTTGCCCACCATTTTATCCGGATGAATGATGTTTTTTGGGCAAATACCTTCCAGGAGTATCTTTATGATCTTTTGGCCCAGGCGATCAAAGAGGCGGTTAAAAAAGACTATTTGGTTGAAGCTGATTTTTTCAGCACCGAGAAGGAGGTTTTTAAAAAACTGCGCCAGCCAAAAGACGACTCAATTAACCGGCTCTTAAAAAAAATGAAAAAGGCCCAAGAGAAAAATCTAGTTCGGGTCCGAAAAGGGGGAGGAGTGCGGATTAAAAGTAAAATCAGAGTCGTTGACCCTCTGGTTTTGGTTAACGGGGAAATAAAAAGACTGTCAACTTTGGATAAGAAATTTGTCAGGCTTGCCCATAACTTTCGCGAAAAAAGATCAAGGCCTTATTGGGTAAGATATAATGATTAGGGGCGTTGTGAAGAGCAAAAAAAGAACTTTAGGGACCAAGAAGAGCTTTCTTTTATTGCTTTTTGTTTTAAGGTATAATAACTCTCAAGATGGCTGATCTGCCCAGCGAACCACAGGTGCCAACACCTAAGGAACAAAAAGAAATTGCCGCCAATTTCTCTAAAGAAAAACATCCGGTAGTTGAACGGCCAACCACGCCTGAGATTCCCCTTGAAATTGAGCATGTTGAAGCTGTTGCCGGAGCGGAAATCCAACTACCCCAGCCAGTAACCGATGATAAGACCGGTCAGGTTTTGGTTACTTCACCAGCGGCAGCTCAACCTAAGGTGACCCTTCCTTTAACCGAAGAGGAAATTGAAAGAGGCTTGCATCTTAAGGTGATCAATTCCTTTCGGTGGCTGGCGGAATGGTGCCAGCGGCTGGTTAAAATATTTCACGGACGAGTTGTTTATCGGCAAGTTCCCAAAAAATGAACCAAATAGTAACCAATTTAATTGGCAAGATTGAATATTTTTCCCTTTTGGCACTTTTGGCCGTAGGAGGGTTTCTTGGCCTTTTGGCTTTAGGCTATTTAGCCCTTTTATGGTGGAAGCATCGCCATCGAGAAGAACATTCCCTAAACTTTGTTCTCCTTCAGGTTTCGGTGCCCCGCTCTAATGAGATTAAAATTGATGCGGCTGAACAACTTTTTGCCAGCCTTTTTGCCATCAAAAAAGGGGGCTGGTTTTCCTTTCTCAAGCCTCAAGAACACATCTCCTTTGAAATTGTTGCCCTGTCAGAGGATATCCGCTTTTATGTTTCTGTACCTGAAAAACTGCGGGACATGGTGGAAAAACAAATCCATGGTGCTTATCCCGGGGCAGAAGTGCAGGAAACTCCCGAGTACAAAATATTTTCAGAAAAGGGGAAAGTTGCCTTTAAATCTTTACAACTGAGAGCGGATTCTTTTTACCCGATCAAGGCTTATCGGGATCTTCCTACCGACTCTTTATCTTCAACTACCAGTGCCTTGGCTAAAATGAGAGAAGGGGAGGGGGCGGCTATTCAACTGATTGTTTCTCCGGCAGACAACAAATGGCGAGCGGCCGGCAAAAGTTTTATCTCAAAAACCAAAAAAGAAGAGGCAGATGTTGAAAAAGCAAAATTTAAAGTTGACGCCAAAACCTTGGAGGCAGTGGAGAATAAATGCTCCAAGCCGGGTTTTGAGGTAACCATTCGGCTGGTGGTTTGCGCCGAAACAATGGAGACGGCGAAAGCCCATCTGACCAACATCAAAACTGCCTTTGAGCAATTTTCCGGGGATCTTAATGGATTTAAAAAGAAAAAACATCTGATTAAAAAAACTTTTATGATTGACTTTATTTATCGTTATGCCCCGATGTTTTCCTTTTTTGGCAAAAAGGCGGTTTTAAATTCTGAGGAGCTGGCCACCCTTTTCCATTTTCCTAACAAATCAGTGGAAACGCCCCATATTCACTGGATTTATTCCAAAAGAGCGCCGGCTCCAATTGAGGTGCCCAAAAAAGGCCTTTTTTTGGGCCGAAGCGTTTACCGGGGGGTCAGCCGGGATGTTTTTATTTCCGATAGCGATCGGCGCCGCCATCTTTATATCATCGGTAAAACCGGCACCGGTAAATCCGAGCTTTTGCGCGACCTGGTTTTACAGGACATCAGAAGCGGCAAAGGGGTTTGCCTGATTGACCCCCATGATTTGGCTGAAGACCTTTTAGGCTACATTCCGCCCGAGAGGGCGGAAGACGTGATTTACTTTGACCCTTCAGATACCGAGCGGCCGATGGGCTTAAACCTTCTTGAGGCCTACACCGAGCAGCAGCAGCACCTGATCACCACAGCGATCATCAACTTAATGTACAAGCTGTACGACCCCTATAAAACCGGGATTATTGGCCCCCGGTTTGAACACGCGATCAGGAACGCGATGCTCACCGTCATGGCTGAGCCGGGCAACACTTTTGTGGAGGTGGTTCGTTGTCTTACCGATCCTAAGTTTGTTCAAGAGCTTTTGCCCAAAGTAACTGACCCGATGGTGCGCCGTTATTGGACCGACCAGATTGCCCAGACAGCGGATTTCCATAAATCCGAGGTCTTGGATTACATTGTTTCTAAGTTCGGCCGGTTCGTGACCAACAAGATGATGCGTAATATCATCGGCCAATCAAAATCGGCTTTTGATTTTAGACAAGTGATGGATGAAGGCAAGATTTTGATTATTAATTTAGCCAAGGGCAAGATAGGGGAGGAGAATTCAAGCTTTCTAGGCCTGGTTTTGATCCCCAGAATCTTGATTGCGGCCATGAGCCGATCCGACGTCCCGGAAGAAAAACGGCGCGATTTTTACCTTTACGTTGACGAGTTTCAAAACTTTGCCACTCCGGATTTTGCCCAAATCTTGTCAGAAGCCAGAAAGTATAAGCTCAACCTGACCGTGGCAAACCAATTTATTGGCCAAATGGATGAAGAAGTTAAAAACGCGGTTTTTGGCAACGTCGGCACGGCAACGGCTTTCAGGGTTGGGGTTTCTGATGCCAATTATCTGGCCCGGGAATTCCAGCCGGTTTTTGCTGAAGATGACCTTTTAAACATTGACCGCTTCCATGTTTACATTAAAACGATTGTTAACAATGAACCGGTGCCGGCTTTTTCCATGGATGTAACCAAGGATATGAAGGCGATGGAGAAGCAAAGGAACCCTAAGGTGGCGGAAATGATCAAGCAATTGACGCGCCTCAAGTATGGTCGAGACAGACAAGTGGTGGAAGCAGAAATCGCCCAAAGAGCTCGACTTTAGCCTCAAAGTTTGCTAAAATTAGCCTGGGCCTGTAGTTCAACGGCAAGAACGGGATTCTTATAAAGTCCAGAAGAAGGTTCGACTCCTTCCAGGCCCACCAAAAAACCCGCTTGAGCGGGCTTTTTTAAACTTTCAAAGCATAATCTCTTTTTACAACTCTTCCAACTTGACTCTTTCCTCAACCTTTTCTTTGACCAAATCCAAATATTTTTCGGTAGTTGAAAGGCGTTTGTGGCCAGCCAACCTGGAAACCAAGACCACCGAAGCACCGGTCATTAACTGATGGGCAATAAAGGTGTGGCGCAGGTCATTGACCTTGGCATTCTTGATCCCGGCGAGCCTGAAATAGCGATCAATCGCGGTTCGGATATTGCGGATCAAAAGGGGCCGGCCGGTTTTGGTTAAAAAAACGTTTTTGGTTCGGCTTTTAGTCCTTACCTTAAGATAGCGCTCTAAAGCATTTTTAGCGGCTTTGTTTAAGGGAATCTTTCGGGCTGAATGGGATTCAAAGGGCTTGATTTGAATCTCTTTTTCTTTAAAATCAGCCAGTTCCAAGCGGGCCAGCTCACCGATTCTCATCCCGGTTTGAAGCAAAAGTTCAATCACGGCACTCATTCGGGGATCATCCCGGGCGCTGTCTCTAAGGGCCCGATATTCCATTTTAGTTAAAATCCGGGGGGGCTTGATTTCGTATTTGGGGTGGGTAACTAAACTGGCGGGATCATCCTTGATGGAACCGGAAGCTTTTAAGAATCTAAAAAAGGTTTTGACCGAATTAAGCTTTCTGGAAACTGATTTGGGCGTGTATTTTTTCTCAGCAAGAGAGGTCTTAAACCCTTCAACCAGTTCTTGGGAAACCGAACCCGGTTGGGCAATTTGTTTTCTAGCCAGAAAGGCAACCAGCTGCTCAATGTCCTTGCCATATGCTAGAATAGTAGCCGAAGCCCGATTTCGATCTTGAAGAAAATCAAGGAATTTTTTCTGGGCAGTCTCAAGGGAGGTTATTTCCTCTGCCATACTGCCCCATAATAGCAACAAAAAGGACAGGTTGTCAATAAGGAAAAATGCGCAAAAAATTGCTCACTTTAGCGATTTTGGTGATTGGGGTTAGTCTCATAGTTAATCTTTCTCGGGATATTCTTCGCCTTCTTAAGGCCGGCGGACAGGTTAAGAAAGCCGAGGAGAAACTGGTT
>Ga0307380_10006865_pt1 | contig 14886 bp, 17 predicted proteins | sample UN3MG_FD_202239 | JGI IMG/M metagenome (GOLD analysis project Ga0307380, IMG submission 202239) | Soil microbial communities from Risofladan, Vaasa, Finland - UN-3 | ecosystem: Environmental > Terrestrial > Soil > Coastal area > Acid sulfate soil | place: Finland: Risofladan, Vaasa | collected... | reverse complement strand
TCATTCGCAGCTCCAATCTCATAACCTAACCTCCTTTCCTTAAAGATTAGGTTATAAATCTAATAGATTTTCCTGTCCATTTCGGTTAGATTTTTAAATAACAAGATGATACCTCTACGGTTAGATTATAGATGATTCGATTCGTTCACTGTCACGGCAACGTGATAATTTCCGGTTTGGGCAAAGCAAAAATTTCCGGTTTTTAGAAAATCGTGTAAGGTTCTTCTTTGTGAAGACAAGCAAGGAGAACCGACATGAGAGAGGATCTTATCACGTTGAGCAAAAGAGAGATTGAACGTTTAAGGATCATTCACCGGGTTATGGGCAAGCAGATGACCCAGGTGAAAGCCTCAGAGCTGTTAGGAATAACGGATCGGCAGGTGAGGAACATCATTGGCAAGACACGAAACAATGGCGATGGAACGATAGCCCATGGGAATAGGGGGCGAGTTGCGGCGAATAAGATGCCCGCAGAGCTTGAGGTCCGGATCGGTGGGATAGTGAAGAGGCGCTATCCTGATTTTGGGCCGAAATTTGTTTCTGAGAAGCTAGAGGAGCGGGAGGGGATCAAGGTCAGCAAGGAGAAGCTGCGGCAAATTATGATTGCGAAAGGTCTATGGCGAGTGAGGAGGCGGAGGAAGGAAGTTCATCAATGGAGAGAGAGGAAAGCGTATTATGGGGAGATGGTGCAGATGGATGGGTCGCATCATGATTGGTTGGAAGGCAGAGGGCCGGAGCTTGTGTTTATGGGATACATAGATGACGCCACGAATCGAGTGTTTGGGCTTTTCTATGACTACGAAGGGGTCTTTCCTGCGATGGACTCTCTCGAGCGCTATATAAGCCTCTATGGGCTTCCTCGCAGTCTTTATCTAGACAAGGACTCCACTTATAAGACAACACGCCAGCCAGATACCGATGAGCTGCTGAGAGGAAAAGTGGCAGAGACTCAGTTTGAAAGAGCCTGTGGAGAGCTGGAGATAGGAGTGATTCATGCTAACTCTCCTCAGGCCAAAGGCCGGATCGAGAGAACTTTTGGCACCCTTCAGGACCGGCTGATCAAGGAGATGAGGCTAGCAGGTGTAAGGACCAAGGAAGAAGCGAATCTATTCCTTGAGTGGTATTTGCCGATTTACAATGAACGGTTTTTAAGAGTGGCCAGAGAGGAAGGCGATTTACACAGACCTTTAGCCAAGCATATCAATCTCAGAGAGATATTTTGCATTAAAGGCAAACGCACCATAAACAACGGATACATCGTCAAGTGGAGAGGCCGGATGTTTCTGATAGAGAACCCATCTATAGCTATGAGAAGGCGAAAAGTCGAAGTCATGGAGCATTTTGATGGGGAGATTGCAATAAAGTTCAACGGCAGATATTTAAAGTTCAAGGAGATTATCGTTCCAAAACCAGCCCAAACACTAAAGTTGGAAAAACCGAAGTCTGAATCCGTTAAGAAAAAATCCAAATACATCCCACCAGCTGACCATCCGTGGAGAAGACATGATCCTTCGCTTCATCATAACTCGTATCTAGAGAGGATTTAGACCATGACAAAACCGGAAATTTTTGCTTTGCCCGGAACAGGAAATATTCGCTTTGCCTTGACAGAGAGCCAACGATGTTGAGAAATGTTGTTTTCCCCGAACCGCTCGGCCCCACAAGGCCGGCAAACTCTCCCGGCATAAAATTAAGGTTCACTCCATTGAGCGCGAAAATCTTCGTCTGGCCCATGGGATAGGTTTTGACAAGATCTTTAGTTTTGATCAAAAAAGAGTTTTCCATTGTGACCTCTCTTTCATCTTTAAAAACTGAATTTTGCCCATAAAAATTCTCAATGATTAAAAATAACCATGATCTGAATCCCTTTTCCTGCAAACATGTTGTTCTCCGTCAGATTCTGGTAGATCTGAAAAAGCTTCGGATTCCAGAATCCGATAACATTGATGATCCACTGATCATAGGTTCGTCTCCAATTGAGGAAGCTGTAGAGATTCTTGTTTTTCCAATCATAATAAAAAATACAGCTCAGATTATCCAGTATACTCAAGGGGTAATTCATAGACAAGGCTGAAAATTTCATACTATCGCCAGAACCAAGGACCTCCTGACTGCTTGCATAAACAAAATATTCCCCGGTCAGATTCAGGCCGTTGCCAAGACCGAAGGTATAATCTAATCCAATAGTAACGGCTTTCTGCTATGGGTAGGGCAGCTGCTCGCTGTTCTGATGAGTGAGCGTTCCTTCGAACCAAAATCCGATTCCTATGTCCCATTTGCCGTCCAGCGTGAAACGGTTCTCCGGAACAGAAGAAACATTTGCCATATCCAGACCAGGAAGACTTTGGTTTGGATCAATTTGTCGGTGATGATAGGTGAGAGCCATCTCTCCGTTTCCGACAGGGTGCTGGAAGCGCCCTCCGAATTCAACAGATCGAGCCTTGGTCGAAAGAAATTCCCATCCTTTTGTGTTTTTGTTGCCGTAAAGTCCCCAAATCCAGATATTGGCATTGTTCAAGAAGTAGTCCCTCATGAGAATGCCGTAAACGCCATCCGTGAGCTGCAGTGGATCACGGGGATCGATGCGGTCAAACCACATCAGAGGCCTTAAAAGGGAAGCAGAACCAAAATTTATCTTTTGGAGTCCGAGCCTGGCTTCAAAGAGGGAGGACGAAAACCGCCCCCATCAGAAGCTCGTGTTGGACAACCTGAGGTGGAGGCCGTTCGGCATGAAACGCTAGTTTAAGGTGGCAGATAATCCTATCGATGACCTTGTGATCTTCAATAAAGGAGATAACTTTCATCTCTCCACTGCTATCGCCCACCATTTTGTTTCGTTACGAATCTTGCAACTAACAAAATCCAAATTGCCAACAGAACAAGGGGAGCGGTATTTTTCCATGGAGAGGATTCCAAAGGGCAGTCACCTTCATGCTTTTTATTCCTTTTTTCGAAGTAAGTCTGTTGGTCTTTACTCGAGTGGACGGGACCGAATCCTCAATTGAAGAAAACCGAATTCATATAGTTTCGAAGATATTTGTTCCTTCTAAGGAAACCTATCCTATTTCCGATGTATCCTTCTCAGCAGCCTGTCTATCATTTAGGGTAAAGCTTTTTTGGCTTGAATATTTTCTGCCAGACGGAGACGAGGGGACAGGACTGATAAATCGTGGAGTAACTTCCTGAGATCACGCCGACAAGCATGGTGAAGGCGAAATCACTTATCACCTCACCACCGAAAAAGTAAAGCGCGATGACGGCGAGGAAGACCGTTCCTGAGGTGATGATCGAACGGCTTAAAGTCTGGTTGATACTTGCATTCAGAACTTCATCGAGTGTTCTTTTCCTCATGGTCCTATGCAAATCTCTGACACGGTCGAAGATGACGATGGTATCATTCAGAGAAAATCCGACAATTGTCAGGATGCCTGCAATTACAGGAAGGTTGATTTCCCTGTGAGCAAAGGAGTAAACGCTGAGCGTGATGAGAACGTCGTGAGTCAGGGTGATTATCGCCGAGACCCCATATGCTAACTTGAACCGAAAGGCGATGTAAACAAGCATCCCGACAAGAGCCCAGATGGTGGCCTGAATCGCTTTCTTCTTTAAGGTTTGACCCACCTGCGGCCCGACCGTCTCTTTACTCAAAACGGTCAAATTGCTGAGGAAAGTCTTTTCTTTCAGAAAAGATAGAGCGCCTTGGCTGACTCCATCTTGTTGAAGTTGAGAGTAATCTTCGATAATTCCCTCAGAGATTCGGAAAGAGACAACCTTATGGGCAATCTCCTTTGCCTGGTCAGGAAGGCGGGGTTGCAGAAGGGCGGCCAGGTCTCCTTCTGTTATGCTGTTGAGATCCTTCAATCCCTTTTCCAGGGCTTGTTTTTCTTCTTTTCCCCTCAGGGCATCAACGACCTTGTTGCCCATGATCTCATGGGCTTCCAATTCCTGCTCCTGGCCTGTTTTTACGGGGGGCTGGACAGTCCTGATCAAGTATTCCCTTTTTCTCTGTTCGATTTCCTGAATCGAGCTGCTGTCAAGGTCGACATTCTTTAGGGATTGCCGTATTTCAACTATGGATATCGGGCTTTTAAATTTTACTCGAATCAAAGTGCCGCCCGAAAAGTCTACGCCATATTTTAATCCCTTTCCTGCCATGATGTTCACGAGTCCAGCGATGATTAAAGCTGTAGACAGGGCAAAAGCAATATATTTGTATTTCATGAAGTTTATATTGGTCTTTTTGAAGAAGCTGATTTTCAGAAACCTCTTTTCTCTCTCCATCTTCTTTCTTTTGGGCACCCATAAGTCAAAGATGAGACGAGAAACGAAGACAGCGGTGAACATGCTCGCCGTAATACCGATGATAAGCGTTACTGCATAGCCTTTGATGGGTCCGGTGCCAAACTGGAAGAGGAATAGGGCGCAGATGATGGTGGTAACATTCGAATCCAGGATGGCGCTGAAGGCGCGGGAGAAGCCAGTGGCGATGGAGGTGGCAAGGCTCTTCGCCGCTGCTAGCTCTTCTCTTATTCTCTCAAAAATCAGGACGTTAGCATCTACGGCCATGCCGATACTCAAGATAATGCCCGCGATACCGGGGAGAGTCAGGGTGGCTTTAAAGTAGGACAGGGCACCCAACAGGAGAAGAATATTGAGGATAAGAGCCACATTGGCATTGACACCCGCTAACCTGTAGTAGGCGACCATGAAGAACATGACAAAAAAGAGAGCAATCAGAGACGCTTGAAGGCCTTTTCGAATGGAATCAGCACCCAGGGAAGGCCCGATGGTCCGTTCCTCCAGATATTTGACAGACGAAGGGAGAGCTCCTGCCCGAAGGACAAGGGCCAGATCATCTGCCTCCTTCTGCGTGAAATGACCGCGGATGATTCCACTGTCGGAGATGACGTCTTCAATAACAGGTGCCGATTGAATTTTTCCATCGAGAATGATGGCTAGGGGTTTACCGATATTCTCCGATGTGACTTGCTTGAATCTTCGCGCACCATCAGGACCCAGGAAAAAGGCAACCGCCGGGTTGTTCCATTCGTCGACAGAGGGGCGGGCATTCCTCAGATCCTTTCCTGTCACTGCAGTAATTCTACTGACAAGATAATAGGCGCCTTCCATTTTAGCGATATCTCCTCGAACAATCTCCACGTCATCAGGAATTGTCCCTCCAAATTCTTCAATCAGCATTTCCCGGTCAGCAGCAGGACCGGCTTTCACCAATTTCCATTCGAGAAGGGCCGTGGTTTTAATGACATTTTTAACCCGATCTGGATTATCGACTCCCGGCAGTTCAACGATGATTCGATCTCCGCCTATACCCTGTCTCTGGATGATAGGCTCTGCAACTCCAAATTCATCGACTCTGTTCCGGATTGTTTCGACAGCTTGATTGACGGATTGGTCCCTCACGTAGCTAGCGACATTTTCCCTCATGGAAAGAGAGGCTGTTGTGCCTACGATAGTGACATTCCACCCCTCGAAGTGCTCATCCAAGAGGTCTTTGATCTTTTCCTTCTGATCGGGGTCGACGATGTGTACGGCGAAATGGCCGAGCTGGCCCTTGGTGACAGACTTGTATTCTACATCGTTTCTTCTGAAGAGCTCCTGCAGGCGTGCTATTTGCTCATCGGTTTCGATGTTAATGGCGTCATCAGTTTTCACCTGAAGGACCAGATGAATCCCCCCTTTTAGGTCAAGACCTAATTTGATCTTGTCTCTTGGAGGAAAAGCTAAATAAATGGCCAGAAGCACGACCAATATGGTCAAGATGAGTTTCCATCGCAATCTCTTTCTCATATTAGGCTCAGCCTTTCACTCTCTCATTAAAGAGATGTGGCTTAAAAAGCTCGATACGAGCTATATCCGTATTCTCGTTATGTGTTCCTTTATTCCCAAAAAATTTTCTTCCAGGTAAAATTTACCCCTTTTGAGGAATGTATTTTTCGTATTTTTAAGGAAGGATAATTAGTTGATATGGAATAACGATAGAAAGGCCAGCATATTTTTTATAGAAGCCTGCCAGGAATAAAAATTGTACTTCTCCTCCTGAAGCAGGCTAAATTGAACGTAAAAGCTGAATTCTCTTTTCACGTCTTTATTTTAAAATAATTAATTTAAAATTACAAATTATCGAATCGAAACATCTAAAATCTAACCGACGAGAGAGATGGCGGGGATTTTCGTATTATATAATAATATCTATCAGTTTATCTAAAGATTCATTAGTTTTTGAACGTCTGCGACGAATTTTTAAGTTTAAAAGATGCTAAATAAATTTACCATATAAAACTAAATATCTTTGCAAAAAGCCAACCTAAAAGAAAAGTTGCAGGCAGCGTTAAAAGCCAAGAAATTAATATATCAAGCACTATACCCCAACGAATGCTTGAGAAGCGGCGTGCCACGCCGGCACCGACAATGGATGAAGTAATAGTATGAGTAGTGGAAACAGGAATTCCTAACGAGGATGCCAATTGTAATACCCAGGCAGCGGCAGTTTCCGAAGCAAATCCTTGTTCAGTAGTCAAAGGCGCAATCCGCATTCCCAAGGTTTTTATAATTCGCCACCCACCCCAGCCCACTCCAAGCCCAGCGGTTAATCCAACACTTAAAATAATCCAGAGAGGCACATCTGGATCTTTCCAGCCAAAATGAAGCGCCAATACCATAACTAAAATGCCCATCGGCTTTTGAGCATCATTACGACCGTGACTGAATGCCATAAATGCTGCTGAAAATCGTTGAAGGTTTCTAAATAGTAGAGTCATCTTTCTTGCAGGCTTTGAGTGAAAAGAATGATAAATAATTTTCATTAATACTAACCCCCCTAAAAAGCCTAGCAACGGAGAGACTATGATTGCAATGAAAACCTTCATCAATCCAGCCCAAACAATAACTTTGATACCAGCAACTGCCATTGCTGCTCCTATAATACCGCCAATCAATCCGTGAGTTTCACTCACGGGAATACCTAAATAGTAGGTGAATAAACTCCAAATCATTGTACCCATAAGAGCAGCAAGAACAGTAGAAATGGAGATCATCTCTATAGAAACAATCCCTTTACCAATGGTTAATGCAACTGCAGTTCCTGTGAGCGCACCGCCAATTTCCAATAGACAAGCCATTAAAACAGCAGAAACTGGTGAAAGCGCACGAGAACCAATTGAAGTTGCAATTGCATTGGCAGCATCAGTAAATCCTCCGACAAATGCATAAATATACGAAAACAATATAGCCAGTAGGAGTAAAAACTGTTCTGATCCCATCAGGTATTAAATGTATTTTATCTTCAACCGTTCAAAAATTATTGCTATATTCTCACATATATCGAGCGTATCTTCTATTGTTTGAAACACTTCTTTCCACTTAAGCACAGAAATGGGGTCTTTCCCGTTAAATTCAGGAGACCTATGTCCTACAAGACTTTCTAAAATTTTCCTGTGCAATTTATCGCCTTCATTCTCGATATCGTGCAATTTCTTATAATTTACTGCAAAATCGTACGAGGACATCTTAAAATTTTTCATCAGAACAATATTTTGGTGAATTTCCTCAGTAGCCTTTACCAATAATGCAGAAAATTCTCTCAATGACTTATTACTGCTTGGGATTCTATAAATACAAAGACGATTCAGCGCTTCTTCCAAATTGTCCATAACATCATCTAATAATTCCGTTAATTCTTTTACATCCTCCTTATCTAAGGGCAAAATAAATGTCCTTTCTATCTTGCTTGTAATCTTATGCACTAATTGATCAGATTGATCCTCAAATTTCTCCATTTCTACACAACCTTCCTGCAAACGTTCCCATTTTTCAGTAATTTCTTGAAACAATCGAGTAGCATCCAGGACAACCACAGATTGCTCAACAAGCATCTCAAAAATTTTTGATTTTTTCTTTATTAACATACGGAATGCCTTTCACTCTTTAATTTACTGCTAAAAGAGGTGATTCTTTTAAATAAATTAGATTTCCCAATTATTCAGCTATGCTAGACTTTAATCAACCGATTTCATCTATGGTTTATATCACGTGAAGAAAATGCAGGTCAATTGGAATTTTTAGTGATTAAAACAGCTTGAAATTTGGGAGTAAAATGTAAATATTTGATTCCATTTCCTAAATTGAATAATGGCTTGAAGATAAATGGCATTAAATATTTAACTTAACTACGTTCCGGTCATTTAAATGAAAAGCGAGTTGGGGCTGAAGGATTAGATAATTAAGAAATAAAGAAGATTACTGTGCGTGCGTGCGCATGCATGCGGCGTGCGCCGTGCGTGCGTGCGTGACAAACGAGTTCATTCACTGTTAGCTAAAATTTAAAAGTGCACTATTTAAAGTTTAAAAGTGCACTAATTTTAGATCTTCATTTCTGACTTTTTCTATACCGACTAATTTGTTATCATACCAAAATCTGATTTCAGCCACGCCTGATACTTTATCAGGAATAATGCGTAGCTGAACCGTCCCCCTTATCGGAACTCCAGAAATTCTGAATTCGAGATTATTAAATGATATTTTTCGGTAGGGATTCACTACTCTTTCTGCCCTTAAACAGAATATATCTTTACTTGATTGGTAAGGCGGGGACACCGAGAACTTTCTGAAGAGAGATTTCTTCTCTTCAAGGGCATGGTGGAATCTCAAAGAGGGAATCTCTCCTGTGGTACTATGAACTTGATGATTGTTATAGCGACTGACTTCAGCTTTGAGCAGTTCTCTAGCTTGTTCAATGGTCCGGATACTTTCTCGGGCACAAGTCCTTACGATTCTATCCTGAAGCCAACCATAAGGACGCTCAACTTTACCTTTGGCTTGAGGTGAGAGAGCATAAGTTATTTTCACCTGGCACTCCAGAAGAACCTGTTTCCATTGAGGATCTACCTCATCAGTCACTTTATAATGCTTACGCCAAAAGCTGTCTCTTCCCTGTACAAAGCGAAATATGGAATGACTATCCACATAATAGGCGTAGGGTAAACCATGCCTTAAAATGACACTCTCCAAGGATAAAATATGATCCCAACTAGTTTCTGGATCTACAAATTCAGCATAGAGGAGGTTCCGGCTGTAATCATCAAGGCTGGTGATTAAATGCCATTTCTCCTCTACATATGGTGACCATTTATGCCAGGAAGAGTCATGCTGAATTAATTCGCCCACATAATTGGTTAAGACTTCGCGGTCGTGAGACTTTTTTTTAGGACGAGGAAAGTGGAAATTATTCTTTTTTGCCCTGTCTATGATCGTTGGCAAGGAAACTCTTTGGCGGTATTTATTCCAGAGCTGATCCTTGACATAGCTATAGTTGTAAGATTTGATAGGCATGTCTCTGTTCTCTATCAGGCTCTTCTCTATGCTTAATTCTTTGATGATATTCTCCTCGATCTCCTTACTTATCGTCCTGGTGCTCTTTTCTCTACGATAGGAGATAGAAAAATTCTCGGGATCCTTCCGATATCTCTTAACTAACTCGAAGAATCGCCTTCGTTTAATGCCTAAAATATCCAGAATATAGCTGCTTTCAATTTCCTTATAGAGATACCTTTCTAGAAGTGATTTAACCTGCTCACCAGGAAATCTCTTATGTAGTTGTTTAGCCATGATTTAAAACCTCCTTTCTTAAGGCAAGCTCTAAATCATAGCAGGCTCTTAGAACATTAATAGTGCACTTTTAAAACTTAAACCTTAATAAAACAGTGCACTTTTAATTTTTATCTGACAAAACGAGTTCATTCACTTGACAATTTTTCTGATTTAATGTATAAGAAAAATTAATCGAAATAAAAGACATGAAAAATATAATAATAACACTCAAAGGGTTAAACCCTCCTCCCAAATAATCCCGCCTTTCTGCTTTTTTTATCAAAAATTTTTGATCACAAATTCTGAAAAAGCGTACAAGTAAAAAAGCATTCTAACTCTAAGACAAAAAGATCAATAGATCTTAAATAAAAATAAGGAGGCATCGATGAAAAAATGGATTAATGTTTCAGTCTTGGGACTTTTGGCTGCACTCATGTTAGCCATAGGTTACAAGAAAGGCGTATTGAAATTGAAAAAAAAACATGAATGTCTTTAATTAAGAAGCAACAAAGAAGGAGACTAATATGAAAAATTTATCAAAACTTTTCGTTCTGGTTATGGTTATAACCCTTGTCTTTGCAGGATGCAGTAAGAATCCAGTCCAGGAGATGAATAATGCAGAGGCAGCGATAAATGCGGTCGTGAAGGATGGAGCCGATACCTATGCGAAAGAAGAGCTCAAAAAACTTCAAGATGAGCTGGCTGCTGCGAAAGTGGAAGTAGAGACCCAGAGCAAAAAGCTCATTAAGAAGTATGGAAAGACGAGAGAGATGCTCGTGAAGATAGCCTCAGATGCCGCAGCTCTCAAAACGACCGTAGCCGCAAGGAAAGAGGAAGCCAAAAACAATGCCCTCTCAGCTCAGAATGAAGCTAAAATCGCGATAGAGGAAGCAAAGGCATTGTTAGAAAAAGCACCAAAAGGGAAGGGAACACGAGCGGATATAGAGGCTCTTAAGGCAGATTTGAAGGGCCTTGAAGATTCTCTTGCAGAGGTTCAGCAGGCCACTGACAATGAAGATTATCTGGGCGCTGCGGATAAGGCCAGAATCATCAAAGAGAAGGCTTCAGCCATATCTAACCAGATAAAACAAGCTATGGAGAAGGTGAAGATAAAGTAGGCAGCGGGTTTCCGATCCAGTGGGGAATCTGGTCATAGCTGTCTGCTTGGTTCTCAGTCTGTCTACACTCGGATGTAAGGCTCCACCAGTCCCTCCAGAGGCTAAAAAAGCAGAGATGCAGGAGCAAAGCCTCTGGAGGGAGGGTGCACATGTATATGCCAAAGAAGACTTTGACAGATACAGGTTGATTTACTGGAAGGCAAAGAGGGAGCTTTCAAAAGAAAACGCAAAGTTTGTCTGGTTCAGAGATTATAAGGAAATCACATCCGCATTCAACATTGTCTTGAAGAGGGGAGAAGAGATAGAGGAGAAAGTACGCAAACTAAAGGAAATAAAATCTGATAGTTTGGCTGTTAAACTCAATAATTTTAAAAGGAGAATCACTGGTCTCCAGAGACTCACCCTTCAAATGAATGAAGGCAAGCCCATAAGGCTGATTCTCACAAGGGCTGAGCTGATGTTCAGAGAGGCAAGTCTCCTCTATCAGAGAGGAACATTGGATAAGGCCGAAGAAAAGCTGAAGAGTTTGTCCGTTTCTGTAAAAGATGCGGAGGCTATGGTTCTTCTGGTGCTTGATCGATATGTTGATCCAGTCCAAATAGCAAAGTGGAGAAAATGGGCTGAAGATACAATTTTTGAATCCAGGAACAAGAGTATCGCGGTGGTCATTGTGATTAAAATTGATCAGAAATTGAGTCTGTATAAAGGAGGAAAACTTCTCTCATCCTATGAGATTGGCCTGGGTCACAATGGTTTCAATGATAAGCTTCATGCAGGCGATCGAGCTACTCCGGAAGGCAGATACAGAATCATAAATAAGCTTCCTTCAAGCCGTTATTACAAAGCAATGCTGATTGACTACCCCAATGAAGAAGACAAGAAAAAATATGATCAGGCCAAGATAAAAGGTCATGTACCATCAGGAGTAAGAATTGGAAGTTTGATAGAGATACACGGCGGGGGGAAACATTCAACGACCGATGGGTGTATCTCGCTCGAGAATAAAGATATGAACGCACTCTATAGTCTCATTGAAGTAGGAACGCCGGTCACCATCGTAGGGGCTCTCAATGACTTAAATGAAATCTTCTTGATGAATAAAGATCACTGACAAATGTTTAAAAAGAAATCATTTGTAATTATCTGTATCCCCCTTGGTGCTTTGCTGCTCATTTTCATATCTTTAGAGATAGCTGGACATCTAATCGCTAGAAAATCAAGCAACCAATGGAGGAACAGTTCAACTGAAAAAAATAAGGGAAAGATTGGATGGAAGGAAACATCTTCGATGAATAATTACTTGAGGAGAAGGATAGCAAATCTTTCTCCGAGGGAAATTTACATAGTTATAGATACAGCTAATAACATCCTCTATCTCAAAAAGGGGGAGCAAATCATCAGGAAAAGCGTAATATCATGCGGAAGCGGAAATATCCTTAGTGAGCCAGGAGGAGAGAGAAAATGGGTTTTCGATACTCCAAAAGGAAAATTTTTTGTCAAATCAAAGATAAAGGACCCGTACTGGATAAAACCCGATTGGGCTTTTATCGAAGAGGGCAAGGACGTTCCAAATGATTTAAAGGACAGGGTTGAGGCAAATTTTCTGGGAGAGTATGCCCTTGGGTTTGGTGATGGATATTTCATCCACGGGACTCTTTACACCAGGCTCCTGGGCAGGAACGTCACCCATGGCTGCATCAGAGTGGGAGATGAAGATTTAAAGGAATTATACATGTCCACTTCAATCGGCACAAAAATATACATTTATTGATATGTTCCCAAGATTGGTACCTCTATTTATGGTCTTCGCGATTCCCGCAAACATCCTAGGGTATTGCAATGCTATAAATAATTCTGAAAAGCTTCTACTTGAATCGGAGCTCACCCTCGCCAAAAAGCCAAGCCTCTACTTTATCTTTGATCTCAGAAACAAAAAAATCTACTTAAAAGCAAGGGGAATCCTGTTAAGGGAATGGGAGATAAGAAAAGTGAGATATTGGGGAAATCCAGTTGCCATAAAGCCTATTGCCCTGACAGAAAAGATTGCCATATTACCACCAAAGAGAGAGAGTATAAAACCTGAAGACAGCGATGAAGACGAGAAATATGAGGTAAAGGCATTGGAGTTGGATGATATGCCTTCAAGCTATACCCTCTCTTTGACAGGAGACATCTTTTTGTGCGTCAAGCCAGAGGCAAAAGGCTGGATTTCGATTTTCCCCATCGCTTTGTCTACCCTGAGATGGTACACACTTCTACCGCTTAAGACAGTCTGGTTTTCTGTTAAAAAGAAACCATTCACATCGATCGAAATTGTATTGAATATTAAGAGAGAATCTCAGGCCCTCTATTGGGCGTTCACAGAGAGGATGGAGTGTATAATATTCTGAATCCAGACAAGAGGCTGATTACAGGGATTCATCAATAATCAGCGAACTACAAGAGGAGTTTCCTGTGTCAGAGAGAGAAAGGTGGGCCACCCGAATCGGCCTAGTGCTGGCCATGGCAGGGAATGCCGTGGGGTTAGGGAATTTTCTGCGATTTCCCAGACAGGTTGCGCTCAACGGTGGCGGCGCTTTTATGATTCCCTACTTTTGTGCCTTTATCCTGATGGGAATTCCCCTGATGTGGCTAGAATGGACAATGGGGAGATACGGAGGTCAGTTCGGGCATTCGACGACAGCCGGGCAGTTCGATGCGATGTGGAGGAATAGATGGGCAAAGTATATAGGATCGATTGGCATATCGATTCCTATACTCTTCGCTATGTATTATATCTACATCGAATCATGGACACTCGCCTATTCCTTTTTCTCTATGACAAAAAAGTATTTCGGTATCGCGGAAATGGAAAAGATGAATACTTTTTTGCAGAGCTTCCAGGGCGTGAGTCAAAGTGGAGAATTTTTTTCTTCAATTGTTGTGGCCATATTTTTCTGGCTCATAACACTTATCCTAAACATCTGGGTCATAGGGAGGGGAATCTCTCGAGGCATTGAAAGACTGGCAAAAATTGCCATGCCTCTTCTGTTTTTATTCGGAGTCATTCTAGTCATCAGAGTTTTGACCCTGGGAACTCCTGATCACAGATACACTGATAGGAATGTGATGAGCGGGTTTGCTTACATGTGGAATCCAGATTTTTCAAGATTAACCGATTTTTCCGTATGGCTCGCCGCTGCCGGGCAGATCTTTTTTACCCTTTCCATCGGAACAGGCACCATCCAGACATACGCATCCTACTTGAGAAAGGACGATGATTGTGTATTGACAGGATTATCTACCTCGGCCACCAACGAGTTTGCTGAGGTGGTTTTAGGCGGCTCCATTGCCATTCCCATTTCTGTGGCCTTTTTTGGACTCGCCACAACCCAGCTGATTGCCAGACAGGGCTCTTTTGACCTGGGCTTTGTGGCCATGCCCATCATTTTCCAGAAGCTTCCCCTCGGCTTTATTATTGGTGCGATGTGGTTCATTCTCCTCTTCTTTGCAGGGATAACCTCATCGGTGGCCTTGACATCGCCGCTTATGGCCTTATTGAGGGAAAAATTTGGAATTCCTAGAGCACATGCTGCGAAAGTAGTCGGGTTGATTCTCCTTGTATTTGGACTGCCCGTTATTTTCTTCTTGAAATACGGTTACATGGACCAATACGATTTTTGGATTGGAACCATTCTGCTTGCCTTTCTGGCCCTGTGCGAGACCCTGGTGTTCGTCTTTGCCTTTTCCAGGCCCAAGGTTTTGGCATCAGGAGTGAAAAACCGCTTACTGGGATACATGAAATTTGGCCTAGACGCTGGCTGGGAAGAAATGAGCAGAAGCGCTGAAATCAAGATCCCCAGAGTCTTCTATTACATTCTGAAATACTTAGTTCCCTTATTCCTTATCGTCTTATTCTGTGGCTGGCTCTGGCAGGATCTAAGGAGTGAGACGTCAGTAGTTTTGATGAGGGGAATAGAGTCGCAACACAGGCTCTTCCGGTGGGTCGCTCGATTGACCATCATCGGGGTAATCCTGGGAGTTGGATTCCTCGTGAAATTGGCTTGGAGAAGAAGGAAATGAACATCGGGGGTTGGATTTTTTTGGTCGTGGGGTGGGGACTTGTCACAGCCTTGATTGCTCTCTGTTACTACAGGATTTTTAAGAAGAAACCCTGAGCGCT
>Ga0307380_10006862_pt1 | contig 14889 bp, 21 predicted proteins | sample UN3MG_FD_202239 | JGI IMG/M metagenome (GOLD analysis project Ga0307380, IMG submission 202239) | Soil microbial communities from Risofladan, Vaasa, Finland - UN-3 | ecosystem: Environmental > Terrestrial > Soil > Coastal area > Acid sulfate soil | place: Finland: Risofladan, Vaasa | collected... | reverse complement strand
CGCCGTTCGGCACAGCAGATTGCCGAACTGCAAAAGGCCCGGGAGCTCACCGACGCCGAGAAGCGAGACATCCGCAGGATGCACGAGGACATCGCGCGGAAGGTGGCGATCAAGTCCAGAAGGTGACCGGTCCGGCGTTCATCTTGGGCAACGGCCCCACGTTGCCGGTCGGCGCTCTGGGCCTTCTTCGCGGGCAGTTTACCATCGGCGTGAATCGGATTCTGCGCAGCGGGTTCGTCCCCACGGTCATCCTGTGGATCGACAGCAGCGTGTATCAGGACGACGGAGACGAGATCGACGCCTCGGGCGCCGTGCTGGTTTGTGACTCCTCCGTGGCCCGGAATCCGCTTCATCACGGCCTGGAAACGTGGGTGGGCGATGCGGCGATCCGGCGGGCCTCGACGCCCACGACGCTGGTCTGCTGCGGGAACAGTGGCTGTTGTGCGGCGCGGTGGGCTCTGGCGCTGAAGTGCCGACCCGTGTATCTGCTCGGCATGGACGCCGAATACAGCGGCGAGAAGACGAGCTTCTACGGCAGCAATCCCTGGCACGTCGAGGGCACGCTGCGGCAGATGAAACAAGAGCTCGATAGACTTCGGCGGGACTTCCCGCGAGAGGTCCGCGTCGTGACCCATGCCGAGGCGCTGGCGAGAATCGTCGCCGGCCTTCCGACAGTGAGAACCCAGGAGCTCAGAAGACACCTGCGCGCCCTTCTGCGAAAGGTCACACATGGCACGTAAATGGGAATCCATCATCTGCTACGAGGACCGAAGCAACTCGTTTCAGACCTCGCGCTGGCGGCTGGCAGGGATCAGCACGAAACAGGACGGCGAGAATACGGGCGGCGGGCTGCTCTGGCTGGAGATGAACCGCAGCGGCGACATTGTCACGGCCGACCTCTACAAGGAGGCGTCTCGCGGCGCCTCGGACAAGGTCGCCACCGGGCCTGCCGACGTCTCGGGCCTCGACGGCACCGGCGCCGGCGCCATCGAGGTGGAGCTTTCCGAGGCCAATTCAAGCGGCATGACGGGATCGTTGTGGATACACCGGTACCGGGCCGACGACGTCTGTCCGGTGCAGGTGGCCCTCTGCGTTGACGAGGACCTCGACGCCCTGTGGGACGGGATCGAGTCGCTCGCGGGCTACGACTCCACCGTCGGCTGTGCGGAGTTCGTCCGATTGGCCGGTGAGGATCTTCTCGCCAGGGCCACCGCGATGTTCCGAGACCAGCTCGGCGGGCATGGTGCCGCCGAAGCGTGGTTCATACAGAATGCCTCGCACAGCTACCCTGACCTGCGGCGGATCGCCAATCCCGCTCAATTGAGATCGGCCTGCGCGCACCGCGCCTTGGCCATCGCGATCGGGCGGAGCCACAAGATGGGCGGCGACACCATGTACAGCCGACTTCGCGATTACCACCACGGGGAGTACGAGAGGGCAATGGCCTCGCTGGTTCTTGCCGTCCGGCCGGGAGATGGCGATGCCGCGGGACACAGCCTCCCCGGCGCCGTCCGACAGTCGCGCGTCTGATTTCTATTCCGCAGAATCGTCCAGGCCTCCCGAGCATAGCTGAGCTGGAGAATGAGCGCTATCACCGTTGCGAATATCGACTGGTCCATTGTGGAAGCCGTCAAGACCGCTCTCGGCAATGCCACAATCGACTCGGATGCCGTGTTCCGGTCCGTCGCGGTTACTGCGTCGGATGCGCAGGCCGCTCAGTGCCTGTTACACGACTCTCCCATCGCCATCCTCAGGTATCTGACCACGCGGGAAGACGACTCCCCGGAGGACGTGCGAGGCTGCTGCGTTGTCCTGGAGTTGACCGTGGCGGCGATGGTGGAGTGTGCTGCAGCGGATGAATCCCTGCGGCTGCAAGAGGTCCTGCGCCTGAAGAACGTGGCCATCAACGCCGTGGAAGCCGACCCACCCGCGGACTCCTGCGCCTGGGGAGACGGTGAACACTACCACAAACGAATCCGATGGGGCCGCCCTGAGATCGATACGGCCGTAGGCCAGCCCTGGGCACTATGCAAGTTGCCGGTCGAGATCGGGTTCGTCCTCGGCAACGGGACGTCCCACTGACTTCCTTGGGAGAAGGAAACCATGGCTTTCCACGTGTATCACAACCCTCAGAACGTCACGCTTGGCAGCAGCTCGGTCACAGGCGTGGAGTCGGTCGTGATCTCCGTGCGGTACAGTGAGATTCACGCCGCCGGGGATGACGACACCCACGAGTCGGTAGCGCGACACACCGCCGGCCGTACGAGCGGCACGATCACGCTGCTGGATCCCACCAGCGCCCATGCCGTTCAGGGGCAGACGGGAACCCTTTCGTTCACCTGGAAGGACGTCCAGGGCGGCAGCGACAAGACAGTGACGGTCCCCAACGCGTCCATCGGTGGCTTCGACGCAACCGTTGGCCGGGGTTCGGCATCGAGCGTTACGCTGCCCTTCATCGCCGAATCCGAGCCGTCGATCGTTTGATGGACTTCGAGGCGGTGAACAGGCTTGAGTCGAGTTCGCGCCGCGGCATCGGCGCGGTGGATGATCCGGAGTCGCTGTGCTTCGTTGAGCGGGCCGAGATCGCACAACAGGAGCTTTGCCCCGAGTGTGGCCAACCCCGCGGCAGTCACACGATGGACTTTTCAGAACAGGAAGCCGATGTGCTGCCGACAGACGCCTGCCAGGAGGCCCGCCCACAGGGCCAAAGTATCACCATCGTGCACGACGAGAAGATCAACGCGGACAACCAGCACGGTAGATTCGCCGACGTTGCCAACACAAACGCGGTGCGAGGCGGTAGCACAGACGATATGGAATAGCTCGATCCTGCCGGCCTTGCCATTCGTGCCAGTGGCTTCCAGAACACGATCACCGTTTGACAGGTAATCTCTCGATGGCCAACCCAACCTTCGACGGCACAGTCCTCACGACCGATGCGCCCGCCGAGCGCATTGGCTCGCCGACGCCGCGCGTCCGAAGCGAGACGATGCCTGGCGTACAGGGCGAGTTCGTGCAAACGAGTTGCTCCGCCGGCCGTGATATTGTCGTTACGGGCATCTACAGAGGGACGCCGGCAGCTCTCACATTGGATGCCCAGGCCGCCCTCAAGAACTCCCTGAGGACACTCCAGGCGAAAGTGGCGCATCGCGTCAGTGCCTATGTCGGTGTGGACGGCCACACGTATCCGGCGTGTGTGCTGACGTCCTACCGGCCCGTCAGCGACATGCGCTACACCCGCGTCGGCGGGAACTACGAGGCAATCGTCCGCGTGCAGGCCACGATCCGAGATCTCGATCCGTGAGATATGTCCCCGGCCGAGCCGGTTCCTCGCGAGCGTTCCTCGCTGCGGCCAGGGCTCTATAGGTCACCAACACATGGCTTACTACGCCACCGACATCACCATTTCCCGCATCGATGAGATCGACCTCGGTTTGGTCGTGACCGCGCATACGCAGCACCCCGACAGGATCGTCCAGTGCTACGTCTCCGGAGACTTGGTCGCTTGGCAGCAACCCGAAGACGGCGTTGTTTGCTTCGTACTTCAGCAAGCCGCTTCGAACGCCCCGATTCTTCTGCTGGCCGTTGACACAGAGAACAAGACAACTGACTACTGGTCCGACGCCTTCGGCACCGCGGACACCTACGGAAACCGGATTCAGGTCGATATGACCCTGGCGGTGTCCGATGCCCGCAAGCCCGGGGACAAGTGGCGGGTGTACCGTGGGGCCAAGGGCGGCGCCAGTGCCACCACGAAGCTCCACGAGGCCGACGTGTTCCCCGGCGGCCGCGGGGCCTACGGATGGGGCTTCAACTGGGGCAGCGGCGCCTGGGGCTACAGCGCCTCCAACACGCCGGGATGGGGGTACAACTGGGGATACGACTGGGGCTTCGGCGTCGACTATCTGCGATACATCACGCCCCCACTGGTTCGCGGAACCTATCCGATCAAGGTCGAGGTCGAGGACCTCGCCGGCAACGTCTCCACCGCCTCGGAATCCATCGTCGTTGTGGACACCTACGCCCGGCCAGCGGACGACCTGGCCGTGTCGGCCTACACGCAGGGCAGCGATACGCTGGCCCTGACGCAGACCCCTTCTGAGGATATCGCCTGATGGCTGAAACCGAACTGACATCCACGGAAACCGACGCCCTGGAGGGCACCACCGACAGCGACCTGGCCTTCGTCTACCACGCGCTGGGTGATTCCACGTTCAACGTCAACGGAACGCGGCAGGCCGAGAAGCTCGCCCGGCTCGCCAAGGCGCTGGGCAATCGCTTCCGCGTCTACCAGGACGGCGCGGCCACCTATGGCATTCGCCCGGGCAAGGTCGAGTACGGGGATACCACGCTCTCCTACGCCGGCAGCACGGGCAACGCCCTGACCGACAACCAGACGAACTACATCTGGCTCTACAACAACGCCGGGACGCTGACGATCGACACGTCCACCAGCGATTTCCCCGATTCGTCCACCACGCCGCACTTGCCCCTGGCCACCATCGCTATCGCGTCGGGCAGCTACGACCACGCGGACATCACCGATTACCGGCAGCTCTGCTGCTTCCGGCTGAATTCGGCGATGACCGCGGCGAACGAGAACACGTTGGTGGGGGGCACGAGTTCCAATGCCGATGCCCTGCACACCCACGCGCGGGCCGGCTTGACCCAGGACGATGCGGCGGTCTACCGAATCCCGCTCCAGAACTGCCGGTCCAATACGGGGCTGGTCCTGGACGCCACGGGCGGGGACACGTTGTTCTCGATCGCCAACGGCGGCATTGGCGTCGGCACGCTCACCCTCCAGGGCGAGGAGGCCGTCTCGGAAACGGAGACGACCACGCTCTGCTTCGAGTTTGCCCTGCCCCCGGAGTACGTCGCCAGCGAGACGGTGACCGTGGCGGTGGAATGCAAGGTGGACGAGTCCGGCGCGGGCAACGCGATCACGGAGACGATCGCGATGGAGGCGTACGAGCTGGGCGACGACGGGACGGTGGGGGCGAATCTCGCCTCGGGCGGCGCGCAGGACATGTCCGGCGGCGGGGACACGTTCAACACGTACACCTCGACGATCACCGACGCGGGCCTTGTCGCGGGCGACAAGCTGCTCCTCTTCGTGCAGACGGTCATCACCGAAGACGCCGGGACGGCGGTCTACGCGGTGATTGGCAACATCGAAGTGCGGCTGGATATCAAGGGCTAGGGCATGACCACCTACTACGCGGACGGCACGCTGGCGACGGGGGCCAACGACGGGACCTCCTGGGCCGACGCCTGGCAGGGCGCCGCTGGCCTGCAAATGCTCTGCGACACCCTCACGGCCGGCGACGTCGGGTACATCCGCAACACCTTCACGCTCGCGGCAGCCATCGACATCGACGTCGCCAGCGGAACCGACGGCAACCCCATCCGCGTGATCGGCTGCAACGCCGCCGGCGACGTGGACGGGACGAAGGTCCTCATCGACGGGGACGGTGCAGCGGCGAACTGCCTCGCGACCGACGGCCAGGACTTCTGGTATTGGGACAACGTCGAGTTCGCCAACGCTACAGGGCACAACGTCAACGCCAGCGCCGAGGCCGACGACTGGCGGTTTCACCGATGCTCCAGCCACGACGCCGGCGACGCCGGGTTTGGCGGGTACTGGCGACGTTGCCTTTTCAGCTACACCGAGGCTTACAACAACATCGACGGAATCGATTACAGCCGGGACTCCATGTATATCGGTTGCGGGTTCCACAATAACTCCGGCAACGGGGTCAATTGCATCTACTCCAACGTGTTTAGCAACTGTTGGATTCACAACAATGGCACATACGGAGTGTACATAGACGGCAACGGGGCTATATCCTTCGATCACTGCGTTATAGACGGAAATCAAGCTGTTGGCCTTCGGATCATCTGGGGTCAAATCCTAATTCGGGGTTGCATGTTCACGAATAATGTCACCCGGGCACTCTGGCTCGATGATGCGAGTTGCACTGACCTGAACAATATCTTTATCAACAACGGTACGGACATTTTCGGGAGTGCCGCCTTCTCAGACGACAAGGGTGTCACGACCCGAATCACGAGCGGCACGGTAGGTTACGAAGATCAGGCAAACGATAAGTTCAGCCGGATCGTCGGGGCGGCGGGCTACCGGACGGAAGTGGACATCGGCGGCGGCAACTACCTGCGGTTCTGCCCCGGCCTTCCGACGCTCATCCTGCCACGTGTGGAGGACCAAGGCTAATGTACGTCGCATCGGCAGACACGAACGTGTCGCTCTACTTCCTGCTCCAGGACGCCGTCACGGGCGCGCCCTACACGACCACGGGCGGGGAGGCGAGCTTCAATCTCCTATACACGCGGGCCGGGGCGGCCCAGGTGAGCAACAACGTCACGGCCGCCCTGGGAAGCGCCGTCGCCGCCCACGAGGACAATAAGGTCTTCCACTGCGGCAACGGCGTCTGGCGATGCGACTTCCCCGACGCCGCCTTCGCGGCCGGCGCCGATCGCGCGATCTGCCAGGTGACCCACGACAGCGGGAGTTTTCTCGCGGCGCATCTGTCCGTCGAACTGAGCCTGATCGCCGACGTGTTCGGCGAGAACGTGGATTCCACGGGCACGGAGGTCATCACGGCGAAGAAGGCCCTGGAGGCCGTCCTTGCGGTGATTGCCGGCGATTCCGCCTTCACGGAGTCTACCGGGGGCTACCAGTTCAAGGGCCGAGACGGGTCTACGGACATCGTTACGGTGACCGTGGACGACGTGGGGGACCGCAGCAGTAGCACGGTCAACTGATGGCGCGAGCACACTTCGCATTCGGATACTGGGCCCCCCGGCATTTCGCCGGGTGGTATTGGGCCAATCATTCGCACGGCCATCGGGTCTACCGGGGCGTCGGGGGCCTGGCGAACGTGGACTTCGACATGGCGGTGGGCTTCGCGCAGGCCGACGCGACGAGCATTCCGCTGGTGGGTCTGGGGCACGAAGCGTCAACCCGCTACACGTACGTCCTTCGTCCCGTATGTGGCAACGGATGGCTGGAGACGCCGGACGTCTCCAACTCCTGCGAGTTTGAGACCGACGGGTCCGGGGATTGGCTGGGCAGCCGGCCGACGGGCGTGGAGTGGCTTGCGGCCGACGTGGAGGATGGCGGGGATATCAAACTCTCGTGGTCCTGGCGGCGTTCGCAGGGCGAGAGCGCCCCGAACGACTTCGGCCTGTACTACGCCACGAGCCCGACGATCACCGCCGGCAGTCCGGACGCGACGGAGAGCTTCTCGTCGGAGGGCCGATACTCGCACACCTTCAGCCTGACCGGGGGTCAAACGTATTGGTTCGCGGTGACGGCGCGGACCTCGGGCGGCGTGGAGTCGCCCCTGTCGAAGATCATCGGGCCGTACGTCGCCGACGACACGGCGCCCGGTGCGCCCATCGTGTCGTTGTCCACCAGGTTCTAAAGGGGTTATGTGAGAGTGCCTCACACACGTGGCTTTCGAGGAGACCTTCTCCAAAGGCGGCGCATCTGATGACCAGCATCACATGGGGTCCCGACTCACGCGGAGCGGAATACCGTGCCCCAACATTCCGGATCTACGTCTCGCGAGTCGTGGCTGCCCCGAAGACAGATGAACCCGAGCCAGCCGCGTGGCGGAAGGAGGTCGCCACGGCGTACTGGAGGCCATGGCGGCTGAGCTGGGGCACCAACGGCCGGCCCAGCACGCTGACGCTTCGCCGAACGCTGGGCATTGGCCCGGGGAAGACGACTCGTGACAGGGCGGAAGACGGATCCCTCCTTGCGGGAGACCGCATCCGTCTCGTGGAGGTCGGACCAGGCGGGCCGCGCGGCACGGTTCGCCGCGAATGGTTCCGAGGCTATGTGGGGCAGGAGCGGATTCTCATCCAATCAGGCCCGGACGGTGAGATGTGCGAGGCGGTAGCGTATGGTCCGGAGATTCTTCTGCAAGGCAAGGCTGTCACGGGCCAGTGGCACGCCGTTCCGAGCACAGATGAAGCCGTGACCAGCGGCAGCTTCTCCCCGGAGATGCTTTGCCGGGCGAACACGTTTCGAAGTCATCTTCCCGTTGTTCTCAACGAATCGGGACAACCGAATGCCTCCCCCTCGTACAGTGGCGGAAAGGACGCAGGATGGCGTCTGGACAGCCATGCCGAGGCGCAAAGTGCTGGAGGCAGGACATTCGAGGGACGAGGCCGGAAGACCACGAACAGCAGCGGGGCGTACGAAGCGGAGTTCTGGCGAGCCGGGGAGGCCGTGCAGTCCCTGATCGAGATGGTCGACGACTACGCGGTCATCTCGCCGGTGTCAATCGCTCTGCTGCCGCCAGAGTTGTCCGATCGAGCGATTGGCGAGGTCGATGTGGAGGGCCTCAGCCTCATGGAGGGGCTCCGCGCCGTGCTCTCGCCGATCGGGTACGGCTTTGCCCTCGAACCTTGGGCTGACGCGGGGAGTCGACACATCCTGAACGTTTTCCAGCTCCACGGGACAACCACCGGCTCTCGGGTCCGCAAGCCGTATATGGCCCCGATTCACGGCGGGCCAGTCCGAGTGACTGACCCCGAGGCCGAGCGCGTCGAGGTCCAGCGCATCGAGTTCGTTCGGGATAACCACAACATTGCCAACGATGTGACGGTAGTCGGAGATCAGAAACGAGTGCAGGTCACACTGGCCTTTGCGTCGAGCAATTCACACTTGAAGCCGGCCTGGGACACCGAGACGTACGACCTTGCCGATTGGGCCACCGAAGATGTGATCGACCCCATGCAGTGGCCCATAGAGGGCCAGAGCGGAAAGACAATCCAGCACTTCGATGAGCTTTTCACCTATGGCGCGGAGGGCAATACGGATCTGCGCCATGTATTCAGAAGCTTCATCTGGAACGAAGATGGAGCATACTGCGGCCTCGTCGGGGGGATGACGGATCTTGGCGGCTATTCCCTCGGGCCGGGACAGGACTACGTTCGCAGACCTCGCCCCGTGGGTCCCACATTCCTTCGCGACGACCCGGACGCAAAGGCGCGGAACCTTCCAGCATGTGTGCAAATGGGAATCGAGGGTGACGCCAGCGCATGGGTCCAGGTCCCTGGCGTGATCTGGGCCGATCGCGCCGGCTTCACGATTCCCATCAATCCACTGTGGCAGTGGTACCCCTACACCAGCGAGTATGCCCGCCACGCCACCAGCAGTGGCGAGACACTGTGCGACAGGTATGGACAGTATAGCTACCTGACACTGCTTCACAACGCCCTTCGTTGCAGTGGGACGGCCCTCGTTCTGCGTCTGGTGGGCTCCATCGAATGCGACGTGGCGGTCGCGGGGCGGGCTCCGCGCCGAGTGAACACCTCGTGGCCCCTTGCCGCCCAGAAAACGATACGGGCCGAGAATCGCTTCCGGTATCGGGAGGTCCCCAGCGGCTCCGATCCGTTCAGTCTGGCACCCGGTCGCCATGACACGCGGGACGATTCCAGCGATGCCGCCGACTACGCCCGTAGCGTGCGGGATGTCCTCGAGGACGAAGTTGGCCACGGCTCCATCGTTCTACGACACCTGACGCGTACCTACACCCCCGGGGATGTTGTTCCCCGGACGCAGGGCCGGGTTATCGACCTGACCGTGCGTGGAGCCAGGGGGACCCATGCGCCCGTTGTAGTGGGGGTGATTTGGGATTTCGGAGACGGTGTCAACAAGACCGAACTGACCCTGGACACTCCCGTGCTGAGAATCACGCAATGAACTCCATCCAGAGACAGCTTCTGTCCACCCAGCGACGGAGGACTGCGGCGGACGCCGCGGCCCAGACCCCGACACTGCGGGACGAGCCGATTGAGCGAACGGACGTCCTTCGCCGAGGCATTGCGAAGATCGACAGCAATGAGGGAGAAGGGGCGTACAAGGTCACCGAGCTATGGTGGGATCCCCAGGAGCAGGAGTGGACACGGGCCACGGCCCCCCTTGGCCTTGAGGAAGCGGACGCCAGCGACTACATGGGCAGCGGGTGCGGCGGGGTCGACCAGATCGTGCGGTTCTGGGAACACCGTGGGCTCGGGGGCCAGATCCAGCGGTTCGTAGATGTGAGCGGCGGCGGGGATACCGTGCAGAAGCTGTCCTCCTTCTGCGTTCACTACTCGGGGTCGGACACCACGGCCGCATTCCACAGCGTTACCGACTGCAAAAACGCGATGCTCGAGGTCGGCATCGACCTGCGGCGCTGTTCGGGGCATACGTCGAGCGCCGACCACCCAGGCAGCACGGCCATGGCGCTTACGGGAGGCTTTCTCGGTTTTGGATGGTGTAACGCGCTGGCCACGTGGTCCGGCGGCAACTGGGCCAATCTCAAGTACACGGCCCGCGGGGCCAACGGCGGCTTCGAGGGAGACGGCACGAACGCCATCACGAACTTTCATATCCAGTGCCGCGTCACGGCCGGGGGCAGCCTGGACTTCCGGGTCGAGAACCTGACCGGCGGATTGGTCAGCGCCGTTATCGTTGCCGCCATGCGAGTCACTCCGTTCCCGGAGGCCCCCGGTGTCATCGAGATCGGCAACTGCTGCTGGCACGACGGCTGCTTGCCGGACCACACCGACGACTGGAATGAGTACGAATGGGGCGAGATTCCGTAGAAGACATTCAGCTGGCGATCCTCACCGCGCGCGGCGTGAACGGACACCTGAGACGCTGGGGTCAGCGCTTCCCGCACGTCTGGCTCTGCCGCGGCAGTGATTCCCGCGAGGGCATTCCCGAGGCGCGCAACGCCATCTTCCGGCGGTTCCGCGATGACTGTGGACTGCCGTGGCTCCTGATGATGGACGACGACAGCGTTCCCGTTGCCCAAAGCGAGCCGCTTCTGGACTGCCGGGAAGACATAGCGGGCCCTCACGTTGTCGCCAGGACCGGGCGTGAAGCCCACGCTCACTGCCTGAGCGCGGCGTGCGTGAAGATCAGCCGCCGTGCCGTTGTCGAGATTCGCGACCCGTGGTTCCGCTATTCGAGGAGGCCGCGGGCCTGTGAGTGCAGTTGGTTCTTCCACCGCGCCTATCGGGCGGGCTTCCGGCCCGTGCACGTGGGCGTGATTGGCCATCGCTTCCCGGTCGTTGTCCTGCCGGGCCCGGTGTTCAAGTTCGATTCCGAGATCCGGTCCATGCTCCAGAGCGCCGCGAGGGATGAACATGGTGAAGTGTGATCCGAACGACGCGATGCCCCGGACCTGTGCGGATGCCTTCGGCCGTATCGCCGAACGTCTGACCCGTATCGAGGAAACCGGAAAGGCCGTCCACGAGCAGACGACCAGGACGAACGGCCACGTGGAGGGGCTGTTCCGGCTCACAAACCGGCACGAAACGGCCATCCGCCTTCTCAGAGCAGACGTGAATGCGGCGGCGAAGGGACGGTCGATCTGGCACAGAAGAATCTGGCAGGTGGTCATCGGTCTGGCTTTGCTGCTGACGGGCTACCTGCTGAAGTCCTGACAACCTGAAGGAGAATCGAACGATGGAAACGAAGCCCGGCTACAAGACGACGGAATTTTGGCTGAGCGCCCTGGCCACCATCATCGGCATGGTCATGGCCTCTGGCGTGATGGACGCCGCCGGCGAGGACTCGTGGATTACGAAGCTGATCGGCGGGGCCGTGGCCGTGCTGTCCGCGCTGGGCTATTCAGCCAGCCGCGCGAAGGTCAAGGCGGCCGACGAAGCGAAGACGTAGGCCATGTGGGAAGCGCTCAAGCCCGTTCTTGAGATCGTTCTCCGCGTGTTCATCGACTTGTTCCTGGAGAAGGCCAATGCGCCGGATACGGCTGTGTCTGCTTCTCGCGACCGCGCTCGCGCTGATCGTCTTCGCGAGCGGCTGCGGACTCATCAAGACAAGAACCGTGCTGATTCCCCCGGGTGAGCCCGTCCAGCTCGCCGAGCCGGTCAAGGCGTACGTCTACATCGACGTGGCCGGCAAGCGGGAGCGGAGCGGCAACCGGGTAGAACTGCCCGAGGGCTGGTGGTGCCTGCCGGATACGGAGAAATAGCCATGCGACTCCTGAGATATCTGCTGTTCCTGGCGGCCATCTTCGCGGTGCTCGTCCTGTTCACGGTGGGTTGCGAAGCGCCGAAGTCGAATCGGCAGGCCATCATCTACGCGCCGGCGAACGCGGTGATTGCCGCGCCGCCCCCGAGCAGACTGATGGTGAAGGTGCCGGGCCAGAAGATGCGCCCCGGCAACTTCCTGCACCTGAGCACGCCATCGAAGATTACCGTCGAGCCCATGGACCCGAACAAGCCATGAACACAGTCCAGGACAGTCGCCCCAAGTTGGTTCCCCTCGACGAAGCCCAGCGAATCTGCCGGGAGAAGCTGGGCATGTCCGAGGCCCGGTTCCGTCACGAGCTCGCCGAACACGTTCGAGGCAACGGCGGGATCCCCTGGGCTGCCACCGAGGCATCCGTCGGGGTGCTACGCGGCGCCATGGAGGATCTCCTCCGCCGCGCCGAGCTCCCACCCGAAGAGGAGAGGTCAGATGACAGATGAAACCGACGTTCTCACGGCCCGCGCACGCCAGCTCGAGGAGGAGAACGCCCTGTTGCGCTCGATGCAGAGCCCCAGCGGCCAGGACTCGAGCCTGCGGGCCGAGAATATCGTGCTTCGCAGTGAGCTGGGGCTCGTTCGGAGGGAGGCACGACCGGGCGACGTTTGTCCAGACACGGCGGAAGTTCCCCAGACGCTGGAGGAGTTCGCCGCCTTGCCGCCCGAGCAGCGCCAGACCGTGGCTCGCCAGATGAACCGTCAACAGCGGGATCACGTGCTGGGCCGCCGCCCACACCAGGACCGGGAAAGCTACCTTTGATGCGGAGGCCACGCCCATGACAGGCGAATCAACAACTGCGCCGACAGACAAGCTCCGATCGTACGTGGCGCAGCTTGAGGAAGAGAACCGAAGGCTCCGCGGACAGGGCGTGCCCTCCGCGGCCGCGGTGGCGCTGCAGCGCGAGAATGCTCACCTGCGTCGGCAGATTGCCGCCGACATGCCTCGCGCTTCCACATCGTCTGGGAAGGAGTACCTGACGCTTCCCGAAGTCGCGCAAGTGCTCAACCTTTCCACGTACGAGCTCCTGCGGAACCTGCGCGACAGCCTTCCCATGAGCAGCGACGACCAGGGCAAGACCGTCGTGGCCAGGGAGGACGTCGATGCGTATCTGCTGGCGCACGCACAGGGCAGAAGCACTCGACGCTTCCTGTAGTTGAGGGTCCCCCGGCGTTCCGTAAGGAAGCCGGGGGCCTGCTGCTGCGCTGTCCCAGAGGGGCACGCAACGGCCCCGTCAGCATTAACGGTGGGGGTGGGATTCGAACCCACGGTACGCTCTCGCGCACAGCGGTTTTCAAGACCGCCTCCTTCGACCACTCGGACACCCCACCGGGGGGTTCGCTTCCCTCGTATTCTCGCCGGTTTCTGCCGTGTTCACAAGGCCTTCCGCCATGTTCCCGCTCCGCGCCCGTCTATCCATCGGCGCCGGTCTGCGCCTGGTGAGGTCCACCGCCTGCGATGGCCCTTGCGGCGTTCGAGCGGCCGCAGTAGTCTCGGCGGCAAGGAGGTACTGACCGCCATGGCAAACGTACGACACCCCGACGGCCCGGGACGCCCAGCCGCCCTTGCTGTGGTCCTTGGGATCCTCTGCGTGCTCCGTCTCGGCCTTGCCGAAAATCGGGTCGCTCCCGTGGACCTTCTCCAGCACGACCGGACGGACAAAGTGGATGTCAGGAAGACGGAGCAGGGCGTCTACGAGTGGAGCCTGCCGACGGGCGACGCGCAGGCAGTGCGAATTGATCTACGGAAGCAAGGGATCGACCCCCGCCGGTTCGATGAGTTCCGCTTCGACATTCAGCCCGTTGGCTCACAGGTCGGCCTGAGCACCGCCATCGCGGGGCTTCCCACCGAGAAGGAAGTAAGCCGCTGGTACCTCAAGTTCCGGGCGCTGGAGGGACGGTGGGCCTCGGGCCGGTACGACCTGCGGATGGACGACGACGGGTTCACGAGCCGCCCGAAGGCAGCGCCGAATACATTGACGATGCGGCTCTATCGCCGCATGGTGGGATTTCCCGGCGAGCCCAAATGGCGCAAGGCGCTGATCCGCCGGCCCCGCTTCGTCCGGCGCGTGATCTCGGTGGATTTCGATCTCCTGGAGACTCAGATCGTCGCCGACGCGGGCGAGGTGGCGTGTGTATACCGCCTCCGCGTCGAGAACCGTACGGACGAGCCGCAGAAGGCGGAACTCGATGCGGACTCGGCACGGACGTTGAAGTGGTTCCGCGTCGAGGCGCCCGCCGAGGTGGTCCTCGCGCCGCGCGAGAAGAAGATCGTGCCTGTTCGGATCTCCCTGCCGCGTGCCAAGGCCATGGCGCTGCCGCCGCTCTACGCCGAGCCGGCGATTCCGCGGGTCCGCGTCGAGGGCGTGGCCGACTCCGACGTTGTGCCGCTGATGGGCTACCGTCCGTGGCCCCTGTGGGGCGTCGTGCCGGTCTTCAACCCCGTGCGGTGGACGCCCGCGACCTTCCAGGCGTTTCTCGACGCGCGGCAGAAGGCCCTGCCGCGGATTGCCCGGTGGCGCTCGCGCATACTCCGCGAGGCGGCGGAGGCGGCGAAGCGCCGTTGGCCGGCGCCGCCGCTGGACCTGCTCCCGGCGGGGTTCGACCAGTCCTACCGCTGTAACGAATGCCGCCGGTGGCTTCAGCCGGCCGAGCACGCGAGTTTCCGCAAGCACGTCTGCCCGAAGTGCGGGAAGGTCGTTCGAGGCAGGGCGGCCATCGACAAGGCGTACGTCTCGCGCTACATCGGCCGGGCGTTCCACGCGGTTCGGACCCTCGCGCTGGCCTGGCTGCTGTCGGGGAACGAAGCCTACGCGA
>Ga0307380_10006861_pt1 | contig 14891 bp, 16 predicted proteins | sample UN3MG_FD_202239 | JGI IMG/M metagenome (GOLD analysis project Ga0307380, IMG submission 202239) | Soil microbial communities from Risofladan, Vaasa, Finland - UN-3 | ecosystem: Environmental > Terrestrial > Soil > Coastal area > Acid sulfate soil | place: Finland: Risofladan, Vaasa | collected... | reverse complement strand
GGCGCTCTACGAGGTTCAGGTGCTGGATTGTTACCAAAACCAGACCTATCCGGATGGCATGACAGCCGCTGTCTACGGACAGTATCCCCCTCTGGTCAACGCCTGTCGGCCTCCGGGCGAATGGCAGACCTATGACATCATATTTTTTCGTCCCCGCTTTGGTGTCGACGGCGGTCTGACCAGACCGGCCACTATAACCGTTTTTCACAACGGGATTCTCATCCAGGATAACGTGGAATTCACAGGTCCAACGGGACATAAAGAGCGTCCTCCATACAAGTCTCACCCGGATAAATTACCCCTTCTGCTCCAGGATCATGACAATCCCGTCCGATTCAGGAATATCTGGATACGCGAGTTGCCAGAAACGAAAAAATAACGAAGGCATCCCGAAAGTTTTCTGTTTATCCGTTGAAATTCTCTGAGATTGATGTCGTTTCTCGTTATTTGTGTCTACAAGTGGGCACAATTTAGGCACAGTATGTCCAAAAGGATTTTGGAGTACGGTTTGCAGGATAAGGAGCCACGGATTCCTAATCCGTGTGTCGCGGATTCGAGTCCGCCAGGAGTACGGCATAAAAATATTTTCGGGTTTTTCTACCCCTACAGCAAGACCTTGCCAAGATTTACGAGAGAAAGAAAGAGCCTTTGAAGGCCATTGAGCATTATGAAAAATTCCTCGACCTGTGGAAGGATGCTGACCCGGGGATAGCTGAGGTGGAAGATGCCATGAGGCTAACTGGGATACAGGGCCAGTGATCCAATAGTTTTGGCTTCCCGAAATTGAAAAAAGACAGCAAAACTGGTTTAATACTTCATTAGGGAAGACGATTGAGGGAGAAGGAAAAGGATATTATCAGTGAGAGAGAAAAATGCTGGCTGTTTTGAGGCAAATTCTTTAAAGGGAGGATATAATGGGTGTTACTCACAACGGGAAAGAAAAGTTTGAAAATCTTATAAGAAAAACCAGGATGAAAAGGAGCGAAAAGAAAAAGAGACCACCAAGAAAGGGCGAGAAAAATAAGCTTTTATTACGACTAACGATCCCTTCCCGTCGGGGAAGAAGAAAGAAATGATTACAGTCCATGAGCTCGATTGAAAAAAGTAATTTAAGGTTTAAAAGAGGTTAGAGTGAAAGAACTTGTTTATTGGGCTCCTAACCTGATGAAGTAGACTGGTCGTAAGCATAATAAGATTTAATCCGGAAAATGACTCTCAAACAAAGAAAAGATCAAGAATATTAAGATGCTTGACATGTAGCCCAGAGTTTGATGAGATTAACGTACTTGGACTAATAATCCCACAGCAATTATTTAACAACAGGCAGAATTAGAGGAATATTCGTGAAAAACAAGACAAGTTTGTTAATAAGGCTGAATGATCTAAAGTGCAAACTGTATAAAGATAAAGCTATTATTGATAAAAATGTGAAATGCTCAATAGATATCCTAAGATCTCATTCTTGTCCTATTTTCAAGGCACGTGGAGTTATCGAGACCTCAATATCCCTACCTATAACCTCGAGTGATTTAGAGACGTACTCTCATTTTGAATTGGATTTTAATGAGCCTATAGAAGGAATTTCGAAAATATTGATCGTTATCACTGAAGTGAATTGGAAAAATAAAAAAAGAGCAAGGTTCGAATCTTTAAGTTACAAATCATCAATATAATTCATTTGGAAGAATGTAGACCCGGGGATAGCTGAGGTGGAGGACGCGAAGGAGAGGCTGACGGGATTGAGGGGCAACAATCCCTAAAACATCTGTTTCGTCTAAACTGCAACTAAGCCATATCTAAACCGCAATCTTGAAAAAAACAGGCAGAAACGATATTATAAGTCCCTGTCCTAATGACAGGGACGAGAGAGCGGACATAACTCAGTGGTCGCTCTAAGGCAAAGGGGCATCTCGTTTAAAATCAATGGCTTAGCGACTTAACTCTTTTATTTGGTTATATTTAGCCTTTTCCAGTTAGTGCTTGTTATTACCCAGTATTTCCCATCAAAACTTGTTATTTCTCGTTATTTGTGTCTACGAGTAGGCACAATTTAGGCACAAATTTGTAGATGACAATTTAGCGATTAGGATAAGGTCTTTTCGTAATAGAAGACGCACTGAACTCAAAATCCAGTTCACTTCACGGTGAGTGTGGGTTCGACTCCCACACCTTCCCGCCAGAGGTAATTGGCGATTTTCCGTTTTAGCATCCATACACAGAATTAGGCGATTTTCAGCATTTTTGGTGACAAACTTGTGACAAAGGGGATGAGTCTATCGAAGTTCATTAGACTAAATATTTCAATACTTGATTAGGTGGCTGAGAACCACCTGTCCTAGTCCCCTAGACGATAGCGCCACCTGTATTGGAGCACAGAAAACCAAATTGAATCTGATCCGTTGAAATCCAAGAGTAAAACATTTAAAATTCGACAGGTGATGAGACATCACAGGAGTAACTGGGAATTGCAGCATGATATCTTTGATTGAGGGGTTTCGATCACTGGATAGAGCCGCCAGGGCATTAAGTAGAGGGGTCCTGCTGTACTCTAAAAACGGCTCATGGCGGGCCTGGGTCCATGGGACATCCTACCTTCTTCGCCATCTCGGGGGCCAGACTCTTCCACAGACAGTCTTCTTGGCCCCGACCTATCGCTGCCAATGCAACTGCGCTCCCTGCTATGCCGATGCGAAAGGCCGCAAAAATGTCAATGAAATGACGACAGAAGAATTGAAGGCAGAGATCGACCAGGTAAAGGCTCTCGGTTCTATCCATCTCATTTTAACCGGAGGCGAGCCTCTCCTGCGGGATGACATTGTCGACCTCGTTGCCCATGCCCACGATATCGGCCTGATCACCCGTATCTCCACCAACGGCGACTTGCTCAGCAGGGATCGTGTCGCTGAACTGAGTCGGGCCGGACTTAACCAGTGTGGCGTCGCCATCGATGATGCAGACCCGGAAACGCATGACCGGCTGCGAGGCCTTAGCGGACTCTTCGAAAGAGCCGTTCAGGGATTTCGTTTCCTGAATGAGTATGGTATCGAAAGCAGGCTCATCACATACGCATACCACGGCAACTTGCCCCAAGGACTGGAGCGCATATTGGATTTGGGAAAGCAGCTTGGGGTGAAATCGATCCATATCAATTTTCCATATGCATCCGGACGCTGGGCTGAATCCTTCGACAAAATGTTCTCGGATGATGATATGGCCCGTCTCCGCAGACTCCATAGATACATGAGATCTCCACCAGTTCTCATGGAGTTCCCGACTCCGGAAGCGTTGTGCTTGGCTGCAAAAAAGTCGATCATTTACGTCAGTGCATCCGGAGAAGTGACGCCCTGTCCCATGGTCCCCTATGTGATGGGCAACATACGAGAAGAGCCTCTTACCGAAATCTGGAAACGGCATGTGGATGCTCTTCGGCTTGATTACCGCGGGAATTGCCCTATGGGAGAACCGGAGGGGAGGAAGGCCTTACGGGAGCATACCGCATCGGTCTTACCCAGCGATCCACACCTCGGTGGAGTCCGGAGAGACGTCGAAGAAACTGAGTGATCGGGCTCAGGCACCGCTTCTAGGTGACTGCCTTGCTAGCCTGAAGAGTTACAGCTCGCGTCTCTATTTTTTGGGATCGTAAGAGAAAAAATTGACGGAAACGCCGAGGAAAGAAAGAGTGGAGAGCGTTGCCAATACCCACATCCCGGGCTCTTGTAAAGCGAGCATAAAGAGCAAAATCGGCGGGAGAATATAAAAAAGAACATACGAAAGTCCGAGATACGTCCAGGGAAGCCTCTCTGTCAGTTCCGTCGAGGTCTTAAGCTTTTTCGAGATGATCTTGACATAGATGCCCGATGCGACAACTCCAAGGAGACAGGTAAGGCCTATCAACCACACGAACGGGGGATATACTTGCATTTCGAATAAAATATAGAACAGGAGCAAGATATCCGCCGCTATGGCTATCTTCAAGACAAATCGAAGAATCCGGTCAGTCTTGCCCCGGCCTGCAGCCACGGCGAAAGATTTGACCTTCTCTTCACTGTCGGAATCGAAATCGGCGATCTGGTGGAAGAGGATCTGGATCAATTTATCTCCAAACACCACAGTGAAAAGAAGAGGAAGAAGCAAAGAAGCGGGACGAAAGAGGGTCCAGGGGATGATGACGTTCAGGATGGCAGCAGACAGAGAATAGGCCAATATTCCCCAGATACCGCGGTCTTTGAAACGAACAGGCTTCAAGGAATAGAAGATTCCCAAGAGCGCCGACACTGTGAATGAGGCAAAAACAGGCATGTCGCCGCCCGCTCTGATGAGGGCAAAGAAACCCGAAGCCAGGAGAAAAACAGGAATCATCGTTCCTGCCAGCGCAGGAATGCGTGTGATCCACCTCTCTTTGCCCGCCCGTCTGTCTATCTCCCTGTCGGTCAGGTCGTTGATGAGGATGGCCGACAATCCTTTGCACAAGACGGCCGCAAAGAGATAGAGAGAGGCATAAACTTGCACGTGCGGATTCATGCGGGTTCCGGAAACTAAAATCAAGCTTAAGGGAAGCCAGATCTGGCTCATCTTAAGGATGCCACGGGGCTTTATCAATACTTGGATAAGGGCATCGATTAAAAGAGAACGCTTTTTCTCCATGTAAGGGCCGTCTCCTTCACGGTCTCTTTTTAAGAAAAGGGCTTGAGGGGCATTATTCTACACAGGATTTTAAATACTGACAATACGGATCAAGAGAGTAAATTCCCTGTGAACCGAATAAGGAGGCGTTGTTCCTGCATCCGCCTCTGCAAATCTCCTTCCGAGAGCAGAGGCTGCACTCGGGGATCTTTTCGTACAATGATCTGAATTCCTGTGCTTTTTCCGAAACCCAGATATCATCCAATCCGTCCTTGCGGAGATCGCCGATAATGAACGGATCCCCGTCCTGACAAATGCAGGCAGATACCCTTCCGTCGCTCGTGATTTTGAGGGCAAACTGAGCCGCTGCGCAGTAATGCAACCGGAGGGCAAGGATGTCCTTCCACTTCGTGTAGACAGAAGAATCGCTGAAACAGGGAACAGTAATATCGATGACCTTGGTCGAAGACAGGGAAATGTACGCTGAAAAAAGCTCATCGATCAGTTCCAATATCTCGGGAAAAGGCACGATGAGATCCTTATGCAGGTCTTCTGACGGAACGTTCGGATAAAGAGTGTACGAATCCGCTCCCGACTCGAAGCAAAACTTCATGATTTCTTTTATTTCCCGTTTATTCGCCTCGGTCAACACGCTCGAGACGACGACACGGAGAGGAGAGTTGACAGCATACTCGAGATTGCGAAGGATAGTCGCATGGTCCTGTGGTTGGCTTCCTTTGAGATTGGCATGCAGTTCGGGCTTGAGAGTGTCTAACGAGAACTGAACCGACGGAACTCCGTACCCGGCCAAAGTATCCAGCATCTCCGGGGTCAGTTTTATCCCGTTTGTAGCAATCTTGGGCCCGATTCCACGCTCACGAAAAAGCTTTAGAGTCTCAAAGAGATGGGGGTACAAGAACGGCTCTCCACCCGATAAAAACCAATTGTTAACAGACTCTGCCAGTTTTGAGTCCAGTGCCTTTTCGATTAAACCGATGTCAAGATGCAGCGGGGGCAATTGCAGTGCCCCATAGTTGAAGCAATATTTACAGTTCAGGTTGCACCTGTTAGTCAGATCGATGAAAACGGCCCTGAGTTTTCCGAGCTCGGCAAAGGAATCGACATGGTCTGCGCTGAAACGAAATTTGATTTTCTGCATGTATCAACATCAAATCGTGAGTTTTACACCTTTCGGTATCAAAGGAGAAAGGGAAACAAACAACCTGACAAACTCCTCATTTGCCCGTATTTATAACATAGGATGAAGATGAGCGTCAATGAGGCGAATCGAGTCATGTAAAACCTAACCCTAGGGTATATATCTTGTCATTTAAAAATCTAACCATAGTGGACAGGAAGAATCAATGATTTTATAACCTAATTTTACTCGAAATGAGGTTAGGTTATGAGGTTGGAACTACGCATGAAGTACTGTGAAACTGTTTATCGGCGTTACCACAACGCCTCCAAAGAATCGAAGAGGAGGATATTAGACGAGCTCTGCCAGGTCTGCGGATACAACCGCAAGTATGCGATCTGGAAGCTGAATCGATTGTTGAATAGTTGAAAAAAACAGACAGAAAAGATATTATAATCACCCGTCATAAATGACTGGAAAGAGAGAGCGGACATAACTCAGTGGTAGAGTACGAGCTTCCCAAGCTCGGGGTCGCGGGTTCGAATCCCGTTGTCCGCTCTCTCTTTCTATTTAGGAACAAACATCCGTAACTTTTGTAGCGACAAAGTGTTAAGATAAAATCTTATTGTATTTGAGAAATTAATGAGTTGTGGTTCGTTTAGACTTACTGACGCTGTTAAGTTAATAGACAGCTCTGAAAAATGAGAAAGATAATGAAAGAATGGGATCTTATCATTGATGATACACTGCTCGATGGCTCATGGAATATGGCCGTGGATGAGTATCTGTATCAGTCCCTCACCGAAGAGGCTCATACGATCGTCCGTTTTTATGCGTGGAAGAATCCAACAGTTTCCCTGGGTTATTCACAGAAGGTTCTCGAAGTCGCCGATGTCGAATTCTGCAAAAAGCACGGGATCGATATCGTCCGCCGGATGACAGGGGGGAAGTTGGTTCTTCACCACAAAGAGGTCACATACTCTCTGGCATCTTCTGACACAGAAGTTTTTACAGCCACTCTTGGAGATTCTTACAGAATCATTTCCGAGGCATTAATGAAAGGCTTGGATAAGATGGGATTGACGACTTCTCTTGCCAGTCCGGCACCTCAAAAGTATGTCCGGGGAAACCTTCCGTGTTTTTCCTATCCTTCACGCAATGAGGTGGAAGTCGACGGGAAAAAGATCATCGGCAGTGCCCAGAAGAGAGTCGGTACAAAATTCATCCAGCATGGATCTATCCCTCTCGAAGAGAATGATGATCTGCTCACGTCCATATCTTTTCTTGAAGGAGCTGGCGAGGAAGTCCGCATGATCTCGCTCACCGAGGCTCTTGGAAGGACAATGGATTTCAATCAGGCTGTGGATCTATTTGTACAAGGGCTAGGAGAGTATTTTGGTGTCCGGTTAATGAGAAGAACTCTTGGGGAAGATGAAAACGAAGCCGTTCGCCAAATTCAGAAAGACAAATACGGAAATCCTAATTGGACCTTTCCAAATCCGTAGTGATTTGCTTTTTTTGACTATTGGTGATAAAATTTTTCCTCGATAATGAGGGATTTTAAAAATGAACGAGATAGAGGAACTCTCCAAGCTAAAGCTCGAAGATTTACCCGAATTGGCGCCGTTCCTGTCTGATGACCTCCACCAGAATGTCATAAAACACTTCTATCTTGAACTGGGAACTGGCCCTGTCCTCTACCTCCTTTCACCCTCTTACACCGTCATTAATCCTACTCCCAACGAAACGGTCAGAGACTTTATCACAAAAAAGGATGACATCCTCGATTACATCAAAGAGTACATCATGCAGAATCTTTCTGTATACTCTGTCCTTTTAGATGTGAACAGCTACTATATCGAGCAGAATAATTTCTTGCTGCTTGCCAGGCTGAGGGAGAGGGATTCTGATGGAAGGCACTACGAGGTCAAATTCTATACGCATTCTTCCCGGGAGCTCATGACCAATTACAAGGACAAGATCTACATCGGCCGGGATTTTATCGATCTCTTCCAGTTCAAGCGCAAACATTTCGGATTGCAAGACTATCTCGGCTCTCTTAAAGATCAGTATGATGTTCTCCTGGATCGCGCAGAGGAAAAGCTGAAAAATCCTCTCCAGTACAAGTCCTTTTTCCAGGAGATCAAAGAGTACGTGAACGAGCTCCACACAGAGGGCTTTAATGCCCTGCAAGTCCTCCCTCCCTACCTGGATTTTAAAAAGGTCAGCGGTCAGGATTTGATCGATATCAATGCTCAGTACAGGGTGATCAATCACTATGTGATCGAGCTCCGGGACGAAGTGGACGAATTTGAGAGTCACTTGAGAGACAAAAAGGAATTGGATTTTGTCCGTTATGTGACCAAATATAAAAAAGACCTGGCCAATCTGATCTCTTACTTCAACATCAAGATCAATGGCTTCTTACAGAGCAAGATTTACTCCCTAAAGAATAAACATTAAAAAAAAGGCCCGTCCTAGAACAGGCCTTTCATCTTTTCAGTTTCCCTATATCTCGTTCTTGATTCCGATCTTCGGTAAATTCTAATTCTTATCGGTCCATTCAGGGAACGGACCTTACATGGTTATGGAGATTCTTCGATCCGGATCGTTCCGTAGGTTGTGTACAGAAAGATCAGGGGGTTCTCTGTCTCCTCCATAAAGGCTTTGATCACGGAGACACTGTTCTCCTTCTTGAATGAAAGCTCGTAGGGGAGCTTCCACTCGATATCTCCACCTTTATTCTCTGCTTCAGTGGGGTATTGTCCTCCCGCAGGCCAGTACAGGTTGATGTCTGAGTATCTCCCTTTGACGACAAGGGGGAGGGTGAGGGGGTTTGGTGTCAGGAGGACCTTCCCGTTGGAATGGAGAATCGTCGTCTCCCCGGCAAAATCCTCGAGCTCCACATCCCGATAGGTCGTATCGATGGTTATGTTATCTCCCAGAAGAGTTTTCCCTAAAACACTCGTGTTCTTTCCATCGATCTTCAGGTCTCCCAGGATGTTTGTCAGCTTCACTCTGCCGTAACTGCTTTCGATAACACAATAGCCCTTCACGCCATCCATGTCGATCTCACAATTCTTTCCACTCACTTTTGCAGCGCCAACGTTGGAAAGGATAATGTTTCGGTAGGTGCTTCCCACATCCGCCAAGCCTTCGACATTCTGACAGAAAATCTTCGCGTTCGATGCATCGACGATGGCATCTTGACTGATATCCTTCAGGCTGACGTTCCCGTACCGGTGGAAAACTTGAACAGTGCCATCGACATTAGTGACGTCCACAGAAGCATTGTTGCTGTCGATCGTGCAATCAGCGCCTACGTTCTTAACGACCACGTCGTCGTACTTGTTTTTGACGGTCAAGGGGCCCTCTACATCCGAGACGATGACTTTTCCATAGGAATTATGGATATTTGTGTCACCGGTATTGGCAACCTCCACTACTCCATAGGTGTTCGACACTGTGACATCGGCACCCTCAGGTAGAAAGATCGTGAATGAGGTCTGGAACCTTTTCTTCTTGAACTCTCCCCGGTTTGTCGTGAGAACGATATTGTGCTCGGTTTGCTCTGTGACAATTTTCAGGGCGTTTGCGACATCTTGGGCCTCTTCTGCAGTTCTGCGTCGAATTGTTTTCTGCATGGTGACGACGATCCTGTCCTCTTCTGTCCCTTGGATCTTAACTTCTCCATGACGATTCATCACATGAATGACGTGCGGGAAGGGGGCATCGATCATGTGGGATTCTTCGAATTCAAACTCCTCAAGCTTGAATAAGAAGTCGTCTCCCCATTCGATCTCCCAATCGAGCTTATCCGTATAGGCGTGGTAGAAGAAAACTCCTGCAGCGACTAGCAGAATCAGGAAAACAATTTCTTTCGATCTCATTTTAAACCTGGATGTCTTCAGACTGTTTTTCTTCTTCCTCTCGTCTGTCCTTCAAACCGTAATAGAACTTATGGGCTCCCCATAGGATGAGGATCACTGGCCAAAAATGGGCGAGCACATACCAGATGTCGACCTTCAGCAGGAAAAGCACTCCAAGGGTAATGAGAAGAATACCCCAGATTAACGGATCTTTTCGTTTTTGTTTTGTCATTGGTTCCTCCTCTACTCTCTCTCTTTGTTTTTCGCCATGTAGTCCACTATGAGCTTCACACCGAAAATGATGACAAGGAGAGGCCAGAGATTCCAAATTCTGCTATAGGTGACCAGAAAGCTGGAATTTGCCATGAGAAAAACGACTCCGAGGACCATGATGACGATCCCCCAAAACACAGAGCCCGTTCTCACAAACTCTGGAAGTTCTTCAATTTTTATCTCGTCTACCTCTCCACCTGACAAGGCTTGCCTATTGATCGCACTGGCTGTCACGATCGCATCGATAAATTGGTAGAAGTACAAACCACCGAGCATAATGCCCAAGAACGGTGCCGAACCTTCTTCCTGGGCCAGCATAGTGATCATGATCGCGGCTCCGAGGAGAACGGCCAGAAATTTTAGCGGCTGACCGTTGTACAGAGCGCCTGTCCCCGGAAAAAAGAAGGACAAAATGCCCGCAAGTAGCGGAGATTTAGGGGGTCGCTTTACAATAACTTTCTCTTCCATATCATACCTCCATATGTATTGGTTTATTCCCCGTTCCTTCCAAAAGGCTGTTTCCTTTTGATGGTATCGAGGATATTATCCTTGTGTTCACCCAAGGATGTTGTGAATGTTTCCGCCTCGGAGTACAGCTTGCCGATTTTACCGTACCCCATATGAACCTGGCGGTTTATTGACTTGTCGATTGCGCTCTTTTCCGGATGGAAAAGATAAAAGGACATAACCGTCAGCAGGATTGTTGCCGCTGCCATGTAGGGTTGCAGCGCTGGCCTCACCAAGAAATCCAGGCTGAGCCGGAATTTTCTCCTCCTGTATGGGATGTCATAGAGTCTCTCCAGCAGTCCCTCACTCATCTCTGCCTGAGGAAAATTAGCCAAAGATTCCTGTGTATCCCTCAATAGATCGAAAAGGACGGAGCAATCCGCACAGCTTTTGAGATGCTCCTCGACTGCCAGTCTGTCTTTAGCTGTCAGCTCATCCTCTAAATAAGAAGACAAAAGGTTTTCGATAAGTTTACATTCCATTTTCCTTCTCCTTTTGTTCTCTGAGGACTTTTGCCAGTTGGATCCTTCCTCTGTTGACACGGGATTTGATCGTTCCCAGGGGGAGAGCCATGATCTCTGCCACCTCTTCATATTTTTTTCCCTGGATATCCCTCAGAATAATGGCCAGCCGGATGTCTGCCGATAGGTGGTTGAAGCCTTCCCATACTCTTTTTTTTGTCTGTTCTCTCATGACGGCGTCTTCCGGGCTTATCTCTGTCGTTTCTTTCAGGCTGTATTCATCGAATTCATCCCGTGACTTCTTTTCCCACTTGGTGCGGCGGTATTCATCGATCAGGTGATTCCGTGCAAGAGTCAGGAGCCATGCGTCGAAATTCCGGTCGAAGTCGAATTTTTTCAAGGAGTTGTGGAGTTTGAGAAATATCTCTTGTGTCATATCCTCAGCCTCTTCGCGGGTTCCGGAGAACTGGTAAGCCAGGCTGAAGATCCTTCGCGAGTAGTTGTTAACTAGCATTTGCCAGGCTCCTTCGTTTCCTTTCAAGCATTCTTTGACTATCCTTTCTGTTTGCACTAATCACACCTCAATAGACGAGATCCTGTTCCAAAAAGTTCCGTCAGTTGGGCAAGAATTATCAGGGGCAGGAGAGATGACAGGAGAGATTTGAAACTGGCTTGAATAAAGTTCGATTTTTGTTTGTGTCACAGGGAGCATGTTGGCTTCTTCCATTCTAGTTTTCAGGTAGAGTACTGTCAAATGAGATTACTCTGTTTCCGTTTGAGAAGGAAGCATCTGAAAAACCGTGATAGCAGGAATCTCATTGCGTTATCGAGCATGCCAATTATGTGGTGGAGAAAACCGTGTGAAGGGCTGGACGGGTATGGTACATCTCCCCCAGGGGGAGATGTGAGGGAAGGCCGGAACCGAGCGAAGTTTCATCGCTGGGGAAACTGAGCGTGTTTTCGAAATCACTGATTGGAATGCTCGGATAGCACTCATCACGGTTTTGGAGATGCTTACGATTGAGAAAGAAATATTGACTTCAGAAAGAACTTATGGGACTATAACTTGTTTTCTAAATCCATGGATTATTTTCACATATTTACACTCTCAAACACTTCACTTTTTAAAGGGAGGCACTAAATGGAAGGTATTATCGGATATGGTGCGTACATTCCCCGAAACAGGATCAAAGTCGAAGAGATCGCTAAAGTATGGGGAGCGGATGCACCCAGCTACAAGAAGGGCCTGATGCTCGAGGAGAAATCAGTTCCCTCTCCTGACCAGGATACCATCACGATGTCGGTGGAAGCGACTAAAAATGCTCTAAAGAGGGCTCTGATCGATCCCAAAGATATCGGCGCAGTGTATATCGGATCGGAATCTCACCCTTACGCTGTAAAACCGAGTGGGACGGTGCTCGCTGAGGCTATCGGGGCCACGCCGGATGTCCACACCGCAGACCTGGAATTTGCGTGCAAAGCAGGGACCGAGGGCATGTTTATTGCCCTGAATTTGGTCGCATCGGGTGCCATCAAGTACGGGCTCGGGATTGGCGCAGACACGTCTCAAGGGGCTCCTGGAGATGCGTTGGAATATTCGGCTGCCGCAGGTGCAGCCGCGTTCATTTTCGGCAAGGAAAACCTGGTCGCCAAGGCCCACGAGACATACTCCTACATGACGGATACCCCTGATTTCTGGCGGCGCGAATACCAGTATTACCCTCAACACGGCGGCCGTTTTACGGGTGATCCCGCTTATTTTAAGCATATCACCGGAGCGGCTCAGGGCATTATGGATAAGGCAGGGATGAAACCCCAGGATTTTCAGTACGTTATTTTCCACCAGCCGAATGGAAAATTTCCCTTCAGAGTGGGAAAGATGCTCGGATTCCAAAAAGAGCAGATCGAACCAGGTTGGTTGGTCAACAAGCTAGGAAACACCTACTCCGGTTCCTCCCCCTTGGGCCTGACCTCTACTCTGGACATCTCCCAGCCTGGAGACATGATATTGCTCGTTTCATATGGATCGGGAGCTGGGAGTGACGGCTTTATATTCGAAGTCACGGATAGGATCAATGAGGTGCGGGAGCGTGCTCCGAAAACGAGAGACCTCCTGAGCAAAAATGTCAACTACCTGGAATACGGCGAATACGCCAAGTTCAGGCACAAAATCAGGAAGGCGGACTAGGAGGATCCAATGAGAGAAGTTGCAGCAATTGGTGTTGGGATCACAAAGTGGGGAGAACTCTGGAAAAAATCCCTTAGAGATATTTATGTCGAAACGGCGCTCCTCGCTTTGGAAGATGCGGGAGTTGATCGGATCGATTCCATGTATGTGGGTTCCATGTCCTCCGGGTTATTTGCGGGGCAGGAGCACATCGCCGCACTCCTGGCCGATTATTTAGGCCAGGCGCCTGTCCCATCTACAAGAGTGGAATCAGCGTGTGCTTCGGGAGGACTTGCCCTGAAGCAGGGATATTTGGAGGTGGCTTCAGGGATGAGCGATGTCGTTCTGGTCAGCGGAGTGGAGAAAATGACCGATGTCAGTGGAAACGAAGCGACATATGCCCTGGGAACAGCCGCAGACCAGGAGTATGAGGGGTATCACGGCATCACCTTTCCCGGGCTTTATGCGTTGATCGCTGTGGCCCACATGGAAAAATACGGCACAACTCGGGAACAACTGGCCATGGTTTCCGTAAAAAACCACAAAAACGGGTCTAAAAATCCTGTGGCGCAGTTCCCCTTTGAGATCACGGTGGACCAGGTCCTCAATTCCGTGATGGTGGCCGATCCGCTCAGAATTCTGGACTGCTCACCCATAACAGATGGAGCAGCGGCGATCATCCTGTATCCTGCAGAGTTGGCCAGAAAAATGGGAAAGCCAGTCGTTAAGATCATCGGCACGGGTCATGCTACAGATACGATCGCACTCGCTCAGAGGACAGACATCACCTGGCTCAACTCCACTTACCTTGCAGCCAAGAGTGCGTATGCTATGGCAGATAAAAAACCCGAGGACATCGATATTGTGGAAGTTCATGACTGTTTCACCATCGCTGAGATCTGCGTGACAGAAGCCCTCGGTTTTGTAGAAAGAGGCAAAGGGGGCGAGGCCGTAGAAAAGGGATTGACGGCCATCGATGGGAAAATTCCCGTGAATCCCAGCGGCGGATTAAAATCCAAAGGACATCCTGTGGGTGCTTCAGGAGTGGCCCAGGCTGTGGAAGTGGTCAAGCAGCTCAGGGGTGATTGCTGTGATAGGCAGGTCCCGGATTCCCGGATAGGGATGACACAAAACATGGGCGGAAGTGGGGCGAGCTCAGTCGTCCACATCTTCGAGAGAGAATAGGAGGAGGATCAAATGTCGACACCAGCGAGATATTGGAGAGAAATTCCCCAGAGGTATCGGCTCGAAGCCAACAAGTGCAGCAGCTGCGGAAAGATTTTTTTTCCTCCGCGGCTGATCTGTAATGTATGCCAGAGCAAAGACCTGGAAAAGACAAAACTGGCAGAATCAGGGAAAGTCATCACATACACCATAATCCGTGTGCCCCCTCATCAGTTTGTGGATCAGTCCCCTTATGCTGTCGGTATCGTGGAATTGGACGATGGTGTTAAGATCATGGGACAGATCGTTGACTGTGATTTTGAGGACATCAAGCCCGGATTGAACGTGAAGATCGAGTTCCGGAAGATCTATGATGTGGGCGAGTCGGGAATACTCTGTTACGGGTACAAGTTCGTTCCTCAATAATATCCGATTTTTCTGTCCGTTCCATCTAATCGATGGTTGCAAGAAAAAGCTAACTGCAGGATAACTTATAGTTCAAATCCGTTTTGACGTCATTTAGAGTGATCAGATTATATGATATCAAAAACACGCTCAGTTTCCCCAGCGAGGAAACTTCGCTCGGATCCGGGATTCCCTCACATCTCCCCAGGGGAGATGTACCATGCCCGTCCATCCCTTCTCACGGTTTTTTCCATCATATAATCTGATCACTCAATAACGCTATT
>Ga0307380_10006860_pt1 | contig 14891 bp, 12 predicted proteins | sample UN3MG_FD_202239 | JGI IMG/M metagenome (GOLD analysis project Ga0307380, IMG submission 202239) | Soil microbial communities from Risofladan, Vaasa, Finland - UN-3 | ecosystem: Environmental > Terrestrial > Soil > Coastal area > Acid sulfate soil | place: Finland: Risofladan, Vaasa | collected... | reverse complement strand
GATGGGTGTCCGCGGCACCGATTTCACCGTTACCCTCAGCCCCGGAGGAGACATCCTGGTCACCGCCGAGGAAGGCCGAGTGTCCTGCATCGACAAGAGCGGACAGGAACTTTTTGCCGAACCGGGGACGGTGGTGGAGAAACGCCCGGGCGAGCTGTTCCGGGAAGTTCCGGTCGCCGTTTCTGATCTGGAAACGTTCCAAAGAGACTGGTATGCAGACCGCCTGGAGGTTTTTAAGTCGAATGCATTGCAGGCAATCAAATTCTACGCCGGAAGATATCTACGGCTGAAAAACCACTTCGACAGTGCATACAACGATCTGCAGCAGGAAAGCCAGATCCTCCGAAAGTGGTACGCTGAAGACAGGCGGGGGGAAATCGGCGGTCGCATGGAAACCATGCGGGAGAAAAAAGAGCTTATCGGAGAGCTTTTGGAACTGCGCAAGATCCTCTACATCTTCGAGCGCGTGTACTTCCGCCTGGTTGAGTTGGAAGGGTACTACCATCAAGGTTACGGAAGGGGACAGATCGAGTCGGGACTTTCATCGGCAGCTTTTTTCAGCCATTTCGAACGGGAAAAGCAGGTTCTGGGCGAGCAGATGGCAGAGATCCGCTACATCACCAAGCTGTACGCCATGCGGAATGACGGGAACTTTCCAACGGATCTGTTCGAACAGGGAGAAAGCGAGTTTTTCGGGGAGGAGGAAGATCTTTCCTTCTAACATTGACAGAAATATAGAACAATTACTATATTGCAACCATGACCCAAACGATGATACAGAAGATCGACAACGTTCTCGATCGGGTTATTGAAAAAGAGAGCAACCTGTCCGTGGCTCAGCTCGGCCTGGTCGAGCGGGTCCGCTACAGCGAAAAACAGAACAAACTCTACGTGTTCGCAAAAGCCATACACAGCACCCACGGATGCTGTACCCTGCTGTCGCTGGTTCAGCAGTCCGATACCCTCCAGGACCTGGAAGAGCACTTTAGGACAGAGTTCCCCGAACACTGGGTGCAGATCGTTAACGTCTGAGAATAATCTCCCTACACTTCCTCTATATCCATAGGAAGCTCGACGGAATCAAGATTTTTCAGCCCGGTCAGCTCTCCTCCTGCCATCCTTGGAAGAACCAGTAGCCGAGCATCCCGGAACTGTCCTTCGATTCGTTTCAAAAATTCTCCGTCCCTCTTGGCCTTGTTTACGATCAGGCAGGAAATCTTCATTCCCAGATTCGCAAGTTCTTTCCAGATCAGCTGTGACTCAGCCAGGGACAACTCGTCCGGGTTGAGTACGAGAAAGGTTCGGGTGACAGAGCTGTCTTTGAACAGATCCGACATCCCCCTATACAGATCCACCATATCGGCGATCTTGGCCAGAATCGGGTCGCGCTCTTTCGCAGCATTCTTCCGACCCTGCCTGATCCGGGTGACGATCTGCTCTTTGTTGAGGATCAGCTGCCTGAACTGGGAAAGTTCACTCATCCAGAGCAGCGATACATCGGGAAGGGCCAGGAACTTCAGAGTCAATGCCGTTGGCGGCGTATCAAAAACGATGAAATCCCTGTCGGCGAACCGGCGTAACGTGTCTACCAGAGCGAGCAGCACCGCATACTCCTCCAGCCCGGGGGAGTACTTTAGAGTTTTGAAGTATTTGTGCAGATTAAAGGCTTCCTGGTACTTGTACACGGAGCGAAAATCCCGCTCCGTGTCCTTGAGGTACTTCTTCACCCACTGATCGAGGTCGGTTTCCATTGCCTCTAATCCGGGTACGATCTGTTTAGGCTTCGAACCCAGAGAAATCTGAAAAATATCGTGGAGGTTGTGAGCGGGATCTATCGAATTGAGCAGCACCCGCTTCCCGCCGCGAGCGAGTTTCAGAGCGAAAAGTGAGGAGTTGGTAGACTTGCCAACACCGCCCTTGCCCACGAAAAATAAAACCCGGGCGGTCACGGTTCACCCAGAGTAGATACCAACTCGGCCAGAGCGTCGTGGGCCACGTTGATACGTCTCAACATGACCTGTACTTCTTTCTCCATGAGAGGAAGAAGCTGCAAGGTGATATGTACCGGCGGAGCAGGCATGCCGACGAAGGAACCAAACAACAGCAGGGCGAAGATGTTTCGCAGCTCGAGCAACTCGAACTCCAGCAACTCGGTCGCTTTATTGCTGTTGATGATCTGCAGGTCCTTGAAGAGCTGGCGTACCTGCTCGAGCCACCGGAACCGGATCATTTTCCCCCCAACCCGTAAAAACGCAGCTCCCCGTTCAACTTGCGCTCCGAGGGGATGGCACTGTAGATCCCGTACAATCCGGCCAGAACCGATCCGTACAGGTAGAGATTGGGCACCAAGAACAGATAGGCGATACCGGCTGCATAGGCGGCGGATATTGAGACCACCACCAGGCGCTTCTGATGGGATACAAAGTCTGCCAACTCCACATGTTTTGCGTCCACGGCCCTCTTGTTGAACAGAGTTCGGATCAAAATTGGAAGTGCCACGCCAAGCAGCACGGAGAGAACCAGCAGAATAATCCCCCAGGCCCGCAAGCCGCCGAAGGGAGCTTGGATAGTGATGGTCATTCTGTGCAGCAAATAGCCCAACCCGAGGAAAGCAACAGCCAGAACGGTCAGGACCCAGAACAAACGATTCAGAGTGCGGGCAAGCTTGGCGATATCTTCGTTCATGGTGGCATTCTACCCGGTTCCCGGAAAAAAAACAAAGAGGAGATCCCAAGGATCCCCTCTTTTTCAATACATGGCTTGAGTACGATGATTAAGCCTCGGCCCTGGCTTCCTTGGCTTTCGCCCCACCGAAGAACACGGCCAGGCCTTCGACGACGATCCAGATGGCGATCAAAACCACAATGGCGTTGATTACCACGAGATGCCACATCGCGCCGTTGATGAAGTTGATCTCGTTCAAAATGAGACCCCAGGTCGTCATTACTACCATGAAGGCGGCGGGAATGCCACTGATCAGATATCGAACACCGCCCTGTCTTTTCAGATACAACGTGATAGCCACTAAGGCGAGAGAAGCGAGACACTGGTTGGTCGCACCGAACAGCGGCCAGAGGAGTAAAGCGCCGGTTCCGCTCGCACCGGTTGCAAAGGCCAGAATACCGGCTGTGATGACGGCGAAAGCGGTGGCAGCATAGCGGTTCTGCATGAACTTGATCTTGATATCTCCGGAAAGCTCCTGGACCACATAGCGCTGGATCCGGGTGGCCGTGTCCAGCGTCGTTCCTGCAAAAGAGGCCAGGAATACACCCATGATCACGATTCCGAACTTCACAGGAATCCCGATGGCGGCGATCATGTTGGCCGAGCCCTGCACAAAGGCCCTGGCTGCGTTCCCTACTCCCCCTGCACCGGCCCAGGACTTGTAGTGTTCCGTCCATGCCGCCAATCCCGTGAGCATGGCGCCGTCTTTGCTCTGATAGCCGATTCCGATCCCGGCAGTTACGGCGATGATGACCAGTACCGCCAGAGCACCTTCGAAGACCATGGATCCGTAACCGACGAAAAGGGCATCCTCCTCCTGCTTGATCTGCTTCGAAGAGGTTCCGGAGGACACGAGGGAGTGGAACCCTGATATGGCGCCGCAGGCGATGGTGATGAACAGCATGGGCCAAAGGGGAGGCGTTCCTTCAGGAGCGGGTCTGACAGCGGGGGCCACGATTTCCATTTTTCCGGTGAATCCAGCTATCAGAGCACCCACAACCAGCAGCGCCATAGCGACGAGCAGCTGGTGGGAGTTGATGTAGTCTCTCGGTTGGAGAAGGGTCGTAACCGGAAGAGTCGAGGCGATGAATGCGTAGATCAGCAGGATGATTACCCACACTCCCATGGCGGGAATTCCGGCGATCATCGGCATGGCCAGGGGCAGGTAGGCACCGATCACGACGGTTACGTACATCAGGATTACCGCCAGAATGGAAAACAGGACGTGGTTGCCACCCCTTTTATAGACGATCCAACCTAGCAGTAAAGCGATCGGGATCTCCAACCACACAGGAAATACCGCCTGAGGATACAGCGAAAAAACAATCGCGATGACTACCCCGAAAATGGCCACCACGATCAGCAGCTCGAAGAACACGATGATGAAGAAAATCGTCCGGGTCCTCGGATTGATGTACTTCTCCGTGATCTCGGAAATCGACTTCCCCTTGTTACGTAACGACATCACCAGAGCGCCGAAGTCGTGCACGCCACCCATGACGATAGTTCCGACAAGCACCCAGATCAGGGCCGGCACCCAACCCCAGATCACAGCGAGGGCCGGGCCCACGATCGGTCCGGTTCCTGCGATAGAGGTGAAGTGGTGACCGAAGATGATCCCTTTGCGGGTAGGCACATAGTCCTGCCCGTCTTCCATTTGCACTGCCGGCGTCTTGTTGGCGTTGCTTAAGGCGAATATCTTCTTACCGACAAACCGACCGTACAGTCTGTAGGCAAGGAGATAGCCAACAAAGGACACCACCATGATAATTACAGCGTCCATGCGGACCTCCTAAAAATATTGATTTGATGCATCCCTGTACCTCGTAAGCATAGTCAGGCGATGCAAGGATAGTACATGGTAAACCCAAAGCAATACAGACGCAAGGAATTTTTTGAGGAAACGACGGATTGTTTTTAAGGACGGCTAGGGGCTTTGTTCCCGCGCCCCGGGTTTGGATTTCGCTCGGTTACGGGCTGGTAACTACCCGGGCTTACGGATTACGTTCCCGTAACACTCCCCTTTCGACTGATTCGATGTCCGAAAAAACCGGTTCCGTAATGTACCACCTTCAAATGAATTATGTACCCAAAGGGAACAGTTCACCCGTGGCATGGATCTTGCAATGTTACTGGTTCGAGTCCAAACACAAAGTTTACAAAGGAGGTTGGGTTGGAAAAAATCGATGTGCTTGTGAAGGGTGTACCCGTACCGATCAACAACATGTTCAAGGGATTCTGTTCACTTCGGGGCAAGAGTGTGAGCGAGGGAATTATCGACGCTATGATCTCGATTATCGAACAGACCAGCGGCGGGTCGAACGACAATCTAAGGGCCATCGTGGACGAGTACCAGCTGGCGGTGAAACAGAAATAATTGCCCGCGGTGAGGCTACTCGAGGGTCTCGAGGAAGCTGCACAGCTCGCCATAGCTGCGGGATATGAAGTCTGTCGCGCATCCGGACCAGAGAATATTCATGCCCCGGCCACGCCAGAAGGAAATCAGCTGTTCTGTGGCACAGTAGATGCCGCAGGACAGCTTCCGGGCGGTGGTGACCGCCAACACCCGGTCGACCGCTTCGACCAACCGAGGATGCTCGAATTGAAGGGGAATACCGAGATCTATAGACAGATCGGAGGGCCCCACGATAATACCGGACACCCCTTCGACCTCTAGGATTTTATCCAGGTTGTCGATGCCCCGCCGGGATTCAATCTGCAGGAGAACAACGGAGCGGGAGTTGAACTCCTCTACGCCCTTCCAATCCCTGACCAGAGAAAACCCTCCGAAGCCCTTGCGGCCGAGGGGCGGAAAACGAGTGCCGGCCAGTGCTTCCCGGGCCTGCTCCACGGTTTCGACCCTGGGCACGAGCAGTCCCTGGGCTCCGGCATCGAGGCAGGGAGAGAGAAGGTGATAGAGGGTGTCGGCGGCCCGAACAATCACGGGCAACTCGTGGGCACGGGCTGTGCGGATCAGGTTCTCCGCACTCTCGATCGAATACGATCCATGCTCCAGGTCGAGGATCAAGAAATCCAGGAGATCATTTTTGAAGATCTCGATGATGCCGCTCCAGTGTATGGACACCAGCGTGGTGGCAAAGATCTTCTCCCGATTTTTGAGCTTTTCGACAAAAGCGGCCATCTGTAATCACTCCGATCATATCCAAAAAAAGGCTGCCCAGGAATCTCTTCCAGGACAGCCCAAGATTCTCTTGTATGCGCGGTGAGCTCTACACGACCGACTTTTCGGTTTCGAGGTCGAAGAAGTGTATCTTCTCCATGGCGGGTTTCAGATTCACCGGATCGCCGACATGGAATTGGAGGTGCGGCGGGGTGCGGACGATGATGCTCGGATGCTGGGCGGTGCTTACGTAGAGCAGGATTTCCGCACCGAGGGGCTCAACGACCTCTACCTTGGCGGTGAAGGTTTCTCCGTCAACGGCTTTTTCGGTAACAACCAGGTCTTCCGGGCGAATGCCGAACAGAGCATTTTTACCCACGTAGGAGCGAATTGCATCGGCCAGCTGCGGCGAGAGGGCAATCTGGAAATCTCCCTCGTCGGCGACGAGTTTTCCCTTGTCCTCTTTTATCGCAGCCTGGAGAATGTTCATCGGTGGGGAGCCAATGAAACCGGCAACGAAACGGTTCACCGGCTTGTTGTACATCTCGAGGGGCGAGCCGATCTGCTGGATGTAGCCGTCCTTCAGCACAACGATTCGATCTCCCATGGTCATGGCTTCCACCTGGTCGTGGGTGACGTAGACTATGGTTGCCTGAAGCCGGGTGTGCAGAGAACCGAGCTCGGCCCGCATCTGAACCCTCAGTTTGGCGTCGAGGTTGGACAAGGGTTCATCGAAGAGGAACACCTTGGGTTTGCGCACGATCGCCCGGCCTACAGCCACACGCTGCCTCTGTCCACCGGACAGGGCTTTGGGCTTGCGATCCAGGAGTTCCTCGATATCGAGGATTCTGGCGGCCTCCCTGACCCGGTCGCTGATCTCCTTCTTCGGGAACTTCCGGATCTTGAGACCGAAGGCCATGTTCTCGTAGACGGTCATGTGCGGGTACAGGGCGTAGTTCTGGAACACCATGGCGATGTCCCGGTCCTTGGGAGCCACATCGTTCATCAGTTTGCCGTCGATGTACAGCTCGCCGGAGGTGATCTCCTCGAGCCCGGCGATCATCCGCAGGGTGGTGGACTTTCCGCATCCCGAAGGGCCCACCAAAACGAGAAACTCTTTGTCGTTCACGGTGACGTTGGCGTTGTCCACCGCCAACACACCCCCTTCATAGATCTTTTTCATGTTTTTCAGCTCAACAGTAGCCATAAACTACCTCCAATAATAAAAGGTTTATCTTATCGGTTTTAAGACTACTTCATGAATACGGGGGCTGTCAAGGTTAAAGAGCTGTATAGTTATCTTGAATTCGAACCGGAGCTTTCCGATCGATACTCCGTGAGGCGCTGAGACAGGAGCTCCTCGTCGGCCTTTCCGAGAACGTAGCTGACCAGCCAGGGAATCACTACCCGGTCCTTCTGCTCACCCCAGCGGACCGGCAGAGCTTTGGGAAAGGTGAAGAGCTTTTCGGGGGGAATTCGGCCGAGCAGCTGTCTGTACACTTGCGGGAAGGCCTTCTCGGTCACGACCCGGAGGGATGAAAAACCGCCGGCGATTCCGAATGTATCGAGGCGTTTGCCCTGGTTTATCTCGAGTAGCTTGGTATGGGTTTCCGGCTGAAGGATCCAGGCAAGAAAGAGCCTCGCACCCCGCTTGTTCCTCGACCCCTTAGGGATGCCGAAATACAACACTCCATCGTTCACAGGGATACGATTTTCCAAGCCCAACCAGCGAAAATCCGCCTCTTCCCCCTGATCTTCCAGATTTCGAAACAGAGAGGAAGAATCTGTCGTATAGAAGAGAATCCTGCCCGTGTCGAGCAATTTAGGCATAGGCTCGTAGAGATACTTGCGCTGAAACAGGTCGTCCTGCTCGTATCCCAGATTGATCTCGTTGATCCAGGTTTTACAGAATTCCTTCATGTCCTGCAGGCGGGCTGAGTTCCAATGTACACTGCCCTCGGAGGTCTCCCGAAATTGTGCGCCGTAGAGTACCGATGCTGTATAGAGAAACTCCGGCTGCCAAAGGGGTGAGAATCCCATGCGCACAAAGCGATCCCGGACACTCTCATTGAAATCACCGCCCTTTCTGCTCAAATATTCCATCGATGCAACCAAGTTTGGAATATCCTCGGTTATCCCATTGGTCAGAAAAACTACCGCCGGTATATTGAAGGAAAACGGCAACAAAACCTGTTTGTCCTCCAACATCCCCGCATTCAACAGTCCCGAGTAGAACTCATCCCGGGCCAGGTATTCCTTCTTAAACAACCGATCCACGGATTCGAAATGTCTGCGGACGGCACTGCCGTTCAGCCATGGTCCGAGCACCAAATCAGCATCTCTGTTTCTGCTCATCACACCCACGGCTGGGCTGGGTTTATAGCACAAAACGACCCGGTAGTCCGTCGACAGAGTGTTGAAATATTCCACGTAGGCGGCCATTTCCGGCTGATTCGTACAAAGGGTAATGACCTGAGATCGAAACAGGCTGCAGCCGGATAGCAGCACTAATACGAGGGGAACCGCGAACATGGGATGGAAGATACTGTTTTTTTGCTTCACGGATGCCACTCTAGGGGAGTGTATCATCCCTTGTCAATCCCGGTCCCTGTTGTATGATGCAAGAAGTGCAGAAACGTAGCAGACCGTTCTTCAGCTATTCCAATTATCTGAACCAGAAGTACGGCGAATCCGTGTACAGAGTATCGGTGGATGCCGGATTTTCCTGCCCCAACCGTGGACCGGACAGAAGTGCACCGGGCTGCCTGTACTGCGACGAACATGGCTCGCGTGCCCCGTACCTGGAATCCCCTGAGAATGAACCGACCCATCGGAAAACCGATGGACAGACAGACTGGCTGCAAGATCTGCGCACCCAGATCGATCGGAGCCGGGAGTTTCTCCGCAGCCGCTACGGAGTGCAGTTGTACATTCTCTATTTTCAGGCTTTCTCCGGAACCTACGCCTCAGTGGACAAGCTTCGCCGGATCTATGATTTTGCTCTCGGCTGCGATCGCTTCGAAGAGCTCATCGTTTCCACCCGTCCCGATTGTATAGACCAGCCCAAGGCCGAGCTGTTGGCTTCCTACCGGAGAGAGAATTTCGACGTGTGGGTGGAGCTGGGGCTTCAATCAGCCAACGAGCAAACGCTGGAACGGATCAACAGAGGCCACACGGTCAGCGATTTCGAACGGGCGTATCGGATCTGTCAGAACCTGGGTCTGAAACTGACTGTGCACCTGATATTCGGACTTCCCGGTGAAGGGCTGCGGGAGATCCGGCGGACAATCGACTATGTGGCCGCCCTAAAACCCGACGGTGTGAAGATTCATAATCTTCACATTCCCAAAGGCTGCCCATTGTACGCCGAATACTTAAGCGGGGAGCTGACCGTGCCTTCCGATCGCCGCCACCTCGAATACACGATCCAGGCTCTGGAATTGCTTCCTCCGGAAACCGTGATCATGCGCCTTACCTGTGACACTCCGGAACAGCTGCTTGCCGCACCCCGGCACTTTTCACCGAAAGCCCGGTTCCTGTCCACGCTTCACAGAGAGCTTGAGGCCAGGGGCACCTGGCAGGGCCGACTTTTCGGAATCAGCTCAAATCAGAAGCCGTCTGCATAATCGTCTTGTACAGATCTTCAAGTTTCTCCACATCTACGCTGGAGTAGGCCACCCGCAGGTAGCGATCCTGGATCGATATGGTTCCGATACCCTTATCCTTGAGCAGGATTTTCCGCAGCCGTTCGGCACTCAAAGCCCCGGTGTCGAAACTTAGGAAATAACCCGAATTGAAGGGAAGAGCCCGAAGAGGGCCCGGCAGTGCTTCCAGGATCTGGCGGGAACGCAGGTAGCGCTCCCTGAGTATAGCGAACACCCGTTTTTTCTCCTCACCGTAAGCCGGACTCTGCATTCCCCGCAATACCAGGCTTTGGCTCAAGCTGCTGGAGTTGGAAACAGAGCAGCGCACAGCCCCCATTACTTTCTGGGTGAGGGCGGTATAATCTTCTTCCCCGTGCAGGCCCCTGGAGGCAAAGGTCAAGAATCCAACTCGAAACCCCCATACGAGGTTTTCTTTGGTGGCACCGTCCACCTTCACAGCCAGTATGTTTTCATGAAGATCCGCAGCCTCGGCAAACAGCGACTGAGAGTAGATGTCCTGCTCGTAGAAAAGACCGAAGTAGGCGTCGTCAGTTATGAGGAGAAGCTGCGTACCCGCCTCACCAGCCCTCCACAGCAGGTCAAGGAGCTGTTTACCTTCGCTCTTGTTCGGGGAATATCCCGTTGGATTGTTCGGGAAGTTCAGCAGCAAGATAACCTTCCCGCCCTTCAGCTCTTTTAACAGACGCTCCAAAGCTTCCAGGTTCAGGGCGCCGGCCGTGGTAAACAGGGGAAAGGTTAACAGATGAGCCCCCATCCTGTCTTCGAAGATGAGTCTGTAATTACCCCAGAACAGATCGGGGAGAATCACCGTGTCGCCGGCTTCCACAAATAAATCTGCCAGTAAAGACAAGCCATGGGTGAGGCCGCTGACTACGATAGGGAGGGAGGTTTTCTTATCCTTCAGGCTGGGATTCTTCTCAACCATTTCCCGGAGCCACAGCTCCCGCAGCCGGGGATGGCCGGCGGTGGTCGCATAGGAGAAAATTTCCTCGGGAGGGAGGTGCGGAATATTCTCCCTTATGGGAGTAAGGAACAGAGGCTGTCCGCCCTGGGTAGCGATACCTGCGGTTGCATTGAGGCGGTGAGCGTGCTTCTTAGCCTCTCCTGATTGGGCAACGATTCCACGGGGGAAGTACATCCTTCTTCCAGTGGCGGAAAGAAGTTTTCCTACAATCGTACCTTCAAGGGAGATGTTCAGTTGTCGGGCTGACTCGTTCATGTCCGGATAGTACGGATCAACTGCCGGGTCTGTCAATGCGCATTCCTTGCGGCCTTGCTGACTACGCCTGAAGAAACCGCCTGTAGGCGCCTTGCACCCGCTGCATACAGGAGGTTAGCCGCTCCATGAACTGGGTCTTCCCCGCCTGTGGGCCGAGCATCCGCCGGGACAAGGCTTGAAGCTCCGCGCTATCCCTCGGCAGCGTGTGGGTCTGCCTGTCCTCGAAAATCTGAAGGTAATGCTCGATTCGTCGGAGGAACAGATAGTCCCTCCGCAACTGCTCGGCTTCCACCGGGGGGATGATGCCCCGCTCGGATAGAGCCGAAAGCGCAGCAAGAGTGTTCCCGTTTAGAAGCCCCTCAGACTCCGGTGCTCCCGACCCTGCCTGAATAAGCTGCAGTCCCTGAACGAGAAACTCCACGTCCCGAATGCCGCCGCCCCCGAGCTTGATATTAGGACCCGATTCAATGCTCTGCAGCAGCTTACCCTGGGTCTTTGTACGCATCTTCTCCAGCGAGGTGACGATTTGTCCGGGCATCCGAAGCTCATGAAAGCGAGAGCGCATTCCCGATAGAAATCTTCGCCCCACTTCACGGTTTCCCGCCACCGGCCGGGCTTTCAATAGGGCTTGCAGCTCCCAAAGAGCCGCCTGTTCTCGATAATACCGGAGTAGGCTGGCCACGGATCCCACCAGCTCGCCGGATCTGCCGAAAGGCCTGAGTCGCAGGTCGACTCTGTAGGCGGCGCCCTCTTCGGTGTGAACCGACAGATCGGCTCGCAGGGTCTCCATGATGCGTTTGAAAACTCTTTCGCTTTCGAGGCTCAAGGGTTTTGCAGTGATGGCAAGAAGATCGATATCGGAACTGTAATTCAGCTCCTGTCCCCCCAGTTTACCGAAAGCGAGCAGGCAAAACTGATCGGCAAGCTCCTGTGCCTCGAGAGCAGTCCACAGTCTTTCCAACTCGACCTGAAGAAGTGCTTCCGCCAACATTGAGAGCTCCTGCATGATCTCCTCGATCGGCGCACCCAGACAGATATCCCGGATCCCGATACGCAGGACCTCCCGCCTCTTGCATCTGCGAAGCTGGTTTCGCCAGCTGTTACTGGAGTCCGCAGTCCCCGACAGATCTCTGAAAAGCGCTTCGATCTGGTCTCGATGCCGAATTTGGTGCAGATGATCCGGCAGAGTAGCCCACTCAAACGAACCGGGATCCCGGATCAGCGAATCCGACAAGAACTGACTACCGGCAAAGATACTCAGAAGAATATCCAAACGCTTCGGCTGGGACAGAAGCAGCCGGAAATGCTCCTCCGGGTCATCAAGAGCGCTTAGGAATCGTTCCCAGTTATTCAGCGCCATATCCGGATCCGGCTGATAGCGCAGTAGATCCGTAGCCAGAACGGCAAGACGGGCAAAGGAAATCGGCGAAGCACCCGCATCAGCCAGACTGCGAAGATTAGTGAATGCTCGATCAGGATTCTGAAAACCCGAACGGCGAAGAATCCTGGTGCGCATCTGTGCCGGGAGGGCGTCCGACAGAATCAGGTCGGCGATATTTCCTACACCTGGGACCGATAAAGTCTCTCTGCCGAAGTGCTTCTCTATGAAGGCACGAACAAAGGCAGTGTGTGTTTCGAAATCCAGGTGCAGCTTTTGAGCCGGGGTAAGCTCCCCTCCCGGTGTGTAGCCCATTCGGCGGGCCAGGTGAAGAAACTCATCCGCCTCGCTCGCCGGAAGGAACAGATCTAAAGCGGATCCCCGCAGCATCCGAAGGCTGTTGATCAGACGTCTCAAAAACTCATACGCTTCTACGAGCCGGGCCGCCTGCTCCGCCTCGAGCATTCCCGCCGCCTGCAGCTGCTTCAGTGCTTTGCGAATGAAAGGAGTTCGCAGCTCCTCTTTGTCCGCTCCTGATTCCACCTGCAGCAGCATGACCGCGTATTCCAGACCGAGGAGTGCTCCAGGACTGAACTTCGCGTTTAACTCTCCCCGACGGGTCCTCTCATCGATCTGACGCTGTCGAGCTTTCCGTAAAGCCTTGAGGTCGAGGGCCTTCCCTGTATACAGCATCTCATCCCTAAGTCGTTCAACCTGCTCTCCCAGAGCCCGATCGCCACCGATGGCACGCAGCCGCACGAGTGCCAGCCGTTCCAAAGGATGAGCTTCTCCTTCGGGGCCGTAGTAGCGGCAGAAGTTCTCCAGGCTACAGGCCATCGGCCCGGAAGCACCGTGCGGCCTGAGCCTAAGATCGATCTGGAAGATCCCCTCCTTTTTGGCGTGGATCGACCGGCCGGCCTCCCGAACCAGGTATTCATAAAACTCGGCATTCCGGATTGCCTGTTTGCCCGCTGTCGTACCGCTGTCACTGTACACGAACAACAGTTCGATATCCGAGGCGTAGCCCAGATCCCCGCCGCCCAGCTTGCCCAACCCGAGCAGACAAAATCTGGCCGGAAACCCGGCTACGGTCAGTGGTCGACCGTAGCGTTGCAGGAGCCGCCGGCAAGTCACCTGCACCGCTTTGTTCATAACAACCTCGGCCAGCCGGGTCAGCCCCTCGCTTAAGATTCTAAAATCCGCCTCGGGAGTTACGATATGGTCCAGCTCGAGCAAAAATATTTCCCGGTCCTTGAATTCGTTTAGAATCCGCCGCTTCTGCTGAACGGTCTTGGCTGGACTGAGAGCTTGGTCCAGCCGGTCGGATAAACTTTCAAGGGACGTGGAAAAACTCTGCCCACGCAGGTGTGGTTCCAACATCGGGAGCAAGGTCTCATACTGAAGACGGATGAAATCCTCCCAGAGATAATCGCTGGCACCCAGCAATCGAGCCAGCTCTTGGAGAATCAGAGGATTGGACAGCAGCTCCGACCAGCGGCCTTGATCCGGTAGGTCAAGCACCGCTTCGACGAGCCGCTCAAAGCGGCACAGGGCTGCGTACGGGTCGGGAGCGCTGGATAGAAAATAGGTAAACTGTTTGGTCAGAAGTACAGAAAACTTTACCTGATCGAGCCGGCGAGCATCGGTAATCCTCCTGCCCTGGGCATCGAGAAAGGAAAACTCATCCTCTATTCTGTTCGCGGACGTGCGAATACGGATGGACTCGATGAAGATCGACCGGAGGGATAGAGCAGTACTCAGAGCATAGAGGAAAAAGGGCGTGTCCTGGGCAACAACGGTAACAATGGTTGATTCCTGCCTGCTCGGGCTGACATCGATCTGCACGGGTAACAGCACCGCCTCTGTGGGTAGCGTTACCGAGGAGAGATACTGAGCAACCTGCTCGTTAACCTGCTGGCGCGCCCGCTCGAGGGACTTGCTGTCTCCCCGTTCGAGCAAAGCGATCGTTTCTGCCAGGCCGCTCTGCAGCTGGCTTTCCCAGATCTCAGGAGTTGCGCGGCTTTCCACCTTTCCAAAAAAATGATCTATGATCCGCCGTCTCCGCACAGGATCGGTACGGATCGATCTGCTCTTTCGCACCCGGGATGCGAAGGTGCTCCGACGAGCTCCACCGGTTTCGGAATCGGCCTTTGGAACGGCTTGGTATTGACTGTAGGTATAGACTTCGCCGGAGAGAATGTTGAATCCCGAAGCGGCCAGGATTCCTGTGATCAGAGAAAACTCTCCGGGATAATCGAAAGCCAATACCGTGATTTCCAACCGATCCCGCTCTCGAGGTCTCACCAAAGTCTGAATCGGCTGCTCGGCGGACAGGCTGCCCAACGCCCTGAGGTGTTCGGCAACTCGTTCCTCAGAGAAGTATTCGAAGTAACGATCCTCCAGTCGGGAGAGATGCTCCCGGATGAGTTGCTCTTCTGTTTCCGGACAGAGTAGGTGCAGCTTGTCAAAGGTTGGTTTCATCTACAGATAAAAAAAATAAACCTACCGGCCAAAACCGATAGGTTGTATTTCTCCCCCTTGCGCCTCAGCGAACGATCGTGGAAGCGGCATTCTGCTGTCAGTCCTGAGGCTCAAAATCCTCCTTACCGGCTCCGCACACGGGGCAAACCCAATCATCGGGAATGTCTTCAAAGGCTATCCCGGCGGCGATCCCGCCGTCGGGATCTCCTTCGGCAGGATCATAGACGTAGCCACAGACTGTACAAACGTATTTCTTCATCTTACCGCCCTCTTTCTTATGGAGTATGGATTGTGTGACCTTTG
>Ga0307380_10006858_pt1 | contig 14895 bp, 14 predicted proteins | sample UN3MG_FD_202239 | JGI IMG/M metagenome (GOLD analysis project Ga0307380, IMG submission 202239) | Soil microbial communities from Risofladan, Vaasa, Finland - UN-3 | ecosystem: Environmental > Terrestrial > Soil > Coastal area > Acid sulfate soil | place: Finland: Risofladan, Vaasa | collected... | reverse complement strand
CGAAGGGAACACGCCGGTCGTGCCCCTGATCCAGAACCTCGCCATCCCGACCTGCGAGGCGGGGGTTTCCCCGACCACGACGCCGCCTCCCCCCACGACGACGCCTCCGACCCCGGCGGCCGCCCCTGTCGCCGCTCAGCCGACCTTCACCGGCTGAGCCAAGGGCCACAAGATCGGATCTCCAGGACGACGGGCTCCTGTTCTGAGGCCGGCGCGGCACCGAGAACATGCGCCGAGCTCAATCTCCTGCGGACAGCAGGCCAAGTCTGAGCCCTTAGGAGGCACAAAACCCCAGCTCAGAAGGGTGGAGTGACGGTGAGTCGGCCTGTAAGCGGGGTCCTGTTCCTCGGTCCGTTGCCGGGGTCCGATTCGGTGACCATCCATCTGTGCAGCCCACCTGATGTCATGTGACCGGGCAGGTCGACATCTGCTTGGCCTTGCTCCGAGTGGGGGTTGCCTAGCCGCCGGCATCGCTACCGACGCTGGTGCGCTCTTACCGCACCGTTTCACCCTTACCTGTACCCGCCCGTCATCCGAAGAATCAGGCCGGGCCATCGGCGGTGTCCTCTCTGTTGCCCTTTACCGACAGGTCGCCCCGCCCTGGCTCTCACCAGCACTCTTGCCCTATGGAGCCCCGACTTTCCTCAGGGAGCGAACTCCCCGCGGTCACCCGGCCGACTCACCGTCGCCGACAGTGTGCCAGTTCGACCCCGGCGTATCCTCATGACAATGGAACGGATCTCGAATGCGTGGCGCCTGTCGAAGTCCTCGTGGGCCGTGCTGAACAAGGACCGCGAACTGATCGCGATCCCCGTCGTGGCGGGGATCGCAGCGTTCATCGCCTTCGTGGCCCTCGTCGTTCCGCCGGCACTCGCCCTCGGTGCCTTCGACGAGACGAGCAGCACGAACCCCGCGCTCTACCTCTTCACGTTCCTCGGTGCCGTTGCCGCAGCATGGATGTCGGCCATCGGACAGGCCGCCGTCGTCGCTGGCGCCGCCCAGCGGATGGACGGCCACGACCCGACGATCGGCACGGCGTTTGCCGTTGCCCGCTCGCGGGCGGTCCGCCTGCTCGAGTGGGCCGTGCTCGCGACGGTCGTCGCCGTGGTCCTCGATGCGATCGAGCAGCGGCTCGGCATCGTCGGCAGGCTCATCAGCTGGATCGGATCGGTCGCATTCGCCGTCATGTCGTTCATGGCACTGCCGGTCATCGTGTTCGAGGACGTGGGTGCCATCGAGGCCTTCAAGCGATCATCGGCGATGTTGAAGGCCACGTGGGGCGAACAGATCAGCTTCAACTTCGGGATGGGCCTCATCAGCATGATCGCAATCATCCCGGGCGTGCTCGTCGGAGGCGCGCTGGCCGGCACCGGCGTCACCCCGCTCGTGGTGCTCGGCGTCGCCATCATCGTCGCCTGGATCGTTCTCACCGTCGCCGTCACGTCGTCGCTCAGTGCGGTGTTCAAGGCGGCGCTCTACCGCTGGGCCAAGGATCTCCCCGTCGACCCCGCATTCGCTCCCGCCGACTTCCGCACCGCCTTTCGCCCCAAGCAGTAGCGGTCGCCGTTCAGTCGGCGTCGGCCGAGCGCGTCGATGACCAGGACGCCGACCAGTCGTCGCACGACGACGAGTGTGCCACCGGAGGGTGTGGGAGCTCGGTCAGGCTTCCTGAGGAACCTCGAGGCTGACCTGCCAATTGGTGCCGAAGCGATCCACACAGACGCCGAAGAACGGCGACCAGAAGACCTCGCCGCCTGGCAACTCGACCGTGCCGCCCTCCGAGAGCGCCTCGAACACCTTCTTGGCGTTGTCGAGGTCGGTCGTCGAGTAGTGGACGTACGTGCTGTTCGCCGGCGCGAAGTCGTCGTCGTAGGAGTCCGACGCCATGAGCGGCGCGCCGTCGACCAACAGCGTGACGTGCATGACGAGGTCTTCCTTGCCCTCGGGCGCCTCGCCGGGTGGGGCCTCGTGGCCGGTCATGAGCATCAGCTCGCCGTCGAAGATCTCCTGGTACCGGGTGAACGCTTCGCGACAGTTGCCGTCGAAGTAGAGGTAGGGGTGAAAGGCCATCGTCGCTCCTCGATGTCGTTGGCGGCGCTCGAGTGCGGGCGCCTCTCTTCAGCGTGCACGACGGAGCGCAGATTGTCGATGGCACGCACCCGCCAACGGTCGGCGGCCGACGCCGGACTGAGCGATCGAGACGATCCCGCCATCCTGGCCATCGATCACCCTGATGCGGAGCGCCACCGCTTCGACGAAACGGGCGACCAGTCTCGACGCGAAGCCAGGCTCGACGAAGCCTGGCGGTGCCTCGGTCATGCGAGCACCAGTTCGGCCTTCTTCACGCCGGCGATGACCGGGCTGGCCGAACGGATGACCTCGCCGTCGACCTCGAGCGACTCGAACCGGTCGAGCAGCATCTCGAGCAGGACTCGGAGCTCGAGTCTGGCCAGCGCCGCACCGATGCAGAAGTGGGCGCCGAATCCGAAGGCCACGTGGTGGTTGGGCGAGCGGCCGACGTCGAACTGCTCGGCCGTCGGGCCGAACTCGGCGGGATCGCGGTTGGCCGACTGGTAGAGCATGAGGACCGGGTCGCCGGCCGCGATGTCGCTACCACCGAGTGACACGTCGCGGGCTGCCGTGCGCATGAACGAGATGACCGGCGTGGTCCACCGGAGGACTTCCTCGACGGCGGTCGGGATGAGTGCCCGGTCGGCTCGGAGGCGGGTCCACTGGTCGGGGTGCTCGGCGAAGGCCAGCAGCCCTCCCGAGATCGAGTTGCGGGTTGTCTCGTTGCCTGCGATGAGCAACTGGTTGAGGAACATGACCAGCTCGTCGTCGGTGAGGCTGCGTCCGTCGAGTTCGGTGTGCACGAGGATCGACACGACGTCGTCGGTGGCGGGGGAGTGGCGTCGGTGCTCGCACTGCTCGGCCAGGTAGGTGAAGCACTCGCCCATCAGCCGTGCCTGATCGTCGGGCTCGATGTCGGTGGCACCGGGAATCGCGGCCTCGGACCACTCGAAGAAGCGGTCGAGATCGTCGTGCGGCACGCCGAGCACATCGGCGATCAGGAGCAGCGGAAGGGGCACGGCCAGCTCGGCCACGATGTCGACGCTCCGCCCCGTCGGCAACCCGTCGACCAACCGTGACGTGCGCTTCCGCACGAGACCTTCGAGGCGCTTCATCACCGAGGGGCGAAACCCCGGCGCCACGAGCTTGCGATAGGCCGTGTGCTCGGGCGGATCGGTGTGCATCATCGTCGGCGGGGTGGCGTAGTCGATCCCGATCTCCATGGTGAGGATGCCCTTCGCCGACGAGTAGGTCGCCGGATCCGAGGACACCGTCATCACCTCCGCATGGCGACTCACCGCCCAGAACCCCCCGTCGGCACACCAGAGCACGGGCGCCTCGTCGCGCAGGCGGGCGTAGTGGGGGTACGGGTTGCCGGCGTAGAAGTCCTCGGCCAGCAGCGGAGTCGCGAGATCGGTGGTGCTCACGCCGCTGAGCCTCGCACAGCCGGCGAGGCCGAATCGACGATCTGGGTGCGATTCGTCGGGGCGGGGTCAGAACGGGAGGGCCGACAGCTCCGGGATCCAGTTGCGGGCTCGCTCGACGGCCTCGGCCCACCGATCCCGGTCGGGAGCGGCGCCGTCATCGGGTGCCAGGGTCGCACGCTCGGCGGACGCGCTGCCGGCCTCGACCACCGACGAATACCAGCCGGCGCCGACGCCCGCCAGCAGGCCTGCGCCTCGTGCGGTCGCCTCGACCTCCGCGCTCACGACGACCGGACGTTGGGCTGCGTCGGCGACGAGCCGGAGGAACGTGTCACTGCGGGTCATGCCGCCGTCGACCCGCAACTCGGTGATGGTCTCGCCCGTGGCGGCTTCGGCGGCCTCGACGAGATCGACGGCGAGGTTGGCGATGCCCTCGAGGACGGCACGCACGACGTGCGCCCGGGTCGTGCCGCGGGTGAGGCCGAGGAGGGTGCCGCGCGCACCGTGGTCCCAGTAGGGCGTGCCGAGCCCGCTGAGGGCCGGCACGAAACTGACCCCGTCGGTGCGGTCGACCGAGGCCGCCAGCTCGTCGCTCTCCTCGAGGGTGTCGATCAGTCCGAGGCCGTCGCGCAGCCAGGTGAGGTGTGAACCCGCTGCGAGCATGATGGCCTCGACCCCGACCTGCGGCACTCCCTGCTCCTGCCAGGCGATGAGGGGGTAGCAGCCCGTCGAGGTGAGCGCACCCGAGGTTGCGAGGTCGGGCGGGCCGACCAGGTCGAGCATGCCCCCGGTCCCGAAGGTGATCTTGGCGCGACCGGGCACGACGCATCCCTGGCCGATCATCGATGCCTGCTGGTCGCCGATCACGGCCATGATCGGCGGGCTGTCGGGCAGCGCGACTGCGTTCCCGAACGTGTCGACCGTGTCGCAGATGCGCGGGAGCGACTCGGGGCGGATCCGAAGCGTCTCGAGGATCGTCGGTGCCCAGATGCCACTGGCGAACAACCCGGTGACGCCGGCATTGGTGGCATCGGTGGCATGCACGGCGCCGCGGGTCAGCGACCAGACCAGCCACGCATCGATGGTGCCGACCAGCGCGCGGGCCCGTTGGCCGGGGTCCAGTCGGTCGAGCAGCCATTCGGCCTTGGTCGCGGTCGTGTTGGGCGCCAGGTGCACGCCCTGGGCCCGCAGGTCGAGGCACCGCCCGACCGTCCGAACGTCCTGCCAGCCCAGCCCGGGGCCCAGCGGCAGGCCTGTGTGTGGGTCCCAGACCACGGTCGACGCGCGCTGGACCGCGATGCCGACGCCCTCGACGGGCCCGCCTCGCAGCACCTCGGTGGCCGTGTCGACCGCGGCGTCGCGAACGGCGATGGGGTCGAACGTCGACACTCCGTCGGCGGCGGTGTCGGGCGGGGTGTCCCGACTGACCGGAGCGTCGAGCGTTCCGTCGGCATGAAAGCGGGCCGACCGGACACTGCTGGTGCCGATGTCGATGACGCAGACGGTGTCGGTCACCAGCGTTGCGAGACGGCCGCGCCGATGATGCCCGCGGTGGTGAGCAGGGTCGCCGAGAACACCACTCCCAGCACCGAGAGCGACGAGGTGTCGTCGTTGATCAGCTGTGACGCCGCGCCGAGTGCCTGGATCGGGACGAACGCACAGAACGCGGCGATGGCACCGTGGGTGAGCGCCGCATCGGGTCGTCGGCGTGCCGCTGCTGCGCCGCCGACGGCCATGCCGATGAGCGTCACGGCCAGGAAGACGAACACCCATGACGAATTGTCATCGGGCGAGTTCGAATCGTCGGTCAACCCGGCCAGCACCGAGGCAGGGAGGCCGACCGCCAGGGCCACACTCGCGCCCAGCAGCACCGCCCGCCAGGTGATGTCGGGCATCAGGGCCTCATGGCCACTCGGGCGAACCGAACGGATCGGCGAGACCGAACTTGCCCGGGTTGAGGATGCCGTTCGGGTCGAGCGCGTGCTTCATCGACTGCAACACGCCGAACGCCTCGCCCAGCGCACGCGGCACGAACCTGCTCCGGTTCAGTCCGACACCGTGGTGGTGGCTCAACGCCCCGCCGTGGTCGAGGACGGCGTGCGTGCCCGCATCCCACGCTGCCCGGTAGTAGGCCTCGCGCTGATCGGGTTCGGTGCGACCGGCGAACGTGAAGTAGAGGCACGCCCCGTCGGGGTAGCTGTGCGACTGGTGCGCCGTTGCCGACAATGTGCCGGGCACTGATCCGATCGCGTCGACGCCGGCCTGGTAGATCGCAGGGAGTGCGGCCCACGACGCCGCGATCTCCATCGTGTCGACCACGAAGCCCTTCGAGATCAGTCCCTCGAGGGCCGAGACCTCGTTGCGATGATCGAGCCACTGGCCGACGAGCGCGTCGTCGAGTCGTTCTGCGTGGGCACAGACCTCCTCGACGACCTGCATCGTGGCGTCGACCATGACCTCGTCGCCCTCGTCGAGCACCAGGACCACGTGTCGATCGCCGGTCGAGTAGCTGCGGTTCGCCTCGGCTGCGTCGTAGAGGCGCAGCACGGCGGGGCGGGCACCTCGGTGCATGATCTGCCGGCACACCTCGAGCCCGTCGGCGAAGCTGGCGAAGCCGAATGCGGCGCGGCGCTCGTGGGTCGGGGCCGGGTGCAGCCGGAGGCGCGCGCCCGTGATCACGCCGAGGGTGCCCTCTGAACCGACGAAGATCTGGGTCAGGTCGGGTCCGACGGCCGCCCGTGGTGCGCCACCGGTCGAGATCAGCGTGCCGTCGGCAAGAGCGACATCGAGCCCGAGCACCATGTCCTCGATCTTGCCGTAGCGCGTCGACAGTTGGCCGGCGCCGCGGCAGGCGATCCACCCACCCACGGTCGAGAGCGCGACCGACTGCGGCCAGTGGCCGAGGGTCGCACCGTGATCGTCGCGGAGGCGGTGTTCGAGGTGGTCGCCGAACACCCCGGGTGCGACGTCGAGGACCAATGAGGTCTCGTCGACCTCGAAGTGGCCGTCGAGGTCGCACAGATCGAGCAGGACGCCGCCGTGCACGGGAACCGATGCGCCGCACACCCCGCTACGGCCGGCCGCGGGGGTGACCGGGATCGAGTGCTGGTCGCACAACGCGAGCACCGAAGCGACCTCGGCCGCCGAGCCGGGACGGACCACCACGGCGGCGCGTCCGGCCACCTGGTTGTCGAGCGCCCAGATCATGGCCAAGGGCCACCAGTCGCGACTCGCCTCGGCGCGTTCGGCTGCTGCCACCGAGACCGACGAGCACACCTCGGCGAGACGAGCCTGCATGGCCTCGTCGACCTCGACGAAACCGGCGGTCAGCCGCGCCGAGGCGGCGGCTGGGTCGGGAAGCGCTATCGGTGCGGTCGGCACCCCGGGGCCGAGGGCGCCCAGGCCGTGGGCTGCGGTCATGTTCGTTCTCCGCTCGTCGAGACGGTCTTCGTTGCGGTGGCCGTCGAATCCGCACCGGCTTGCACCTCGGAGACGGCTCGGCGCTCTGCCTCGATGCTTGCCCGGTAGGCGTCGACCTGCCGTTGCTGTTCTTCGGCAGTCCACCCCAGTTCGGGGGCGATGAGGGCGGCGACGTCGGCTGCGGCTTCCGCCGAAGCATCGCGGGCCAGCAGACGGGCCCGGGTACGGCGGGTGAGCACGTCGTCGAGGTCGACGGCCATCTCGTAGCGCACGGCGTAGCGTGCTTCGGCTCGCAGATAGGAGAGCCCCTCGACCAGCGGTTCGGCCAGCGTCGGGTCAGCGTCGATCATGGCGTCGAGGACGCGTGTCTCGCCGCCGTAGCGACGCTGGAGGTGCCCTGCGGTCCCGGTGGCTGCCTCGTCGTACGCATCTGCGCCGAGCAGTCGCATCTTGCGGGTGTGGCACCTGCGCGCGGAGCGAGGGAGGTCGTCGCCACGCAGACCCACCACGGCGTCCAAGGTGTCCTCGGCCATCTCGCGGTACGTGGTCAGTTTCCCTCCGGTCACCGTCACCACGCCGGCATCGGACGTGGTGACCTGGTGGCTGCGCGACAGATCGGCGGTGCGTCCGTCGGGTTCGGATTTCACCAGGGGCCGAAGACCCGCCCAGGTGCCGACGATGTCGTCGCGCGACACCGGCTCGGCGAGCGAGTGGTTGAGCGCTCGGAGCAGGTAGTCGATGTCCGTCTCGGTGCACTGCGGATCGTCGACGGGGCCGTCGTAGTCGGTGTCGGTCGTACCGACGTAGCTGAACTCGGGGTCAACCCCGGGCGGCGCAGGCCACGGCACCACGAAGACGGATCGCTTGTCCTTGGGTACGGGGATGATGACGCCGAGGTCGTTGCGGACCTTCGCCCACGGGACCGTGATGTGGATCCCCTTCGCGGGCCGGATCGAGTCGGGGTCGTGTCCCTCGTCGAGGGTGCGGATGTCGTCGGCCCACACCCCGGTCGCGTTGACGATCGTCGCCGCCTGGATCTCGAACCGCTCGCCGTCGGCCTCGACGGTTGCACCGATGGCTCGGCCGTCGGAGTCCTTGACCAGACCGACCACCTCGGTGTGGTTGACGACGGCCGCCCCGAACTCGATTGCTGCGGTCCGGGCGATGGTGAGCGTGAGCCGGGCGTCGTCGGCAGTGGCATCCCAGTAGAGGTACCCGCCGGCGAGGTGCTCGGTCGGCAGGGTCGGCATGTGCGCCGCCACCTCGTCGGCATCGAGCTTCTTGTGGAGCTTGCCGATGCGGAACCCGCCGGTGAGGTCGTACATCCACATGGCACTTCCGAGTGCCTTCGCGAGCTTCTTCGAGATCACACCGTCGCGCGACAGCACCGGGATGAGGAAAGGGAGGAGCGAGACCAGGTGAGGCGCGTTCTGGCGGAGGCGATGACGCTCACGCAACGCTTCGTAGACCAGCCGGACGTCGCCGTTCTGAAGGTAGCGAAGGCCACCATGCACCAACTTCGACGACTTCGACGACGTGCCTGCCGCGAAGTCGTCCCGCTCGACCAGCGCGGTGCGCAGGCCGCGCGAGGCCGCATCGAGCGCCACCCCGCAGCCGGTGATGCCGCCGCCGATCACCAAGACGTCGAAGGGCGTCTCACGGAGCCGGTCGAGGGCCAAGCCGCGCTCGAAGGTTCCTCTGCTCATCGGCATCCATCGTGGCAGATGGGCGACGTTCGGGCCCCGGTCTCGAAAGATGGGGCGCTCGACGACGACAACCGGGCGGAACTGCCGGCCGATCTCCGCGTCCGACTCGGGCCTTTACTTCGCCCCGACCCTCCGCAATACTCGGCGCTTCCTTCCCCGAGAATGCCCTGGAGTTGAAGAACAGTGATGCAGGTTTCCGTGTGGCGCGACCAGGCCGCATGCCAAGGACTCGAACCAGCGATCTTCTACCCGGCCGACGAAGTCCAGGCCGCGTCGGCAAAGACGGTGTGCGAGGAGTGTCTCGTCCAGACCCCGTGCCTCGAGTATGCCCTCGACCGGCGGGAGCGCGATGGGGTGTGGGGCGGCTGCACCGAGAAGGAGCGTCGCCGAATCCAACGTCAGCGGCGCCGCGCGAGTTGACCGATCCGACGTCGTTCGGTGGCTGGTCAGACCTGCTCGGGACCCTCACTGCCGGCCAGGACATCGGCAGTGACCGAGCACGCGCCGCGCTCGACGTGGTGCTCGCCGGGGAGGCCACCCCGGCCCAGATCGCCGCTCTGATCGTCGCGCTCCGCATGAAGGGCGAGACGATCGACGAACTGGTCGGCATGGTCGACTCGATGCTGGATGCGGCCGCGCCGCTGCACCTCCCTGAGGAAACGATCGACATCGTCGGCATGGGTGGCGCCCCGAGCCGACGCGAGCATGCACTCAACGTGTCGACGATGGCCTCCGTCGTCGCCGCAGCAGCGGGTGCCACGGTGTGCAAACACGGCAATCGCAAGGCGTCGTCGACGAGCGGTTCGTTCGATCTGCTCGAGGCGCTCGGGGTCGCGATCGACCTCGACGGACCCGGCGTCGAGCGCTGTGTCGAACGGGCGGGGGTCGGTTTCTGTTTCGCCCGGACCTTTCACCCCGCCATGCGCCACGCCGGACCGGTTCGTGCCGAGCTCGGCATTCCGACGGTGTTCAACGTCCTGGGGCCGCTCTCGCACCCGGGGCGGGTGACCCGGCAAGTGGTCGGAGTGTCGGACCCGCAGTTGCTCGACCGGATCGCTGCGGTGCTCGCAGCCCGGAACGTGACCCACGCGTGGGTGGTTCACGGCTCAGGGGCCCTCGACGAGGTCACCACGACGGGGACGACCGACGTCCGAGAAGTCCGCGACGGCGACGTGCGGTCCTTCGCGGTCGATCCCGAGGACGTCGGCATCAGTCGGGTGTCAGCCGGTGCGCTCGCTGGTGGTGACGCAGCAACCAATGCCACCATCTTCGGTGCAGTGCTCGACGGCGAGCCGTCCGCCGCCGCCGACATCGTGGTCCTCAACGCCGCCGCGGGACTCGTCGTGGGGTCGGTGGTGGACACGCTGGCCGAAGGGGTCGAGGCGGCGAGATCGGCCATCGCCGACGGGCGCGCGGCGTCCACCCTGGCCCGCTTGGTCGAAGCCGCCGCCGCCTGACGGGCGGCGGTACGGTGCTGAACATGAGTGACGCTGCCCCCATCGCCGGCGCCCCGGCTGCTGCCGATGAGACCCGAAGCCGGCTGATCGACGCGGCGGCCGAGGTCTTCTCCGAGCAGGGCTATGCGGGGTCGGGCGTGCAGGCGATCGCAAAGCGCGCCGGCTTCACCACGGGCGCGATCTACGGGCGGTTCAGCGGCAAGGCCGAGCTCCTCCTCGCTGCGATCGACGAGCGATCGAACGACGAGCTCGACGACCTGTTCGCCGAGCACGGGTTCCGGGCCGATGCGGCTGATGTCCTGAACCAGGTCGGCAGCCATCTCGTCACCCGTCGCGACACCAGCGGCCAGCTGTTGCTCGAAGCGTTCGTGGCGGCCCGCCGCGACCCGGAGGTGGCAGCACTGGTCCGGCAGCGGCTCGACGATCGCGCGCAGCTGATGGCCGAGTTGATCGAGACATCGAAGGTCGACGGCACCATCGATCCCGATCTCGACACCAAGTCGATCGTCCGCTTCGTGCACGCAGTTGGCCTCGGGTTCCTGCTCTACGACACCATCGGCCTCGACCTACCGGCTGCCGGCCCGTGGGCCGAACTGATCGAACGACTCGTCGGGGCGGTCGCGCCCGACACCGCTGACTGATTCAGGTGCCGAGCTCGCCCTGCACCTGACGCTCGATCTCGGCGAGTTCGTCGGCGGCGTCTTCGTAGGCCGTGAGCTGCTCGGCGAGGCGGTCGAGTTCGGGCTGACCGTCCGGCGGTGCGAGCAATTGGTCGCGTCGAGAGACCAGGCGGTCGATCCGGTGGGCCAGTGCGTCGACGTCATCGATCTCCGCGGCGACTTCGCGCAGCAGCTGACGGCGACGTGGTCCTTTCGCCCGGCCCGCGGTGGCGAGGCTGCGGTCCAGCTCGAGGGCGCGGCGGGTCAGGTCGGCGCGGACATCGGCGACTCCGGTGAGCTCGGAGGGAGTGGCCGTCGCGACCGCGACCGACGCACGGAGCCGGCGGTGCAGACGGGCCGGCGCGCCCGGCGACGCCAGCCACGACACGGGGGCCGGCGAGGCGCTGTGCGGAACGACGCGGTTTCGCCGGCGCAGCCCGCGGCGAAGGAGCAGGAATCCCGTGACCATGACGAGCACCCACAGCACCAACACCGTGCCGAGGACGATCAGAAGGCTCTCCACTTCTCCGAGGATAGGACCGGTCGGTTCAGCATGGCGGTCGGAAACGATCGGGTCGTGTCGAGGGGAGCGACAACCCCTGGTCGCTCGACTCGATACGGACTCGGGCTGCGCTGCGGTCGAGCCAGGCCGCATTGGCGAGGATCTCGTCGACGAGGTGACGGGGGAGTGGGTCATCGGGACTGTGGGGGAGGTCGGAGACCGGCGACTCGTCGAGCCCGAGCGCGGCGACGCCGTCGGCTCCCCACGCCTGCACCAGGACGCCCCGGTCGAGTTCGGCTCCTCCGCCGTCGAAGGAGACGACGAGGCGGCCGGCGACACGCAGCGAACGGACGCGTGCTTGGCGCCGCAGCGCCTCGGCCAGTGCGCCGGCGCGGTCCCGTAGGTCTGCGGCTTCCTCGAACCGCTCGGCGGCTGCCAGGCTGGTCATGAGGGCCTCGAGATGGTCGAGCACCGCCTCGGCGTCGCCGCGCATGACTCGCCTTGCCGCCTGTGCGATGGGTTGGTACTGCTCGGCACTGACGGCCCCTGAGCACGGGCAGGTGCTGATGCCGAGCTGCGCGGCAGCGCAGGGCGCGCTGCGGGGGCTCTTGGCTGGATCTTTCGTGCACCGCCGGAGCGGCACGACCGTCTCGATCGCCTCTGCGACCCTGTGCGCGCTCCGCTGGGATGACAAGGGGCCCAGATAGGTGGCTCCGTCGTCGCGGACGTCGCGGACGACCGAGAAGCGCGGAAATGCCTCGTTGGTGAGCTTGAGGAATCGGTACTTCGAGATGGTCTTCGACCGGCGGTTGTAGCGCGGCAGGTGTTCCTGGATCTGGCGGACCTCGCGTGCCCCCGCTTCGAGCGCGTGGGCGCACACGTCGATGTCGATCGTTGCGAACTCGCGGAGCAGCCCGCCGATCTTGCGTCGTGAGTCCGACGAGAAGTACGAGCGGACGCGCGATCGCAGGTCGGTCGCCTTGCCCACGTACAACACGCGTCCGGCTGCGTCGAGAAACCGGTAGACGCCCGGCCGGCGCGGCAGATCGGCGGTGAGCCCGAGCTTCGCGGCTTGGGCGTGATTGGCCATCTTCGGCAGGCCGAGCAGGTCGTCGAGCCCGAACACACCGAACGCAGCGGCCCGTTCGAGCAACACATGCAGCAGGTCGCCGGTGGCCAGGGCGTCGTCGAGCGCACGGTGTGAGGGCTGGTGGGCGAGGCGAAAGCGATCGGCCAGGGTGCCGAGCTTGCAGTTGGGGACGTCGTCACGCACCAGTCGCCGAGCGAGCGCGGCGGTGTCGACCCGGCGGTTCGAGAGCCGAGGCCGGTCGGTGCGGACCAGGGCGGCGTCGAGGAACGAGGTGTCGAAGCGCAGGTTGTGACCGACGAGAACGGCGTCGCCGAGGAACTCGAGCAGCGCCGGCAGCACTTCGGTGATCTGCGGTGCCGGCGCCACCATCGACTCCGTGATGCCGGTGAGCACGGTGATCAGCGGCGGGATCGAGCGCCCCGGATCGATCAGCGTCTGGAAGGTGCCGAGACATTCACCGCCACGGAGCTTCACTGCGCCCACCTCGGTGATCGCGTCGTCGTTCGGCGACCCACCCGTGGTCTCGAGGTCGATGACGCAGAACGTGACCCCGGCCAGGGGTGCGCCCAGGTCGTCGAAGCTCCGCTGGGCGGCGGGGAGCGTGGGCGACAGGGTCACGACCCCCAGCAAAGCGAACAGGTGTTCGTTTGTCAAGGAAGGTCGGGAAGATGATCGTCGCTACCATCGTCTCGTGTCCACCACACGGTATCGCTGCCGCTCGTGCGGGAACCTGACCCGCTTCGACGTCGTGGAGGTCCGACGCACGAAGTCGTTCCACCACTACACGGTCGGTGGCGAGCTCGAGGTCGAGGACGTCGAGGTGCTTGCCGCCGAGGTCGAGTCGGTGCTGTGCCACTGGTGCGGCGGCGGCGGTGAGGTGGAGGAGCTGACGGCTTCGCCCGCGTAGCGCGTCAGCACCGGTGCTACCGTCGCTGATCGGGGTCTCCCGAATCTCGCCTCGCCCATGTCCCGGTGCTCCTGTGCAGAAACTCCACCTCGTCGGCGTCAATCTCACCCGGGACGGACTGATCTTCACCGATCGCCGAGGGGCCGATGCCGCGGCGTTCCTCCTGCCGGTCGACACCGTGCTGGCTGCGCTGCTGGCCGACCTGGTCGGTGACGAACACGACCGTGCCGCGCCGGACCGGCCCCCGTCCCACCGACCACCGGGATCGGCCCGTCGGCGCAACCGTTCACTGCGCGCGAGGTGAGCATCCCGGCGAGCGACCTCGGGTCGCCCACCTCTCACCGCCTCGATCTCGACGCTCTGGCGGCGACGTGTGGGATCGATCACCTCGGCGTGGCGCCCGTCGAGGTGTTCGCTCGAACCCGGGCCGAGTTGTTCGAGCGACGTGCCGCCGGTCTCCACGCCGACATGCAGTTCACCTACCGCAACCCCGACCGATCCACCGATCCGGCCCGGGTGCTTGCCGGAGCCCGCTCCTTGGTGGTCGCTGCGACGGCCTACCCGGACGAGGTCACCGTCAAGCCCGTCGGGAACCGGTCGGGGCGGATCGCCCGCTATGCGACGGTCGGTCACTACGACCGGCTGCGACTGGGGCTCGAAGCGCTCGCTGCCCACCTCCGGTCCCTCGGTGGGGTGACCCGCGTCGTGTTCGACGACAACGCACTGGTCGACCGCGAGGCGGCACGCCGGGCCGGACTCGGTGACTACGGGAAGAACGCGAACCTCCTCCTCACCGGCGCAGGCTCGTGGTTCGTCCTCGGCTCGGTCCTGACGGACCTGCTGCTCGATCCGACGCCGCGGCGGGCTGCGGATCCCTGTGGCGCCTGCCGTCGCTGCATCGATCGGTGCCCGACCGGGGCGATCGTCGCCGAGGGTGTGGTCGACGCCCGACGGTGTCTTGCGTGGCTCGTGCAGGCCGGCGGGATGTTCCCGGTGGAGCATCGTGTCGCGCTCGGCGACCGGATCTACGGATGCGACGAATGCCAGGAGGTGTGTCCTGCGAATCGGCGACCAAGCGGATCCGTCGCAGCCGGCGACGCGTGGGTCGACCTCGTCGACATCCTCGACGCCACCGACGCGGCCCTCCTCGACCGGTACGGAAGCTGGTACCTCGCCGATCGCGACCCCGCGATCATCCGGCGCAATGCCCTGCTTGCGTTGGCGAACGTCGCAGATTCCGATGACCCCGAGACACGGCGGGTGGTCGCCGAGGCCCTCGACCACGACCGGCCGATGGTTCGGGCGCATGCGGTCTGGGCTGCTCGCCGCCTCGGACTCGAACGTCTCGTCGATCCGGCGGATCGACATCCCGACGTCGCACCTGAACTCGATCGCGTCGTCGAGGCGCGTCCGTGAGACACCTGCTCGTCACCAATGACTTCCCGCCCAAGGTCGGAGGGATCCAGTCGTACCTCTGGGAGCTCTGGCGGCGCCTTCCCTCCGAGTCGTTCGCGGTCCTCACCACCCGACACGCAGACGCCGCTGACTTCGATGCCGAGCAGCCCTATCGGATCGAGCGCGTCGAAGCGTCGGTCCTGCTGCCGACCCCGGGTCTGATCCGCCGCGTCGACGCGCTCGCGGACGAGATCGACGCCGATCT
>Ga0307380_10006856_pt1 | contig 14897 bp, 17 predicted proteins | sample UN3MG_FD_202239 | JGI IMG/M metagenome (GOLD analysis project Ga0307380, IMG submission 202239) | Soil microbial communities from Risofladan, Vaasa, Finland - UN-3 | ecosystem: Environmental > Terrestrial > Soil > Coastal area > Acid sulfate soil | place: Finland: Risofladan, Vaasa | collected... | reverse complement strand
AAAAAATCAGAATTTCCCGAATTTTTTCTCATGACGATAGTTCCACTTCAAACGTACCGAGCTTGGACTGGTACGTACTGTCCACAAAATCAACCTGCTGGACTTTCCCGTGCTCGCCATCGATGGGCAGCGGGTAGCACCCGGTGAGGCACCCGGTGCAAAGATTTTCCCGGTCAAAGCCAATCGCTTCAGTCAGCGCAGAGAGCGAGACGTGATGCAGGGTTGTTGCAGTAATGCTGTGCCGGACCTCTTCTTCAATCTTGTTGCTCGCGATCAGCTCTTCCCTTGTAGGCATATCAACACCAAGATAACAGGGCGCTTTGATTGCCGGTGAACCGATACGCATATGGATCTCACGCGCACCCGCTTCCCGCATCATGGTAATAATTCTGCGCGAAGTGGTTCCCCGCACAATACTGTCATCAACCAGCACAACGGACTTATCCTTCAGGTGAGCTGGAATTGGATTGAGTTTTATTCGCACCGCGTTTTCCCGCTCCTTCTGGGTTGGCATGATGAATGTGCGTCCCATGTACCGGTTCTTCATCATGGACTCTACAAACGGGATTTTTGACCGTTCTGCATACCCTATGGCATATGCGGTCCCTGAGTCAGGAACGGGACAGACAGAGTCAGCCACTACCGGATCCTCTTCAAAGAGTTTTTGCCCGATTGTACGCCGGACATTATAGACCAGTACACCATCGATAATTGCATCAGCCCGTGCAAAGTAAACATATTCAAAGATGCAGAAAGCAGGCTTCCCGGCAATCGCAATCTGATTGTATTTTATTCCTTCAGCATCGATCCTGACCAATTCTCCGGGCCGGACATCCCGGATAAATTTCCCATTCAATGCATCAACCGCTACACTCTCGGACGCAACCATGTACCCCTGCTCTGTCTTACCTATACAGAAAGGCTTGATACCCAACGGGTCACGGAATGCATAAATGATTCCATCAATCATCAAAACGACAGAATAGGACCCGCGGAGTTTACGCATGCAGCGGTGAACGGCGTCCTCCACACATCCGGAATTGCCAATCTCATCAATCAGGATCTTTGCTATGATCTCCGTATCAGTAGTGGTAATAAAGATTTGCCCGGCCTGTTCATATTCAGCTCTAAGTTCGGTTGTGTTCACAAGGTTGCCATTATGGGCAATTGAGATGAAACGATCCTTGAACTGAAAATTTAGCGGCTGGATATTTTCAGGAAGATTGGACCCGGTTGTCGGGTAGCGTACGTGTCCAATCCCGGTGTTTCCTTTCAGGTCTTCTAAAACTGAAGGAGAGAAAACATCGGCAACAAGCCCCGGACCTTTAAATTTCTGGAGGTTTGAGCCATCGTAGGTAGATATCCCGGCGCTCCCCTGACCCCGGTGCTGGAGAGCGTACAGGGAGTAGTAGAGCTGGATAGATACACCGCCAGCATCGACGATGCCAACGATACCACACATGATACAACTCTAATGCGTTGGAATTTTTGGTCTCTTTGTGGTCCACTTGTAGCTGCGCATTTTAGTGCTTCTGCCAAAACCGCAGGCAGAGCATTGTTTTTTCTGGGCGTGATACGAGATTTTCCCACAGCGCCGACAAGCGACATGGGTAAACTTGTTCATCTTTCCCATTGATGGAGTGCCTTTAGACATGTTATTTCACCTTATTGTTCCAGTGATGGGGATATATAGATAACATTGTCCCCACGGACGATGAGCGTACCTACCTTCTGAACCTGTCCATTCTCCACGTTCTCTGCCTTATCGAGCACGAGGTTCATATGTACATCATATCCCTGAAGAATGCCCCGAATTTCTCTCCCGCCTTTGAGAGATACAATAACGGGTTGACGATTCAGTACCTGATCCAAAATATCCAACGGTCTTTTGGTCATAATAATACCCTGTCACCATCGCTCTGGAGTAATATATTTGTGTGAGCGGGTTACTTAAACATACCGTAGATCCGCATCAGCCAAGAATTTTTCTGATTCTTAGCCAAGGGTCCTTGTTCATGAATGGAAACCATACATATTCGATGCAAATTTTTTTCTAGCGAGAGATATGAATGTAGGAACTAAGAACAATGAAAAAGATTGTCGTAAAAAAACGCCATTCCATCCGGAAGAGCCAGGCGCAGAATCTCTTATCCCGGCTTTTTGACCAGATCGGAACATCAGCAAAATTTTTTCATGCGGAGATGATTGAAGTGCTTGAAACCAATGCCAATGTTTCACTGTTCCTGGTTAACAAAAAAATGCTCCTGATGGAGACCGGAGACTGGGTATTCCCTACGTTAAAAGGTGCGATTCAGTTCCCCTTTCCTGATCGCAGGGTTGTTGTGGATGCAGGTGCAATACCCTACGTGGTCAACGGCGCCGATGTCATGCGTCCGGGTATCGTTTCGATCTCTGATGATGTGAAAGCCGATGCTCCGGTCCAGATCGTTGATGAGCGGCACGGTAAGCCACTTGCAATCGGAATTGCACTCCTTGACGCGCCCGATATGCGTGCCAGAACTTCAGGAAAGATGTGTAAAAATTTTCATTACGTCAGCGATGAGATATGGAACATTGAAATCTGATACAAACGGGTTCGAATTGATTGTGCGGGAAATCGGTTATTTTACGTGTTTTATTCTACAAAAACCCTGATAGGTGCTTTCAAATAGATACTATTAAATAAGTTTCATCATACAATTTTTTTATGGTTAAAATAATAGACACCCTTCTTGGAAAGAGTTCTACACACTCAGACGACGATTATATGGAGCTCGACCTCGCATCTTATGAAGAGCATGGAGGTTCTGCCCCGGCACTCCTCGTAAAGATCGCTACGATTACTGATCTCAAGGATACGCCCCGGGTCAAAGACGAAGTCTACAGCGGAAATATTGTAATTGTCGACATTTCCCGGCTCAAAATGGACAAGATATCCTATGAGCGGGTTTTAAAAGACTTAAAAGAAGTGGCAAAGGATGTCAACGGGGACATCATTGGTCTTGGGGACCAGAGGTATGTCGTGCTCACACCTATGTCGGTAAAAATCTCCCGCGATAAAATTGGTGGAGCTTAAAGTTGCGTACAGTCGTTCCGGGTCCGTGCCCAACGTGTAATACCGAGATAGAATACCTGTATACAATAGAAAATATCCCCTATTTTTCTGATATTCTCATCATTTCTGCGATCTGTCCTTCCTGCGGCTACCGCTTTGTCGATACCCAGATGCTCAAACACGGTGAGCCGGTGCGCTACGTGTACCGGACCGCCACGCAGGAGGATCTCGCAGTCCGGGTGGTGCGGAGCATGAGTGCCTCGATCGAGATCCCGGAACTCGGGGTGAGGATCGATCCCGGCCCAACCTGCCAGGGTTTTGTGTCCAATATAGAGGGAGTGCTGGATCGCATTGTGCATGCCATAGGATCAGCTATAATCGACGGGGATGCAGAAGAGAGGGAGAACGCCCGCCTGCTGCTGGAGAAGATCGCCAGTGTAAAATGCGGGGAACTGTCGGTTACGTTTATTCTTGAAGATCCCAACGGCAACAGTGCAATCGTCTCTGACAGCGCAGAGAAGAGCACCTATTTGGTTGAGCCGGAGCCGTATGATTGAAACGGCTTCCTGTTCTTTTTAAAAATCTGATAGGACTTACTCACTTGATACTGACCGAAAAACCTAACGAAACGGGCAATTCAGCGATCTGCAACTACCCTCTTTATTTCTCTTCCTGCTTTCTGAACCGATTGGTTTTTTATCCCGATTTGTTATGGGGGTCATCATTCTGTATTAATCCAACTGCGTAAATCCTATCTGAAATAACACTAAAATAGAAAAAAATCATTATTTTTGTATGTGTGTTTTCGTATCTGCAGTATCTAAACGATCTGCAGATTGCCCAGAAAAGCACCGGGCTCTTTGACGACTTTTCCGACAACCCGTGCACCTTTCACCATCTTCTGCACACAGGCAACACTTTTTTCCGGCACTACATAGGCAAATCCCATGCCCATGTTGAAGGTGCGGTACATCTCAGCTGCCGTGATGTCCCCGGCTTCCTGTATCCACGAGAAAATCTGCGGGGGCGTGATCGGATTATCGAACCGGAACCCGTATTCGCTGAGCCGGTTGAAGTTGAGTAGTCCTCCACCAGTAACATGGCACATACCATGCACGGTACAGGCTGCTGTAACCTTCAGGCTTTCATGGTAGATCCGGGTGGGGGTGAGCAGTTCCTCACCGAGTGTCTTGCCACTCTTCATCTTCTTATCATAACTGGCATACTTCTCCACCACACTGCGGGCGAGCGAGAGACCGTTGCTGTGGACACCGGTGGAAGAAACACCGATAATTATATCACCCGGCCGGATTTTTTCGCCCGAGATGATCCTGTCCTTCTTCTGCATCCCCAGGCAAGTACCGGCGAGGTCAAGCCCGTTGACCAGCCCGCGGAGCGAGGCGGTTTCCCCGCCAACGATGTCAATATTCGCCAGCTTCGCACCCTCATTGAGCCCCATGCCAATCTGGGCCATCTTCTCGATTGAGAGTTTGTCCGTTGCTATATAGTCCACGAATGCGATCGGCTCCACGTTCATGACGTAGAGATCGTTGACATTCATCGCCACGCAATCGATTCCCACGGTGCTCCAGTCCTCCATCTGGTCAGCAACCAGCATCTTCGTACCGACCCCGTCCGTGGTCAGGGCGAGGACCTGTTCACCGAAATCAATCAGACCGGCAAAATGCCCTGTGCCGTCCATCATGGTACAGCTGCCTTTTCTCCGGTAGGTCAGGTTTTTTATGAGGGCTTTTATTGCTGATGCCTCGAGATCGATGTCAACTCCCGCATCACGGTAGGCCGTGTTACTCATCGCATTCCTCCGATAACCTGAATTCGTCGTGGAGCACCCGTACCGCTCGGGGACCATCCTGCTGGTTCACCACAAATGAGATATTCGCTTCAGATGACCCCTGTGAGATCATCATGACATTGACACCCGCTTTCCCAAGGGCTGTGAAGATCCTGCCTCCTGTACCAGGAGCTCCTGCCATACCGGCACCGACAACAGCAACTGCACACACATCGTGGTTGTGGGTAACTTCACGCACGATACCCTGTTTTACCAGATCGGCTAGTGCATGCACTGCAGCATTGAGATGTGTCTCATCAACAATAAGCGAAATGTTTGCTTCAGATGATCCCTGCGAGATCATCATCACGTTCACTTCATGATCCGAAAGGATGGTAAAAATTGCTTTTGCTACTCCTGGTCTCCCAATCATCTGGGCACCGTTGATATTTATCGCAGCGACTTTGTCGATATAGGTCAGGGCTTTAACCACGCGGTTGTCCTGTTGTCCGTTCCGTACAATCACCGTTCCGGGATGAGAGGGATTAAAGGTATTTTTTACCCGCACAAGGATATTCTTCCGCATTGCGGGTTCGATGGAACGCGGGTGCATCACTTTTGCACCGAAGTAGGAGAGTTCCATCACTTCAATGTAGGACAGGGAAGGCATGACCCGTGCATCATTGATTACCCTTGGATCGCAGGTCATTATTCCATCCACATCAGTCCATATCCAAATCTCGTCTGCATCCATACCGGCACCTATAATCGAGGCGGAGTAATCCGAACCACTCCTGCCGAGGGTTGTGATTATTCCGCTTCTGGTGCAGCCCATGAATCCCATGATCACCGGAATTTCTTTTCCCAGAAGTGGTTCCACCCGTTTTTTTATCCGTTCATCACTTTCCGAAAGTGCGGTGGATTCACCATGTTGGGGTGTGGTGAGAATGCCGGCATCGCACCCGTCCAGTACGGTTGATGGGATACCGCGCTCACGGATAGCTGCGCTCATAATCGGGGTAAGCAGCCGTTCACCAAACGAGATGATATAATCCTTCGAGCGGGGAGTGAGCTCCCGCAGATTATAGACGGCAAAGAGAATATTCTGGAGACTGATAAGCCGCTCCTCAATCACCGCACCCGTTTCAGCGACAAAGTCAGGTGCAGCCCCTTCAAGAGTGGTAATGTGCCTTTTTCCCAGTGCCTGGATAAGGGGTGCAATGGCACTGTCATCTTTTGCTGTCGGGAGTTTTCCGATAATTTCAATGAGCTGGTCGGTCACGCCACGTTGTGCAGATACGACGACTGCCAGTTCATCTCCGGCTATGTAATGTTTTTCTAAAATATCCACGACCTGTCCGATGCATTGTGCATCGGCGACTGAAGTCCCGCCAAATTTCATTAATAATCTCATTTTTCTCTCACTTTGGCTGTGCTATTTATTTATGTAACTATACGATCCACAAAATAATAAGATGCTTGCAGATGTGGTGGTGGATTGCCATGTGCTGGTGATCGGGAGCGGTGGTGCTGGTGTAAGGGCCACTATAGAGGCATCGCAATATGGCGACACGGTGCTCATTTCAAAGACCATCGTAGGTAAAGGGGGATGCACCACCATGGCGGAAGGTGGCTACAACGCTGTCCTTCGGGAACAGGATTCATGCGGGATTCATTTCGAGGATACACTCAAAGGGGGTGCGTACCTCAACGATCCTGAACTGGTAAATATTCTCGTTAAGGAAGCTCCGCTACGAATGAATGATCTTATAACCTGGGGTGCGGTGTTCGATTTCACCGAGAGCGATGAGGTCGCCCAGCGCCCGTTTGGCGGCCAGCGGTTCCCGCGGACATGCTATGCTGGTGACAGGACCGGGCACGAGATGATGACCACCTTAGTCGAGCGGCTTGATTCATCGAATGTCACCATGCTGCAGGAATATACGGTGATCGACCTGCTTAAAAGCGGTGAATCGGTCATTGGTGCAATGGCACTGGATGAGAAAGGAAATCTCGTTTTACTGAAGGCAGACAGTACGATCCTTGCAACCGGTGGCGGGACAAAAGTGTATGACATCTCCACAAACTCATCGAGCGGTACCGGGGATGGTTTTGCCATTGGCTACCGTGCAGGTGCCGAACTGATCGATATGGAGATGATCCAGTTTCACCCGACCGGTGCGGTGTTCCCCTATGATGCACGGGGACGGCTTGTAACCGAAGCTGTGCGGGGGGAGGGGGGTACCCTGCTCAATAACCTCGGCGAGCGGTTCATGAAACTGTATGACCCCGAACGGATGGAGCTCTCTACCCGGGATGTGGTTGCACGGGCAATCGCAAAGGAAATACAAGGAGGGCGGGGGACGAAGAACGGGGGGGTGTATCTCGATGTTACGCATCTTCCCCGCGAGCAGATCGAGAGCCGGCTGCCAGTGATGCTCGAACAGTTCTTAAAATTCGGGGTGGACATAAGGATGCAGCCGATGGAAATCGCCCCCACGGCCCATCATATCATGGGCGGGTTGCGGATTTCACCGGAGTGCCGTACCACGCAATCCGGACTCTTTGCCTGCGGTGAGGTTGCCGGGGGGGTGCATGGAGCAAATCGTCTCGGGGGAAATGCCCTTGCCGATACGCAGGTCTTCGGGAAACGTGCCGGGGAATTTGCAGGAAAATCAAAAAAACGGGCAAAAAACGTGGATAATGATCAGATTAGCCAGAAACTGGCGCATCTTGATACATTCATTAAGGGAAGCGAAAATCCTGCACGGGTTCGAACACAACTCCAGCAGGCAATGTGGAGGGGGGCCGGGATCTTCCGGAACGCAACAGATCTGCATAAGACCCTGGAGATTGTCAATAACCTGTCTCTTGCCAATCTCCGGGCCGAATCGCCCAGAAATTTTGCAGAATGCTGCATAATCCGGAATATGTGCCTGACCGCTTCACTTATCTGCCGGAGTGCGCTGATCAGGCAGGAGTCCCGGGGGGCACATGTGAGGGTCGATATTCCCCAGACCCATGATGCCCAGCACTCTCCTTTCAATCATACGTTCATCTCTCCTTCCAGAAACGGGATTGAGAAAAACAGGGGATTGCCATGAAGGAGATTTCGGTCCGGGTATACCGCTTCGATCCGGAGAAGGACAGGGAGGCGCATTTTGAAACCTATACAATCAAAGTAAACGAAGGCGCCCGTGTTCTCCATGTTCTCCATGCAATTCACGATGAGCTGGATCCGACACTTTCGTACAGGTACAGCTGCGGGTCGGGGCAGTGCGGGAGCTGTGCAGTGCGGGTAAACGGCGAACCCGTGCTTGCCTGCATGGAAGAAGCTCAAAACAACATTACCATCGAACCCCTGAACCTGTCGGTAAAAAAGGATCTTGTCGTTGATCTCCTGCCAACGCTTGAAACGATCGCTTCCCTGAAGCCGTCAGATTCACAGAAAATGCCGACAAAATCCGATATCGATACGATAAAACCGCTGAGAGACTGTATCGAGTGCCTCTGCTGTGTCTCGGTCTGCCCTGCAATGGATGTCACAAAGTTCCTCGGACCCACAGCGATGCGACAGGAAATGCGGCTCGCACTTGATCCTCGTGACAGCGGGGATCGTATAGTTGATGCGGTACAGGAGGGACTCTTCACCTGCACCAGCTGCCAGGCCTGCTGGAAGGTGTGCCCCAAAGAGATTGAGATTCCATCAAAAGCAATCGAAAAACTCCGGGCGCTTGCAAACAGGCGTGGATTCACCCTGCCCAAACACCAGGAGGTGGCGGCTCTTGTAAGGGAGACAGGGCGTTCCGTGAACCGGATCGAACCGACCTTTATGGAGCTCGTAAACGCGGAAGTGATCGAGCCGACAGGTCCGGTGAAGGCAACGGTCGGGTTCTTTGTCGGCTGCATGTACAACATGCGCCTGCCCAAAGCAGCACTTGATGCCATCGAAGTGCTCAGGCGTAATGGGATACGGGTTATCATTCCCAAAGAGCAGGTCTGCTGCGGTTCGCCGCTCATCCGCACCGGCCAGCTTTCCTTCCTCGACACGCTCAAGAAACGCAACATCGATGCGTTCAGGTTTAAAGGTGTTGACACGGTGATGACCATGTGCGCCGGGTGCGGATCTACACTGAAAAATGACTACAAGACACCGTTTAACGTGATGGATATTTCCGAAGTGCTCATAACATATGGCATAGAACCTCCCGCACGTCTGCCTGTTAAGGCAACATACCATGATCCCTGCCACCTTTTGCGGGGACAGGGCATCAGAGAACAGCCCCGTCAGCTGATCAGACAGGTGGTTGAGCTTGCTGAAATGCCATCCATCTGTTGCGGTTCGGGTGGGGGCGTACGATCCGGGAACCCTGAAGAGGCAGCAGCGCTGGGTAAACGACGGGGAGAAGAGATAAAAAAGACCGGAGCGGATATCGTGATCTCGTCCTGCCCATTCTGCGAATTCCATATAGCCGGGCACACGGATAAACCCGTCAAAAATATCACCACGGTACTACTCGAAGGATATAACGAGAAAGACAGGAAAAAAGGCAATTCGAAAGTGCCCTGAATCAACATTGAGAGATCAAATAAGACATTTTTTAACTCGGTGTTTTTCAACTTTTTTGAATTAGAAAGCAGGATATGATAGGATTTTTCTTACCGGGACGCAGACTTCATCAAATAGTCATGGGCTTCAAGCGCCGCCTTTGCCCCGTCTCCGGCAGCAATGATGATCTGTTTACCATTCACAGAGGTTACATCACCGGCTGCAAAAACACCAGCCATGCTTGTGTGGCAGTTTATGTCTATAATGATCTCCTTCTTATCATTCAGCGCAACGAACCCATCGAGAATATCGGTATTTGGCAGCCAGCCAATCTCAATAAAAACCCCATCGAGATCGATGTTCTGTTCGACCCCCGATTCATTCCTGATAGTGATTGCAGAGAGGAACTTATTCCCGTGAATTGCGGTTACCTTCGTGTTCAGGTGCACGATGATGTTCTTATTTGATTCAAGCATCTTTACGTATATTGGATCTGCCTTTATACCGCTGCGCACTATCAGGTTTACCGATTGAGCTATTTCACTCATCTCCACAGCAGTCTGCAGCGCGGAATTGCCGCCACCTACTACAGCCACCTTTTTTCCCTTATATAATGGTCCATCACACGTTGAACAGATGGAAAGCCCTCGTCCGAGAAACTGTTCCTCGTTTGCTACACCAAGTTTTTTCGGGCGGTTACCCTGGGCAAGGATCACGGTTTTTGCTTTTATAGTATTTTCTGAAATTGTCCGTGAGGTAAAAATGTCGTCTTCTTTTGAGATGCCAACAATCCGGTCGAGTTCAACCCGCATATTGAGTGTGCTGACCTGATCTTCAAATTTTTTCATCAGATCTTCCCCGGTGATCATCCGGTAACCCATGTAATTTTCGATCGCCCAGGATTGCAGTGCCTGACCACCAATGTTTTCACTGATAATAATCGTATTCAGCATTTTTCTGGCACAGTATACCCCTGCAGTGAGTCCCGCCGGACCAGCTCCGACAATCAGAACATCATAAATTTCCCCATGGGTAGTTTCACCAAAAAGCTCATTCAGCCTCGGTGAATCAAAACCGACAATCACTTCATCATCAACAATAATTACCGGGACACCGCGCTGACCAGAACGTTCTATCATTTTTTCTGCGGCATTGATATCTTCACCAACATCAATATTGTCGTAGGGAACGCCATGTTTGTCGAGGAATGCCTTTACCATCCGGCAATAGGGGCAATTTTTTGTTGAGTAGACGGTGACTTTTCTCATTATTTCGAAAATGGTGTGGCGTCTTATAAATATATTGACGCTGGAAAAAAGGATATTTTCTGAACTTCATCATAGCAACTTTCTTTTTGGACAAGCCCCAATACACCTTTGATAAGATATTATGAGTGGCATGCATGGAACAGGGACTTTGAAAAAGTACACTCTTTTTTGTCTTGTACTCTTTTGCGTAGTAAGCGGGGCATGTGCATACACAGATAACTCTTACTCCACACCTGAACCTGCGGTATATTTCAATTTCAATGAAGGTAGCGGTAATTATGCCCTTGATGTATCAGGAAATGGCAATGCAGGAACCCTTTATGACACATCACGCCTTGAAAACGGGGCGTGCGGAAGGGCCATATCTTTTAACGGGATCAATAATTATGCCGAAATTCCATTCAGCTCCAAGAACCATCCCCAAAAGGAGATTACCGTTTCATTATGGTTTTATACGGACTCGTTTGAACCCCAGGTTTTAATCTCAACGTATGAGGACGGAGGATACCGGGTGGGGTTTGATGATGGCAACGACCTCTGGTGGACCATAAATCTGGAAAGGATTGGGGAGGTGTCAATACCTGTTCAGCATGAAAGTATTTCGCAACGCCAGTGGCACCACCTTACCGGAACGTATGATGGGCAGACATTGAAGGTGTATCTGGATGGTGTGCTCAGAAACCAGAGAAATGCAACCGGGGCGATCCACTATGAATCCAACAATTACATCATGCTTGGTGCCGACGCGGGAAGCTATAATCTGACGGATCAGAACTGCCCGCAGTATTTCCGTGGGGGCCTCGATGAAGTCAGGATTTACCCCGTTGCGTTGAACTACGGCCAGGTCATGGAAGACAGGTTCCGTTGCTCTCAGGAGCCTGTCGAACCTTCGGAAGATTTTTTTGTTCAGATCCCCCCTTTGTCTTCCTGTGCTGTAACATCGGGTTCGGTTACAATCGGTGTAAATGATGTGACCTCTCGGATCCTTTCCTTCACAAATCAGACCGAGACCGGCATATGGAATGTTACCCTGCCCCCGGGCTCAACGCTCGTTGTGAAGGGTAGGGACTTCTATTCAAAGTCATACCCGGATGCCTGGTATATTGAGATTGCTGATGAGAATGGGATGATTACCCGATCCATCGCATTCCCTAACACCAACAATGCTCCGGTAAAGGGCGTTGTACCATCAGGGAACGCAACTCTGCGCGTCAGATATTTCGACGGTAAGACGAAGTTTCCCGCCCAGGTTGCCATCCAGTTTGAGAGTATTACACCCCCACCCCCGCCAATTGCTTCACCGCCAATCCTGAATTATCCCATTATTGTAATTTACTCTGCATCCTGGGCGACACTGGTTGCCATCATCCTTGTCATGGTCTGGCTGCACCGTCGGAAAAAAGAGGGGGGAAAAGAGAAAGATAATGAAAATGGAAAAGACGAGGAAAAAATTATAGAGTGATTTCCCGGAATTGTTTCCCGAAAACACCGCAGATTGGACACTTGTCGGGGACTTTGCCGATCTCGATGTTCCCGCAGACCGGACAGAGGAAAATTTTTTCCCGTCCCATATCTTTTCCGGATTTTACCATATCGAGTGCTTTTTTGTAGAGTGTTGCATGAACCTGCTCAGCTTTCATGGCATAGGTGAAAGCAAGCATAGCATCACTTTTACCTTCCGCTTCTGCCAGCTTAACAAATTCCGGGTACATGTGGGTGAACTCGTGCGTCTCACCCGCAATGCTGGTTTCAAGGTTTTTCTGCGTGGGTTCGATAGCCATCAGCACCTTTAAGAGTTTTTTTGCATGGATTGCCTCAGCTTCAGAGGCTGCCTTGTAGAGAGTTGCAACGTTGTTGAACCCTTCGGCAGCAGCTTTTTCAGAAAAAGCCTGATATTTTCGGTTTGCCTGGGATTCACCGGCAAATGCCTCTTTTACATTCTCAATTGTTGCCATGAGCATATGATATAGCAGGAATTTGACTTAAAGATTATTCATGAGATATAAAAAGGCAGTTTTTTCCCGGTAAAAAAAGAAAGGTTTTTGCTGCGCCAAAAAGTAATCCTGACACACAACAGGATAACCGGCCTCTGCCGTTTCCTGCAAGCCGGGTTTTTTCCATGAAGATGATGAAAGATGTTCCTGAACGGGACAGGCCACGCGAGAAGATTGCCAAGAAAGGAGTGACATCACTCACCGATCAGGAACTGATCGAATCGATCCTTGGCAGGGGCACACGGGGCAAGGATGTCCGCGTGATATCCAAAGAGATCTGCGGGCTCCTGAAGGACGGTCAGGGCACGATCCAGTACAAGGATCTCATCACTATAATGGGGATCGGCCCATCAAAGGCTGCCCAGATCATGGCGTGCTTTGAGCTGGGAAGGCGCTATTGTGCTCCCGCTGGCGGCAGTATCAAAGTGACAAAACCGCAGGACATCCTCCCGCTCACCATTATAGCAGAAATCCGAGACAAACGGCAGGAACATTTCATCTGTATCACCCTCAATGGCGCAGGAGAGGTGCTTGACAGCAGGATCATCACCGTGGGGTTGCTCAACCACAGCCTTGTCCACCCCCGTGAAGTCTTTGCCGATGCGATCACCGACCGGGCTGCATCCGTAATCTGCGTCCATAACCATCCATCAGGTTCGCTTGAACCCAGCCCGCAGGATATTGCGATCACCACACAGCTCAGGGAGGCAGGACTGTTGCTGGGCATCCAGCTGATTGACCATATCATTGTAACAAAAGCCGGTTACCTGAGCATGAAGGAACGGGGACTGCTCTAGCGGAACGAGGGAAAAATCAATACGAGGCGTTCACGCAATAACGGAACTTTACAAGGGTAAAAAAAGGTTTTGTTGCGGGAGAGATTACGCAGTGAGCGATTTTCCGAGGGCATACCCTTTCTGGTAGGCTGCCTCGAGCAGATCCGGGTGCTTTGTTACATCGCGGATAGTGTCCATATCGCTGATTAGCAACTCATCGGTGTACTGACAGTCAATAATGTCAAGAAAGCCCCTTACGGTCAGTTTTGCGCCCACAAAAACCTCGGGGATTTTCATACCCGAGATGCAGATGAACAGTGCCCTGCGTTCGACTCTCTGTTCCTTTGAGATGAATGGTTTTTTCCGCATATACTTGGCCATGAAAAAGACCTGGAACCGGTCCATCATCGATTTGAGTTTACCGGGAATTCCCATGGTCATAACCGGTGTGGCGATGATGAGGCTGTCCATCTCTTTGAATTTCGGGTAAAGCTGCTGCATGTCGTCGTCCATGATACAGGTATCATGGTCTTTACAGAACATCATCTCCTGGCATGCCTGGAAATCAAGACTGCCAACTTCAATTTTTTCAACCATGCAGCCGGCATCCTCTGCTCCTTTCAGCGCACGGTCAAGCAGTTTTGCCGTGTTACCATCAGACAGGGGACTCCCGAGCAGGCCGATCACTTTTTTTCTCATAGAACAGTAAAAGTGAAAAACCACAATATAGCTTTGCATAAGAACCGGCACCTGTCTTATTACGGGCAGAAAAGGGAAACCCGGGTGGCATGAACACAACCCATATATATCTTTAACGTGAATGAGAGATTTGGTGAATTAATTGACTGAACAGAAGACGTACACCGCAGGACAGAAAGTGGGCGCTGGCAAATATGTGTGCATTGATTGCGGAAAAGAACTTACCCTGGACAAGAGCGAGCAGGATCTCAGGAAATGTCCCTCCTGCGCGTGCGAAGAATACGCATGCTTCCCGATGACGCACATCCGCCCGGACATCAAGACGCCGGAGGATGCCCAACATCCGCCAAAACGCGGAGAAAGCAACCAGTAAACTTTTCATTTTTCTTTTCAGGCACAAGTACAGCAGTGTGGCTTCTGGGAGTTCCTGCAATAAAAAACGTGTGCGCGGGATTCCTGCTCCCAGGTTTATCTGGCGTACATGGAGGATCTCTACATGGTAAACGTTTCAAAAGAGGGGCAGATCTTCAAATGCGAGATCTGCTATAATATCGTCGTAGTAAAGGAAGTCGGGGGCGGCGAACTTGTCTGTTGTGGCGAACCGATGCAACTGGAGAGTGTGTAAAAATGGTTGTAAAAAAGGCAGTAGCTAAAAAAACGGTTGTCAAAAAGGCACCGGCAAAAAAACCGGTAGCAAAGAAAGAATTGGAAAAGGAACTTAAAAGCCTTGAGAAGAAGATCGGAAAAGTGCCGAAATTTTTCCG
>Ga0307380_10006854_pt1 | contig 14901 bp, 20 predicted proteins | sample UN3MG_FD_202239 | JGI IMG/M metagenome (GOLD analysis project Ga0307380, IMG submission 202239) | Soil microbial communities from Risofladan, Vaasa, Finland - UN-3 | ecosystem: Environmental > Terrestrial > Soil > Coastal area > Acid sulfate soil | place: Finland: Risofladan, Vaasa | collected... | reverse complement strand
GAATTAAAGCATATTATAAAAAGGTAACTCAAACACTTTTAACCGGTGTTATTATTGCTTTGATATCAGGGGTCATTTATTTAATTTATAGGTGGTAGTGAAACGAATGCAACGAAAGCGGTTTAAAAAAGTATCCTGCAATAAATGCAATAAAAAATCGATAAAAAAGAAGGCTTTTCTTTTTTGGAGTCACGCGGAGAAAATAAAAAGGCCAGTTAAGGGTTAAAAATCACTACGAAAAATATCTCTAAAATTTTGGAGTACTCGGAGAACTCGGCAGGGCTAAAAAGGAATTTTATATTTAACACAATACGAATTCTGTATAATTCTGAAAGCCTTATAAAATAAGGGTTATAAAATATTTTAATTTATTCTGATATAATACTTTACTTTTTATTTAACCTATGTTATAGTTTTATTAGATAGATAAAATATATTATAGGGGGTGTTTAAGATTAATATTGTAGAGCCAATCAGATCAGAAAATCAGATAAAACAGATTAGGGGGAATTTATACCGGCAAAAGAATCCCCGGGACTATCTGCTATTTGTTTTCGGTATTAACTCCGGACTAAGGATCGGGGATATATTATCCCTTAAACTTGCAGATGTTAAAGATAGCCAGGGCAATTTAAAAGACTATTTGACTATCAAAGAACAGAAAACCGGAAAGACCAGGAAAGTATTTTTTAATAAGCAGATCAAAGAGGCCTTGAACTATTATTTAAAAAAGACTGGTATATTTAATCTGGATCAATACCTATTCACCAATGAGAAATCAAAAGAGAATAAACCAATTACCAGGATCCGGGCCTACCAGTTAATAAATGCCTGGTGCCGGGAAGTTGGAATCAAGCATAAGGTTGGGGGTCATACGCTTAGAAAAACTTTCGGTTATCATCTGAGAATGCAAGGGGTCAGCATTGAAAGGATCTCCAATTTACTGAATCATCAAAATATCAAAGTAACTTTCCGGTATATCGGGATAAATGACGATGAGAATAAAGAAGTTATTAACGGATTCGGGATTTAGTTATAGGTTTTGATAAAAAGGAAATTAATCCGAAATCATTGTAACCGTTATAAATAAAGGCTTTCCTCGATTTTAGGAAACGTTCATATATTGCATATACGGAGAATATCAAGATTGACCCTTATCATTGTACCTATTCAGAAAAACAGGGGGCTTAAAAACGAAAATAGAACGTCTTTTTTTAGCGAAACTAAAAAACTAATACAATCACACGCTAAAAGGTAAGAAAATCTTATCAGGATAAAAATTAAGGGGTATTCGACCTATTATGGCCAAGATAAACAATATAAAATTAAGATCCTTAGAAAAAACTAAAAACTTTTATCTATGGGAATTAAAAAGAAGTGAAAGCCTAACCGAAAGCGAAAGATCTAAATATTTGGTGGCCTTAAAATCAATTAATAGAATCATTAAGGAAAGAGAGGAATCCGAAGAAAAAGAAAAAGCTAAATATTTTAGCAAGAAGAGGGGTTATTATTAATGACAAACAAAATAGGTTGGTGCAATTTGACCTGGAATCCGGTAGTTGGCTGTAAAAGAAATTGCGATTATTGCTACGGCCGGACAATGAACGATAGATTTAAACTTATCGAGAATTGGAATAATCCGGAGTGGAAAGAAAAGAGCTTTAATAAAAAATTCCCTCAAAAACCACAAAAAATATTTATAGGGTCTATGTCAGAAATTTATTATTGGAAAAATGAGTGGATGGAAAAAGTAATCGAAAAAGTAAAATTATATCCTCAGCATATCTTTCAATTCCTGACTAAATTCCCGGAGATATATTCAAAATACGAATTCCCTAAAAACTGCTGGCTGGGGGTAACAATTACAGATAATAAAATGCTTCATAACATAGCAGCCACTTTTAACCATAAAAATAGAATTAAATTTACAAGTATCGAACCGATATTAGAATATATAAGGCTTAAAGATTTAACTTATCTTGATAATTTTGATTGGCTTATATTAGGGGCTGAAACCGGTAAGAGAAAAGGCAAGGTTATTCCTAAAAAGGAATGGATCAAAAGCCTAGTTGATTATTGCCGGGATAATGATATTCCTATTTATCTAAAAAACAGCCTGAGGGGAATCTACCCGATAGAGATAAAAGAATTTCCTGAAACCAAAACAGAACTAAAACTATTCTAGAACGAAAGGGAATCTGTAAAAATGAAAAGATATGGCTTGGTAAGAGAAGGATACGATTCAAATCTTAAAGAATCTACCTTGACAGTGGTAATAGGGAATTTAACATTAAAAGAAGCAGAAAAAATTAAAAGAGTTTTAGAACAAGAAACTTCTAATGTGTATAAGATAGAAGATAATTTAAAATTATAGGTGGCGATTTATATAAATGAGAATGAGAAGGGCGGTCAGTTTTCTTTAAAACGTAAGAAGAAATCAATATTCAATATTATCGAAGGAACAAAAAAAATATGGGCAAATACAGACTTTATATTGATGAATCTGGCACACATCATTATTCTAAAGTAGATAGTATTAAACAAAGATATCTTTGTTTATGCGGAATTATTTTAAATTATGAAGTTGCTGAAAGAGATTTTATACCATGTTTCTATAAACTTAAAAAAAAATATGCCAATGATATGGATGAAGAACTAATCTTCCACAGAGAAGAGATTGCTGGGAAAATAAATTATTTCACCAAATTAAGAGATCCTCTTATTCAAGAAGAATGGGATAGAGATTTTTTATCATTATATAAAAATCAATATTTTTATATAATTGGAATTGTTTTGGATAAGAAAAGTCATTTAGAAAGATGGAAAACATCTGCTTATCACCCTTATCATTACTGTTTGAAAGTTTTATTAGAACGCTATGTAATATTTTTGTCAGAAAATACTACAACAGGTAATATTGCAAGAGGTGATGTCGTAGCTGAATCTCGAGAAAAAAAGGAAGATTATGCTCTAAAGGATGAATATAAAATTTTTTATGAAAAAGGTACGAAATATATAAATCATAGAAGAATTCAAAAATATTTATCTTCTAAGGAAATAAAAATAAAATCTAAAGGTACAGGATTTTGGGGTTTAGAGCTAGCTGACTTACTTGCTTTAGCCGTTAAACTGGATGTCTTGCATTGTTATAATGTAATTTCTGAATTAGATGATAATTTTACTAAGGTAATTATTAATACCATACAAGGGAAATATCGAAGAGATATAAAAACAGGAAATATAATTGGTTGTGGTAAAAAACTGATAAAATAAAAAGAGCCAGACAAAAGAGCAAAATTTTCCTTTTTTCCTCCTGGCTCTTTCCCGATACCTATTAGGATATCCACCTCCGATAAACGGATTAAATTTAATATAACATGCAAGTTGTATTTTGTCAAATAGGGTTTAGGAGTATTTGGAAGGAAAAAGACACTTAAAATAATTGAAAGGAGGTTTAATTATGAGTAATAGTGAATCAAGCCAAGAATTAAAAATTGGAGATGTAGTTAAACTTAAATCAGGCGGTCCCAAAATGACGGTTGTTTTATTCAATGTTGGAATTAAAAGGTTTGAATGCCTGTGGTTTGCAGGGGAACATTTTGATAAAGTTGAATCTTACTATTTTCCATCTGATTCCTTGCAATTAATCGTGGAATAAATAATAAAAGGAATCGAATTTCGGTGATCCGGCCTTTCTCGGGACGAGAGTTCTTCGGGTTGCCGATCCCTGCTCTCCGGTTTTTGTATTTCTTCCGGGGAGCAGGGGCAAGGTTATATAAAAATTAGAGGTGTTAAATTATGGCCATTAAAAAATTTATCATTAGGCTATACTAGGTAATTGCTGATAAGATCTTATTTTCCTTATTTGATCATAAGGGCTTGAAGTGGAGATTATAAGAAAATGAGGCTAAATTTAAAGGATCTAGAAGAAACTAAAATCTATTATGAGAAAGAATTAGAAGATGAGGAACTAACCGGGGGAGAAAGAAATTCATATCTAAAGGCTTTAAAACTTATTGAGGGATTTATTGAAAGAGAAAAAGAAGCCGGGAAAAAAATAATAAATAATCTCGGTAGAAGTAGAATAGGGGGATAGAAAATTATAATGTGGGGCTGGATTATTCTTCTTGTTTGCCTGGTAGGGGCAATTTTTCTATTAACTAAAAAAATATAATTTGATAAACAGGAAATTAGATATTATAATAAAAAGAGTAAAACTAATTGGAAAGATTTTTAAGAGGGTATTCCGGAAACGGATTTGAACGCAAAGTCGTGGGAATACCCTTTTTTTATGATTAAAAATAAAAGGGAGTGCTTTTAAAAAACCGTCAACACTCCCCTTTTAAGAAATAAAATATATACCCCGAACTCCGTTTTTTTTAGGGTATACAGCCTATTTTATTTTAACAGATGATAGAAAATATTACAAGCGAAAGAAGGTGATTCAATTGAAGATAAAGGTAATTGATCAGTTAGATATTACAGACGCGAAACGTCTGGTCCTCTCTATTAGCGAATTTCGGGGATCGGAACGAATTGATCTTAGAGAAAATTATTTAAACAAAGAGGGAACCTACAACCCTTCTAAACGTGGGGTAAATTTTAATAGCGAATGGCTGCCAGATTTTGTAAAGATGATCAATAAATTGAATGATATTTAATTACCCTGGCAGGCGGGCGCTTGATCCCCTGCTTTTAACCTGGCTGGCGTGATTGAAGCACGGGTTAACCTTCTCTTTGATCACTCCGGCCAGGCTTGAAGAAAGAAGGTTAATTATATGAGTAAAAAGAAAAAGAAGAATATAATAGATGGAGGCTTTACCGCATTAGAGGATAATCTAAAAGAATCAGATGCCTTTAAAGACTTACGCATTCACGCAAAATGGCTATATATGGAATTCAGATATAGGTTTCACGGTAATAATAGGAAGCATATTATTTTAACTAAAGAAGAAGCCATAAAGATAGTGGCCTATAACACTTTCAAAGAGAGTAGAAAACAATTAATTGAAAGAGGTATCATCGATGTTATAAAGCGTGGGGGCCTGGAAAAACAACCGGCAATATATGGCCTGAGTGATAGGTGGAAAAAATACGGAACTAAGGATTTTGTTAAAGTAGAACTAAAAGATATTCTACCTAAAATATGTAAAACAGGATTCAAAAGAGGCAATAAACTTGGTAGGCAATCCAAAAAAGAAAAGCATTTATAAGGGTCATATTTAACACTTGTATAGGTGTTAAATCTAACACTTGTATAGGTGTTAAATCTAACACGTGAAGGTCTTTTTATAAGTGTTAAATCTAACACGCTATCTATATATATATACCATTTATCCGGTATCTTAAATAATACAGGTTTACAAGTGGAGATTAACAGTAACCGGGAGCCAGAAAAAACCCAATAGAAAAAAATATATGTTTCTCAGGATCTTCTCTTTTCCTCTCCTGATCTTAGCTTTAATATCTTAATATCTTGGAAGCAGGTATCTTAAAAAATGCACTCATTCAAAAAGAAAGGATCAGAGAAGTAAAGAAAAAAGAGGTCCCTCTAATTCCCTGGTAGATCGAAGGGTAGGGGGCAGGGGTCTGTCGTGAAGTAAGGATAAGGGTTTCGGTGATTAATGGCGATACTATTTAAGGGGTCAGGAAAAAAGACAAAAAAAACGTTTTTCCTACAAAAAGGAAATCGAAAGAATCGAAAGCTATCCAGACAAAAAGAAGGGGTCTATCAAAATAAACGAAATACACGAAATACAACGTTATTCTTACAAAAAGAGAAGGGGTCAAATCCAAAGAATCCAAAGTTATTTTGATAAAAAGAAAAGGGGAACAGGGAAGGTCAATCCAAAAGAAACGAAAGTCTATCTGACAAAAAGGGAATTGAAAGAAATGAAAGTTTATCTTACAAAAAAGAAATGATCAGTAACCGGGTCTAATTGCTTAAATGAAGGCTCGTTTTAGGCTATCCTGGGGTTATCCTGGGGGGGTTGGTATAAAAGTAACCTTCCCAAGGTTAAGGAAACGCTATTTAGGCTATCAGGGAACGACTGGGGGGTTATTCTGAGGGGATATATAAGCAATATATCATAAGCGAAAGAGAAGGAAAGCTTACCAAGACGTTGCCAGGGGGTTAAAATAGGGTATATGGGTAAATTAGTATCTTTTCTTTATAAACCGGATCTATTAACCTAAAAAAGGAGATCTAAAATTATGGCCAAAAAGAGGGCGGTAAAGCTCTTTTTTGTTTTAGGAGTGGCTCGGGATAAAAATATAAAGCTGACCTTTTATTTACAGTGGTCTTATCAATTATATTTTATCGGAGTGGCTCGGAGTGAACTCGGGACCTGGGAAGGGCAAAAAATTTAACTGATTTAACTAAAAAATGACAAAAAGGAAGGTCCTCATCTATCTTTAAGAAATAGATTAATTTCAAAGTATGGTGATCATACCATACTTTTTTTATTTACTAGGGCAAAAATTCTGACGGATCTGACAGGATATCGCTAAAAAGGAAGGGTAGAAAATCGAACGAATCGAACAGAAAAAGGACAAAAAGGACAGGAAACAGACAAAAAGGGAATGGTAAAAAATTCCTTTGAAAATATAAAATAGCCTGGTCATATCAGAAGCCTTATAAATATACCTTTCCAAAAGATAATGGAGAAAAATTATAGTGGAATATACTGGACTAATTCAGGGGTAGATCTCCCTCCAATTGTTACAAAAGGTTACATTTTCAGGTTAAAAATTCCTTACAAAAATAAAAGAATTAACCGCTAACCGAAAGGCTTGTAGATCAGGCCTCTTACCAGAAATAAGAAGCAAAATTATATGATAATATATGATACTAATTAGGGGGCTAACAGGTGGCTGGTATGTGGTTAAATGTAGTTATTCCAGGTTACAGAAAGTTAACGTTTCAGGTCTGGGAAGGTAGGCAAAAGTAGGCATTTTAAGGTAGGGAAAAGTGGGTATTTACCAGGTAAAAATTTCTTACAAAAATAAAAATAGCTTATCTATATCAGAAGTCTTATTTATAAAAGGTCTTAGAAGATAAAGAAGAAAAATTATATTGCATTATATTGCACTAATTCAGGGGGTAGAGATACCCTCTTTTTTTATTCAGGAAAGCGATCCTTTAGTTGCCCACAAGTTTAACAAAAGTTGAGATTTTAGAAGGTTTTTACCCGGTAACGAAAAGGGTAGATCATTTAAGAAGGGTTATAAATAGGCCAATCTATATCAATTCCGGTTACCGGTGTAAAGAAGAAAATCATAGAATCGGGGGAGCTACCGGCTCTTATCATCTCCTGGGTATGGCGGTAGACATTCACGTAAAGGATTATTTACTTTCTGACCTTCTCCTTTATGCTCAGGAAATGGGGTTTAATGGTATTGGATTTTATGAAAAGAAAGATTTCTTACACCTCGATATCAGGCCAGGATCAAAACGCTTTTGGGAAGGAAATAAATGAATTGGATATTGAATATGTACTAAAATTAATAGCAAATAACGGCTTTCCCCTGGTGCTTTCTATATACCTAGTATATAAATTGGAATTTTTTATTACCGAAATAATCAAAAATCAAAAGAAATTTTCCCAGAATGTTACCACTGAAATCAAAGAAATTAAGCAGGCAATCAATGAATTGCGGGTTGATTTTGCTAAAAATCAATAAGACCGTTGAAACATAAGGGTTTTAGCATTTTCTCTTAGACCTTCTAATACTGCGTATAAGAGGCGTATTTAATAAATACGATGAATCATACCAGTCAACTTAAAACAGGGGCTTAAAACACGTTTATATTAGTTATTAATTTTCGTGGTTCCTTAAATTCCCCGTTATTAGTCTTCTTTTCTCTTTTATTCTCTCTTTATCTTCTGTATTCTCTTGTTTTCTTGTATATCTGCCAGAGCATTAAAGGAAAGATATTAAGGCATGATTTTTAATGAGCAAAATTGCGGTAATAGTGAAGCATAAAGGATTTGAGATATTCCCATAAGGTCTTTAAATAGTCCTTAATGTATATGGCAGTGAGCCTTAATCTAAAATTATTTTATTAAAAAATTTGTGTTATAATAAAAAAGAATTTCTATCTTATGAATCCGGTTTCTTATCCATAAATATTATGCTTTTGTAAATAAATAATAGTTATTATATCTAATAAGATCTAAGAAAAATATTAACCTCCTTATATGACATCTTGTATAAATTCATAATTAAGGAATTGAAAAAATGAATGAATATACTCGAATTCTCGATCAACATAATGCTCGTGCAAGGGGATTATCACAATCTGAATGCGAAAGGATCCTTATTGATGATGGTAAGTCCTACGAACAAGCTAAAAATGGAGCGTACGTTTATCTTCACCACGGAAACCATCTAATAGCTAAGCGTAGGGGAACACAAGATGAATATAATAAAATCTTAGATAATTTCGATGCCCCAAATAAGACCCCAAAAGAATGTATAAGGCATTTGGAGGGAATGGACTTTAATTATAGTCAGGCGAACTCAGCTGTTTACAATTACCGTGTCAGCAAAAAACTTATTGGGAAAAGGATTTAATCCTAATAGTATAACAAAAGCGTTGAGGACGTCGGCAAAAACCCGCATCGGCGGCGCATTACTGGAAATTGTTTTATTTGTATAAAGCTCAGCCAGCATCTATGATGAACTATATTATCTAAAGAAAATTTACAATAGAGAGATTTAGGCTAAAAAGGACACATAATATGAATATATATCAAATTATAATTGCGCTGGCTGCAATGTGGGGAGCGGTTTTATCTAGTTATATTGCTATTAGGAATTTTAGAAAAGATAATCCTAGGGTAAAGGTAAAATTAAGTGGTGGTTTTCTAGTATTTGATACCCATCCGTCATCCCCCCCAATGATTTTTTTAGAGGCTGCTAATATAGGAACTTTCGATATTACTTTATCGTCTTGTGGTCTCAAATTACCTTCTAAAAAAATTATGTATTTTACAGAGCCTGGGGGGACTCAAAAACTACCTTATGAACTAGACCCTAGAAAAAATTTTCGTGTTTGGATGAAAAAATCGCACATCATTAATGAGTTAAAATCTTATAACTTTAAAGGTACTATCAAAATTTCCGGATTTTTTGAAGATGCGGTTGGAAATTCTTATACTAGCAAAACTTTAAATTTTAAACTAAATGGCAAGTAAATAAACCTATGCCGTATCAATACAAAAGAGAACTATTAAATAATAATAAAATCCCTATTTTTAAGCATTGTAAAATATGTGCTGACGCCATTTCGGCGTCTTTTTTATTATAAATGTACAATAGAGAAAAGGTAAAGGATATTTATTCTAAAAGGAAATAAGTTTTTTTATTGGAAGTGGGTTTCGTAAAGGCAGAATAATTTGACATCGGCATATTATAGTTATATTATGAGCATTAGTAAGTATTAATTATTAATGGAGGTGTAACTATGAATAACCAGTTGATTACCTCTGAAGAGATTCCTTCTACTGAAATAGTAAACCATTGGGATCATGAAAAAGCCTGGAGCATTTTTAAATTTTTAGATGTTAATGAGGAAACCAGAAAAGATTATCAATACCGGATAGGCCATTTCCTTAATTTTATCGATGGTGAAGGTTTGAATCAGGGTAGTTTCCTGGAATATAAGAAGTATTTAAAACTCCGGACCGATTACACGGTTTCAACAAAAAACAAGTACCTGATTACCGCTAAAATCTTTCTAAAAGAATTGAACCGGAGAAGATTGTTACCGGTCGATATTACCCAAAATATAAAGTCATTTAGTCATTCTAAAAAACACAAAAAAGAAGGCTTGAATGATCAGGAAATCGAAAAGTTAACCCTTGCCTTAAAAGAACTTCCCAACAGCCCTCACAATACCCGGATAAAAGCAATGATTGGCCTACTGGTATTGCAAGGATTAAGACAAGTAGAAATAACCCGGTTAGATGTAAAAGATATTGACCTTGTAAGAAAGACGGCTTTAATCGAAGGTAAGGGTAGAGATGATAAAGAAATCACTTATCTTCATCCGGAAACAGCAAGGCATATCAAACGTTATCTGAAAGCAAATAATCTCAAAGACGGCGCTCTATTTGTCAGCAATAGCAACAACAGTAGGAATACCAGGATAACTACCAGGGGATTAAGATTGATCATAAAGAAAGTTTTGAAAGATCTCGATATTGAAAAGAGCGTTCACGGATTCAGGCATTATTTTACCACTACTTTGCTTAAAAATTACCAGGGTGATCTTTTAAGGGTTGCCCAGTATACCAGGCATAGAAGCTTGGAGATGTTACAAGTTTATAATGACAATATTGAGATGGAAAATGATTTGCCAAAATACTATAAGACATTCGCGGGAGTGAAGTTTTGATGACAGAGAATGATATAAAATTATTGGAGAATATTAAAAAAACAGGATTTCCAACCGAACTAAAAGTAGGCAGTATCTTCCAAAAAAATGATTGGTATATAAGGCACAGCACATATTACATAGATATAGATAATAATGAAGAGAAAGAAAGAGAAATAGATGTTTCTGCAATCAATGAAAGAGAATTTATCGTAAATAACAAAGCTTGTAAGATTATACATCACTTAATTTGTGAGGTAAAGAAAACTGATGATGGTAAACCTTGGATTATATTTACTACTAGGAAAAACCCAGAAGAAGATGACTTAAAATACGTAAAGGTACGTGGATATGGGGATTATTCATTTAGACCTAATGAAAATGAAACAATTTTTTCAAAATCAAGAATCCATAGGAATTCATTGATCGGTGAAATTAATAAAATTGGAAGAACATATTTTGTTTACATAAAAAACAAAAAAAATCAAAATAATAACAAACAAATTATTTCAGCTTTGTATGCAACAATCAAAGCTTTAGAAAAATATTTTTTTGGTAGCCCTCCTTTATATCAAAGAAAAGAAATTAGAAACGTTAAATATAAAGAATACAATGTTATCTTGGAAGTAATTGAACCAGTTATCGTATTAGAAGGACCTATTTATGAAGCATACATTGATGACAAAGGGGATCTTGCACTTGAAAAAGTATCTAGTACTATTATCTCTTTTAATCATCTATGTGAAACCAATCAAAATAACTATTTAGTAGAGGTGGTTAATTTAGAATATTTAGAACACTTTCTTTATTTGAAAGATGAATGGATGACCAAATATCTTGAATTATTTAAATTTTAATATAATTCTACTTCCGATAATCCTAATTACAGGAAGTAGAATTTGCAAAATTTTATGGTGCTATATAGATTTTTATATAATATCTAAAATTGATTAAAAAAAGCGATAAATTAAAAAAGCAGGTGAAAAAAATGAACAAAAAAATCATTGAAGAAAATGAAGTTTTAACCATAGGAGAGTTGGCAGAGGTTTCCGGAACAAGACTAACTACGCTTAAATATTACACCGAGCTTGGAATTTTGCCTTTTAGTCAGGCCGAAGAAAGATTAACCCGGAAATATAATAAAGAAGAGGCATTAGAGCGCCTTGAAAAGATTAAAGAATTGAAGGAAAAAAGATTAACTATAAAAGAAATAGTTGACCATTTTAATAAATCTACTAAAGAAAGATAAAACATACATATTTTAAACGTATAGAAAATATTTATTTTTTATACACTTGTTAAGTTTTAGAAAAAATAACGGGAAGAACGAAATCCAGACAAACTAAGCTTTTCACTTAATAAAAATTAAACGAAATGTTGAGGTGTAAATATGTATAAAGACGAAATTCAAAAATTAATAGAACAATCGCCATTAGAGATAGACACAGCTATTGAAATGACTGGTCGTCCACCAACAATGGCAAATTCAGAATTTCTTACAAACAAAGAACAAGGAGACTGGGCAGAGCAAATAGTTTTTAGGGCAATAAATGAGTTTTCTCGTGACTATTTTGCTATTAGATACGGACGTTCTGATTCTTTAGCAGCAGGAGAAGACGGTTTCCTTGAATTTTATCGCCAATATCAAGAAGAGCTTAATGTGATAGGGAAAAGACCGGATATCCTTATTTTTAAGGTGAGTGATTTCCCCGATAAATCTGTAGATATCGAAAATGACGAGCATATTGTAAAAGCAGTAGCTGCATTGGAAGTAAGATCAAGTTCTTTTTTAGCTGAAAAATATTCGGTATTCATGCGGGGCAGGCAACAGCAGGCGATAAATAATTGCGTAGAAATTCGAGAAAAAATCATAAATAGTGACCTCAGCGGCTTATTAATGCGAAAAAACAAATCTATTTATGACCTAATACTCAATGCAACAGATGATACATTTAGGAATTTGGACTTTCGGCGTCCCTCCTGGTCATTGACAAAAGAATTAAGAGATTTGACTATGTTATTGAAAGAACTAAAGGAAAATATTAAAATTCTGCATAAGCGGGATTATTTAAGCATTACGCCAAAAATGGAAGATATTGCTCTTGTCAACAGGTGGATACAGAATTACAATGTAAAACATTTCTATCTACAAGTATTTTTTGATAAGGCATATGTGATCTCATTTAAAGATATTTTACTGTTGGTTTCAAACGACAATAACGAGGAAAATAATTTCTCCATTGAACGAGATGTAAAAAATCAAGAAAAAACCACCATAAAAATAAATATACAAATTGGAAAAGAAGTACTTGGTAGGATTGATATGCCTGAACATAATTCTGCAATGAAAGAATTAGAGAGGGGACGTCTTCTTTTTTATGTCAAATTTATAGGTGGCCGAGGATACCTAGATCACGAAATATTCATTAGGGAGATTATCAATGCATGAATCTAAATATATCTTAGAAACACAGATGGATTATAGAAAAAATTTTGGCCAGTATTTCACTCCAACTAAAGTTGCACGTATTATGGCAGAATGGGTCATGAAAGATACACCTCAAACAGTATTAGATCCTGCATTCGGACTCGGTGTTTTTTATGATGAAATAATTAAAATTAATTATAGTAATGGAGTGAAATTTATTGGTTATGAAATTGATGAGCACATTCTATCGTACTATGGCCATAACAGAAATAATCATCTCAAAATAATTAACGCCGATTATTTAAATGCAAAAACTGGCACATTTGATGGAATAATCTGCTATTACCAAAAATCGAAAAACAGATTGGTAAGAAACTTACTGGGTATTCAAATATTGCTTCAGTGTTTCTTGTAAAATCCTTAAGTGAACTTAATGATGATGGAAAACTTGCATATATTATGCCACTTGAATTTTTCAATACCGGTTATGGTAAAGAAATTAAAAAGAGCTTACTGAAGAAACATCTTTTAAAACACATTATAATATTTGAAAACGAGAAAGAAATTTTTCCTGATGCTACTACAACAGTATGCATTCTTCTTTGTAAAAAGGATGGTAAGGATGGAAACATAAAAATTACTCAGATTAAAACAGAAGAAGAGATCAAACAATTATCTGATATTAACAATTCGTACCACCGACAAATTAAGCCAAATGAATTGCCATATAATAAAAAATGGTCGCCTATTATACAATCATTGTTTTCAGAACAGAAGATACCTGTCGATTTTTGTATGCTTAACATGTATGGATTAGTTAAGAGAGGCATAGCCACTGGTGCAAATGAATTCTTTGCATTAACAAAGTCAGATATAAAAGAGTTGAAATTAAGTGAAAATAACATTTGTAAATGTATCACCAAAAGTCCTCAAATAAAAAAAGCGGTATTTACTGAAGTTGATTTTCTTGATCTCTACAATAAAAATCAACCTGTTTATTGTTTAGATGTAAAAGATCATAATGACCAATCAGTTATCAATTATATAAAATTGGGAGAAGAAAAAGGGTTTAATAATCGCTATTTAACAAGAAATAGAAACCCATGGTATAAAATAGAACAAAGAAAACCAGCACTAATTTTATTGGGAGTATTCAATAGAGGGCGTTTAAAAGTAATAAGAAATTATTCAACGGTGATTAATTTTACATGTTTCCATTCATTTTATCCAAATTATTTATTTGGCGTGAATGAAATAGACCGACTATTTGTATATTTCCTAAGTGATGTAGGACAATCAATAATAAAATTAAATAAAAGAAATTATGGCGATAACTTAGATAAATATGAACCCGGTGACTTAAATGAATGTCTATGCCCAAACCAAAATCAGTTTGCACTAATTCAAAAAGAAGAAGTTGAAAAAGTTATAGAAATTGCTAAAACGAATCAAGAATTGGCTATCAAAATGAGCAATGAACTGATAGAACGAATAATAAATACCCCCACCAGTTAGGAGAAAAGAGATGACGGGCAATAATTAAAAAGACTACGGCAACAACGGAATTTACGGCAAGTTTTCGAACACTGTGGAAGACTCCGGCTTCCTTGCCCAGTTGCACTCTCGCTATCGCTCGGACTTCAGATACCCGCCGGTCGTTATACGCCATCATTTCATTGAATTGGATAAAATAATAAATAAAAAAGGTATTTACATGCAAATAATAGCTTTAATCAATCAAAAAGGCGGAGTTGGTAAGACTACTTGCGCAATTAACATAGGAGCGGGCTTAAATGGGCTTGGGAAGCGCGTCTTATTGATAGATTTAGATCCGCAAGCACATTTAACCTACAGCTTGGGCATACCTGCCCACAAGCTTAAGAATACATTTTATGAGCTTTTAAAGGGAACCGTAATTTTAAAGGAAAAAATTATCAATAGAAATGGTCTTAGCCTGGTCCCCTCTTCTCTTAATTTATCCAGAGCTGAGATAGAATTTTCAGGATTGATAGATTAGCCACTACTAAAATTTATCTTAATTCATCCCCGGAAGATGCTATTAGAGAATTTTTAAATAAGTGGTAGAGGTAAA
>Ga0307380_10006853_pt1 | contig 14902 bp, 14 predicted proteins | sample UN3MG_FD_202239 | JGI IMG/M metagenome (GOLD analysis project Ga0307380, IMG submission 202239) | Soil microbial communities from Risofladan, Vaasa, Finland - UN-3 | ecosystem: Environmental > Terrestrial > Soil > Coastal area > Acid sulfate soil | place: Finland: Risofladan, Vaasa | collected... | reverse complement strand
TCTGGCAAGGTCCCGGCACCGCAAACCCAGGCGGAATACGACGCACGTATGGCTTCTGGCGGGGCATTGATCCTCGATCCGGCGGCGGGCGAGACTTCCTGGGGCTTGGGAGCAAGTTGGAGGAACCCGCTCTATCAGCAAAGCCCCCAGGACCCGGTTGTGTGCGTGTCGTGGACGGACGCGGTGAACTACTGCAATTGGCTGAGCACGAAGGAGGGCCTGCCCGTCGCCTATGACGTCCGGACGGGCGACCTCTTGGACGCCAAGGGACAATCGACGACAGACGTGACGAAAGTGAGAGGGTATCGATTGCCCACCGAGGCGGAGTGGGAATATGCCGCGCGAGAACGGGGAAGGAAGGTCAGATTCGGTAACGGGCAGGATGTCGCGCGGCCCGCGGAGATGAACTTCAACGCGGCCGAGGGCGAGTTCAAGTTTGCGGAGAAGGGAAAGCTGCGGGGGAAGACGGTGCCGGTGGGCAGTTTCAAGCCCAATAGTCTGGGCCTGTATGATATGAGCGGCAACGTCTGGGAGTGGTGCAGCGACATCGTGGGACGGTACCCCCAAGAACCGCAGACCAACCCATATCAACAAAAGGGCTTGATGGGCCCCCGGCGTGCGGCCCGAGGTGGGCCTTGGGCGGGTGACGCGGGGTTTGCGCGTGTGTCTGTACGACTGGGATGGGTGGCAAATGACCGCTGCAACAACATCGGGTTCCGTATCGCGAGATCGAAATGACGGGCCGTTGGCTACACCGCCAGACTGGCCATCCCTCGCGCTGATCATAAGGTGCGCCGGGCCGGGCGGCTGAGGATTATCCGTGCCTTGCAGTATGGGTAGACAGTCTCCCATAAATGTCCGGCGGGATATGATACTAGAAGTCACAGGGAGATCGGGAACCTCCGAAGACCTATGACGCGGGCGTATGCGCGACAGACTTGTGCCGAGAAAACCGGGCACGGCCGGGGCTCATCATGCAGACCGAAGCTGTCTTCAAGATCACCTTTGGGGTTTGGGCCGTTCTGTTCCTACTTCCGATGGGGTACGCCCATCGCAAGGCCATGCGGGAGCATGGTTCGCGCTTTGCCCAGGCCGCGAACGAATACCCGCCGCTTCTGTGGGTCCGCGGCTTGGTGGGGATCCCGCTCTGGGCCTTCTTGATTGACTGGTTGCTCTCCACTTATTGGTTTCCATGGGCATCGGTTTCGCTGCCGGTGTGGGCGCGCTGGAGCGGTGTCGGTTTTGGGGGAGTAGTGGTAGGTCTTATGTGGTGGACAATGCTCGCGCTGGGCAGCAACTACCGGGGCACAATGGGGCTGCATCCGAACCACAAGCTCGTCACACACGGACCGTACCGGTTCGTGCGATATCCGATGAACGCGGTTTTTCCTCTGATATCGATCGTCCTGTTCCTGATGTCGGCCAATTGGGTCATTGGCGCAGTAGCGCTAGTCCTCATCGGAACCATAGGCATCGTACGCGCGCCGGTCGAAGAACGACAACTGACCGAGAGGTTTGGCCAGGAGTATCGCGCGTACATGCAACGAACGGGGCGCTTCTTTCCGCGCCTTCGTCGTCGTGACGGTTCGTCGTGAATGGGAGGTTCGTGATGATCGGCAATTGCAGGGAGAGACGAGGCCAGTGACGCTCAATGCACACGACCATCCGCTGCTGTCTGCGGGCGGCCAGTCAGCGCACAAAGCCGGGCCAGCGCCTGGAGGCGTCTCATTGGTCCAACACGCGGGATACAAATCGCGCGACTTATTGCAGAACCGTCATCTGCCAAGGCCTCTGGCCTTGCTTGCAATGCTTTCGTGTGGCCCATCGCTCCGACTGGGCGGGCAGATAGGCGATCATGTTCACCGTGCCGCGCTAACGCGGCGTGACTTGGCGTTCTACTGCTCGCCAGCTGAGCGAGTCCGCCCGCTGCCAGCATGAGCACAAGGCCCGCACCGAGCGGTTTCTCTCGCAGCTCGAGCGCGTGCGCGCCGGCGCAGCACCTTCCGACGTCTTCGACTGACGCGCCGCGAGCGACCAGCAGCAATACACGGGAGCCGACAGGTACACCTCCGGGTGATGTCTTCGACTAACGCTCAAGCATAGGCCGACCAGCTTGCCCCGCCACTTTGGCCGCCGCGCGTGGGCCCCATTCTGCCGCCGCGCGTGGGCCCTACTCTGCCGCTACGCGTGGTACGATGGCGCTCGATGATGGAGCAGGGTCCCAATGTAAGCTCAGCTACCAAGGCGTCCCCGCACGTGGAGCGCGACACACCTTGTGCGCGTTGCGGCTACAACCTGCGGATGCAGCCGTGGAACGGCGTCTGCCCGGAGTGCAACACGCCGGTGCTGCGATCGGGAAAACCAGTGGGCTTTCGACTCAGCTCGGCGCGAAGCGAGAGGCTCCTGCGGATTGGGATCGGCCTGCTGGCCGTCGCGATGATCATCGTGGGTGTGGGCGATGTGCTGGGCGTGCTCTCCATGCGCTTCTACTTCGCCATGCCGCTGGAGATCCTGAAGGCGATCATGCACTGCTGGGTCTGGCGCACGCACGTGGCCGGCTTACTCTCCTTCGTCGCGGTCCTTCTGCTCACACAGCCGTTCAAGGGCACGACGCGACCCTTCCGCCCACGCCTGGCGCTGATCGCCATGTGGCTCGGCACGATCGGCGTGCTGGGGTATCTGACGTTGCCATTCTTGTCCTGGACAGGGGCCCCTGGGCGGTCGTCACCGGCTGTGTTCGTCCCGCTCACCTGCGCGCCCCTCTGTTTGTACACGGCGCTCCTTCTGGCACTCATTCACCTGCTGCTGCGCATTGAGCGGCGAAGACAGCCAGCTTCATGGTGGGTGGCCTGTCTGGCTGTGTTGGCCGGCGGCGTTTTGCTGCTTAGTGTGAGCTACGGCACAGCGGGCGACGTCGCCATGCAGTACACTTTCCGCACCGCGCCGGGTGTGATCACTGTTCCGAATGCGATGCTGCGGCTGTTCGGATACGCCTTGTGGTGTGCCGAGAACGTCGTGCCCGCCTGCGAGATTCTGATCCTCCTTGCCGTCTGGCTCGTTGCCGCCCGGCTGCGTCGCGCGCCGCGCGTCGCGTTCTGAACGTCCCGCCAATCCGCGGGCATTTGCGGCGTCGCCCGTGTCTCGTTACGCTTTTCGGTCTGAATCTGCCGGGAGAGCGCAAAGCGTGATCATCGTTGCCTTCGGTCCCCTGTTCGAGTATGGGGCCGTCACAATCTGGTTCTGGATCACCGGCCTGATCGGGCTGGTCTGGCTGAAGCGGCACATCGACCTCGCGCGCGGGTCGTCTGTGAACCCGGGGATCAGCTACTAACAAACCTCCCCATAATTCGCCAGCAGCATCGCCAAATCGCTGATGTCCGTGTCGCTGTCGCCATCGAGATCCCCGGCGTCGGTGGCGTTGTAGGCGCCGAGCAGGATGGCGAGATCAGACAGGTCGACGTCACCGTCGTCGTCGAGGTCGCCGACGCACGCCGGGCGGTAGAGATTCTGGTGCCGTGGGCCGCCGCCGAACTGGCCCCACTCGATCCGGCCGTGGGTGTCGCCGCCGAGGTCGTAGGCCCAGACCTTGTCATAGTCGCCGGAGTAGCCGTCCCAGTAGCTGCCGGTGACGATGATCTCGTTGCGGCCGTCGAGATCGATGGCGGCGATGGCGTTCCTGGTGATCATGGCGGTGGCGCTGACTCCCCTCTTGAGGCGTGATCCCCTGGCCCGCTTCTGGGCAGCGGGAATGATTCTTTCCGTGCCGCCGGCCTGCGCCGGATTCCCCCAGGGCCGTCTACTCTTCTTTGTGGGCATTGGCGGAATGGGGCTGCTGGCACAATTCATCGCCGCGGTTTTGCAGAGGGTAGACTGGCTGCCGATGCGGGCCCGGTGGCGTCTACCAAGTGTGGGGCTCTGCGTCGTCCTGATCATGATACACCTGGGTGTGGCTCCCATCGTTTTGGCCCGAGCGGCGGGGCATCTCAAGAGGTCCGGACGCTCAGTCGCTCGAGCGGCCGAGAGTCTTCCATCGGACACAGCCGCGCGATTCCAGACAGTCCTTCTCGTCAGCACACCTTCATATGCCTCATTTGCATACGGCGCTTTGACGCGTCTGTTGCAGGGCAACCCATATCTCAGCCGCACGATCGTGCTGGGATCGGGCAGCAACCCCATCGAGCTCCACCGGCCAGACAGCCGCACCTTGCTCGTCCGCCCGCTAGGGGGCTTCCTGGCGCCAGCAGGAAATCCCCAGCCCGGCCGCGGGATGGAGCGGCTCCTGTTCGACCAGCGCTACGTATTTCAATCGGTCGACCGGCTTTATCGTGACAGTGCTCCAATGACCATCGGCGAGAAGATCAACCTGTTAGGTGTGACGGTCGAGATCACAGCGCTTACCGACGACGGCCGCCCGGCCGAAGCCGCGTTCCGATTCGCCATGAAACTCGAAAGCCTGCTTTTTCGATGGCTGCAATGGGAAGACGGGGCGTATGTGCCATTTGCGTTGCCCGCTGTGGGCGAGACGGTGACGCTGCCGGCTGTGACGGTCCCATTCTAGGAGAAGCATGGCTGACAGCTTTTGCGGCGATAGACGACTCCTTGCGCAGCGACGGCAAAGGCTGGTCAATTCAGGTCACTAGCTCCCGCAGCCCCAGTCGGCCAGCAGGATGCCGACGTTGGCCTGGTCGGTATCATCATCCCGGTCTAATCGAGTAACCCGCTAACGGCCAGCCGCTTGCTGCTCTGGCCGTTTTTCCTGGGCGAGGGGGCTCCAAAACACGGCCAGGGCGTGTATGGGGTGTGTCTGGGTGTGCCGGTTGTTACGCGTTTCTCCGCCGGTCTTCGGCCGCCCGCTCGTCCGTCGTATCGGCGTCCATGGCCCATCCCAGATGACCAGCCGCTCGGGCAGCGTCCGGTGTTTTCGGTAAGGACACTGAAGGTAGGGTGCCGATAAGAGCCGGGAGGTGAAGCGCCGGTGGGCCATGCGCTTCCGGACCGTCGCCTGGGCTGGCGGAAGAGTCTTCGATCCAGACGCGGGCGACAGCGCCGGAGGCGGGGCGCAGGTTTTGCCGCTCGCTCCAGTCGGGCCCTGCGGGCCGAGCACCCGTGGGCCACCTGCGGGCGAGGCCTCGTCGCGCTCCGGGGCGAGCACGCTGGCTCAGGTGAGTTTGCCGGAGGTTCGGTGTCAGGAGTATCGGTCAATGCGGACATCCCGCCAGTACGTTGACCGCCGGATAGCCTGCGCGATTCTCGGCGCGCTGTACACCTGTGCACTCGTCAACGCGCAAGTGCAAGAAAGCCAAGAAAGCCAAGAAAGCCAAGAAAGCCAAGGAAGCGACACCGCGCACCCGAACGCCGACACTGTTACGGTCAGCGACGACGGGATGACCGAGTTGCACGTGGCCGACATGCCTCTGACTACCGCACTGCGCATGCTGAGCGTGCGAAGTCACCACAATATCATCGCCAGTCCCGCCGTGCAAGGCACCGTGTCGGCCGATCTGTACGACGTCACCTTCGAAGAAGCGCTGCGCGCCATCTTGAGAGCCAACGACTGCGATTACGAGGCGCGCGGCGACCTGATCTACGTTTATACTGCCGAGGAACTGGCGGCATTACGCGCCGCGGCCACGCCGACCACACACCGAGTCTTTTGGCTCAACTACGTCACGGCCTCGGATGTCGAAAGGGTAATTCAACCCCTCCTGAGCGAGCACGGTAGTATCGCCACGTCCCCGGCTGCCAGGGTCGGCATCGCGGCCAACCCGCAATCCGCCGGGGGTGATGCCCTGGCCGGTCACGACTTCATCGTCGTCTACGACTATCCCGACCGGTTCGCGGAGATCGCCGCCGTCATCAAGCAGATTGACATCAAACCGCTGCAGGTCTTGGTAGAGGCGACCATCCTGCGGGCGGGTTTGACCGAGGACAACGCTCTCGGCATCGACTTTACGACTGTGGGCGGCATCGATTTCGCGACGTTGCAGAGCACGAGTCCTGCCGCGCAGAGCATCACTACGGGCAATACGCCTCAGGTCAGGCTCGACGACACCACGTTTACGGCGCGGACTGAGCTCAACGCCGCGGTGCCGGCCGGCGGATTCACCTTCGGCATCATCAAGGATCGCGTGGGAGTGTTTATCCGCGCCTTGGAGGAGATTGCCGATACCGAGGTTCTGGCGAACCCGAAGGTGCTCGCCCTCAACAAGCAGGTGGGCAACTTGATTGTCGGGCGACGTGACGGATACATCACCACCACGGTCACCGAGACTTCTGCCGTCGAAAAGATCGAGTTCCTCGAAACGGGCACGCAGTTGACGTTTCGGCCCTTCATCGGAACGGACGGCTACGTCCGCATGGAGTTGCACCCGGAGGACAGCATCGGCGGGCTCACCCCCAGCGAGCTACCCTTCGAACAGACGACCGAGGTGACGACCAATGTGCTGGTTCGGGACGGGCACACGATCCTCATCGGCGGTCTGTTCCGCGAGGTCAATTCGGATACGCGCGCGCAGATGCCGCTGCTCGGCGATCTGCCGATCGTGGGCGCCGCGTTCCGCTCGCGCAGCGACACGCTCGCGCGTGAAGAGGTGATCATTCTCTTGACCGTGCACATCATCAAGGACGACGCCGACTACGCCCGCTACAGCGCCGAACAGTTCGAAGACATCGAGCGGATCCGCGTGGGGCTGCGGCGGGGAATGATGTGGCATGGACGGGATCGCCTCGCCCAGACCTATTACCGAAGAGCCGTCAAGCTCTTTGCCCAAGGTCAAGAAGGGGACGCCCTCTGGAACGTCCGGATGGCCCTGCACAGTCAACCGCGCCTTCTGGCGGGCATCAAGCTCAAGGAAGAAATCGAGCAGACCCGCGAGTGGGACGAGGACGGGAGCATTACACGCAACTTCATTTGGGATCTGATTGTGGGTAAACCGGGGGCCGAGGCGCCCCCGTTTGGTCGCCCCGCGCCGCCTTTCCGGCGCCAGGACAACTCTGACGCGCCCGGCACGGAGTAACCAGTCGCAGCGCGACGCGCCGCGGAGCCCACCCCAACGGCTGATCGTCGAGACGGAGCCACATGACCCGGGACCGGCAGACTGAGCAACCGTCCCCCACGCAGACGGCGGCCGGCTTGCGCCGGCGCTGCTCTCCCGGGGCGGGTCCGTGGGTGCGGCGGCATCCGGAATGCCCGAGCTACGCCCGTTACCGCGCCCACGAGCGGCATCGGAGGTTCGTCAATGACCCCTCGTGAATCACCACGCTGCGCCGACGCGATGGGTGCGGACCGACCATTGGCCGGAGTCGAGCGGCGTACCGTTTTGGCGCGCGTGATTCCGGTCGTCGCCACGGCCTGCGCGCTGGTCACAAGCACTGGATGTCAGCTCCCGCCGCACCAGACGCAACAACTTGCCGCGGAGCAGAATTGGAACCGCGTTCGCGCAGAGTTGAAGCTCGGGCTTGCCAACGAGCAGTTCGAGGACGGACGCGTCCACGAAGCGGTCACGACCCTGCGCGAGGCGGTTGCCCTCGACCCGAAGAATCCGGCCTATCAACGCGTGCTGGCCAAGTGCTATCTGGAGCAAGGGGTTCTTACCGCAGCCAGTGAAGCTGTCGATCACGCGAAGCGTCTCGGCGATACGTCCGCGCGGTTGGCCTACACGCAGGGGATGATCGCCGAACGGCGTAGCCGTGACGAAGACGCACTACAGCATTACCTCAAGGCGGCTGATCTCGAGCCCAACAGCGTGGATTACCTGTTGGCCGCGGCGGAATGTCTGGTCACCGTCGGCCGCGCGGTTGAGGCGAAGGCCTTTGTGGATGAGCAGCTTCGACGGCTGCAAGGCGACGGGCAATTGCTCTTGCTGCGGGCGCGAATCAGCGTGCTGCTGGGCGATCTGGTGTCAGCCGCCGCCGATTTCGAGGCGGCCGGGGACTGCTTGACGGATGCCCCCTGGGCCGCCGAGGAGTACGGTCTCCTGCTGGCACGTCTCGGTCGCTATGCCGAGGCCTTGGCCGTTTTACGACCGCTGGGCGAACTGGCGGACCAGACGTCCGAGGCGAGCGGGGAGGCAGTGCCGGTCTCATCAAGCGTCCTGCGCGCTTTGGCAATCTGCCATGCCCGCGCCGGCACGCCAGAGCAGTCCAAGAGACTCCTCGAGGAACATCTGCGGCAGTCGCCGGATGACGTTCGTGCTTGGTGGCTGTTGGCAGAGAGCTTGATGCGACTCGGCGATTGGGACGGCGTTCGACATTGTGTTGAGCGCGGCGAGCGAATCGCGCCTGAGACGTCGCATTGGAAACTACTACGCGCTTACCTCGCTTGGCACGGCGGCGATTTGGCTACAACTGCTGCGCTTTTGGAGTCGATTCTGACCGAACGACCCTCAGATGTTCTGGCCCACCGCTTCCTTGGCCGGGTCTACGAGCGGGGCAACGACTTCGACCGTGCCCGGGGCCACTACGAAACCGCGCTCGAAATCGACCCCGACGACGCCTGGGTCCGCGCCCGCCTCCGCGACCTCCCCGCCGGGAAGTAGTGCCAAGGGCCGCTGGAGGGCTTCTCGCGTGTCGGCTGTGACGGTCCTCCGGTGGGCCAAGCTGCTGCGCGGACGATAAAATCAACTCGTTGACATTCCGGACGCAGCATGTCGCTGAGTTTGCGGCCTGGTGATGGTCGCTGTTCAAGTAATGATGGAGAGACCTAGATTTGACGATATGGAGCGCGGCTAAGTGTGATGACGGCCGATTAGCGGACCGTGCGCAGTGCGCGGATTCAATGAACTGCGGGATTGTCCATGCCGGCGACACGCGACATCCCCACCAGTGGTCCTTCGCTTTGCGACATAGGCGCCAGCAGTTGCCTGCCCAGGGAACTTCTGGCCGAAATCTTCGAGCGCATCCCGTTGCCCGTAGTGCTGGATCGCGGTACCGGGGATGTGGTTCTTAACGCCAAAGCGCGTTTTTTGTGGCAGATCACGGACGCCCACTCTTCGAGTCTACCGCTTGTTGTTGACGGGGAAACGCAGTCTCTCTTGACGCTACTTGCGGCCCCGACCAATGGGGGCGGGCCGACGGTAACGCCGCTCGTCCGCGTGCCGGGAGGCGAGCAGTACGAGCTCGAGGTGCTCCCTTGGAAGCGTGCGGCAGATTCCCACACTTGGCGCTTGGCGATCCTGCAGCCACTGGATCAAGGCGGCACTGAAGGCCGCCTCCTGGCAGGCAAGACGGACCGCCTCAAAGCGATCGTCCACGAGTTTCGAAACACGTTGACGGCGGCGCGCGAAGCGCTCGCTTTTCTGCAAGAGGGCGTAGTCGGGGAGCTGAACGCGGCGCAACGCCGCTTTCTCAACTCCGCGGTGGAGGATCTTGAACGCCTGGTTCGTGCATTGGTGGATCTCACATCGTTGTGGGTCACGCGGGCGGGCGTTTTGCGGATGGTAGCGCGTCCCGTCGATATAGGGCGCGTCGTGGAGCAGACGACACTCTGCGCGCAGTCAGTCGGCGTAAAACACGGCATTTCATTGCATGTCGAGATCGGTGAGCCGCCGCCGATCTTGACCGGGGACCACGAGTTGCTCGTGCAGGCCCTTCGGAATGTCATAACCAACGCACTTCGCCACACAGCCGCCGGCGGGGAAATTCGGGTTCGAGCTTTTGTCGTCGATGCCGCGAAGGCGGCAGATGCCGGAGATGCTTTCCACGCGGCGCAGTCGGGGTGCTCCGGCGCGGACGAGTCGGTCGTGATCGAAGTGCACGACTCGGGTTCGGGGATCGGACCGGCTGATCAGGAGCGGGTCTTCCGGCCGTTCGAACGTGGGGACACAGACGGCTCGGCCCAGGGCTCGCCGGGCAGCGGTGGCATGGGCCTGGGCCTGACCATCGCGCGTGACATCGCTTCGACACACGGCGGCACGCTTCACGTCCGGAGTGCGCCGGGCAAAGGATCGTGCTTTGTTTTCCGGTTCCCCAAAGCGGAAGCTTGTGCCCGATCGTGGATGGTGCGTGCGACGCAGCGCGCCATCGAAGACGTCCGTCCGCTGGGAGCACCGCTGGCCGGCGTGCTGCTGCGATTCGTGACCGATAACGGGGATCCCGAGGAGCGCCTGCATCCGGATCTGTTGTCCGCCGCCCAGCAGGTCGCCATCCAGAACCTGCGACCTGCCGACACGGTGGTGGCGATTGAGGGGCAACTGCTCTTGCTGATCCGAGGCGGCACGCGGTCTGCAGCGTACGCCACGATCGACCGCCTCCTGCATTCGCTGGTCGGGATGTTTCGCGCCTGTAGGGCAACCCTTGGTGAGTGCAGCATGATGTTCGGCATCGCCGTGTACCCGGAAGACGGCGACAGCCCCGAGGCGATTCTGGCGCGCGCCGAGGCGGAGCTGAACGCGTTTTCAATCGGCGTTGGTCGTGGAACGGAAGAAAGCCATGAACGAGAAGCCGACGATCCTGCTGGTCGATGACGAGCAGAAGGTGCTCGATCTGATCACGTTCCGGCTACAGTTGCTCGGGTATCGTGTAATCACGGCCCAGAGCGGGGAAGATGCGCTCTCACTGGCCGAAACGCACAACCCTGATCTGATCATCCTCGATGTGACCATGCCGGGCCTGGACGGTGTGACGGCCTGTTCCCACCTGAAGAAATCGGAGACCTCACGTGGGATTCCGGTCCTCATGCTGACGGCGCGATCAGAGACGGAGGATATAAACAAAGCGATGAGTGCAGGAGCGGATGACTATGTGGTCAAGCCCTACGATCCCACGGTTCTTCAGATGAAGATTCAGCGCCACCTTGGCGCGCACAAGGCCGGTTCGGGCAGGGGCCGGGGCAGCGCGTGATCCCTCGACTCGGTACACTCTTGGTGAATCGCGGGCTTTTGACGGAGCAAGCCCTGGAGGCGGCGCTGGCGGTGCGCCGCGACGAAGACACACTGCTGGGCGAGATTCTCCTGCGGCAAGGCCTGGTCAGCGAGGAGGATTTATCGGCTGCGTTGCAGGAGCAACACGGCGTCGCCTATCGGACGCTGGACGCGGAGTCCGCCGACCCGCAATGTGCACAGTTAATACCCGAATCGCTTGCGCGTAGCCGCCTCGTGTTGCCCATCGCCGTGCAGGACGAGAAGCTCCTGTTGGCGATGGTTACGCCAGACGACCTCGAGATGATTTCGGAGGTCGAGCTGCTGACGGGCTATCCCGTCGAACCGGTCGGCACCTCTTCGGCCCAAATGCTGGCGGCCCTGGAACGATGCTACGACGAGAACGTCACCGCCCGGCAGACGATCATCGACATGCGAATCGACGAGATTCGTTCGGGGCACGCCGAGACCGGCGATGACGATTCGAATCAGAGCTATGACCCGAACGACGCCCCGGTGGTGCGCCTGGTGAGCTCGGTGATTTCGGGCGGCGTGCGGGTGCAGGCCTCCGACATCCACCTGGAGCCCCAAGGCAACCACGTGCGTGTTCGTTACCGCGTGGACGGCGAGCTGCAGGAGATCATGACCATCCCCCGCCGAATCATGCCGGCCGTCGTGTCACGCATCAAGGTGATGGCCGACATGGACATCACTGAGCGTCGCCGTCCGCAGGACGGGCACATCTCGCTGTCCGAGGCCGGTCGCTCCCTGGACCTGCGGGTCTCGACGATCCCGACGGTTTGCGGCGAGAAGGTGGTGGCCCGGATCGTGGACCGGGCAACGTCTCAGTTCGACTTCAATCGGCTGGGATTCCCCGCACAAGAGTACCGGCGCATCCGGGCCATGATGGAGCATCCGCACGGCATGCTGCTGGCCACCGGCCCGACGGGGAGCGGCAAATCGACGACGCTCTACACGGTCCTGACCGAACTGAACCAGCCGAACCGCAATATCGTGACCGTGGAAGACCCGGTCGAGTACCAGTTGGAGGGAATCAATCAGATCCAGGTGGACGCCGAGTTCGGCTTGGGCTTCGCCTCGGCGCTCAAGTATCTGCTCCGCCAGGACCCGGACGTGATCATGGTCGGCGAAATCCGGGACCGGGAGACGGCGCAGACGGCCGTCCAAGCCGCCCTGACCGGCCATCTGCTCCTGAGCACAATGCACACCAATGACGCGGTCGGTGTGGTGATGAGACTGTCGGACTTGGGGGTAGACTCGTTTCTTATCTCCGACGCGCTGGCGGGCGTGGTTGCCCAGCGCCTGGTCCGTCGCAATTGCGAGAACTGTAAAGAAGAATACGAACCGTCTGCGGCGGCGCTCGCGGCTGTCGCGGCGCACACGGAGGTGGCCGGCGAGCATAAGTTCTTTCGCGGCGCCGGATGTGACAGGTGTTCCGGCGCCGGATTTCTTAACCGCATACCCATATTCGAGTCGCTCGTCATTACGCCGGCGATCAAGCAGCTTGTCGAGCGGGGAGCATCGACCTCGGAGATCCATGCCGTCGCCGATAAGGAAGGTATGGTAACTCTGGCGACCGCCGGCTTTGCGCGTGTTCTCGCCGGTGAAACCACGGTCGAGGAGATTCGACAGAAGATCATGGACTAATGCTGGGCTTCTTTGGTTCGGTGGGATGAGGGTCGTTGCGTCGCATAGTTCGGACGGCCGATCGGTAACGATCGTCGGGGCTAAGGGCGGAGCCGGACGCCGATCGCGTGCCGGCGGTGCTCGCGCGGCGACCACGCCTGGCACGGCGCGTGCGAGGCGAAACAAGCCCCTTGCGCAGACGGACCTGGCTGCGTTCTTCTCGAACACGGCGACGCTGCTCAACAGTGGCGTTCCTCTGGTCAAAGCGCTGGAAGCCCTGACCACGGATGACGCCTTCAGTAATTCGGCGCCGACGCTGGAGGCCCTGGTCCGCGACATACAGTCGGGGAGCTCCTTCTCGACAGCGCTGTCCAAACATCCCGATTCCTTCTCGCCCATGGCGGTCAGTTTGGTGCGCGCGGGGGAGATCAGCGGCACCCTGTCGCCGGCCCTGGAGCGCATCGCCGAGAATACTGAGAAGCGGCGGGAGACAAGAGCTCAAATCCAGCAGGCGCTTACCTACCCGGCAATCATCACGGTCCTGGGGTCAGCCGCGGTGGGCTTCCTGATGGTCTTCGTCGTGCCGATTTTTGAGGAGACCTACGAGAAGGCGGGCATGCTGCTCCCGCAGCTCACGCAAGTCTTGATCGCCATGAGCCGGATCGCCGCGAAAACGTGGTGGATTGTGCTCGGCTTCCTGGTCGCCGCGGTGTTGCTTTATCGGCACTTCCGTCATCACCCGCGGGTGCGGTCGGTTCAGGACCGCGTGCTGCTTCGACTTCCCCTGCTGGGCCCGATGGTTCGCAACGTCATGCTGGGCCGTTTCGTTGAAACGTTCGGGAGCCTGCTCGCCGCAGGCGTATCCATCAAGGAGTCGCTCGCGCTGACCGAACGGGCGGTGCATCACTCGGAATTCGCCGCGATGGTGCACGAGCTGCGGCTGGCGGTTGCCCGCGGAGAGGGCATCGGCAGCAAGCTCGGCGAATATCGGTCCCTCTTTCCCCCGTTGCTAACCCGGATGTTGAGTCTCGGCGAGAAAAGCGGCGACCTCGGCGGGATGTTGATGCAGATGGGTCGATACATTGAAAAGGATCTCAAGCGGCGAACGCAGCGCATGAGCTCGTTGATCGAGCCGCTCGTCACTGTCGCGATGGCCTTCGTGGTCGGGACCATCGCGCTGGCAATCTACCTGCCGATATTCGACATGTTCAAGCAGATGGGATGACATTGGTGGTGTCGAGAATGGTCCCGTGGCCCCTGACTTGCGAGCACCGGCGACGAATTCGGACGACCCCCCCAGGGCGCACGCCGCTTTCGCCTGCTCAACCCGCCGGCATGACCCTGGTCGAGGTGCTCGTGGTCGTCGTGCTTATCGGCATCATGTCGGCTGTAGTCATCACGCGGCTTGGCTCCGGGAGTATTGGTCGGCCCGGCGTCCAAGCGTCGGCGCGGCGACTGGCCCTGGACCTGCGGCACGCGCGCAGCCTGGCCATCACCGAGGGAATCAACCACTATGTCGGCTTCGATCCCCAGGGGTACACGATTTTTCGGCGGGCCAGCGGCCCCGCTGTCGCCGTGGAATCCTATCGGACCCTACCGAAGGGTGTGGACGGTTACATCACCGCCTGGACAGCCGAGTTCGAACCGACCGGTGCAGCCCTGGTGGCATTCCGCTGTGATTTTGTTGGCTCGGGAGTGACCTACCGCGTGCAGGTCATCGCTGCCACCGGGACGACGACTGTGAGCGAACTGTGACTATCCGACGAAGACAGCGCGGCTTCACGTTCGTGGAGCTGATTGCCGCGACCGCCATCCTGGCGATCTGCATCGTCCCGGCGACGAAATATCTGGCGGACTCGATGACGCTGCGCCGCCATCTCGAAGAGGAGAGAGTCCTGGTCATGCTGGCGATACAGACTGTCGAGGAGCAAATGGCGGTAATCAACGGGGGTTTCACGACCGCGCAAGAAAGCGGCACGTTTGCGTCGCAAGGCTTGCCCGAGATCGCCTACGAAATCGTCCGCAGCGACGCGTCGGCCGGGGGGGGAATCCCCGATCTGTTGATGGCCATCAGCGTCCGCGTCTGGTCCGACGAGAACGGAAACCTGGTGCACGAGTCAAACGAAGCCATGGTTGAGCTTCATACCAAAATGGCCCGGAGCATCGAAAGTTGACGCCTGAATCGCCCTGCCTACATCCGCAGCAGCCGGCCGAGTCCGAAGCGCAAGCTATGCGCCCACGGGTGCCATGCGATCAGAGAGTGTCCGGGTGGGCGCGGGTTCCTCGCGTGCCAAGTTTGCCCACGGCCATGACGCTACTGGAAACGGTCTTGGCAATGTCGCTGCTGACGATCATCTCTGTCGCCAGTGCCCAGGTCGTACGGACGGCCTGGCAGGCGT
>Ga0307380_10006852_pt1 | contig 14904 bp, 18 predicted proteins | sample UN3MG_FD_202239 | JGI IMG/M metagenome (GOLD analysis project Ga0307380, IMG submission 202239) | Soil microbial communities from Risofladan, Vaasa, Finland - UN-3 | ecosystem: Environmental > Terrestrial > Soil > Coastal area > Acid sulfate soil | place: Finland: Risofladan, Vaasa | collected... | reverse complement strand
ATGCCTTGAAAGTCTTTACCAAAGACTTTGTTATACCTCTTAAGAAAGTGCTCAGCTAATAAAAGAAGATCATTTTCTCTCTCTCTCAGAGGAGGCAGAGCTAAGGAGACAACATTCAGACGGTAATAAAGGTCTGCCCGAAATTTTTCCTCTTCTATCAACTGCCTCAGATCTTTGTTGGTTGCTACGATGAAACGTGTATCGACCTCAATTAGTTTTGTCGAACCCAGTCGGCGAAATTTTTTCTCTTCAATAAATTTTAACATTTTGGCCTGAAGGGGAAGAGCCATATCACCAATTTCATCCAAGAAGAGCGTTCCTCGATCGGCTAATTCCACTAGTCCAGCTCTTCTTTCTTTTGCGTCTGTATAAGCCCCCTTTTCGCACCCAAAAAGCTCACTCTCAATAAGGGTTTCAGGAATGGCGCTGCAGTTGCACTCGATAAAAGGCTGCGTTGAGCGAGAAGACCCGTAATGCAAAGCCCTAGCCAACATCTGCTTTCCTGTACCACTCTCTCCTGTAATCAGAACTGTACTGGGCAATTCAGTTTGACTGATTTTTTTTGCGGTTTCCAAAACCTCTCTTATTTGTGGAGATTCCCCCATAATCTTTCCTTCTTCAAATTCCCTCTTCTCCTTGCCTTCCATATAATGGAGGCGGCGTTTGAGGCTACGTGTATCCAAGGTACTACGGACGCGACTCAGCATCTCTTCAAGTTCATAGGGTTTTTTGACAAAATCAGATGCGCCAAACTTCCCCGCCTCAACAGCCTCTTCAATATCTCCATAAGCCGTGATAATAATCACATGAACCTCAGAATCGCTATTTTTCATTTCCTTTAGAATTTCTATTCCATCGCTATCCCCTAAAACAAGATCCAGAATGACTAAATCAGGCTCGAAACGGTTAAATTCTTTCACTCCCTCTTTTCCGGAAGATGCTTCCCTCACATCATAGCCCTGCTCCATGAACGCTTCTTTCAGGGTTTCTCTAACAATCTTTTCATCATCAACAATCAAGATTTTAGACTTCATATATTCTCCTGTCTTTTAGGCAGAACAATATGAAACTTCATACCCCCTTTGCTTCCATTTTCTGCCCATATCCTTCCCTTATGCTCCATAATGATATTTTGACAGATAGCGAGTCCCAAGCCTGTTCCCAGAGGTTTGGTTGTAAAAAAAGGCTTGAATATCTTTTCCAATTCTTGAGGCTCCACACCCGGGCCTGTATCTTCGAAAACCAAGTGGATATGGGGGGTTGTATCTGATGTTCCATCCTCAATTCTAATCATTACTCGATCACCCTCTCGAAGATTATCCCCGGCATTTTGCAGGATGTTATAAAAGACCTGTTTCAGCATATCTGAATCAGCTTCTAATGGCAGAGGACCATAATTTCTTGTCTCCACCTTGATTTGCTTTTCAGCCATGTCCTTATTTATTAAACTGATTGATTCCTTTATAAGTCTCATTAAATCAATTTTTCGAAATTTAGGCTTTACCGGACGAGAATAGTTGAGAATATCGGATACAATCCGTTCAACGCGATTTAGCTCTTCTATCATTCGATCAAGTTTTCGTCGAAACGACTCGTTTGATTGCGTCTGCCTCTTAATCAGCTGGATACCCGTCCGAATACCAGTGAGAGGATTACGAACTTCATGGGCGATCTTGGCAGAAATTTCTCCCATGGCAGCAAGCCTCTCAGCATGAAGGAGTCTTAGACGTTGTTCGCTAATCGTTTTATCAGAATTTTCTAAAAGCGAAATGATATGGTGCATGTGTTGATCAAGCTTCCCAATTTCGTCTCCATTGGTTTTTGTAGGCTTTTCTGAAAAAAGCTTGTCCGCGGCATGAGCATCATCCATGATTTTATGGAGGGGCCTTGTAATACTCCTCGTAAGGAGAAAAAAGAACAACAAGCTCAGGGTAACCCCACTTGCCAGGAAAGTCAGAATAATAGTGTTCATTCTTCTAAAATCCGTCTTCGTCTGGCTGACAGCATTGTTAATAAGACCTTCATTAATCTGTAATATTTGCAGACAGAGGCCGCGCATGGCACCGTAATCCTCAATTGCCTGGTTGGCAAGAACCTCGGGCACAGTCTTTTTCTCTGCAATTTCATTGTGAAAAGAACTCACTTTTTCATAAAGCAATGAAATCTCCTGAAGTATATCCTTCTCTTCCTTGGTATAGGCAACAGCCCTTGCTTTGGATAACCAGGATTGGAAATTTTCCTTTTCTTTCAAAAGATTTTCCATTAAAACGGGGTTCCATCCCTTGATCATCATCTGATTTATAATCTCTTTTTGATGGAAAATCTGACGCTTTAGGTGAATGGCTGCTTCTAAACTGTAAACATTTTCTCTAACGATTTGTTCTGGGGTCTCACGGAGCTGGAGTGCAAAGTAGAGTGCCAAGATAGAAAACAGAAATAAAATTCCCAGAGCTGATGCATAAATGAAAAAGATTCGAGTTGCAACGCTGAATTTCTTCATGAATCTCTCCTCAGGGAATTTTTTAAATCTAGAAAAAGTGATATACTATTTTTTTGAATTATATCAGAATTCTGCTTTGAAAAACAACTGTAAAAATTTTTTTAAAGTAAAGGCAATAAAACAGTTTATAAATAAAGCATATCCTTTAGGGAAAATAGTCGGTTATCAAACAGAAATTTTAATACGGTGAAGAGATAGGGAAAAATTTGCCATTAGCATACTCATAATAAACCTATTACAGAACTAAGGAGGTGTAAAAAAGGTTTAGGATACAACCCAAGGACCAAAGCTACAACTGCTAAGCTAAGAAGAGGAATACTCATGGTTAATGGAGGATCTTTAATTTTATCATTTGATAGTTCAGGCTTCAATGGACCAAAGAATATTCTTATTCCAACTAAGAATGTATAGACCAGTGTGAGTATAGTTGAAAGGATTGCCAGAATAACAATTACCAGTCCTAGTGGATTTCCATGCATCCCTTTGAAAGCGCCTATAAAAAGTATCCATTTCCCCACAAAACCGCTTGTAGGAGGAAGCGCTGAGAGTATTAGTGACGCCGATATCCAAAGTATAGCGGTTATTGGCATCTTAGACCAAAGTCCCCCCATCTCTCTCATATCTCTAGTCCCTGTTGTATAGACTAACACACCAGCAGTTGAGAAGAGAATTGCCTTACCCAAGATGTGACTCAGAAAGTAAAAGATCCCACCTTCAATACCCCAAATAGTGAGGGCACCAATCCCAAATACAGAGTATGATATCTGGCTTATAGTTGAACAAGCACAGAATCGTTTCGCATCAGTTTGAGCTAAAGCGAGAAGAGAGCCGTATACCATGGTTATCAGGGCAAACACAAGAAGAGGTATGCAAAAAATCTTGAGATCTTCACGGAGTGGTAAGAACAGAACCCTAACAACCACATATACTGCAATATTTGCATACACTGCAAGCAATCCCGCTATGCATGTGGGGTGTTCTGCATGAACCCATGGCATCCAAACATGAAAGGGAACTATTGCCAGCTTAGTAGCCAAGCCAAGAAGGATGATTAATGCAATCCAAAAGGTAAGAGGATTTCCTGCAAGCTTTGGTAGCTCAGAGATTTCATAACTCCCTATCTGTGTATAAGCTATTAGAATCCCAATCAGGAAGAAGGTTGCCCCAATAACTCCCCAGAAAAGACACATCAACGCAACTTTATAACGCGTTATAAAGTCAGAATAACCAAATTGAGCCATTATGAAATAAAGGGGAACAATGGTTAGCAGTTCAAGGAAAAAATACATTGATATAAGGTTCGTAGCAAAGGAAACACCCATAAAACCGGCGGGAAAGAAGAGATACAAAAAGAAAAACCTCGTGTAATATATAAGCCAAGTTCTTTTATCTACCTTTCCATATATCAACTCTATTCTGTGTTCTACATAGTGTATTGAGTAAAATGCAAGGACAACGCATATAAGATTTATTATCAATGCAATTGGTAGGCTCAAGCCGTCTGCTAGAAGATTTAAACTCACCTCTGGTCCAAGCTGGTATTTCTCATAAATTATTTCACCACTGTAAACCCTGAGACCGGCTATGCAAAGGAGAATAGTAGTATATATGAGAGTAATGGCTGCTATCCAGCCAGCTTTCTTACCTGCTTTGTATCTGGCTAAAAATATAATTATGGAAGCTATGACCGGTATTATAACTATTTGAAGAAGAATATAAGGTATCATTTTACCGCCCCCATAACAATATTATAAATAGCACCCCGATAAAAGATATAAGGATATATATTAGATTCCACGGTAAGTATCCATACTCAGTCCGAAGGTGCTCCACCCAATTATAGATAACCTCTGGTGTGGACGTTAGTCCCACATGATAAAATTTATCCATCTTATCCTCACAAATCACAGCTCCGCTAGGAGAAGACCTGCAAGTACCTGCCGCTCTCAATACATGGCGATCAATGAAATTCCCAAACGCCATCAGCGGCTTTTCGCAAAACCATATAAATCTCTTCCCAGGTATTCTCACGAACCAATCGGTGTCTAGGTTAATAGCCCTTAGTTCTGCAGGATAATATCCGGAGAGAATAAAAAGTGTGAAGGCCAATGCCCCAAACATCAAAAGCTGAAGCGTTCCTACAACATGGAATGCCGTATATGGAACATAATCAACAGGGTAAGGAAGAATTTTGTAAAGCGGATAAGGATAAATACCTAAGAAGATGCATAAAAAGGCAGCAAACCCCATAGCAAGACACATGTTAAGCGGGGGCTCCTTTGTTCTTATTCCAGAATCTTCACCAAAAAATGTGAAATAAGTAACTTTAATGCCAGCGTAAAGGAATACACCTACTGTGGCAAATTGTAACATGAACCATACGATGGGCAAATGCTCTTTGCCAACCGCAGCCACAGTCATTGATTTGCTTATAAAACCACTGAAAAGGGGGATTGAAGAGATTGAGGCAGCACCTATCATACAGCATATAGCTGTAAATGGCATGGTCTTATATAGACCTCCTAGATCTGTAGCTCTAATCTTTCCTGTCATATGAAGAACAGATCCGGCAGCCATAAAGAGAAGTCCATCATATATAATATGACAAAAAGCATGGGAAACTACACCATTTATGGCCAGTTGTGTGCCTATCCCAATCCCGCACACCATGAATCCAACCTGGTTAATAAGGATGTACGAAAGTACTCTCCTCATGTCATTTGCAATAACAGCATAAAAGAGGGGAAAACAGGCCATAAATGCACCGGCCCATATCAGAACTGGAGTACCTGGGAAGGTTCTTGCTAGGATGTACACAGCGCTCTTAGTAGTCAAGACACACATAAATACAGCACCAGTAACCGTAGCCTCAGGATAGGTATCAACAATCCATGGATGGAGGGGAAAAACAGCTGCATTCAAGCAAAATCCAATAAATATAAGATAAGAAGCCAAATCATTTAATCCTATATAACCGAATTCAGGGGTACCTCTATTATAGACATATAAGATTATACCCGCTAATAGGCATATACCACCAAAAAAGTGCCATACGAAATATCTGAAACCTGCAGAGCGCGACGCCTCTGTCCTTCGTGCCCAAACAAGGAATAGAGATGATATAGCCAATATTTCCCAAAAGATATAAAGAGAAAATAGATCCCCTACAAAGGTAACACCCAAAGCACCCCCCGCATAAAACAAGGCTGCAACATGTTGTAAGTCATCTTTTAAATGGAGTGAATAAAGAATCCCTATAAAAGTTATTATAACAAATATGTATCCAAAGACCATACTGAGGCTATCAACTCTGCCAAAGATGAGATTATAATCCAAGAAGTTGACAATCCAGTACTCGCCTTTTGGCATATGAAGAAGGTTTATAAAGGCAAGAACAGGCAAAAGCAGCATGTATAAAGATTTAAGTCTTCCTTTTAGTAAAGGAATAAGGAATGCTCCAACGATAAATATTGCTGCTGGTGGGACAGTTTTAATCATAGTAACCCTCTTTTCTTTTAACAATTAGGCGCAATACTTTTGCTATAAAAATGAGGATGAAAGCTGCAATAAATCCATATACAGCAAAAAACTCAGGAGCTGTTTCCCATGAAAAATGACCATGTTTGTAAATAAAGAAATCAATAATAAAAAGTATTAAAAGTGCTATATATAGATACATAATAACCTTTTTTCTATTTTCTGGTGGATCAAGAAAACTTAATCCTTTTCCCTTTCTCATATAAACTTCTCCTTAGAAGAATAAAAAAATTATGCCGAGATATAAAAAACCTATCAAAACAAATATATAAAAAGCTTTCTTGAATTTTGGTTTGCCTTCATGACCTAACTCCATTTTTTCCCCAAAATCAGTTAACCAAGCAGTCATTTCACCATTATCTTTCTTATAGACGGCCGCTTCTCCATTTTTTTCTATTCTTTCCATTTTATCTCACCCGTGCATTGCAATAACATATTAGTGTTTTTTACATTCAGGACAACGCTTACTAATAAGCCTATACCACCAAAGAAATACAACAACTCTTTACATACCTCCAAAAAGATTTCTTACCGCCATTTCTGCAAGGTCTAAAATATAGAAAGTACGAGGAAATAAACAAAAGATAATGGAGAAAATTGCCGTTATCGCCAAGGGAATAACCATGAAAAGATATATAGGCTGCTCTGTTTCTTTCCTCACCGCTTCTCTCTCACCTCCGTTTGTTTCTACCAGCCCTTCAAAGCCTGTTTCTTTTCTCACCACTTCTCTCTCTCCTCCGTTTGTTTCTGGCAGCTTTTCAAAGAATGCGGTTTTTATTATTGGGAAGAAATAAAGAACATCAAGCAAGGAACTTATCAGGATAACACCCAAGAGAATCAAATGCCCTGCCTGTAGTGTTCCAAGGCAGAGGAACCATTTACTTATAAATCCAGCTACGGGTGGTGCTCCACACATACCAATCGCACCTATGCTAAATGCTATCATTGTTATCGGCATTTGTCTCCCCACGCCCGCCATGTTGCTTATTTTTGTTTTGCCTGTTGCTACTATTATTGCCCCAGCACAGAGAAAGAGTGTTATCTTCATAAACCCATGGAAGGGAATATGAATCATTGCACCCGTTATACCAAAAGGACTTAACAACGCTACACCAAATATTATGTAAGATAGCTGGCTTATCGTGGAATAAGCTAATCTTCTTTTGAGATTGTCTTCCCCAATAGCAAAGAAAGAACCCATTATCATTGTGAAAGACGCCACAGAAGCAAGTATTATCCCAAGTCCAAGCTCGCTCATCAAATCTATTCCATATACATAGCATACGATCCTGACAAACCCAAAAACGCCCGCCTTAACCACCGCTACTGCATGCAAAAGCGCACTTACCGGCGTTGGTGCAACCATTGCACTGGGAAGCCATGAGTGAAAAGGCATCCACGCAGCTTTGAATGAGCCTAAAGCAAACAATACAAATAGTACCGTTAATGTCAGCTGAGACGCGGAATCGGATGTCAATATCCCCCCACTTACAAAATCGGTAGTCCCTGCAAGGCAATACGTTAGCGCAACCGCAATGAATAAGAACCAGCCTGAGGTAAGCAAATATGCCAGATATTTCCGACCTCCGAAGAATGCTTCTTCATCCTCATGGTGAGCAACTAACCAGTATGTTGACAGAGTCAATACCTCATAAAAAAGGTAAAACGTGATCAGGTTTTCAGACATTGCTATACTTACTGCAGAAAAAATGGCTAAGGCAAACATGAAGTAGAATCTGGTTTGAGCGTGCTCCTTTAATCCTCGCATATAGCCTATGGAGTAAAGAGAAACCAGTATCCAAAGAAAGGAAGAGGTAATAGCGAAAATCAGACCAAAAGCATCAACTCTGTAGCTAAAAACAACACCAGGACATATGGTAATGAGATGGAATTTAATCACATTTCCCTTTAGGATAATCGGTGCCATTGAGATGATAATCGCAAACTGAATTATACTGGCGATTATCGTACAGCTTTCTCTTATGTTAGGTCGCTTTCTAAATAAGAATATGAAATAAGCACAGATAGCAGGGCAAGAAATCGCTAACAACGGTCTAATGGACTCCACTACCACTGTCATGGTACCACCCCCAATCCAAAGCTTGAATTAATTGTATCCAATATGGGTGAGAAAATCCCAGATATCCAAACAATCCCAATGGCAAAACAGAGAAAAGCAAGGATTATCCCTGGAACGAGCATACTCATTGGTTCCTCGTCTACCCTTATTTCGCTTTCTTCCCCTTCCTGTCTCTCTTCTACCCTTATATACATAATTTCGATCACCTTCCAAAAATAAACGATCATAAGAAGGGTGCTAAAGAATATCACAGCCACCAATAGATATTTGCCAGAATCTAACGCAGCAAGTATTAAATACCACTTTGAGATAAATCCCACACTTGGTGGCATTCCTATCATTGCCAAAGCAGCTAAAATGAAGGCAAGGCATGTGTAAGGCATCTTCCTTCCCAATCCCACAAAATTGTTTATATCCCACAAACCTGCCTTATAAATGAATGCACCTGCTACCATAAACATGCATCCCTTCATCAATGCGTGATTCAGTATGTGCATTAATGCCGGAGTCAGTCCCATGGTTGTGGAAACGGAAAGCCCGATGCCAAGTATGATATATCCCACATTTGCTATGCTTGAATATGCAAGCATCTTCTTCAACTTAGACTGCATTATCGCATATATAGAGCCAAAAATCATGGCTATCGCAGAGAGCCAGCAAATAATATCGAATATAGGCAGGAAACCGGTGATGAAATTCAGCGTGAATACTGAGAAAATTATTCTTATTAATGCGTAAATAGAGGTCTTTGCCATTGCTGTTGATATCATCACACTCACCACAGAAGGAGCATAGGTATAAGCATCGGGCTGCCAGGTATGAAGGGGGAAAAGAGCTATCTTTATACCAAGGCCAATCAAAATGAAAACAAAAGCTGTTTGAACTACTGCATTCCCATATAGCGGGGGAAGCAAAACCGCTAAATCCCCCATATTAAGTGATCCTGTCACGATATAGAGATAACCGACACCAAGGAGATAAAAGCAGGCCCCTATAGTCCCCATCACTACATATCTAAAGCTGGCAACCAGTGCCCTATCTTTTCCTACAGCTATAAGGGCATAACATGACAGGGATGCAATCTCGAGGAATACATAAAGGTTGAACATATCTCCTGTTGAGACAATCCCTAAAAGACCAGTAAAGAGCAAGAGAAATAGGCAATAAAAGGGAATCTCTTTCCCCGGTAGTTCCTTTTCCACACTTCTTTTGGCATATATCACTACGAGAAATGAAAGAGATGTTACCAAAACAGCTATGAATGCATTGAGATGGTCAATGGAAAACTCTATCCCCCACGGAGGTTCCCAGCCACCCAGATAATAATGTAAAGGACCGTAACGTAAGACCCTATTTGCAACGATTAGAGATGAAAAGAAGGATATTGAAACAGCTATCATAGCCAATGGATAACACAGGCTCTTTTTCCACCATCCCAAGACAGGGATTAAAAAAGCGAAAAATAAAGGGAAAAATACAACAATAATAGGAAAAGGGAGTTGATATATATTCATTTCATCTTCCTCAAGATTTCATCCTCTTCCAGTGTCTTGTATTTATTGTAAATTCTAAGGAGCAATGCTAATGCGACCCCTGTCGTTCCAACACCCACAACAATTGCCGTAAGCATAAGAACATGGGGGAGAGGGTTCACATATTGAGAAGCATGTGAAACAATATGAGCCCCGTGCCCTGATAATCCCTCTACAATAGGAATGCTCCCCCCTTTTTTTGCTCCGATAGAGACAAAATAGAGGATAATCGACCACTGAAAGATATTCATCCCAATGAGTTTTTTTACAAGGTTCCTTTTTCCAATCATGGCATAAAAACCGATCATCATGAGAAAAATATAAATATAATAGTTAAACTTTCCGACTAAAAACTCTAACATCTTATCACCTATTCATAGGTTGAAAGGTCATAAAAAATCGATACCATAACTGCCATAACTGTGATACCTACCCCTATTTCAATACCGAGCATTCCCATACCGCGCGGTTCTACTACTGGAAGAATACCGTAATCTAAAAAGTTTGCCCCAAGGATAAAGCATACAAACCCTATAAAACCATAGATAAAAACTCCCATGCTAGTAAAAGTGGTTAATATTCTCTCGGCAAATCTTTCTTTCACTTCATCTATTCCAAAAGCAATAGCCAGCAGAATAAAACTTGCACCCAGAATCACTCCACCCTGGAAACCACCTCCAGGGCTCGTGTGGCCATGCATAATTACATAGAGGGCATAAAGCTGGACAAAAGGGGCAAGAATTCGAGAAATCATCTTTATAATAATGCTTTCGTGTTTATCAATCATACATCCTTCTCCTTTCTTCTTTTTCTAAGAATAAGAAGACAAGAAACAGCAGCAGTAAAGATAACCGTTGTCTCTCCGAATGTATCAAAACCCCTGTAATCTGCAAGCACAGCAGTTACCATATTTGGGACTTCTGTTTCTTCAAGGGTCTTTTCTATATATCTTGGTGATACATGAATGCTCGCTGGTTGATGAGGATCTCCCCATTTTGGCATATCAGAAACCCCGTAAATAAGCAAAAGACCTGTTATGCAGGTTAAAATATAATAAAAAATTCTCAATCCTTTGTCCTCCTCTCTGTTTTGAATACGGCGATTACAAAGAGAATCGTCGTTACCCCTGCCCCCACTGAAGCCTCTGTAAATGCAACATCAACCGCTCCCATCTCAACCCATAATAGGCACATAAAAAAACTAAATGCCCCCATGAGTATAGTAGAACTTAAAAGGTCCTTAACAGCAATGGCTCCTATTGCCGAAATAACAGCAAATACGAGTAATATGAGATTCAGTTGCCAAATCATTTTTTCTTCTCCTTTTTCCAAAGAGGAATTTTATTTCTTAGGGCTGCTCTTGCAATTGAGTGAGTGGCTGTTGGGCTTGTTAAAAATATAAATATGGCAATAATGATTATTTTCGCACTTCCTAAGGATAAACCGTGATATAGGGCAAGCCCCGCAAGTATCAAAAGGATTCCTAAGGTATCACATTTTCCAGTGGCATGCATTCTTGTATAAAAGTCTGGAAAACGAAGAAGACCAATCGTGCCTGCTAAAAGGAAGAAAGTCCCCAATATAATGAGAACGATAGAAACAATATGCATTTAAAAAACCCCTTTTCTTTCAAAATATTTAGAGAAGGTTAAGGTGCCGATAAAGTTAATCAAGGCATAGATCATCGATATATCTATAAAAAAATCGATTCTCTTAAAGATAAATCCCATAAATAAAATAATAGCAATGGTCTTTGTCCCAATCACATTGACAGCAATCATCCTATTGATGATTCCAGGACCAAAAACAGCCCTATAGAGACAGAGAAATACTAAGAAAAGGATTATTACGCTCACTGTTAAAAAGAAATCTATCATTCCTCTATTCCTTAAAATGATGGTTCATTTTTTAAATTTTTCTCCTTCTAAGTAGATATACGCAACCCTTGCTTCCATTTCTCCTGTTAGAAGATCGTCCGCGACCTTTTTACTCAATGCGTGTACATAAAATTCCTCATCGATGATGTCCATCGTAATCGTACCTGGGGTAAGGGTAATGGAGTTTGCCAGAGTGACCATAGAAATATCGCTTTTTAATTTTGTTTTGAATCGTATTATTTTTGGATCGATTGGCATCTTGGGATTGAGGATCAAACAGGCAACGTGGATATTTGCCAATATGATCTGATAAATGAGCCAAGGTAAATAACATATAAATCTTGCTATACTGAGAAGCCTGTTTTTCGCCCTTATATCTTCAAAAAGAAGGTCATGGGAAACACAACCTACCAAAAAAGAACAGATAAAACCCAAAGAGAGATGAAAAAGATCATATTTGCCAGAGAGAGTTATCCAAAAACCGTAGAGAAAAAAGAAGGTCACCAACCGACCCAAGTTATCAGGATAATAGGTGCAGGCCCTTTTCAGCAATTTGTAGGCTGCTGGATTCTCAGGATCAAGGATCAAAAGGTCGATATCTAGTAAATCTGAATCAGTTATTAAGTCTTCGGTTTTAGGATGGCGAGATGTCACCTCATGGTTTTTCAGGGCTTTGGATAGTATTTCCCTATTTCCTTCATCTTTATCATAGATAAGGATTTTTAATCGCTCCGCATCTTCCTTCATTATCCCTGTATCATCTTTTATACTTTTTTCAACCATTTTCCCATACCTATATTGCTTACTACTTCATAAAAAACTTTTCTCTTTTAAATTTTATATACTAAAAACTTAGATTATAAATGTAGGTACACGGAACCGATCAATATTCGGAACAAAATCGATTCCCTGCAAATATCTTAGCCAAGAATGCCGGCACCGATTAGCTAAAATCACCAGATCTGTGTCATTTTCGTTGACTAATTTCTTTAAGACTTTACTTTTTTCACCCCTAAGAATCTTAAAATCAACATCAGCGCCTTCTTCACGCAGTTGCACTACGAAAGGAATGAGGCGGCTTTCTAGAGCTTTTGTAGTTGGCGCAGGAACGGAAGGTGTTGCTAAAGACCACTGGAAGGGTCTTCCTACAGTTAAAAGCGTAACCTTGGCCTTATAGGTCTTTGCCAGTGCTGCCACATAGGGTATAATCCGTCTCCCTTCTTTCTCCCCGTTTAAAGGAACAAGTATATGACGTGGAGGCCAGCGAAGCTTCATACTACCCCTTGTACCAAACATCTCTTCAGTTGTGTAAAAAAGAGTTTCCTTTTTCTCCTCTTCTCTAAAAGCAACCTCCGTATGTCCGGTTTCTTCCCTGTTTATCATTTCTCTCACCTCCCCTCTTTTTGTTCTTTTTAAAGCCTGCCTTGTCTTTCCATTTTTGGATTTTATATAACAACTGTTGGAATATTAAGATGATCAATCAATGGAACAATGTCTTTTCCCTTTAGATATCTAAGCCATCTGTGTCGATAACGATTGTCCAAAATAATCAGGTCTGCATCCATGTCCTTGTTTAATTTTTCTATTATCTTTTTCTTTTCCCCTCTGAGTATTCCAAAATCAACATCAACTCCCTTGACACGCATTTCCATTACAAAATGAATGAGGCGGCTTTCCAGTGCTGCGGTAGTTGGCGCAGGAATCGAAGGTGTTGCCAAAGACCACTGGAAGGGTCTTGCTACAGTAAAAAGCGTAACCTTGGCCTTACAGGTCTTTGCCAGTGCTGTTACAAAGGGTATAATGCGCCTCCCTTCCTTCTCTCCATTCAGAGGAACCAGAATGTGACGTGGGGGCCACCTAAGCTTCATCGAACCTCTTGTACCAAACATTTCCTCGGTTGTGTAAAAAAGGGCTTCCTCTTTCTTTTCTACTCTAACAGCTGTTTCAATTTTTCTGTTTTGTTCCTTCTTTTCCATTTATCTCACCTCCTCTCTTTTTGTTCCTCTAAAAAACATTGTCTTAGTTTAATCTCAAAGACAGAAAAAAGGCTTAAGCCTCCCGACCCAGAAACCGGGCTAATAATCTCCGAGCAGAGTTTTTTGAAGCTCTTTTCTCATCAGCTTTAAACTTAGCAATCTGATTTACTGTTTCTTCAATAATGTCCGAATCATAGGGTTTAGGAATAAAAAGCAATCGGTTGTGAATTAACTTCTCCAGGCCTAGTTCCTTTTCATCTTTTTCTGAGGTCACAATTATCCATAATTTTTTACCTGTTTTGCGTAGAAGATTGTCAGCTCGCATCTCTTAATCCCCTTTCTGTAAAACCTTTGAAAAATACTCCCAACCTTCTTACCTATCAGACTATATAGGCAATAAGCATTCCATATTAAAATAGAGAGGGAAAATAAAATAATTTGTCCTTTGAAAACAATAAGATAAAAAATTAAGGGGGTTAAAGAGAAGAATAAAAAGAAAAGAAAAACTTGGCTTTAAAAAAACCACTCATTGGTGATTGGTAAAATATTCACCAGCTTGGTTACTATTATTCTTGGTCTAAAATTTAATTAGAATCATGCACAACATCATATACAATTATTAAATTTCTTCATCCCTGACAAGCACTTTCAAAAAGAAATTTTGGCTAAAGTTTTTTGCTGTTTGTAAAGTTAAAAAATATGTATTCTTAATATCCGCTATAGGTAATTAACGGTCTTTAGGGGTCTGCTTTATTCCTCAAAATACTCTATTATAGCCATGCTTTTAGGTATGAGAACCTTCTTACATCTTGTTTTTGAGTATGATTCACTATGCTCAGGGTTTTCTATTTCAATATATGGTATGTTCTTTAATTCCTTGTTTAGTTCAACAGAGTCCGCCTCATACAAATTTTGACCTGCGTAAACTCTTACCTTTGCCATATGCCCCCCTTGTAAATAATAAAAAATTATCATTAATAGTTCTAAAAAGGGTCAAAAAACCCTTATGAGACTCTTTTCTCCATCTTAAAAAATAGCCATTAAAATTAACTCTCTTCTGTTGATTTTTCTAAATGAATGGCTCACAGGAAGAACCAAACCAAAAACTCATCTGGATTATCAACGGGAAGTGGAATTAGAGCGTGAAAGTGAATCTTTTATTTTCTATCACAGAAAAAGATATTTTTGCAATAGTTTTTTGCTGTTTTGATGGGTAGGAAGCTGACGATCGGTTAAAACCTTTAAAAAATAAAAAAATTGCAAAAAAAAAAAAATAATAAAAAACAAAAAATACAAAAAAAAAATAAAAAAAATAAAATAAAATTATAAAAAAAAAAAAAAATAAAAAAAAAATTTATAAAAAAAATAATAAAAAAAAAAAAAAAAAAAAAATTAAATAAATT
>Ga0307380_10006850_pt1 | contig 14907 bp, 11 predicted proteins | sample UN3MG_FD_202239 | JGI IMG/M metagenome (GOLD analysis project Ga0307380, IMG submission 202239) | Soil microbial communities from Risofladan, Vaasa, Finland - UN-3 | ecosystem: Environmental > Terrestrial > Soil > Coastal area > Acid sulfate soil | place: Finland: Risofladan, Vaasa | collected... | reverse complement strand
GACAGGCTACTTTTTCTGCGCATCCTGGGGAAGCTCCTTCTGGACAAGGCGCCGCCGGGCAAGCGGAAGCTGATCGAGCACGCCATGGACATCGCGGCGATTGTAGCGAGGCGGCCGGCTGCCCTGGCCTTGCTTGACGTCCACCAGCGCCCGGACGAGGACCCGCTGCCTATGGCGGCCGTCCTGATCGACCTGGGCAAGCGCCGACCCGAGTTCGCCAGGCACCTCGACGCCATGCTTGCTGAAGTGGCCGCGGACCTGCCGTTCAAGGAAGGCACTGTCGGCGACGTGAAGGTCAGGACGACGCCAACGCCCGCCGGGCCCTTCGCCATGGGTTACATCAAGAACGTGTTCTTCGCGGCCATCGGCCAGGGCCTGCCCGAGACGCTGATCCAGACGCACCCGGACAAGAGCCTGCTGAAAGACAAGCTGTTCGCCGAGGCGATCGGCGCGGTTGCGGACAAGGGGCCATTGCTGACCGTTTTCGTCAACGCTGCCGGCGTGATGGACCGGGCCGCGCCGCTGATCGACGCCGAACTGCGGCGCGAGGGCGAGCAGGTGCGATTCCGCCAGATCGTCAACGCCCTCGGCGTGGGCAACACCAAGGCGATGGCGCTGGCCGTCAGCCTGGTCGATCGCGGCCTGCACCTGAAGATGCGGGTCATGTCGCCCGCGCCACACCGGGGGCTGCTGATGCCCTTCGCGGGCAAGCCGCTGACGGATGGGGACCTGACCGACGTGCCGGCCGATGCGGACTTCGTGGCAGCCGCCAACCTGTCCGTCGCCGACCTGCTGAAGGAGGTCGTCCGCGTCGCCAAGGAGATCGATCCGGAAGAGGCGGCGAAGATCGAGCGTCAGCTTCAGGAGCTGGTGATCCCGCCGGGCGTGTCCGTAACCGACGATCTGGTCGCCAGCCTCGGCGATACGTGGGTGCTGTCCAGTGCCCGCTCGCAGGGCGGCCTGCTCACCGGCACGCTGCTGACCGTGGAGGTGAAGGACGCCAAGAAGCTCGCCGAGGCACTCGGCAGGATCGAGCGGGCATTCCAGCCGCCGCCTGCAGGCGAGGGTGAGGCCAAGCGCGGGGCTTTTGCAGTGCGGACGATGAAGACGCCCAAGGTCGATATCCGCTATGCGGCGTTCTCGGGCAGCTTCGTGCCGGCCGCGCCCGCCTGGGCTGTCCACAAGGGCAGGCTGTACGTGGCCGGCTGGCCCCAGGTCATCCAGGCCGCCGTCGAGAACGCCGGCGCCGATCCGCTGATCAAGTCGGCAGCCTTCACGCGCTCGCGCTCGCGGATTGCCGCCAGCCCGTCGGCCGTCTGCTTCGCCAACACACCCAAGCTCATAGGCGAGCTGTACCCGCTGTTGCTTCTGGGCTGGTCGGTCGGGTGCAACGCGGCCGAGCTGCCGCCGGGCATGCAGATCACCATGGACTGGCTGCCGGCCATGTCCGAACTGATGCGCATCATGGACCCGGAGATCACGGCGATCTCATCCGACAAGGACGGCCTCACGGTCGAGTCCTACGGCTCTGTGCCGGCGGGGGGCCTGCTGACGGCCGTGCCCGCGTTGGGCGTATCCATCCTCATGCCGGGCCTGTCCCGCGCTAGGTTCCTGGCCAAGAGGGCCTCCTCGGCGACCAACGTGTCGAACATCGGCAAGGCCATCGCAATGTACCAGGCCGCGTATCGGGACGAATCGCCGCCGGACTTCGAGGCCTTGATCAAGGACGGGCAGGCCCCCGGCATCTTCGTCAGCCCGCTGGGCAACTACAAAGGCCCCCTCGTTCAGGGCAAGATGCCAGCGTGCGACGACTACGTGTACATCCGGCTACCCGGCAGCGCACCGGCCGACCTGATCATGGTCTATGAGAAGCCGGAGAACCACAAAGGCAAGGGCACGATCGTCCTGTTCGCGGACATACACATCGAAGTGGTGGACATGCCGCGATTCCGCGAGCTGCTCAAGAAGACGGAGGATTGGCTAAAGGCCAACCCCAACAGGAGGTGACGGTCGCCGGGCGCTATCCGCGCTTGAACCACATGGGGCCTTTGGGCTTCTTCGGCCGGCTTGCGCGGGAGGCCTTGCCGGGCACGCGGACGGTGGTGACGCGGGCGGCCTCGGCCGCCTCCTTCGCCCGGATGTGCTTGCGGATGAGATACTGCTCGGCCACCCCGGCGAATGTGGAGGTCATTATGTAGAGCGTCAGCCCGGACGGCATCGAGTAGAAGATGAACAGCATCATCACGGGCATCATGTACTGCATCATCTTCTGCTGGCGCTGCTGCTCGGGGGTGGCGGCCGGCGAGGCGCCCGACATCTGCGGGTTGAGCTTCGTCTGGAGGAACATCGAGATGGCCACCAGTATCGGCAGCAGGTTGAAGCTCGTCCCCAGCAGCGGCACGCGCGAGGAGAACTTGACAAGGGCGTCCGGGGCGGCCAGGTCCGTCAGCCAGACCGGCAGGAAGGCCGCGTGGCGCAGCTCCACCGCGGCGTTCAGCGCGCTCCAAAGGGCGATCCAGATCGGCATCTGAAGCAGCATCGGCAGGCAGCCGAGAAGCGGCGTGAAGCCCTGCTGCTTGTAAAGCGTCATCATCTCGCGCTGCATGGCCTGCTTGTCGTCGGCGTACTTCTCCTTGAGCTTCTGCATCTGCGGGGCGAGCTTCTGGGTCTTGGACATCATGACCTGGCTCTTCTTGCTCAACGGATGCAGCACGATCCGCATCAGCACAACCAGCACGATGATCGCCACGCCGTAGTTGCCGAGCGCCAGCGAAGACAGCGCCTGTAGCAGCCACATCATCCCCAGCGACAGGGCGCTCCACGAGCAGAAGCACGCGCGGAACGAGATCGTGCTCAGGTAGTCGAGGTCCTTGTAGAGCTTTTTGAAGTGCGGCGCGCCGGAGTCGGAGAACATGTCTCGCTTCTTGGGCCCGGCGAACACGTCGAACGCCACCGAGTACGATCCGCCGTTGGCCGCCAGCTCGACGGGCGACTGGACCGCCCCGCCGGCCTTCTCCATGGCGCCGATAGTGACGGCCGTCAGGAACGCCCGCGAGTGGGCGCTTTCTTCAATCGCCCCCACACTGAAGCAAACGGGCACATCGGGGCTGTCCAGCCGGTTGGCATCCGCCGGCAGGAGGTACATCATCGACCCGAAGAACTGATTGATGTGCCCGATCCACATCGTCGACTGGCCGGAGGCGGGCTCGGACGTGTAGCCGACACGCTCAAGCTCGCCGAGCTTCATCTTCTTCTCCAGGTCGCTTCCGGGCTTGAGGTACAGATGCGTCTTGCCCTCGCGAAGCTTGCCGACGGCGGCCATGCGCTGGTCTTCCCTCAGGCCCTCCTTCGGCACGCCGGTCGGCCCGTACTGCTCGACGGTAACCTTGAGCGGCTGATCCGAGTGGTTCGTGACTTCCAGCGAGAAGGCCAGCGAGTAATCGTCCTTCCGCACCGTGTAGGTCTTGGTGACCGTCAGGAACGGCTCCTGCCTCGGCGCGGCGTTGGGGTCGGCGAAGCCGGGGTCGTGATGCAGCGTCCAGGCGAGGCGGACGCTCTGGCTGTCGGACGGGGCGGTGTCGGGCGCCTCAACCAGCCGCCAGTGCCGCCCCTCAAGTGGCCAGACCTGCGGCACGTTGGCGCCCGGCACCCAGACCGACAGGCTTCGCGTGGCGAAGGGCAGGTATCGCCGCCCGCCCCACTTGACGGGGTTGAGCAGGCTGTAGTGGCCGTGGTACTTGGTCGGGTTGGCGGCGGCCTCCGCGAGGTATCCGTCGTGGTCGTCCTTGTATCGCGCGGCGAGCTTCTTGTCGCCCACCGTGGCGTAATAGGCCGAAAGCTTCAGCGTGCCGACCGCGGCGCCCTCGGTTGTCAGCCACAGCTCAAACGGATACTCCTTCGCATCCAGCGACCCCAACCGCAGCCAGAGCGGCCTGTTGCGATACTCGTACCATCGCTGCCGCGGCGCCGCTGCGGGCGCTGAGCCGGTCGCCGGTCGCGAGGCCGCCGACACTCCGGCAGGCTGGGAGGCCGCCTGCCCCCGCGCCGCGCGCGGGCCTGCCGCCAACGCCCCAGCCATCGCCAACACAGCCACCAGCAGCTTTCGAGCGAGCAAGGATGTCTCCTCAGCGACCATCGCGAAGCCGCGTGCCCAGGTAATCGTCCAGTTCCCGCACGGCGTAGACCTTCTGGGCCACGGACTCCACGTCATACTCCACCCGGACGAACCGCACCACCCCGGGCTCGACGACGACGTAGCTGGCGCGGGGGTCGCGGTCCCTCGGCTGGCCCACGGAACCCACGTTGATAAGAGCCTTTCGCCCCTTGGCAACCTCGTATGCGCCGTTTATCTCGTCGGGCGCGTAGAAGTCCGGCGTGTCCAGGAACACGCCCGGCACGTGCGTGTGCCCGACGAAGCACAGGTGACCGAAACGGTCGAAGGCCCCCGCGATCCGCCCGGGATTGGAGAACACGTCGTCGGGAAACAGATACTCATTCACCGGCCGGCGGGGAGAGGCGTGGACGAACACGATCTCGCCCATGCCGAGCGACTCGTCGTTCACAACGTGCTTGATCGGGAGCGAGCCCACGAAGCCCCACCGCGCGTCGCGGCGCGCCTTGTCCGGCTCGTCTTCCAGAACCTGGCGTGTCCAGTAGCAGGCCGCCTCGGCCCCGATGTTGAACTTGTTCGGCTCGAACAGAACCGCGTAGTCGTGGTTGCCCATCAGCGTGGTCTGCGCGCGCTCCATGACCAGGTCCACGCACTCGCACGGCTGCGGGCCGTAGCCGAGCACGTCGCCCAGGCAGATGACCCGGCTGATATTGCGGGCCTGGATATCGTCCAACACGGCCGTCAAGGCCTCCACGTTGGAGTGTATGTCACTGATAACGGCGATCATCCCGCAGACCTCATGCGTAAGCGGGCTATGCTAGCTGGCGTTCGGCGCCCCTGTCAAACCCGTTTGGACCGCGCCCGAGCCCGAGCCCTTCGCGCCTTTTTCGTGCGGGGTTCCACCGGCGGCTTCATACAATCGGTGCCGCGCGAGATGAAGCCCACCGTTTCCATTGCGATTGAGACCTCCTGCCGGGCCGGCGGGCTGGCCCTGGGGCGGGGCAATGAGCTGATCGAAGCGGTCCGTTTCGACGCCTCGTGCCGACACGCCACGCAACTGGTCGGCAGGCTGGACGAGCTTCTCGCCCGGACGGGCCTGAAACCCACCGATGTGGACGAGCTGTACGTCTCGGCCGGGCCGGGCAGCTTCACAGGCCTGCGCGTCGGCATCACGGTCGCCCGGACGATGGCGCAGGCAATCGAGGGCCTTCGCCTGGTGGCTGTCCCGACGCTCCGGGCCGTCGCCGAGAACGCCCGTCCACTGAGCTGGCAGCACTTGGGCGTGGTCATGGACGCCAGGGACCGGACCGTCTATGCGGGCCTGTTCGCCCGCCGCGGCGACGAGATCGTCCCCGAAGGCGAGCCGGCCCTGGCAGACCCGCGGGATTTCCTCGCTCGCTCGCCACGCCCGCTACTGCTGATCGGTGAGGGCCTGGCGTTCGTCGAGATGGCCGGCACTGGCATCGCCCGCGCCGAGCCTGCGGTGGACCTGCCCACCCCGCAGGGCGTCTGGCAGGTGGGCCGGCGGCTGGCGGCGGCCGGTGAGTTCATCGACTACCGGCGCCTGCGCCCGATCTACTCGCGCAGCCCCCAGGCCGAGCGCCTCGCCAAAGATGGCTGTCGATAGCGCCCGCGCAGCGGGCAGCTCCTTTTTCACGACCTTGCCGCCGGGGCCGGCGGCGCGCTAAGATGGAGCCCTGTTGCACGCGGAAAGGAACGGCAATGCGAGTGGAGACACAGTTTTCGGTATTCCTGATCAATAAGCCCGGGGTGCTGGCCGCCGTCACCGGCGCGCTGGCCAAGGCGAAGGTCAACCTGTCGGCCCTTGCCCTGATGGACTCCGGCGAGCACGGGGCGCTGCGGGTAGTCTGCGACGACCCAGCCAAGACGCGGGCCGTCCTGAGCAAGGCGCACGACCGCTGGACGGAGACCGAGGTGCTGGTGCTGGACCTGGCCAACGAGCCGGGCGCCTTCGCCCGGGTGGCGCAGCACCTCGCCGACGAGCACGTCAACATCAGCTATGCCTACTGCACCGGCGGCGCCCACGGCGGCAGAACGACCGCCGTGTTCAAGGTCGGCGACATGAACAAGGCCATGAAGCTCATCGAGGCGTCCAGGCCCGCCCGCAAGGAGGCCGACAGCCCGGTCAAGCCCCCGCCCGGACGACGGAAAGGCTGACGGCCGCCGCGACCGATGCGCTGCACGAGTGCCGCGCCCCGGCGAGGACTCCCGCTGACGCACGCCTCGCGACGCCCATTGCCCAGCCGGCCACGGAGAAATCACATGCCCGCCGAACAGTTCGAGTTCGTGAGACTAGTCGAGGGCGAGCGCCGCGTCGGGACCACGCTGGCGTCCGTCTCGCACCACTGGAAACGCCAGGAGGAGCGATTCCTCTTCATCAGCCCCCACGATGACGACGTGGTTATCGGCGCCGGGCTGATGATCCAGTCGGCCCTGCGCGAGAAGGTGCCCGTGCACGTGGCCATCGTCACCGACGGCGCGATGGGGTACTGCTCGATGGCCCAGAAGGACAAGATCAGCGACATCCGCCGCGCCGAGACGCAGGCGGCCTACCGGCTGCTCGGCGTCCCGATGCGCAACATCCACTGGCTTGGCTTTCCCGACTGCCGCCTTTCGCTTTGCATGGGCCGACGCCCCGCCGGCAAGGACGACCCCGCGCAGAGCCACGGCTACACCGGGCTCCAGCACGCGTTCACCGAGCTGCTGCGGGCCGTCCGCCCTAACCAGCTATTCATGCCCACGCCCACAGACCTGCACCCGGACCACCGGATCGTCCACTCGGAGATGATGATCAGCATCTTCCACGCCGCGGGCGACATCTGGCCGGAGCTGGGCAAGCCGCTTTCGCGCGTGCCGTACATTCACGAGGTGGCCGTCTATTGCAACTTCCCCACGCCGCCGAAGCTGCGGCTCCGCGCGCCCGTGAGCTGCCTGAAGCGCAAGCTCCAAGCCATCGCGTACTTCAAGTCGCAGAAGCAGGCGAAGGCCGTCATGGAGATCGTCCGCCGCGCCGGGCCGTGGGAGTACCTCCGCCCGGTCCGCTTCGCCCTCTACAACCCGGCCGTCTATCGCGACCCCTTCGACGAGCAGCCAGAGGTGGGAAGCCTGTTCCACTAAGCGGCGGTAATGATCGTCCGCACGGCCAATCCCACATTGCGAAGCGCGGCGCCCGGCCCGCGCGGGGCCCGGGTGAGCGTTCCTCAACTCCCCTGGATCTGCGCCAGGACCGTCTCTGCCTTGGCTACGAAGCGCGAGTCGGGATACTGCTTCTTGAGGGCCTCCACGCGGTTCTTCAGCCCGCGCGCAGCCGTGCCGTACTTCCGCGTCCAGCCCGCGCGGTCGGCCTGCTCGGCGGGATAGGGCGGGATCATGTTGCCGGCCCGCGCGATCGGCTCGTACAGCTTCTCCGCCTTCAGTTCGGACTGGAAGGTCTTGTCCTCCTTGAGCTGCGTGAGCTTGGCCTTGGCCTTCTCGCCGTAATCGGTGCCGGCGAAGCGCTTGTCCAGCTCGGCCAGGGCGGCCAGGCAGCGCGAGGGCGCGTCCTGCTCGTACTTGTCGGCCTTCGCCTGTAGCCGACCAGCGTATCGCTCGATGTTGGCCAGCAGGTAGCTCGCCTCTTTGCCCTCGTCGCCCTCGGCGCCGGCCTTGGCCTGGCAGAGCTTGATGGCCTCTCCGAGCCGTCCCGCGCGGGCCTTGGCCGCCGCGGAGGCCATCTTGCGATACTGCATCTCGCCCAGGATCGGATGCGGCCGGGCCTTCAAGGCGGCCACGATCGCCTGCTCCATCTTCCTGTCGCTGGGATGCCCCTCGAAGACGACCCTGCCGGCGTGGTCGAAGACAAACGCGTGCGGGATGCCGCTGAAGTCGGCCTCCGGCACGCTGGCGCCGGACAGGATCGTGTAGTTGGCGCCCCTGGCGATGGCGATGGTGACGGCCTCCGTCCGCACCTGGCTGCCCTGGGCGTGCGCGCCGATAACCGCCAGCCCGTGCTTCGAGTACTTCGTATTCAGCTTCGAGATGTGCGGAATCGACGCGATGCAGGGCCCGCAGCGGTAGCCCCAGAACTCAAGCAGCACCACCTGGCCGCGCAGGTCTGCAGCCTCCACCTCCGCCCCCAGCCAGTGCTCGCCGAGTATCGTCTTGCCCAGGCGCGACGACGCCCACTGGTCCGGCCCCGCTTCGGCGCCGGGAGTGTTGCCTTCCTGTGCCCACGCGCCCGAGCACGCGAGCAGCACGCCGACGGCCACAAGGGTCACTTCCCCCTTCAGTCTGCGAGTTAGCATGGCTGGCACCTCCCACTTGTCAGTGCGGAAGGTATTATACCGCGCAGTCCGCGACCGACAAACACGACACCTTGCCCGCCCGACCGGCACCGGACACTTGCCAAGGTTCTCCGTCTGCGGTAGCGTCGCTGCCCGGCCCCACGGCGCGGTCGGCGCGAGGGGCCATGGCGCCGTAGCGCCCGTTCCGGCGAGGCACAACCTTGAGCAAGTCAGCCTTTGCAGTCGCGGCTCACCCGGATGACATAGAGTTCATGATGGCCGGCACGCTGCTGCTCCTGGGCCGGGCGGGCTACGCACTGCACTACATGACGGTAGCCAACGGCTCGTGCGGTTCGACGACGGTCGGCCGGGACCAGCTCGTGACGACCCGCACGCGGGAGGCTCGCGAGGCGGCCGCCGTGCTCGGGGCCGCGTATCATCAGCCGCTCGTGGACGATATCCAGATCTACTACACCCCGGTCCTGGCAGCCCGGCTCGGCGCCATTGTCCGCCAGGTTGACCCGCAGATACTGCTGGTGCCTTCCCCGCTGGACTACATGGAAGACCACGTGAACGTCTCGCGGCTGATGGTGACGGCCGCCTTCTGCCGCAACATGCCCAACTTCCTCACCGACCCGCCGGCGCCGGCGGTCGCTACTGACGTCGCCGTGTATCACGCGATGCCCGTCGGCCTGCGAGACCAACTGCGGGCGCCGGTGCCGCCTCACCTGTACGTGGACGTAACGAGCGTAATGGACGCGAAGCGCCGCGCCCTGTCGTGCCACCGCAGCCAGAAGCAGTGGCTGGATGAAAGCCAGGGCCACGACAGCTATCTGAGGTTCATGGAGCACCTGTCGGCCGAGGTGGGGCGGATGTCAGGCCGATTCGAGCACGCCGAGGGATGGCAGAGGCACTCGCACCTGGGATTCGGCGCCGAGGACTTCGACCCCCTCACCAATGCGCTGGGCAAGCTGGTTGCGCCCGCAAGCTAAAGGAAACGAAGATGGCCAGGCCGCTAAGCAAGGTGGCACCGGACTGGTGGGACTACACGACGCTGAGCCCCGATATCCTCGACGACGCAGCCAAGCTGACCCCCCGGCAGGTGGGAAAGCTCTCCCGTCCGGGGTTCTGCGTGCACTTCTACGACACGCTGGAGGAGTTCTACCTCGCCGAGGCGCTGGAGTACATCGAGGCGTGGCGGCAGGCCGCGCCCGACAGCCCGGCCGGCATCTGCGGGCCGATCGGCCCGACGGAGCAACTGCCGCTGGTGGCCCGCATCGTCAACTCGCTGGGGCTGAGTCTGCGGCACGCGCACTTCTGGGGCATGGACGAGTGGGTGGAGGCCGGCCGGCCGGTGCCGACAACCCATCCGCTGTCGTTCGCCCGGGCAGACATGGAGATGTGCTTCAACCGCATCGACAGGCGGCTGCGGATGCCGAAGGCCAACCTGCACTTCCCCACGGGCGACCTTGCCGCTTACAGCCGCAGCTTCGACGAGGTCCGCTGCGTGGTCATGCAGGGCGGGCAGGGCGAGACGAAGCACTGGGCGTTCAACGACCCGCCGCGGCGCGCGGGCAAGTACAAGGACTCCCCGCCCCCCGCGGCCGAGTATCGCAAGCTCAGGACGCGCGTGACCGACCTGCACCCGATGACGATCATCCAGAACGCCCGCACGTCCGGGGGCGGGCACGTCGCCGGCGTGCCGACGCAGGCCGCGACGGTCGGGCCGGCCGAGACATTCAAGGCCGAGCGCGTCTCAATATGGCACGCCGGCACGCACGACAACCCCTTCGGCATGCGCCTGACGGCCTTGATGATCTCCAAGCGAATCGCCGACAGTTCCGTGCCGATGTCGCTGCTGGCCGACCATCCCGACGTGCACTTCCATTACTTCCGCCCCGCCCTCCGCACCGTCGGGGCCGAGATGCACTGACCGCTGTCAACCCCGCTTCCGCTCCTGGATCCGCGCGAGCCTGGCGCTCACGCCCCCCGCAACACGGACGAAGTTCCTTTCTCGTCTGATTGACTGTAACATCGCCGAGTGTTGGGCGTCTTGACGGGTAAGGATGATGGTCAGCGTATCTCTCCAGGATGTCAGCAAGTCGTTCGGCGAGGTCCACGCCGTGGACCACCTCAGCGCGCGTGTGCCCGCGGGGTGCATCTACGGGTTTCTGGGTCCCAACGGGGCCGGCAAGACCACCACGCTACGGATGATCATGGACATCATCCGCCCCGACGCCGGGCGGATCGAAGTGCTCGGCCAGTCCTCGACCTCGCTGCCCAAGGCCCGCATCGGCTACATGCCCGAGGAGCGCGGCCTGTACCGCAAGATGAGGGTCGCCAAGGCTCTGGCGTACTTCGGGGCGATCAAGGGCGTCTCCAGCGGCGAGTTGACCGAGAGGGTGCCGCGGTGGCTGAGCCGCATGGGGCTGACCGAGTGGGCCAGCCGCAAGGTCGAAGAGCTGTCGCGGGGCATGCACCAGAAGCTCCAGTTCGCCGTGACGGTCATCAACGACCCCGACCTGCTGATCCTCGACGAGCCGTTCTCCGGCCTGGACCCCGTCAACCTGGACCTGCTGAAGGAGATCGTCGTTCAGGTGCGCGGGGAGGGCAAGACCGTCATCTTCTCCACCCACGTGATGCACGAGGCGGAGAACCTCTGCGACTTCATCCTGCTGATAGACAAGGGCCGGACCGTCGTGGACGGCACGCTGGATGAGATCCGCGCTCGCTACCATACGCGCGCGGCCATGGTCGAGTTCGAGGGCGACCCGGAGCTGGTGGAGTCGCTGCCGGCGGTCCGTGCCCTGACGCGCCAGGGGAGAAGCTGGCAGATCGATCTGGCCGACGGGACAGACCATCAGGACCTCCTGAGGCAGCTTGTGGGGCGGGTGAGCGTGCAGGGCTTCGAGGTGAAGGTTCCCACGCTGCACGAGATCTTCGTGCATCTGGTAAAGGGCAGCGATGGGCAAGATCGTTAAGGTCGCCGTTCGCGAGTACGTCGAGACCGCCCGGACCAAGGCCTTCCTGATCGGCGTGCTGATGACGCCCGCGCTGATCGCGGTAATCGTCTATGTCACCGGCCGCTATGCGGGCAAGCCGTCGGGCCCGCAGCCGGCCAAGCACGTCGTCGTGGCTGACCTGTCGAACGACTTGTCGTCAGAGATCAAGGAGGCCTTCAGGGACTACAACGCTTCGCGCTCGCAGCGGCCCATCCGGCTGCGCGAACTCCGCCCCGGCGGCGACGCGAACGAATCATACATCAAGGCACAGAAGCAGAGCGTCCGTGACGGCGGGCTTGACGTGCTGATCGTGTTGGACGCAAACGTCGTCGAGGGCGCGGGCAAGATCCACATCTACACGCGCAGCGCCCGGGCCGGCGACGTGGAGACGCTGTCGGCGCTGGAGAACCTCCTGAACCGCGCCGTGGCGAACCGGCGGCTCAAGGCGCGCGGCATCTCACCGCAACTCGTGGCCGAGCTGCGCCGCCGCGCGCGGGTCGAGCACGTCAGCCTCGCTCAGGGCTCGCAGGAACGACGAGTGGATCAAGGCGGGCGGATCATAGCCATGATGGTGCCGTTCCTCTTCATGTTCCTGATGTTCATGGGCGTGTTCGGCATGGGCCAGCACCTGCTTACCAGCATTACCGAGGAGAAGTCCTCGCGGGTGATCGAGGTGCTGCTGTCGGCGTTGAGCCCGTTCGAGCTGATGGCCGGCAAGATCGTGGGCCTGGGGGGCATCGGCCTGACCGTAATCGGCCTGTGGGGCGTGATGGCCGCGGCCGCGGCGCGCTGGCGGGGCGTGGACATCACCATGGCCGGGGAAATCGCGCCGTACTTCGCGGTTTACTACGTTCTGGGGTTTCTGCTGTTCTGCTCGCTGCTGGCGGGGGTCGGATCGGTCTGCACCACGCCCAAGGAGGCCCAGTCGCTGCTGCTGCCGGTCAACCTGCTTGCCGTGTTGCCAATGGCAAGCTGGTACCACCTGGTGCGCAATCCAAACGGCCTGCTGGCGGTGGTGCTGTCGTACATCCCGTCGATGACACCGATGGTGATGATCCTTCGGGTGGGCGCCGACGGCGGGGTGCACCCGCTGGAGATCGCCGCGTCGATCGTGCTGCTGGCGGCGTCGGTGGTCGGCGCGATGTGGGCAGCCGCCAAGGTCTTCCGGGTCGGCATCCTCATGTACGGAAAGCGGCCGGGCCTGGGCGAGATGCTGCGGTGGGTGCGCCAGAAGTAACGCGGCCTAACCGCGTTCAGCTTGGACCTGCTGGTCGTCAGGCTCCTCGTAGTGCTTCTGGCAGGCCATGGGACCGCCGGGTGAGTCGAGGACGGGCCTGTAGCCGATGGCGTTCTGGAGCCGCCGCGCGGGCGAGCCGCCCACGTACGGCAGCAGGGCCGTGATGAGCGTCGCGCCGGCCGTGCCGTACGTGCGGTTGTGCTCGTCGATCAGGCGCCCCCGAAACTGCCACAGCACCGCCGGCACGAGTATTCGGCGCTCCTGCACGTCGATGACGAATCGAGCTTCCTCGTCGATGTACTGCTCGAACCGCCGCGCGGCCCGGCCGCGGACATCCGCGGCCCAGAAAGGCGCCTTGGGCATCCTCGCGCGATGCAGCCGCGCGCAGGGCGCAGCCACCACGACGCGCCAATCGTCGTCCTTCGAGAGTATCGCGTCGATGTCCTCGAGCGTCATCTGCCGGCCGTCCAGCGGAAACGGGCGGGCCTCGAACCGCTCGCGCGACAGCTCCTTCGGGCAGTTGGCCAGCATCGCCAGCTTCGTCGCCCACGCCGCCCGCGCGTTGTACCAGTAGGCCAGCCTCTCGTCGGGCGCCGGCAGGAGCCCGGGCGTCGCCGTCGGCCCGGTGACGGCCAGAAGCTTGAGCTGCGCGTCCAGACGGGCCGCGAGCTTTTTCAGGAAGAACATATCGAGGTGGCCGTTGCCGTCCACGCCGCGGTCCAGCACGGCCGCCAAGTCGGCGTAAGCCAGCTTCGGCTTCACGCCGGCCGTGTCCAGCCGGACGGGCTCGACCTTCTCCACGCAGCCGGCCAGGGCCAGAACAGCCACCCACGGTAACGCCGCCTTGCAATCACCGACGATCATGTGGATGATTGTAGGCCGCACTGCCGGGGGTTCACAAGAGACGGGAGCCCAGAAGCCCATGGCAAAGAGCAAGTGGCCCAGGCGAATCGTCAAGATACTGGCGATCGCAGTTCTTGTGGTGGTGCTGCTGGCGGTCGCGGCGAAGTACTGGATCGTGCCGGCCGTCGCGCGCCAGCAAATCGACAAGCAGCTCGCCACGTACTGGGATGGGTCGGCCGAGATCGAGTCGATCGACTTTCGCTTCTTCGGCCCGACCCGTGCGACGGGGCTGACCATCAAGGACCGCAAGGGGCGAGTCTGGCTGCGCGTGGGCTCGGCCGAGTTCGTCTTGAGCGGCTGGCCGGGCTTCTCGCCCGTGCTGACGGCGGTCAAGATCGAGTCCGTCGAGGGCACCGCGCACTTCGAGGCCGGACGGTGCAACCCGCCCCTGCGCGAGTTGCCGAAAAGGTCCGAGGAGCCCTCCAAGCACGTGGACCTGCACGACATCGCCGTCAACGGCGTGCACTTGGCGCTCGCGTCTGCAGAGGAAAAGGTGGCCCTGCTTGGCAAGCTGAACCTGAGCTTGAGGCGCCAGGGCGACGAGTACCGCCTGTCACTGACCGCCCCCGCGCCCGAGGACGCCAACGCCGCCCTGACCGTGACCGGCTCGCTGCCCGCCGCCGAGGGCGGGGCCGTCGACCTGTCGCTCAGGCTCAGACGAACGGTGACCCCGGACGAGCTGAAGCGCCTGCGGAAGATACTGAACATCTCGCGCGAGCTGAACGGGTCGGCCGAGCTGGTGGCAACAATCACTGCCACGGGCAATAAGGGCCAGACGCTGACCGTCCGCCCCGCCGGCCGGATCGAGCTGACCGCGCCCGAGCTGTCCACCGACACGGGTGAGCTTCTCAAGGACTTGGCGATCTCGGCCAAGGTGAGCGGCGACGGGCGGAAAGTCGTCGTAGCCGGCAACATCGATCGCGGCACGTGCAGCCGCGGGCTTCTCGCCGGTGAGTTTTCCGCCTCGATGGGCCTGACGGGCGACCTGAGCGCACTGAAGTACAGCGGGCGGATCGGCGTGAAGGACATGAACCTGCCGAACCTGGAGGCGGCCATCAGCGGCAAGACCAAGATGAAGTCCGGCCAGTTGCGAGCGCTCGTGAGCTTCCAGGGGCAGGGGACCGACCTGAACGCCCTGACCTACAGCGGGGACGTCCTGCTTAAGGACGCCGACCTGCGGGGCGACAATCCGCTGGTCGTGCTGCTGACGATGATCTTCCGGCGGCTGAGCGTCGACCCCTCGCGGATAGTGGGCGGCAGCACCGCCCACGTGCCCTTCCAGGGCCGTGGGCTGGTCGTCACGCTGCGCGAGGAGGCCCGGCTTGAGAACAACATCTCCGCACTGGTGATAGAGACCGGCGGCGTGATCCG
>Ga0307380_10006849_pt1 | contig 14908 bp, 10 predicted proteins | sample UN3MG_FD_202239 | JGI IMG/M metagenome (GOLD analysis project Ga0307380, IMG submission 202239) | Soil microbial communities from Risofladan, Vaasa, Finland - UN-3 | ecosystem: Environmental > Terrestrial > Soil > Coastal area > Acid sulfate soil | place: Finland: Risofladan, Vaasa | collected... | reverse complement strand
GCGTCAGTTCGCTGATTGCCGTGCAGCACTGCTGGACAAGCCAGCAGTGGCACCCGGCGTGGCGGTACCCATGCCTTCAACAAGAATGGGTGGTTTTACGCACCCTACGGCTACTGGGAACGAGAACCCCGGTGAACCGGGGTCATCCGGCAACGGGGATTGTCGCCGCGGCCACCCCGGCGTAAACGCCGGGGCTATCACCGCCTGCGGCGGAAAACGGCCCTGAACGGCCGTCGGCTGCGGCGAGTTGGGGTCGGAGGGGACGCGAAGCGTCCACTCGTGCGTTCCCACGCGAAGCATGGGAACGATGCACGGGTTGGCGGCGACCGCGGCTAGTGGAAGTCGTCCCAGTCGCCGACGGTGATTTTGAGCTGGGACTCTTTGCCGTCCCGCCAGATCACGAGGGGCAGCTCTTTGCCGATTTCGGTCAGGTGCATCATGTCGACCAGGTGGGCGTCGTCCTCGATCAGCACGTCGCCGATTCGGAGGACGACGTCGTTCGGCTGGAGGGTGGCTTCGGACGCGGGGGAGTCGGGCCAGATGCTGGCGACGCGCGCCCCCATCGTCCGCGGCAGGCCGGCCTGCGCCGCCTGGGCCGCGTCGAAGTTGTTGTCCAGGTTGACGCCCAGGAACGCGCAGTTGACTTCTCCGCTTTGGATCAACTGCCGGGCGACCAACATGAACATGTTGACGGGGATGGCGAATCCGATCCCTTCGCTGCCGCCCGAGTTGCTGGCGATCGCCGTGTTGATGCCGATCACCTCGCCCCGCAGGTTGATCAGCGGTCCGCCGCTGTTGCCCGGATTGATGGCCGCGTCGGTTTGGAGGAAGTTTTGCAGGCGGACCCCCGACTTGCCCAGCTCCAGGCCGCGGCGGCCCTTGGCGCTGACGATCCCGTAGGTCACCGAATAGCTCAGCCCGAACGGGCTCCCCACGGCCAGCACGAAGTCGCCGATCTCCATGGCGTCGCTGTCGCCGATCGGCGCGGCGACCAGATTCGGCGCGGAAACGGCCATCACGGCCACGTCGGTTTCGACGTCCTCCCAGACGCGCTCGGGGTGGATCTCGCGGCCGTCGGCGAGGTGGACGTTGATCCCCTCGGGCTTGGCGCCCGCGATCAGGTGCCGGTTGGTGAGCACGTAGTCGTCGTCGTTCAACTGGACCAGCACGCCGGAGCCTGCTTCTTCGACTTGGCGGGCGCGGCCGTACTGGGGCGCGTGCTGCAACGCGGTTCGGTCGGTGACGTCGGCCTCGATATGCACCACGGTGGGGCCGAGGAGCTTGGCGACGGTCTTGACGATCGCCGCTTGGGCCTGGAGGACCTCGGCCTGACTTCTCAGTTGCTCGTACAGTTCCGCCCGTTTGTCCGCGGAGACCGGTCCGCGGCGTTCCATCGCCGCTTGGATCGCGCTTTGGGCGAGCGCGACCCGCGACGGCGTCGGGTTGGCGAGGCAGCTCAGGGCCAAGCCGAAGAGGATGAGTGGGGCGAGAGGGTTCCGCCGAGTGGGCGAAGCCGGTCGTGGCATGGGAGACTCCTCACAACAGACAAACCGGCCGGGCCGCTGGTGTCGCGGCGCAGCGGGACGGACACGTCGCAATGCCGCCACGAGGAGAGGGAAGCCGGTACGAGCCAAGTGCAGATCCGGCCGGCAGTATACCAGTTTGCGCGCGGGGAGTGGAGACACGGCGGCCGGTCGTCAGGAGACGTCCAGCTCGATGTCGTTGATCGACAGATCGGTGTCCTGGGAGCCGGTTTCCAGAAGACGGCCCCAGTCGACGTCCATCCGGCCGGGAGCGCCCTCTCGCTCGGCCTCCCGCTGACACTTGATGCACATCGTGGCGTAGGGCAGCGCGTTCAGCCGCGCCATGGGGATGTTGCATCCGCACTCCTCGCAGAGCCCGTATTGGCCTTCCCGCATCCGTTGCAGGGCGTTTTCGATGCGGGCGAGCTCGCGGCTTTCGACCTCCGCAAGCTGGGAGCTGATTTCGTCCTGGACCGAGTCCAGGGCGGCGTCGACCACGTCGCCACCCTTTTTGGCGCTCAGTTCTCTCAACAGGCTGAGGTCTCCGGCCAGGGCCTTGCGGAGCGCGTCGCGTCGCGTGATCAAGACCTTGTGCATGTTCAGGATCGCTTCTTGGCGGTTCTTCATCGTTGTACCTTGTTGTCCGATCCTGGCCGCGCTGAAGGATGCGCCCCCCTCAGATGAGCCGTTTTCGAACTCCCCTTCTCTGCCACTTGTTGACATGAAAGCTGGAATGACCCCTGCCGTCGGAAGTTCCGGGGTCCCGACAGCAACCAAACTATAGTACGAATCTGGAGTCTGGGGGTTCCAAAAAAACCGGAAACTCGCCCCGGCCGCCGGGGTCGACCGATAGCCGTGTCGCAACTTGTTTAATTTCAAGGGATTGTGGCCAGTATCCCGTTTCGCCGGGCCCTGCCGTCCCCCCCCTTTTTCTCTGCCTTTTCTCGACCCGGACAAGACACTTTCGGCCCCCAATAGACCACGATTTTCTCAGCCCCAGAAGGCCCCCTTGAGCTTCAAGCCCCGGAAGATCCTCCGGACGGAACGTGGCCGTGGCCGTGTGCCCGAAGTCGCTATCGGATAATCGACAAAACCGGCAGAGATATGCAGCCGTTTTCCCCAATCCCGCCCGGCCAACCACGCCTGAAAGGGCCTCCTTTGACTCGCCACAGACCGTAAGCTAAATCCTCTAAGAGGTTTAGCGCCGGCGGCGGCGTCCGACTGTCTCTCGGGAATGTCGACGCGGGGTACCCCTGCCGGCTGGTTCTTGCCTGGGTGGATGATCGTGGTTGGCATCGCCGCTTCCTCGATTCTGGACGTCGCGGACCAGGAATTCGTGCTCCGGGTTTGCGGCTCCCCTCGTCATGGACAGATCGTGCGGCTTCGATCCCCGAAGTGTACGATCGGCTCCGGGCCCCGCTGCACGCTCCGGCTCCGCGCTCGCGGCGTCCAGCCCGTGCACTGCCTGGTTCTTCGGGGAGCAGCGGGCACCGTGATCCGCCGCTTTGCCGCCGACACGCGACTCAATGGCCGCGCCTTCCGCGACGCGAAGCTGGTCCCGGGCGACCGCCTCAGCGTCGGCCCCGTCGAGTTCGAGGTGCTCGACGCCGATCAAGTGCCCGACCACGAACCTCCTATTCCGCCTATTCCTCCGATCCCCGCGCCCACGCCTCGGCCGGCCGAGGCGCCCGAACGGGAAGATCTCGGTGCCCGACTGGCCTCAGCCAACCGCCTCGGCCGCGCAAGGGCCCGGCGCCTGCTCCGAGAGCTTCGGTCCGCCCGTCAACAGATCGCCGAGCTGGAGAAGCAGCCGGTGACCGACCGGACCCGTGATCCCGAGCAACAACGCGGTGTCGAGGGACAAACCGAACGACTCGATCACCGCCTGCGAGAGCTGGACGCCCTGGCGAGCAGACTCTCCCACCGAGAGCACTCCCTTCAACAGAAGCAAGAGGCGGTCGACGAACAACAGCGGACCCTCCGCGAACAACAGGCGCTGGCCGAACAAGCAGAGGCACACCACGAGGAACAAGAGGCACTCGGCGACCGACGGACGCTCCGCGAGCAACAGCGCGCGCTCGACGAGCAGCGACAGGCCCTCGATCGCGAGCAACAGGCCCTCCATGAGCGGTCGGAACAGCTCGACCGGGCACAAGCCGACCTGAAGTCCCAGAGAAACGTGTTCGACGAGGAACGTCGCCGCTGGGACACGGATCGGGCCGCTTTGCAGGTCGACTCGGGCCGGCAGGTCGAAGAGGTCGAAGCCCGTCTGGCCGAGTTGCAGGCCCAACGTGAAGCCCTCCAGCAAGACCGCACGCGATGGGAGAACGAACGCGCCGAGGCGAAGGAACAGCTCGACAAGCGGGCTGAACAGGCCGACGCCCAACGCCGGGCACTGGACGCCCAGCGACAAGAGATCCAGCACGCCCGCGATCGTCGGACCGCTGAGCAGGACGAGGCCCGCAACAAGCTCGAGGCCGAATCGGCCGAGCTCGAACAGCGACGGGCGGAGTTGGACGCCCGCGAGGCGAAGTCTGGCCAGCGCCGCGCCGAATTGGATGCCCGTCAGGCGGACTTGGACTCCCGTCAGACGGACTTGGACACGCGTCAGGCGGAGTTCGACAACCGCCGGGCCGAGTTGGACGACCGCCGGGCCGAGCTGGATTCCCGCCACGCGGACCTGGACTCGCGACACGCGGATTCGGAGTCGCGTCACGCCGAATTGGAGGCCCGCCAAGCGGAGATGGACGCGCGTCAGGCGGAACTGGACGAACGGCACGGCGAATTGGACGCCCGTCGGGCCGAGTTGGACGACCGTCGGGCGGCGTTGGACGCCCGGGAGTCGGAGATCGACGAAGAGTGCCGACGGTGGGAAGCCGCCCGGGCCGCGGCCGACATTGGGCCCGGGCAGCCGTCCGGCGAAGCCGACCAGGAGGAGGATCTCCCGTTTGAAGAGCCGTCCCAGGGGTCGCCGGAAAGCAGCGACGAAGTCCTTCGCCGGATGGGGATAGCTCGCTCATTCCATGACGAGGTAGAGGAAGACGAAAAGGAGGAAGGCCAGTCGCCGGACGCCTCCGAGACAATTCAACGCGCCCCTGAAACGCCCGCCTCACCGCGCCTGTCGGTCGAGAAAGAGGACGAGTCGATCGACGACTACATGGCCCGGCTGTTGGACCGGGTCCGCGCGGGCACGGGCCGTCCCGGCGAGCCGAGGGCGTCCGTCCCCTCGGTCCCTGCCGCGCCGGCCTCGGCGCCGTCCGCATTACCCGCCCCGGAAGCCACCGATTCGCCGCCCCAAGCGCCCGCCCCGAAAACGCGCGAGAAAGGGGAGTTCTTGCCTCGGGCAGTCGCTTCGGTGAAATCCGTAAACCTAAGCGCCATGCGCGACCTGGCCAACCTTTCCGCCCGGGCGGCCATCAATCGCCACGCCCGAAGCCGACTGCTCGGCCGGGCGGCCAACAAGCTCCTTGTCACGATCGTAGCGCTGGCCACCGGCACGATCCTCCTCTGGATCTGGTGGGCCAAGACGCACGACCAGGTGACGCTCTACGCCGCCGTCGCCAGCCTCGTGGTCGCCCTGGTCTGGCTCGGCCAGTACGTCCTGCTCGGCGGCTACGCGCTGCTCAACCGACCCGGCCGCTCCAAGGAAGATAAGAAGGGCGACGAGGAAGAAGCGGACACCGGGCAGCAGGCGGAGTAGCACGCGCGGTGGCGTCGTGACGGAACGGATGCCCCGCGCCCTCTCTACTAGAACCCCCTCGCCGCCTTGATGTCGTCGAAGTCGCGGAGGTGGTACTCGATGCCGACGTAGTCGAGCACGCGGCAGAGGGCCCTGAGGGCGACGCCCATGCCGTCCGGGCCGCTGTAGCCGCCGAATTGGCCGCCGCCTTTGACGTGCGGCTCCAGGTCGAGAAACACGCCCGGGATCCCCCGGCGGCGGAGCTTGCTCTCCATCTTGGGGAGAACGGCGGCCAGGTCGCGGAGGATCGCCTCGTGGCCGCTGTCGCCCTCGTCGGAAGGGACGAAGTTGGCCAGGGCGTCCTCGTCGACGTGGCCCCGCTTCTTGACCGGCTTGGGATGGTGATAGTCCTTGATGTGCAGCCAGCCCAGCCCCGGCTTCATCGCCTTGTACTCCTCGAACACCTCGCTGCCCGTGTACCCCTGGACGAGGATGTTGGCCGCGTCGAAGATCAGCACCATGGCGGGGTGGTTCACTTGCCGGTGGATCTCGGCCAACAGGCGGCCGGTTTCGCCCACCAGGTTGGGCTCGACCTCCAGCCCGAAGGTCAAATCGGACCGGTGACACGCCTCGGCGATCTGGCCGAGCCGGTCGACCGCCTCCGCGAGGTGATCCTCCGGCTTGGTTCCCCGGGGATGGTAGAAGGAGAAGCCGCGGATCAGCTTCGTCTCGAACGCATGGGCCAGCTCGCAGACCTTCTTGACCTCGCGGTCCAGGTACTTCTTGAAGGGGACATAGGCGTTGTGGGTCCCGTCGTCCACGTCCAGGAGCTTCACCTTCCCGATGGGCGAGCCGATCGAGGAGACGCAGAGCCCGAAGTCGTCCTGCATCCGGCGGATCTTCTGGATCTCCTGCTTGGTGAGCTGCATCGCGTTCTTGGTGCCGCCGCCCACGTCGACGAACCGGATGCTGTAGTACTGGAGTCCCAAGGCGGCAAACGCCGTAAACTGCTCGACGGCGGTCTTGTCCTTCTTTCCGGCGGCTTCGTCGGCAAAGCCGGACAGAATCACGCGGGGCGGGCCGGGCATGATGGTATCCATTCTCAGGCTGGAGGTTCTCACGGGCCACGACAGGAAAACGCTTGATCCGTATTGTCCGGCTAGTGGTCCGTTGTGACAAGGGGGCGGCGCGGGGCCACTTGCGGCTTCGCCCGATTCTCCCTCGTTGTTTGGGCAGTTCTTCCGGCCGTCTGCTTACCTCGCCGGAACGAAGGGGAGCGAGTTCTCGATTCAACTCGCCGGGGCGTGCAGCGGACCGCACTGCCCCAACATCTCCGCCCGCGCCCCCCGTTGGGGGGTGCTATTCGATCTCCGAAGTGGAGGGGCTCCTAAGCCGAGCACCCGTCCGATGGGGTGACGCACTGCTCCGAGATTGCGTCGGAAGCGTGTCTCGCATGCTCGTTCGCCACGCGTTCACGGCATTTTGACTGCTGAGATGTGTATTTCGGACCGGCCGCTCCTCGCGAGCCACATCGGGCGGCATGGTCACCGTTTCCGGCTGGAATACGGAGGTATCTTGACACTCCCGGAAGACCCGCTAGGTTGTGGGGAAACCGATTTTCCTTTGATAATATATCGCTACTGTCGCCACTGCGCTGAAGGTATGGTGGCAGGTTGTTCGAAACGGTTTGAAGGACGGGTCACGGATGACGGTGCGGCTAATGGGGAAATGAGCGGTCTCTATTGTGAACTCGCGTGGAAAGGGTAATGTGGGAAACAAGTCATGAGCGACCAGTATGTCGACTGCAAAGGGATTCGGTGTCCCATGCCACTTGTAGAGATTAGCAAAGCGATCAAGGGCATGGCACCCGGTGAAACGCTGGTGGTTGAAGCGAGCGACCCGGCATTTGAAGCGGACCTGAGGGCCTGGGCAAGGAAGACGGGGAATATCCTGGTTGAATTTGCAGACGGAGACGTGCAGAAGGCCGTCATCAGAAAGGCATAAGCTGTGGGAGGATGGCAATGAGCGATACGACAGGGGGATCTGGTTCTTCGATCGACCCTTCTCTGAGGAAACTCATTGAGGAAATTGTCGAGAAGAAGATCGCAGATCGACTCGAAGCGGTTCAGACAACGGTAGGCCAAGTCCAAAGTCGGCCGGAGTCTGCGGAAACCGAGGAGGTCGCGGACCGGGTATCCTTGCTGGTTTTCAGTTGCGACATGGACAAATTGTTGTGTGCATTCATTATCGCTGCGGGAGCGGCGGCGATGGGAATGGAAGTCTCCATGTATTTCGCGTTTTGGGGACTTGTGGCGGTCAAGAAGAAGACGATTTTCAGCAAGAAACCCTTTCTCAAGAAGATGTTGGCGGCCATGCTTCCGTCGGGCCCGAGACGGGTTGGCACGTCGAAGATGAATATGCTTGGCATCGGGCCCGCGTTTTTCAAAATGTTGATGAAAAAAGAGAACGTAGAGTCCCTTCCGGCATTGATCGACCAGGTCCGCGAGTTGGGCGTGAAGCTGGTCGCATGCACAATGTCGATGGGGGTAATGGGCATGAAAGAGGAAGAACTGCTCGACGATGTGGAGTACGGCAATGTTGCCACCTATCTGGAGGAGGCGAGCAAATCGAAGGTGACCCTTTTCATCTAGCCATCGGCCCAACGCAAGCGAGCGGTTTTCGCAAGCGCAGACTCTGCAGGTGACGGATCCAAGTGGCCCCGACACGTGGTGAGCGGGTCGTTGAGTTCGAGAGAGCCGCACAGGGCCGCGGACGCAAAGTCTGGAAGCCCGGAACAGAACACGAAACGGAATTCGATCATACGCGACGAGAGCGTAGCGGCAAATATCCGGCGACCGGGACAACGGTATCGTAGAGAGTGCATGAGCCCTGAGATAAGAAAGACAAAATGAGCGTGGTGTCAGAGAACGCGCTGATTATCACGGCAGACTTCTCCTTGGCGCAAGCGATTCGGCGATTTCTTGCCGAAGCCCAGGGCTATCGGTTTAAGGTTACTCAGGCCAAGTGTATTGATGAAGCACTTGCTCTTCTCGGCAAAGGGGGCGTGGACGTCATTTTGCTCGATCTGGCGTTGCCTGAGTGCGGGAGGCCGGACGGGAGCTTACAGATAAGCAAAGCCGCGCCACACATTCCACTTGTTGCATTGGTTCGTGGGAATGAGGCGGGCCGCGGCGCAGAAGCGATGCGGAACGGTGCGCATGACTTTCTGGTCAAAGGGCAGATGGACGTCGGTGTGTTCGAGCGGTCGTTGCGCTACGGGCTCGAGCTCAAACGCTTGGAGCACGAACTGCGGAGAACGACAGAGGACCGGGCACGGGAAGCGGCCGAGCGGGAGAAGGCGAAAGAAAAGCTGAGACAAACGAACGAGGCCCTGGCAGCGGCCAATGTTAACGCAGCGGACGTGATGCTGGAGCTTGAGGAAACCAACAAGGCATTGAAAGAAGAATCTGCCGAGCGGATGCGAGCCGAGGCGGCCATGAGGGAGGCCAAAGAACTGGCTGAGGAAGCCAGCCGTGTCAAGGGCGCATTCCTGGCGGCGATGAGCCACGAAATCCGTACTCCCCTCAACGCGGTCATCGGCCTCACCGGACTTTTGCTGGACACCGCGCTGGATCCCGAGCAGCAGGATTTCGCCGATACCATCCGCCGTAGCGGCGAAACGCTATTGGCCCTTATCAACGACATCCTCGATTTCTCAAAGATTGAGGCGGGCAAGATCGACCTGGAAAACCAGCCCTTTGATCTGAGGGAGTGCGTCGAGTCGACCCTCGACCTTGTGACGGTCCAGGCGAGGGATAAGCGCCTGGACCTGGGCTACTGGATCGATCCGGACGTTCCGGCGGGCATCGTAGGTGACGCAACGCGGGTGCGCCAGATTCTGATGAACCTGCTTACCAACGCCGTGAAATTCACAGAGAATGGTGCGGTCACCGTCACCGTTTGTGTATCCAATTTCACGGAGCGCAGCGTGTACATGGACTCTCCCCAACAAAGCTCGGGGACAACCTATGAATTGCAGTTTTCCGTTCGAGATACGGGGATAGGCATTTCTCACGAAGGGATGGGTCGGCTTTTCAAGCCTTTCAGCCAGGCCGATCGAAGCACCAGCCGCAAGTATGGCGGAACCGGCCTGGGACTGGCGATCAGCATGCGGTTGGCCGAGGAGATGGGTGGCAAGATCTGGGCGGAGAGCGAAGTGGGCAAAGGCTCCACGTTCTGTTTTACTATCAAGGCCATGCCCGCTGCCGAGGTGCAGGGCTTGGCTTTTGACGGCCAGGAAATCATGCAAGACAAGGTCGTCATGATCGTTGACGACAACGAGACCAGCTTGGAGATCGTCACGAAACTGTGCCAGTCCTGGGGTATGCTTCCCCGTCCGACCACGTCCGCAATGGAGGGGCTGGCATGGCTCCGCGACGGTCAGCGGTTTAACTTGGGCATCTTGGACATGCAGATGCCGGAAATGGACGGTCTCACTCTGGCCGGGGAAATCCGTCGGTGCCGCGACAGCAAGCAGCTACCCTTGGTGATGCTCACCTCCATTGGAACCGAGGAGCGGCCGGAGCCGGCCGTCATTGCCGAGGTGCTGACCAAGCCGATCAAGCCCTCTCATTTGTACAACGTCCTGTTGAGCGTGCTTACCGGTCAGCCGGTTTTTCTCTCTGCCCGCAGGAGATCCGACCGCAGTCAGCTCTTCGACCCCGAGTTGGGTAGAAGGCACCCTCTCCGCATCCTCCTGGCCGAGGACAACCCGGCCAACCAGAAACTGGTGCTCGCCTTGCTGTCGAAACTCAATTATCGAGCCGACGTGGTCGCGAACGGCCTGGAAGCGCTTCAAGCGCTGGAGCGACAACGCTACGACGTGGTCCTGATGGACGTGCAGATGCCTGAAATGGACGGCCTGGAGGCGACGCGACGCATTTGCCGGCGCTGGCCAAAAAAGGAGCGGCCGAGGCTGATCGCTGTAACAGCCAATGTGATGCAGGAAGACCGGGAGGAATGCCTTGCTGCCGGCATGGACGACTATATCACCAAGCCGATCCCCCCCGAGGCGCTGATTAAGGCATTAAAGGATTCGCCGCCTTTGGGAACGGACGTCGCAGAAACGCGGCCGGCCGGGGCCGTGGCGGAAGCGAACGGACCTATGAGGCAGGCAGAACGGGCTTCCCCGCCACGGAGCGAAGACACTTCGTCTCCTGAGTTAGAATCGCAAGGGAACTTCGATTCGACGGCTTTGGACAGGCTCTGCGAGATGACGAACGCGGAATTCGTAGTCGAGGCTCTTGACGATTTCGTCGAGCACGCGCAAGGCTTTCTCCAAACGATGCGCAGGGCCCTGGCAGAGGGGCGGGCGGAAGAACTCCACCGTGCAGCACACACGCTCAAATCGAACAGCGTTAGTATAGGCGCCACGGCGCTGGGCGATGCTGCCAGGGAACTCGAAGCCCTGGGCAAGGCAGGTCGGTTGGACGAAACATCGGTGGCCAAGCTGGAACACATTGCGGCGGAATTCAACCGGATACGCCCCGTCATTGAGCAGAAACGAAGCCAGTGGCAGAAAGCAATCGACACGTGAAGAGCGCCGCCGATGTCAACCTCCGGTGCCATATTGTCGGGTAATGTGGAATTCAAGTTCTCGGAGAGGCGGGACAAGCACCATGGCGCAGGAAAAGAGCCGGCTTCTGGTCGTCGATGATGACCTGATGAACCGGAAGACGCTCACGCTTTACCTCCAGAAGGAAGGCTACCTCGTCGATACTGCGGAGAACGGTCAGCAAGCGTTGGACAGGTTGCGCGCAGCGTCGCGGCCTCAAGGCCCGCAGGTGTTCGACCTCATTCTGCTGGATCTTGTTATGCCGGGCATGGACGGCATCGCGGTATTGGAGCGCATTAGGGCGAATACCCAGTGGCGCCAGATCCCGGTCATCATGGTCAGCGCAGTCGAAGAGACGAAGAGCATGGTACGCTGCATCCAACTGGGCGCCGAAGATTACTTCTTCAAACCTTTCGACCCGATCCTCCTGAGAGCGCGCATAGGCGCCTGCCTCGACCGGCGCGCCTTCTATCGCACTCTTCTGGAGACCCAGGAGCGGTTGACGCATGAGTTGACTCAGGCGGCGGCTTACGTACGCTCCCTTTTGCCCGATTCTCTTACCAGCGGCCCGGTCAAGGCCGATTGGCGGTTTCTGCCTTCTGCGCAGCTCGGAGGAGATGGGTTCGGATATCACTGGTTGGACGCGGATCGCCTGGCGCTCTATCTTCTGGACGTTTCCGGACACGGTGTCGGGGCGGCACTGCTGTCGGTATCCGTGATCAATATCCTGCGGGGACAATCGCTTCGCCGAACCGACTTCAGCCAGCCTTCTCAGGTCATGGCGAGGCTGAACGAAACGCTCCAGATGCACGAGTCCAGTGAAATGTTTTTCACAGCTTGGTATGGGGTGTATCAGCAAAGCAATCGAAGTCTGACCTTCTCCTCAGCGGGCCACCATCCGGCCATCCTGGTTCCGCCTGAGCGCGGAACGTCCTGTGCCGTGGGTACAAGCGGCTTTCCGGTCGGCGTAGTCGGCGGCGCGGCATACGATGCCGAGACCGTGAACGTCCCCAAGGGTAGTCACCTATATCTCTTCAGTGACGGCACCTTCGAGTTTCTCACGAAAGAAGGCCGCTTCTGGACGTTTGAAGAACTGCGATCTTTTCTGGTCCAGCCTCTTGATCCCGCACGCAGCGAACCGGAACGGATTGAACATGTCATCAGAGGTCTGGCTGAAGGCGAGTGCTTTCGGGACGACTTCTCCCTCCTGGTTTTCAATTTCGATGAATGATCCGGCTGGCAAGTCCTTATTCAGCCTTGCATAGCCAATGAACGGAGGGCTTCCACCGGAAGCCCGGGACCGAAGGGACCGGTCCACGTCGGGTGATCATTGGCAATGCAGACATCAATAAGAGGGCGCCAACGGTGTATTTTCCGGCGTCACGATGAAGCTATCTTCGCGTCGAGCCGAGTAGGACTCGAACCTGCGGCCTACCGGTTGACCGTTTCGGTAAGATCCGTCCATATACCCTGACCGCAGGCAAGCGGGGAGAGGGATTGATTGCTGGAGGGCTTCTGACGCCCCGGCTGCCGGATAAGCCGAGTCTCGGCTAGATCAGAACATTACCACCACGTCGGTGGCGAAGGTGAACTGGTTCTTGCTCTGGCCGCCGTCGAAGGGGAACTCTCCGGCCAGGTTGCGGGAGCCGCTGTAGACGTCCCAGCGGGCCTCCGGGCGGACGAGGACGTTGGGCTTCGGCTTCCAGTTCAGGCCGATGGTCACTTCGCTGAAGTTTCCTTCAAAGCCGGGGGCCCCCATCCAGCCGCGGTTGTTGGGAAGGTTGCCCAGCCCCGCGACGCGAACCCCGTCGTCGTCGCGGAACCACTCCACGCGGAGGCCGGCCGACCAGCAGGGGTTTATCGTGTAGAGGTAGTACTGGACTATCGAATACCACTCGGCGTCCTCCTCTCCGGCCACGCCGTTAAGGAAGCCGACGTTGTTCTGGATGACGTAGAGGGCCTTCTTCGAAAGCTGGTGCTTGAATACGAGGCTGTGAACATATTCGTCTCGCAGTCCCTCGTCATCATTCGGGCCGACTTCCACGGCATAGGCCAGCGACGTCCCCTTGTCCCGGCCGGTCCAGATCAGCCCCCCCTGGAAGTTCAACTCGTTGTTGTTGTCCTCAAACCGGCGGACGCCGCGATGGAAGCCGGCCAGGGCGGTCCATCGGTCGGACAGCGGGTACTTGCCCATCAGGCCCGTGATCAAAAGCGGTTCCGTGTAGCATATGGTGTACGAGTGGGAATAAAAGAAGCTGCCCATTGGCGGGATCATCTCGTACCCGAGGATGCCGCCCATCCGGCCGATCTTGACCGACAGCTTGTTGATGGCCGCCTCCAAGTAGAACAGGGGTATACCCAACCCATAAAGCTGATCCAAGCCGTTGATCTTGTCTTCCAACCCTTGACCCTGACACACTGCGAAGCGAAAGTCCGTTCCATAGAACAGATCCACGCGTCCGCCGACGTCGACGCCGCACCCGCCCGTGTCGCAAGGCCGCTCAAAGCTGAGCCATACCTGGTGCATCTGGAACTCGCCGTCGCGGTCGTTCATCAGGATCGGGCCGTTGAAGCGATCGGCCGGGTCCTCGGCGTTAAACGTGATGCCGGCTTGAAGCCAGCCGCTCGCCTTGATCCCGAGACACTGCAGAACGCATGGCTGAGGCAGTTTCCAGGGATCTCGGGCCAGCCAGCGGCCGAACAGGCCGCACTGGTCACAGCCGCAGGGATCTTCGCAACCGCTCGAGCACGGGCCGGTAGCGGCCGCGCAGGGGACATCGCAAACCGTCGCGGCCCAAGCCACGCGCGCCGAGAGAGTTCCCAGCAACGCAAACCCCAATGCCAACCTTGCGATCTTCATGATCGACTCTCCTGGGTCTGAAAAGGACAGTACAATCCGGAGAAGGTTTAAGGCCCAAGTGGCACTGAAAGGGCGTATGGCACCCCCCGGTTGCTGGCCCCACTTTGGCAAACGTCACGAAGTTACTTTGGCAAACGTCACGAAGTTACTTTAGCAAACGTCACGAAGTTACTATCGAACCGCCAACAGGCTGCTGTTCGATAATTCCACGATAACGGTCGCATCGGCTGGAGGGGCCGATTCTTCGAGGGCCTTCAGTAGCGATTGGGGGAACCCTGCGGGGCGAGTTGGCCGAAAGCCAAAATGAGCCCACAAGACAACAACGACAGTCGGCGGAGACAAAAAACGCCGCGGGAGGGTTTCTTGTGGCCCCGGCGGCACCTCTTTCGGGGTAGGTGGTCGGCCGACGTGACGCCGGGGCGACGCGCTGGCGCGAGATTGCGCCGGAAGCGTGTCCGGTCAACCTCGCCTCCCACGAGTCCCTGGGCGTTTCGAAAGATGAGATACGTTCTTCGGCCTGCCGTGCCCGCCTAGGGCGTCGTTTCGGCTTGCCGCCTGTCTCGTCCGAAGTACGGAAGGCGTAATCGACAGGCAACCGGGGAGTAGCAGCGGCTCCGAGCTTCCGCAGCCTCAAAGGGCATGGCGTGATCCCGATAATGCCGATCAGGAACATTCAGTTCATCCCGCGTGGGCAGCGTGAGAAGGCGATCCGGTTCGTCATGGACTTGCCGTCGCGGTCGCCAGTGATGCGTGTTGGTCGACGGTCTCTTTGCTCGTCGAAGAACCTGCACACGCGGTCAGCGTTTTCTTGACAATCGAAGCGGAGTATGGCGACAATAGTGCCTGAGTTGTTGCCTCAGTGGGCGCTGCATGCCTCCGAGGCTTGTAAACGGTACTCGACGGTCATGTTGGGAGGAAGGGTCTGGCGATGTGTGAACACTGCACGCGAAGGGAGTTTTTGGGGACGGGCGCCGTAAGCGGGTTGCTGCTCGCGGGTGCGACGTGGACGCATGCGAGGGCTTCCGAGTCGCCGCCTTCGCAGCCGCGCGGCAAATCGCGGATCTGTGTCGTTTTCACGGGCACCCCCCAGCCGGAAGATCGCAACTGGGGCGCCGACGCCAAGCAGATCGAGGCGATGACGGCTCGGCTTGCTGAAGCGGAAAAGAAGTTGGGAAACGTCGAGCTGGTGGTGGGGCAGTCGCGCAGCCCCGAGGAAACGGCGGCGCTCCTGG
>Ga0307380_10006848_pt1 | contig 14908 bp, 7 predicted proteins | sample UN3MG_FD_202239 | JGI IMG/M metagenome (GOLD analysis project Ga0307380, IMG submission 202239) | Soil microbial communities from Risofladan, Vaasa, Finland - UN-3 | ecosystem: Environmental > Terrestrial > Soil > Coastal area > Acid sulfate soil | place: Finland: Risofladan, Vaasa | collected... | reverse complement strand
AGGAAGATCCGGCCGCAGGTATCTGGTTCTGGCGGCTGCTGCCGCAGGGTACGCCATCACTACCAAGTGGAGCGTCTGGCCGGTGATCATCCCGCTGGCCGTGGCGGCAGGCCACGGGTTGTGGTTGGAAGGCCGCCAGGAGGCCCGCTCCAAGGTCGCTTGCCTGGGGTTGGCCGTGGGCTCCTTTGGAGGCGGCTTCCTGGCCGGGGGTTTTCAACTGGTGCTGAAACCCCTGGCCTACCTAAACTATGCTCTCCTGGAGTGGGAGGCCGGTCAGGAAGGGGGCTTTTGGATCTGGCAGATTGACACCGTTCCTGGCTGGCTATTCTACGTGAAAGTGCTGTACTATGGTTGGGGGGGCGTTCTCCTGGGCCTGGCCTCAGTGGGCTTTCTGCGGCGGCTGGTGAGGGCCATCGCCCACGGGGACAGGATGAGTATCCTGCTCCTGTCTTTCCCCTTGTTCTATTATGCGTCCATGGGGTCTACTCGCCACTATTTTGCGCGCTACGCGTTGCCGCTGCTCCCCTTTGGCGCTGTGTTCGGAGCGGAGGCTTTGGTGGTGGTCTCGGCGTGGGTGAGGAGGAGGAGGGTGAGGTGGGGACGGCGCTTGGCGATGGCGTTGGCGATCGCGGCGATCGCGCAGCCGCTGGCCTGTGACGTCCAGCACGACGTGGTGTTGACCCGCCAGGACACCCGCACGCTGGCGAAGGGGTGGATCGAAACGCATATCCCACCGGGGGCCAAGATCGCCACGGATTGGCCCGTGTATGAACCTCCTCTGTCCAGGGAGACCTACGAGGTGGATACGAGGGGAGGGGAAGGGTTGTCTGGTCGTCCCCTCGCCTGGTATCGAGAACAGGGCTTTGACTACCTGATTGCCAGCAGCTTCATTTATCGCATCCCGCTGTTGGACAAGGAGCAGGATGCCAGGCGGCGGGCCTTCTATGCTGCGCTGGACGAGGAACTGGAGTTGGTACGGCGATTCAGCCCAGGCGAAGGTAACGTGGAACCACCGTTCGTTTTCGACGAGATCTACGGCCCGTGGATCAGTGTCTGGCACCGGAAGCGGCCAGGGCCGGTGCTCAAAATCTATCGTGTGAAGTGACCTTCCCGAAAGTTTGGAACTTTCGGGAAGGTGTGTTACAATCGGCCCCCGTGCGCATCAAGCCTACCATGCATCAATGAAGGGCTAGTCAAAAAATCTCATCGTAGCATCGTCGCAGAGGCCAATCAAGGTTGAATCATAGACGTGGGAACTATGCATTCCCTGGCCTGTCCCTGGCGATCGGCGTTTACCTGGTGCTGGCAGTTGCCTACGGAGTGGTCGCTCCGCCCCTGGAGTCGCCTGACGAATGTGGGTGCTCTTGGGCCTCTCGTTCCCGCGTTTGCACCGCCTCGCCGCTATGCCGATGCAGCAGCGCTGGATATCCCCAACCGGGTTGACGGCGTCTTTGGGGAGCGTATTGCGCTGTTGGGATTCGACGTGCAGCCTGCCAGCCTGGAGCCGGGTCAGACAGTGAAGGTGACGCTCTATCTCTCTGCTCCCCGGCCTGTGACTGAAACTTACTCGATAGGGCTATGGTTCGTGTCGGCTGTGCCTGGGGAGACGAGCCGCCTGGTCGGCCTGGACACGTGGCCCGGCCACGGCAACTATCCCACCACCGCCTGGAACCCGGGGGAGGTCGTCGTGGATCGGTACCGCTTGAGGGTGCCACGCGAGGTGGAGCGCGCCCAGGCCTGGGTGTTGCAGACGAGCACGTGGTGCCATTGCCACCCAACCTGGCGACAGGCGACACCTCTCTTCACGTGGGCTGGTACGACCCTGTCACCGGCGCGCGGTTGCCCGTGGGCAGCGGCGACTATTTCGATCTGGGGAAGCAGGACTTGACCGCCAGATCGGCGCTTTCGGGAGGGTCTGGACAAAGACCTTAACGTGTGTTAAAATCCTCCTGTTATGGGTAGAAAAGCAGTCTGGCAACAGCCATTGTCGTGGCTGTTCGTCGTATTCTTTGCACTGGCTGTAGCCAATGGGCTGATTCTTCCCTCGTTTGAAGCGATAGACGAGCCTGTGCACTTTAACTTTGTGCGCTACCTGGCGGAAGGGAACGGATTGCCAGACCAGCGCGACCTGGCGCTGGCTGAGGAGTACGGTTATGCCCAGGAGGGGGGCCAACCCCCACTGTACTACGCACTGGGCGCGCTCATCCTGCGCGGGCTGGGCGAGGACGTGGCGGACGACGTACGTCCGAGTGACGTCGCTGCGCTGACCCGGCCCAACCCGCTCTCCACCTGTGGGGACACGTCGCAGCCCTACAGCAAGGGGTTGTGGATGCGCTCCCCGGAGCGGGAGGCGTGGCCCTATCGTGGAGCAGCGCTGGGAGTGCACGTGCTCCGCCTCTTTAGTGCGGTCCTGGGCCTGGTGACGATCGGCGGTGTATACCTTACCGCCAGGATCGTCTTTCCCGAAAACCGCACTGTAGCGCTGGTAGCGGCTGCGCTGGTGGGGTTTAGCCCGCGCTTTCTGACCCACTCGGCGGCGCTCACCAACGACAACCTGGTGACCGCGCTGGCAGCCTGGGGAGTATATCTGACGGCGGACACCTTGCGCCGGGGGCCTTCCCTGGTCCGCTCGCTGGCGCTGGGCACTGTGATTGGGCTGGCGATGCTGACCAAGGTGAGCGGGCTGTTCTTGCTGCCCCTGTCGGCCCTGGTGCTGGCCGACGTGGCGTGGCGCGAGCGAAGGTGGAGGCGCAGCCTGGGGCACCTGGCGTTGATCGCTCTCCTGGCTGTGGCCATCGCCGGCTGGTGGTACATGGGCAACCTGATCCGCTATGGCAATCCCGGCCTGATGCCGCTGTTCACTCAGGAGACGGGCCAGCGAGCGCAGTGGCCGTCCCACCTGGTCATTCCCGAGGCGCTCAAGTTTCTGAGCACCTATTGGGCTGCCGAGCCGTATTGCGAGATACCCCTGGGCTTTCTCCCTGTATATGGCCTGCTGAGCCTGGTGGGGCTGGTGGGGCTGGTGCTGGGACTGCGCCTGTCATTGCGGGTGAGTACACCCGGAGCGGAGCGAGGAATCTCATCCGCCGTACCTGCGGCGCCCGCCACCCGCCGAGGAGCTGCGCTGCTGGCGCTCTGGGCGGTGGTGACCTTTGCGGCCTGGTTTCGGTTCAATGCGATGGTCTGGGCACCCGACGGGCGGTATCTGTTCCAGGCCCACGCGGCCATTGCCCCGCTCCTGGCCGCGGGGATTATGACGGTGATTGGGAAGCGGAGGGGGGCGTGGGCAGGCTGTCACGGAACCCCCCACTACGTGGGGGGCTTGGACTGGCGGGCGGCGGTGTGGCGTGGGTTGGTGATTGGGCTGGGAGCGCTGGCGTTCGTCACACCGGTATGGTTTCTGGCGCCGTTGTTCAACCCGCCGCCGCGGGTTCCGGTCGCCCAGGTGCACGTCCCTCACCCGCTGGATGCTTCGTTTGGAGGGCAGGTCGCGCTGTTGGGCTACGACGTGAGCGACGAGTCGGTGCGAGCGGGGGATGCGGTGGACGTGACGTTGTACCTGAAAGCAGAGCGGCCCATCACCGAGAGCCTGATGTTGGGGTTGCAGATGGTGGTGGCGGCGCCGGGCGACGACGACCTGTTGGTGAACTTCTCTAGTTGGCCGGGTGGGGGGAATTATCCCACGACTGCCTGGCAGCCAGACGAGGTGCTGGCCGACCGGTACCGGCTGCGCATGCCGGCCGACGTGCGCGAGTTGCAGTTGTGGGAGTTGCGGCTCGTGTTCCTGCGCTCACCGGAGCCAGATGGGAACTCTTATGTACGGCTGCCGGTGCGTGTGGGGGGGGTGCCGGGGGAACCCTACGTGGTATTGACGCGCCTGCGCGTGGAGCCCCGCCAAGTCCTGCCTCCCCCGGTAGGGGCCGTGCTGCGCCGGCCGCCTGCCTTTGGGCCTGGTCGGGAGGTCGTGTTGGAGGCAGCAGAGGTCAGGCCAGAGGGGACGACCTTGCGCGTGGCTCTGTGGTGGCGGGTGCGCAAGCCGCTGGGGAAGGGGTACACGGTGTTCGTGCACTTGTTTGACGACGAGGGCCACCTGACCGGGGTGGGAGACGGGCTGCCTCGGGGAGGTGCCATGCCGACGGACCAGTGGCGGGCCGGGGACTTGATCCTGGATGAACATACCATCCCGTTGCCCGAGGGCCTGCTTCCCTCTCCCAGCCTTGGGAGAGGGGCTGGGGGTGAGGGCCTTCGCGTCGGCGTAGGTTTTTACGATAGTGACTCGCGGCTGCCAGCCTGGGATGCCGAGGGACGGCCGCTACCCGAGAACATGGCAATGTGCACGCAGTAGCGTGCAACGACGAATGGAGGTAGATGAGTTGTACATCTTGGGTTTCGATTGTTACGGACACGATTCGACTGCGGCACTGCTGCGGGACGGGGAGCTCGTCGCCATGGTCGAGGAAGAGCGCTTCGTGCGCAAAAAACACACCATGGAGTTCCCTGACAACGCCATCCGCTACTGTTTGGATGAGGCGGGCATCACCATAGATGACGTAGACCACATCGCGTACTACTGGGACCCGAGCCTGCACGTGGCCGACCAGTTGTGGCACATCGTCCGCTATCTGCCGCGTTCGCTGGCCCTGGTGCGTAGCCGGTTTGACAGAAATTTCCTGCCGATGATGCGGCTGGAGGCCACACTGCAGAAAGAACTGGGGCTCAGTGAGCACTCCAAGGCACGCCGGATCCACCGCGTGGAGCATCACGCGGCCCACGCGGCGAGCGCCTTTCTACTGTCCCCCTTCGAGGAGGCGGCCATTCTCTCCATAGACGCCGTGGGCGAATGGACGTCCACCTGGTTTGGCGTCGGGGAGGGGAGTACGTTCAGAAAACTGGGGGAGATCGGCTTTCCCCATTCCATCGGCATGCTCTACGGTTCTGTGACCGAGTACCTGGGCTTCCACTATGCCTCCGACGAGGGCAAGGTGATGGGCCTGGCTCCCTACGGCGACCCAGAAGTGTACCTAGCGGAGTTTCGCAAGATCGTGCGGCTGAAGCCGGAGGGACGTTTCTCGTTGGATTTGAGTTATTTCGACTACCACCTGTATGGCCGTGGGCACTGGGTGTCCGACAAGTTCGTGCGCATCTTTGGCCCGCCCCGGCAGAAGGGGCAGCCGCTCGACAAGCGCTACGAGGACATTGCCGCCGCCTTGCAGCGGATCACCGAAGAGGCCGGCTTGCACATGGCCGAGTACCTGCACACGGTGACAGGGAAGCGGAATCTGTGTATCGCCGGAGGGGTGGGGCTGAACAGCGTGATGAACGGCAAAATCTTGCAGGAGGGGTCTTACGAGGGGCTGTTCATCCAGCCGGCGGCCAACGACGCTGGCACGGCACTGGGGGCAGCGCTGTGGGTGCAGTGTAGCCTGTTGGGGCTCCCGCGTCCCTCTGTGATGCAGCACGCCTATTGGGGGCCGGATTTCACGAACGAGGAAATCGAGGGGACGTTGGCCCACTACAATGGCCGCCTGACGTATCGCCGGCTGGAAGATCCAGCCCGTGCAGGGGCTGAACTGGTGGCGCGAGGGGAGATCCTGGGGTGGTTCCAGGGCCGGATGGAGATCGGCCCGCGGGCCTTGGGCAACCGTTCGATCCTGGCGGATCCCCGGCGACCCGATATGAAGGACATTCTGAATGCGCGCGTCAAGCACCGCGAGCCTTTCCGCCCCTTCGCCCCTTCAGTGCTGGAGGAGCGGACGGGCGAGTACTTTACGGTTGACTATCCCTCGCCGTTCATGATCCTGGTGTTCGACGTGCGGCCCGACAAGCGTTCCCTTGTCCCTGCCATCACGCACGTGGACGGGACCGGCCGCGTGCAAACGGTCAGCCGCCAGGCGAACCCGCGCTACTGGGCGTTGATCAAAGAGTTCGAGGACCTGACTGGGGTGGGGCTGGTGCTCAACACGTCGTTCAACGTGATGGGGGAGCCGATCGTGTGCAAGCCCGAAGAGGCGATCGAGTGTTTCCTGACCACCGGGATTGACCATCTGATCATCGGTGACTACCTGGTGGAGAAAATGAGCAGAGAGGAGTCGAGTGGCAAGGCGGATGAGTACATCCGATCGTGAGAACCGTCCAAGCCCCCCACCCAGTGAGGGCCAGCCCCCCTCTCCCGACCTTGGGAGAGGGGCCGGGGGTGAGGGCCAGCCCACACTGTGGGACATCATCCGCACCGTGCAGCAGCACTATGACGCCCGCAGTTTCGACTGCATGAGCGAGATCGTGCTCGAGGAGGTGCGCAACCACACCCTGTTGGGAGAGGTGGAGCAGCACTTTGACCTAAGCCAGTGGCAGCGCGTGTTGGACGTGGGGTGTGGGGCGTCGGCCCGCAACCCGATCTTTGTGCGAGCGTTCTGGGGCCGGGAGGCGGTGGCGGTAGACCTTTCGTGGCGCACGTTACAGCAGGCCCAACAGCGCATCAACACCCCATTCGTCAATGCGAACGTGCTGGCGCTTCCGTTCCGCGATGGGAGTTTCGATTTCGCCATGTCCACCGGGGTGATCCACCATACCCCGGACCCGCGCCTGGCACTGCGAGAGTTGAAGCGCGTCGTCCAGGCCGGGGGAGGGATGTTCGTCTCGGTCTACAACCGGCGCAGCGTCTATCACCCCGTCTACCACTACCTGGGAGGGATGTTTCGAGCGCTCGTGCGGTGGGGATTGGAGCCGTTGGTGCGGTGGGTCTTTGTCCCACTGTATGCGCTTTTTTATGCGCCGATCGTGTGGCTGGCGGTCAAAAGGATCGTGCGCGTACCGTACCGCCAGGCGCAGGCGGACTTTGATGACAAGTTCCTGAACCCCTACGTGTTGTTCTACAATCTGGAGGAAATTGAGGAGTGGATCGCGGCCGAGGGTATGGCCTGCCTGAAGTCGGGGACGCACATGGCGACCATGATGCTGGGCTTCCTGATCAGGAAATAGAGAAACCATTTTTGGAAAAACCTGCTTTCTTGTCCATTGTTATCCCGGCCTACAACGAAGAGTCCAGCATCGCCGACACCGTGGAGCGGGTGTTGGCGATTGCGCCTGATCTGGCGGCGTTGGGGATCGCGGGGCCTGAGATCATCGTCGTGGACGATGGCAGCCAGGATCGTACGGCGGAGATCGTGGCCAGGATGGCGGCTGGCGCTCCCGCTCCAGCCCTCTGTCCCGGGGGCTCCTCCCACAGCGTGCGGCTGGTGCGCCACGAGCACAATCGGGGCTACGGCGCGGCGCTCAAGACCGGTTTCCGCCACGCGAGCGGGAACTTGATGGGGTTCCTGGATGCGGATGGCACCTATCCGCCGGAGTATTTCCCCCAGTTGTGCCAGGCGGCGCTGGAGGGGGCCGAGTTGGTGATCGGCTCCCGCATGTCCGGTGCAGAGAGCCGCATGCCGCTCGTGCGGCGGGTGGGCAACGCACTCTTTGCCGGGCTGGTCACGCTGGTGGGAGGGCTGCGGGTACGGGATAGTGCCACCGGCATGCGGGTTCTGCGGCGGGAGGTGCTGGTTCGCCTCTATCCTCTCCCCGACGGCCTGCATTTTACGCCGACACAGAGCCTGCGGGCCATCCACGAACACCTGCGCATCGTCGAGTTGCCTATCCCCTATCACGAGCGTGCGGGCCGTTCGAAATTGAGCGTCTGGCGCGACGGGGCGCGCTTCTTGTGGGCCATTGTCTGGACGGCGTTGTCCTATAACCCGGTGCGCATCTTCGGCGGGCTGGGGCTGCTGGCGCTCGTGGCCGCGCTGGGGCTGAGTGGCTGGTTCGTGGCCCTGCGCATCGCCGGGGTGACGACGTTCAACCCGTGGCGGGTGGCAGCGCTGTATGGCGCGCTGGTGCTGGGCGTGTGCGGCGTCAGCCTGTTTACGCTCGGCTCGACCTTCAACTACCTCATTTCGCTGTTCTACCAGCGCCCCATCCGCCAGGGATTGTTCGGACGGCCGATCCTGTCGCCGTGGCTCGACCGGCAGTTCGGCTGGATGGGACTGCTGGCGATCCTGGTGGGCACCGCGGTGGGCGTGACGAGCCTGGTGCTGGGGGCCGGTGGATGGGAGATTGCCCGGCTGTGGTTGTACCTGTTGGGCAGCGCCTTGTTCATCCTGATGGGGATGCAGTTGGTGGTCTCGTGGATCGTGATGCGGGTGTTGGAGGAGATCAGCCAGCGGGAACCGCAGGCGAACCGGGATATGTATGGAAGGGAAGGAAGGGAGGGAAGGGAAGGAAGGGAAGGAAAGGAGGGAGAAGGGCAGTGAGTGAGGGGGCTCGTGACTGCTCCACTGTCTTGTTTGTGAATCCGCCGGCGCCGGATGGGAGGATCTGGATCCGCTCGCAGCACCGGGTGGGACGTCGCTCGCGGGAGAATATGGTATGGCCACAGGTGGACCTGGCCCAACTGGCGGCACTGCTGTCAGGTCCCCGCCCGCCCTCGTTGCTCATTCCTCATTCCTCATTTCCTCATTCCTCACTTGAAATTGTGGATGCGGTGGCGCTGCGGATGGGCTGGCCGGAGTTCGAGCGGCTGGTGCAGGAGCGTCGTCCACGCTATTACGTCACGCAGGTGACGGCTCCCACGCTGGACAACGACATGCGCGGGGTAGCCCTGGCGCACGAACTGGGGGCCACCACCATCGCCTTCGGCACCCACGTCACGCCGATGTACCAGGAGACGATGGAGCGCTTCCCGGCGCTGGACTTTATACTGCGCGGCGAGCCAGAGTTGACGCTGGTCGAACTTATTGACACGCTGGAGCAGGCCAATCTCCAATCGCAAACTGCAAACTGCAAATCGCAAATCAAGGGGCTGGTGTGGCGGCGGGGGGAGGAGGCCGTGGCAAATGCGGAGCGGCCGTTCATCCAAAACCTGGACGAGTTGCCGCTGCCCCTGCACCACCTTCTCCCGCTCGACAAATATCGCATCCCGATGATCAAGGGGCCGTACAGTTTTGTCGTCACCAGCCGGGGATGTCCGGGCGGGTGCACGTTCTGCATCAAGCACGTGACGTATGGAAGAAGCGTGCGGCTGCGTTCCCCTGGACACATCTTCGAGGAACTCTTGTTGCTCGAACGCCTGGGCATCCACAACGTGCACATGTATGCCGACCTGTTCACGGTAGACCGGGGGCAGGTGGTAGGGTTGTGTGAACTGATCATCGAGGCGGGGCTCGAGGTGCGCTGGACCTGCAACAGCCGCGTGGATTTCGTGGACGAGGAGTTGTTGCGGCTGATGGCACGGGCCGGCTGCTGGACGATTTCGTGGGGCCTGGAATCGGGGAGCGAGGAGGTCCTGCGGCGGGTGCACAAGGGGACGGACCTGGCCCAGGCGGAGCGGGCGCTGCGCTGGGCGCGCGCGGCCGGCATCCGCAACTGGGGCTACTTTATCATCGGCCTGCCGGGGGAGACCGAGGAGACGATCCGGCAGACGATCCGCTTCGCCAAGAGGATGCCGCTCGACATTGCGCTTTTTCACATCGCCGCACCCTATCCCGGGACCCCCTTCTACCACCAGGTGGTCGCCAACGGCTGGTTCCGCCCCGGCACGCGCTGGGAAGAGGTGGACATGGACCGCTCGACGGTGCTGGATTACCCCGACCTGCGGGCCGAGCGGCTGGAGTATTGGCAACGACGGGCCTTCCGTGAGTGGGCGTTCCGGCCGGGGCCGATCTGGACCTATCTCAAGAGCGTCAACAGCCTGGCGGTGTTGCGTTCGGCGGTCGAGATCGGATTGGAGACGCTGGGGTGGGTGAGAGGGCGGTGAGGGTGTCAGTCCTCAATCGTTTCGCTGGCCAGCCGGCCGTGCGCCCTATCCTTCTGATCCTAGCGCTGTACATCCCTGTGGCCCTGGCCTATGGGCTGGTGACGCCGGTCTACGAGGGGCCGGACGAGATCGGCCACGTGCTTTACGCCAAGCACATCGCGGAAGGGCGGGGCATTCCGGTGCAGAGCCGTGAGTACGCCATCGGCTACGGGTTCGGGCAGGAGGGCTCCCAGGCCCCGCTGTACTATGCGCTCAACGCGGCGCTGGTGCGCGTGTTGGGCCTGCCCCTGGACGACCTGCCGGGACTGCCGCCTAGTAACCCTTTCTCCACCTGTGGCCGGCCTGCCCGCTACAACGTGGCTCGTTACCGGCACGATCCTCAGCGGGAGACGTTTCCCTACCAGGGAGCAGCGCGGGCGGTCCACGTGATGCGGCTGTTTTCGGCTGCGTTGGGGGGCGTGACGGTGGTGGCCGTCTACGCGGCGGCCCGGGCGGCCTTTCCCCATCCGAAAGAGGCAGCGCTGCTGGCGGCGGCGCTGGTGGCCTTCAATCCCCAGTTCGCCTTCATGGGGGGCGTCGTCAATAACGACAACCTGGTGAACTGCCTGACGGTAGTGGCGGTGGCGCTGACGGTGTACTTTATGCAGCGCGGCTTCACCTGGTGGCGCGCGTTGATTTTGGGCCTGGTGTGCGGGCTGGCCTCCCTGGCCAAACTGGGCGGAGTGATGGCGCTGGCCTTCGCAGGAATCGGAATACTGGCGGATTGCGTGAAGCGTGGTGCGTGTTCCGTGTTTCGTGTTCCGTGTTCTGCGGTCGGCGGTCGGCGGTCGGCAGTCCGTGTCTCGTGCTGCGTGTTTCGAGATCGGCAGTCCGTGCTCCGCCATTGTTCGCTGCTCATTCCTCATTCCTCATTCCTCATTTTCTCATTCCTCGCTGTCGCCGGCTGGTGGTTCGTCCGCAACTGGATGCTCTACGGCGACCCGACCGGCACAAACATGCTGCTCTCGATCTACGGTGGACGAAGGGGTTGGCCCTGGCACCTGGTGCTCCCGGAAATCTTGGCCACTTTCCGTTCCTACTGGGCCGTGTTCGCTTGTGGGTTGGATCTTCCCCAGCCCGTCTATTGGCTGTTCGGTGTGCTGGTCGCCTTGGGCTTGGCCGGGTGGGTGAGAGGGTGGAAGGTCACGCCACGGCGGGAGAGGTGGGTAGCGGGGGTGTTCCTGCTCTGGCTCGGACTGATCGTCGTCTCCTGGGTGCGCTGGAACCAGATCACCTACGCGCCCTTGGGGCGGCTCTTCTTCCAGGCCAACGCCGTGATCGGTGCTTTGCTTGGCTATGGGTTAGCACGGCTCACGTCACGGCCTCGCTGGATGCTATGGGGTGTGGGGGCCGGGTTGTGGGCATTGGCGCTGGCCGGTGCACTGCTCGTCGTCCGCCCTGCTTTTGCGCTGCCGGCCCGCTACCCGGTGACGGACGCACCCGCACCACCACAACCGCTGCCTCAGACTGCCTTTGGCAGTCTCATGGATGTACTCATCCACGAGATCGGGGTATTGGGCTATGCACTGTCTGATCGTTCTCTGGAGCCGGGTCAAATGCTGGAAGTAGCTCTGTTTTTGCAGGCTACACGTCCGATCTCCGAGGACTATGCATTGGCGCTGCAATTGCTCTCCCCGATCCCCGGCGATAATATAACGTTGGTCAACTTTAACACGATCCCCGGAGGCGGCAACTATCCCACCTACGCCTGGCAACCGGATGAAGTAGTCATAGATCGCTATCGCCTGCGGGTTCCCGATCAAGTAGAGCGGACGCAGGCCTGGCGGGTCGTGGCGATCTTTTATCGTCTGTCCGACGGCCACCGGTTGCCGGTCACCGTGGCTGGCCAGCCGGGCGGCGAGATGCTGGAACTGGGGCTGGTGCGGGTGGGGGCGTCCACGGAAGGAAGGGAGGGAGAGGAAGGAAGGGAGGGAAGGGGCGTACCGCCGGATGCGCTATTGGAGACAAATCCTGTGTTTGGCGAGGCTATCCGGCTGGAGCGACTGCGGTTGAGAGTGGAGGGGGATCAGGTACACGTGACCACCTGGTGGCGAGCGTTGGCGCCGCTGGAAAAAGACTATACGACGCTGGTGCACCTGTACGATGCCGAGGGGGCGCTGCTGGCCGCCAGCGATGCGCCGCCGCTGCGCGGCGGTTTCCCCACCTCGCTGTGGAAGCCGGGCGACTTGGTTGCCGACGAATTTGTGGTATCATCGCGGATGAGTACATCGCGGATGAGTACATCCGACGCAAAAGGCGAGTCCATCGGCCTGGGCTGGTACGACCCAATCACCGGCGCTCGACTGCCGGCCCTTGAAGCCGAGAATCGCCTGACCGATGACGTCTATCGCATATTGCTGGATCCCTGATCCCTGATCCCTAGTCCCTGACCCCTAGCTATGGCTACACAGCGTAGATCCTGGACGACGGTGTTCTTGCTGGTGCTCTTCCTGGCAGCGTTCATCCCGCGGGTGGCCTATCCCGTCTCACGGCCGTTGCAGTGGTACGAGCGGAGTTTCCGCTTCATAGACGCCGTGTTCCACGGGCAATGGGCCGACACCGTCGTCTCCGAGCACCCCGGCGTGACGCCGATGGTTTTGATCGGGTCGGCGCAGCACGCGTATTATGCATTGCTCAAAGAGCTGGGGACCTCGCCACCGCACCCGTTGGACATCGCGGGCCGCGCTTTTCGCGCCGAGGTGGCCGTCAGTATCCTGCCCCTGGCGTTGGCGGTTGCCCTGGGCGTGCTCTTGATCTGGTGGTTGCTGAGAGAGTTGTTCGGTGAGGCGGTGGCGTGGGCCGGGGCGGGATTGCTGGCGCTGGACCCGTTCCACATCGCCATCTCCAAGGTGGTACACGTGGATGCGCTGCTCAGCGTGCTGATGATCCTCTCGGCGTTGACGCTGCTCCTGCATCTGCGGCGTGAGGGTGCGGGCGGACGGTGGCTCCTGGCCTCCGGTGTACTGGCGGGATTGGCCTTCCTGACCAAGAGCCCGGCCTACTTTCTCGTCCCGTTCCTGGGGCTGAGCCTGCTGGTGATGCGTGGGCGCGCGCGCCTGGTACAGGGCTATCTGGTGCCCGTCCTGCTCTGGATGGGAGCGGCTGCGGTCACGTACGTGGCGCTCTGGCCGGCGATGTGGGTGCAGCCGGGCCCGACGCTGTCCACCGTGTTTGCCGGCATCCTCAAGCACTTCGGCCGGGCGCACCCGCAACCGCTGTATTTCCTGGGTGAGTTGACGACGGAGGACCCTGGGCCGGGCTTCTATGCCCTGACGCTCCTGGTCAAGACCACAGTGCTGAGCCTGCCCCTGTTCGTTGCCGGCCTGGCAGCACCGCTGTCCGGCCGGTGGCGGCGCGAGCGGCGGTTGCTGGCGTTGATGATCGCCTATTTCGTGTTCTTCTTCGTCCAGATGAGCCTGGGGGCCAAGAAGGACCCCCGTTACCTGCTACCGGCCTTTCCCGCCCTCGACATCGTCGCCGGCGTCGGCCTGGTCACGTTGGCCAAAGACCTGACAGGTTTGGGAAACCTGTCAGGTCTCAGAAACTACCTCGTGGCCGCCGTGCTGGCAATCCAGGCGGCGCTGGTGTGGCCCTATCACCCTTACTATGTCACCTACGCCAGCCCACTGGTCGGTGGGCCGGCCGGTGCGCAACGGCTGCTCGTGGCCACCCCGGAGGGGGAAGGGCTGGACCTGGTGGCCGGCTACCTGAACCGGCTACCGCAGGCGAATCGGCTGCGGGTGGGCGTACAGATGCCGGCGCGGGAGGCCTTCCGCCAGTACTTTGTGGGAGAGATCGCCGACACGCGCGAGCCGGGGCTGGACTACCTGGTCTTTGCCGAAGTCTACGTGCGGCGTCACGTGGCCGAGGATCAGTGGGGGGAGCAGTGGGAAACGTTCAAGTACCGGCGTCCCGTATATACGGCCTACCTGCACGGGCTGCCGTATGCCTGGGTCTACCGGGTGGACGCTGAGCCGCAAGAGCCGGCGGTCTCAAAGCCGGTATGCCTGGGCGAGCAGATCCGCCTGCTGGGCTACACGCTGGTCGTGGACGGCGAACCACTGGACCGGCAAGTGGTTCACCCCGGTGAGGCGCTGCGGTTGACGTTGCACTGGGCGGCCAGTGGAACGCCGGCCGGCGACTACAATGTCTTTGTCCACCTGTTGGGGCCGGATGGAACCCTGGTGACCCAACAGGACAACTCGCCGGTGCGCGGGACTCAGCCGACCTGGGGGTGGGAGGCCGGGACACGCCTTGACGACCCGTACGAATTGATGGTGCCGCCGGAGGCGACCGCGGGTTCATACACGCTGGTGGCCGGCATGTACGACTGGCGTACCGGGGAGCGACTGGCGGCGCGGTCTGACTGCACTGCGCCGCTGCCCGACGACCGGGTCCCGCTGGCGACGTTCGAGGTGCGGCCTGAACGGGTACCCTGGTGGGAGGTAGCGGCCTGGATACTGGCTGGAGCATTGGCCATCGCCGGCCTCATCGCGGCCCGGCCCACCTTCCCGAAAGTGGGTCCGAGTGTGATGAACTGGGTTCACAACAACTTTCGGGAAGGTGCAGGCGGGTGGTGGGGCCGCTGGGGCATGGCCCTGGCCTACGTGCTATTGACGCTAGGTATGACCTACCCGGTGCTATTCCGGCTCGGCTCTCATTACGTGGGTACCGGCGGCGACTTGCTGATCTTCCCCTGGAACGACTGGTGGTCTCGCAAATGCTTGCTGGAGGGGCGCAATCCCTTCTTTACGACCTGGCTCTTTTACCCGCGCGGGGTCAGCCTGGTCTATCACAACTTTGCCTGGCTCAACACGGCGCTGTGGCTGCCCCTGTCGCCGCTCGTCGGGCCCATCGCTGCCTACAATCTGATCTTCCTGTTCAACCTGGCGTTGGGCGGGATCGGTATGTACCTGCTCGTGCATTACATGACCGGGGAACCACGGGCAGCGTTCGTAGCAGGGCTGATCTTTGCCTTTTGGCCCTGCCGGATGTCCCACTACAACCATCCGAATATGATCAGCATCGGCTGGATACCGCTATTCTTGTTATTCCTCATGCGGACCATCCGTGAGA
>Ga0307380_10006847_pt1 | contig 14911 bp, 19 predicted proteins | sample UN3MG_FD_202239 | JGI IMG/M metagenome (GOLD analysis project Ga0307380, IMG submission 202239) | Soil microbial communities from Risofladan, Vaasa, Finland - UN-3 | ecosystem: Environmental > Terrestrial > Soil > Coastal area > Acid sulfate soil | place: Finland: Risofladan, Vaasa | collected... | reverse complement strand
CGACCTGCTTCAATATGGTGAAGCCGGAGAATTGATCCGGATAGTTGTGGCAGTAGACCCGGCAGTAACCAGTGATCCGGATAGTGATGAGACAGGAATCATTATTGTTGGCGAAGATAAAAGCGGTATGTTATACGTTATTGATGATGCAAGCGGAATATATTCACCGCGACAAATAGCATCAACAGTAATATATAATTATGAGAAATATCAGGCAGACAGGGTGATCGGTGAGGTTAATAATGGTGGTGACTTTATTGAAGCGGTATTAAGGAACGAGATGAATAACCTGCCTTATGCGGCCGTAAGAGCATCCAGGGGCAAAATAACAAGGGCTGAACCGATAGTGGCATTATATGAACAGGGCAGGGTTAAACACGTAAAAGAAATGAAAGAAATGGAAGATCAAATGCTGACCTGGGGCGCAAAAGTGGGTGAACGGTCACCTGACAGGATCGATGCGCTGGTATGGGGATTGACATATTTAACACAGGATATTGAACAAGAATTTATAGTGGTATAATGGTAAATATATTTAACAGAATATTCAGGCGATGGGGCCAAAGTGTAATAACTAATTTGTTAGTGGATAATTATACTAATACGGTTATATGGCCCGATACTGAGGGATTTGATACTTTTACCGATAACTATACAAGTAATGGCGATGTGTTCACAGTGATTAATAAAATCATTGAACCGGCATCCCGTGTACCGATTATGCATATTGATAAGAACGGTAAAGAAAAAGAAAAGAGCCGGACACTGGAATTAATACAGAACCCCGCCCCCTTTATGTCGCTTGCTGATTTTATTGAAGCAGGGATAGCCAGTTATATGTTATACGGCAATACTTACCTGAATGCTTTAAAAGCCGAAAATGGGCTCAATGCAGGTAAGCCGGTAAGACTTGAATATCTACCGCCGCCATACACGACTATTAAGATAGGAACACGTCTTGAACCTATACAGGGATATGTTTTAACATATCTTGGGCGTAATACGTTATTTGAAATACAGGATGTGATGCACTGGAAAGAATATAACCCGGACTGGGGTAGTAATTTTGGAGCATACGGCATGAGTCGATTGAAGCCTATCATTAAGTCGGTTGCTGCTTCGGATAGTGCTTATCAATCTATGGTCAGCGCCTTTAAGAACCAGGGTGCATATGGTATATTAACCGTACTTGGTGTTAAAGATGATGATGGTAAATTAACCCAGCGGTCAACTACCAAACAGCAATTATCTGCTTTAAAGAACCAGTTTAAACCCGGGGGTAATATGGTTGGTGATACAAACAGGGGTAAGATAGCGGCAACATCAAAGTCTGTTGAATGGACACCACTGGGATTATCTCCTATTGATCTTAAAATACTGGATTCATTAGGCGTTACTCGCGGAGTTATTGCTGATGCCTATAATGTACCTAACCAGCTATTGAGCGGATCCAGGGACCGGACATATAATAATTACCAGGAAGCGGCCCGCAGCCTCTGGACAAATGGTATTATGCCAATGCTTGACGGTTATCTTGAAATATTATCGCAATGGCTTATTCCTCAATTTGGTGAAGATGGTACTTTGATTGCTGATTATAACAATGTTGAGGTATTGCAGAAAAACAAAAAGGAACTTATCGAATGGATGGTCCGTGCTAATAGTTTTTCGCGTAATGAGATACGTGCAGCTGCAGGGGCTGATCCGCGCACTGAACCTGAGATGGATAAAATATATATATCGATGGCTGAAGTTCCTATTGATGAACAAATGCCAAAGATGGAAGATACAGAGAAATTTTTAACCTTTGATTATCGTGAAAATCAGAGTTAATGATAAATTACAGCGTTCTTTGACTAAAACATATTGGCGTAAAGCCCGTAAAGCACTGGCGCAAACAACAGCGGGGATTATTGAAATGAGCCGCGAGATGCAGCCCGAAGCCCTGCGGATGATGGTGAACGGGACGAAAAGCAATGAGTATATCCGTACATATATCATTGAATTATGGGGCAACGTGGGCAATCAGTTTGCAAAAGATATTCAGGACAGGATATTTAATCGCAAAGATGAGATATTATGGGAAGAGATGTTTCGCAATTATATGTTTGAACGATCATTACTAAAGGCTAATTCAATACTCAATACCCAGCAGATGGAGATAAACCGCATTATAGATATAGTGCTTAACGAGGGTGAACGGCTCGGATGGGGCATCGAACAAATAAGTGAAGAAATTACCAGGCAGCTTAAAAGGGATTTTACGGTAATACAAAACTATCATGCTGAGCGTATTGCAAGGACTGAAGTGATAGGAGCCAGTAACAGGGGCAGTTATGAGTCTGCACTATTTTCAGGCGTTAATATGCGTAAAGCATGGCTAACAAGCGGACTGCCGGGAGTAAGGGATTCGCATTTGTTTTACGAAAGCCTCGGTTATGTATCAATGGATTATGAATATAATACAGGGCTTAAATTTCCTGGGGATCCTAATGCGGATGTAAGTGAGATCGCTAATTGCCGTTGTACAATTGTATATGATGTAGATTAATATAGTATTTAAATATAAAAACATGAAAGAATTTAAAGCATTTGATTATGAGATAAAAGAATTGACAGGTGAGGGGCTTGTTACATTTTATGCTAACGCATTTAATAATCTTGACAGTGATGGTGATATAAGCATGCCAGGTAGTTTCAAAAAGACACTGAAAGAGAATGGCAAGCGTTTACGTCACCTCAAATGGCATGACATGCGCTATATGCCGGGAGCTATTAAAGAGATCAAAGAAGATGATTTCGGGCTACTGGTTACATCACAGCTCATCATGGATACACAACTCGGTAAAGAAACTTATGCTGAATACCGGGCATTATCAAATGTTGGTAAGCAGATGGAACATAGTGTTGCTGTTATACCGGTTAAATATGATGTTGATCAGGAAACAGAACAACGCACCGTTTCAGAATGGAAACTATTTGAAGTATCAACATTAACTGCCTGGGGTGCTAATTCACAGGCATTGACCGTTGACATTAAGTCACTTGAAGATTACAGCCGTGAGGACATAGAGCAGGATATATTAACCCTTCGCGCAATGCTTGACATTAAATGTTATGATGATATTAAGCTTGAATATATTGAAAAACAAATAAATTACCTTAACAGGTTAAAAGCCGACAAACAGCCGGACCTTAAAGGCACCACTGATGAAGTCACTTTAAGCGAGTTTAAGGCCATACTTAAATTAAAATAAAATGGAAAAAGAATTAAAAGAACTTACTGAACAGCTTAATGAGAAGATAAAAGCATTTGAAAAAGTGATGGAAGATGCTCAGAAAGCTATTGAAGGCAAGGCATCAGGTGATGAAATTGCCGAGATGAAAACTACAAGTGAGGCCATTGCTGAAGATATACAGAAGTTATCAAAGCAGCAGGACGAACTTGAGATAAAACTCAAAGAGCAATCTACACCATTAGTTAAAGGCTATGGTAATGAGTTTTTGAAAGCACTGAAAAAAGCCGATCCTAAGGAGATAATGAAAGCTGGTAACGAGTTTGCCGGTGAAATGCAGGGGCACCCCTGGGATATGTTCAAGCAGGGGACTATTGTTATTGACGATAACCTCGGAGCATTCGATCTGGATACGGCTGTAATATTACCTATGCGTACACCGGGGGTTGATAAGGCACCCGACCGTAAGACATCGATACTTGATCTGATGACTATTGGAACCACTTCGAGTAACCATGTAACATGGATTGAGCGCACGGCACGTACCGATGGTACCGCTGCTGTTGCTGAAGCCGGGCAATATGGTCAGAGTGATTTCCACTGGGCACAGAAAAAAGCACTGGTCGAAAAGATCGGTACATATATCAAGATTTCAAATGAAAGCCTCGAGGACTGGCCTTTTGTGATCAGTGAGATACGTAATGAGCTTATCGGTATGCTGCGCCGTCAGCTTGAAGCCGAAGTATTCAGCGGTAGCGGTGCAACTCCTCATCTTGTAGGGCTTGATACTGTTGCTGTAGCATACTCAGATACTGATCTTGATGATTATGTTACTGCACCGACAACGGCTGATGCTGTACGTGCAGCAATAAACCAGATACTCGGTGATAATTTCACCCAGGTAACAGGTATTATACTGCATCCCAGTGATGTGGCCAAGATGCAGCTTGATAAAGATGGTAATAACAATTACCTATTCCCGACATTCTTTACCCAGGACGGAATGCGTATTCATGGCGTTCCTGTTGTTGAGAGTACGCTTATTGGTTCAGGATATGTAATGGTTGGTGACTTCTCGAAAGTAACAGTTTATTTCAGGCGTAATATGGATATTCGTATATGGGACCAAGATTCAACTGACCCGGAATATGACCTGAAAACTATCACAGGATCATTACGTGCAACCATCAAGTTTCCGACAACTGCTTATGCAGGTGTTGTGTATGATGCGATAAGCGATATAACCAGTGCAATTGCCAAACCATAAAAAAGGATAAAAAGATGAAAAAATTATTATTTCTTATAGCTTTTATGTTTGCTGCTATCTCAATGATGGCACAGACAAATATCATCCGTGAAAATGGTTATGCAAACCTGGCTGATGTAACACTCGATGCTACTACCAGTTATGTTTACCGTGTAATTGCACCCGATCGGTACTATGTACACTTCCAGTTCAATATGGATAGTGTCACAGGTACGGCTGCCGAGACAGGCGGGGTGTTTACTCTGTATGGTTCACTGGATGGAACTGATTACAATTCTATTGCAACTACTACATATACGGCTGTTGATGCAAGTGAGGATACTACCGTATTTAATATTGGTACAACACTTTTTGGGTATAGGTATTTAAGAGCGACATATACGCTTACTGATACCCTGCAATGTGGTCATACCATAAGAATAGTGAAATAGATTATTAACCCGGGAGGGTTAATTCCCTCCCCTTTTAAAATATCTGTTATGAAAAAAGTTAAAATGAAAGTTACCGTAGATGGACGTAAAAAAGGACGTATTTGCGAAGTAACTGATCGTTATGCTGATATTCTTGTTGAAAAGGGTAAGGCTGATTATGCTGATAAGCAGGAAAAAGAAGAGAAAGCCGAACCCGAAACAAAAGAACTAAAGGCTAAAACGATAACTAAAGCTGTTGACTAATGCAGTACAGGGAAAAGGCAGGGCAGTCGGTTGGTGAGCCTATCACCGAGAGTGAAATGCTTACATACCTGGGTATTGAATCACTCGGTACTGATGATACTAATCTGATCAGTGATATGATAACTACTGCCCGTTTATGGATGGAAAGTTATACAGGGCTTAGTCTAGTGAGTAAATCTTACGAGGTCAGGTTTTATACCGGGGATGCCTGGAATGATTATTATGAGCTGCCCTTTTCACCTGTTACGGAGGTTATATCTGTTGAGATAAGCGGTATATCGGTCGATTATGATCAGAAAGGGCTTGATCATGTTTATATCCGTCCTCAACAGACAGTGATAACAAATACAACATCTGATGAGGCCTATTTGGATTGTGAATTTATTGCGGGGGCAAATAATGATCAGGCAAATATGATCCTGCGCCGTATAGTATGTGATATGTGGAATAACCGCATGGATAATTTGCCGGCATCACCGGCGGGTACAGTCAGCTTTGGTACGATGAAATTAATAGAAACGTTAAACGAAAACACAGAATTATGAGCTCGGATAAGAATATTCAATTGTTAAGTGCCTATGTGGGTGGAGGCAACGGAGGTAAATATATTGCAACATCAACAGCTGATGCTGCGGTTCATTTCCTATATGTTGCTTCCGATACGGTATTTACTGTTTTGACAGATTCGGATGATACTAACCTGATCACTTCAAAAGCAATATCAGGCGTTACAGTACCAGCAGGCGTAATATTTGCTCCTGCCCAGGGATCAGACGGCACTATTGCCAAGATCAAGGCGGTCAGTTATTCGTCAGGTTGTGTTATTGGTTATACACTACCCTCATCAGAGGTTGATTATGACTAATGAGTGGTTTTGTAAATATAGAACTGGATCCGCAAAGCGTAAGGGATGTTAATAAATCTTTGCGCCAGTATGGTCAAAAAGCTGTTGATGCTATAAAAACGGCTGTTATGCGTACTGCGCTGGCTATTGAATCGGATGCCAAACGCAGGCTTAACGGTCAGCTTGGCAGTGCTAAACACTGGGTAACCGGGCGGTTGGCCTCAAGCGTTCATACAGAGATGGAGGGGCTTAATAGTTTTGATCCGATAGTGGATAGCAAAAGTGGTGATGAAAGCCTCGGAGTACCGTTCGAAGAGATGGAAGGGATTGTAGGCACCAACGTTGAATATGCTGAAAAGATCGAAAATGATTATGACAGCTTTTTAAGATTTGCATGTGAGCGGCAGGGAAAGAATTTTAAAAAAAGAGTTGAACAGGAAATGAATAAAATAAAATGAGTGTTTCAAGTGTGGACATATCAGCAGGATTGATAGACGGGATATATACCGTTCTTAACGGTAATGTAACAATAAGCGGAGTTACATACCCTGTTTATAAGAACTTTTACAGTGGACCAACGAATCGTTCTTATGTGCGTATCGGTAATGTTATTGATAATGAGAACGGCACAAAGGAGGCATTTATTTATGAGGGATCAATAGCTATTGAATCAGTGTTTGAAACACAACCTGTAAATCCGCAACGCGCAACAGTACAGGCAATAAATAACAAGGTACGAAGCCTGTTGAAAACTACAAAAACAGAAGTACCGACAGTAACAGACCGCACAGTGATAGTATTCAGGCATGGCGGCAGTACTATAAGAGAAGAAAAAATTCCTACCGGAAATATACGGTATGTAATAACAGATATATATGAATTTATTATTGAGTGATAATTAAATAACTAATAAAATGGCAAAATTAAATGGAACAGCTTTTACAATTATTAACGGGTCAGATTCGCTTCTGCATTCGACTAATTGCACACTGAATTTTAACCAGGACCTGCCCGACACTACCAATAAGGGTAGTTCCGGATGGGCCGAACACATCAATGGACTACGTGACTGGTCAATAGATTTTGAAGGGATGTATGATACTGAAGGTGAAGGATTGACTATTAACGAGATAATCGCCATAATAGTTGGACGAACAGCTGATGCCGCTGTTAAATTCACACCTGATGCGGGCACAACGGGATGGACCGGTAACGGTACATTTCAGAACGTGAGTGTTGATTCACCTGTTGAGGCGGCGGCAACATTCAGTGGTACAATAGTTGGTAATGGAGTACTGGCTGCAATATAACATGTTATGAGCAAAGTAAATGGAACAAGTTTTCTTGTTTACGTAAATGGAACGATGATAGCGGCGCAACGTAATTGCACTATTAATTTCAATCAGGACCTGCCCGATGCTTCGAGCAAAGATTCGGCGGGGTGGGCAGAACATATTAACGGCTTGCGTGATGGCAGTGTTGATTTTGATGCTCTGTATGCAACAACGGGCCTGAGTCATTCGTCATTAATGACAAAGATAACCGGACGACTTGGAGTATTGGTTGTTGTTGAAACAGACGGTGACCCGATAGTTATGGGGGGAAGTATGTCAAACCTGACTGTTGAGGGACCACAGGAGGAAACAGCACCTATCAGCGGAACTTTCACCGCTACCGGCGGGGTATTCCTGTTAAGTGATGCCCAGGCCGAACTGATAACAGAATGGTCAAATGTTGATTATGATACATTTGCTTCAACTGGTACACGGATAACAAGTGCAATAACTGACGGTTCAGCACTGGCTGAGGCTGAGAGTGATGCTTTCAGTGTAACAGATGAGGATGTTATCAAGGTGATATTTTTTCTTGACCTTGATGCAGGTATTGCTCCTTCACTTGTTATTCTTGACGGGTCAGGAGGGAGTGAAATATCAAATACAGCTGAAACAGTTGACGGGCTGAATGTGATAACATTAACTGTTAGTTCAACAGATGCAACCAGCGTGCTGGATATTTACAATGCCAATGGTGTGGCCGCAACATTTGATACTGGTAAAATATACGTATTCAAGACATGAAAATAAAAGTACCTTTTATACGAAAAACGATTTTCGGCAATATACTCAAACACCGGAATGTTAATTTTGTGTTTAATATTGCTGTGCTTGAGGCAGCTTGTGAACGTCTTAAAATAGACTTTCATGAGATGTCAAATGTTGATAACTATGATTTTGCCCTTGCCGTTCTATATGAGGCATATCTGCAGGGTTGTAAGCAACGGTATAAAAAACCAAAGTATTCATTTCACCGCGCCGTTTTCTGGAATGAATATATGAGCCGTGAATCCAGCGAGCAGGTTAAGCGTGCAATGGTTGATCTTTTGGGCAAGATGAAAAAAGGTGATAAGGGAAGTGGTGTAAAAAAAAAATAACATGGGATGAGCTACGGGAATTTGCAATCGGGGAACTCGGATGGACACTTGAAAGATGGCGCATGTCAACATTATACGAATTTAATCTCGCTGCGGCTGGATATTGGCGTAACTGGGAAAGGTTCACAAAATGGGCTGTACGTGAAATTAATTATATCGCCATTACAGGAAACCCATATATTAAAAAAGGGGATAAGCCAAACAAACCTGCCGATCTCTATGAATTAGATATTGATAAAACAGATAATAAACAGGATAAACACAGGAAATTCACTGACAAGGAAATAGGACAGAAAAAACGCGAATTACATGAGTTTAAAAACACTATGGCTGAAGATTAAAGGAGATGACAAGGGACTAAAGAGTTCACTCAAATCATCTGAAGGAGCTGTTAATAAGTTTAAAAAAACTATCTTAAAATTAGGAGCTGCTATTGGTATTGCTTTTGGCCTGCGTGAAATTGTGCGTTTTGGTAAAGAAGTAGTGAGTATTGCTTCTAAAGCTGAAGGTGTCAGGCGCGCTTTTGCCAAACTTGGTGATCCTAAATTATTACAATCATTACGTGATGCAACGCGTGGAACTGTTGATGATCTGACCTTAATGCAAAAAGCTGTACAGGCAAAGAATTTTAAGATACCGCTCGATCAGCTTGCAACATATTTTAAGTTTGCTACAAATAGGGCAATAGAGACAGGCGAATCAGTTGATTATCTTGTGGAGAGTATTATTACAGGAATCGGGCGCAAATCGGTTCTTGTAATGGATAATCTGGGTATCAGTGCTGTTGAGCTCCAGGAAGAAACAAAAAGACTTGGTGATTTTGGTGCTGCTGCCGGCGCTATTATTGCCAGAGAAATAGAAAAGGCCGGTGATGTAGCTGATACATCTGCCACAAAAATAGCATCATTGAATACTATATGGCAAAATATGAAAGAGCGTATCGGTACTGCTATTATTGAAAGCGGATTACTTGAAAAGGCATTAATTAAAATTGAGGGTGTACTTATTGATATAATTTCTCTGTTCGATCAGGAGATGGCTGATAGCCTGAAATCAAAAGAAGAGTTATTGAAAGAGGCTAATGACGAGATGGAGCGAATGAAACAGATACAGGGATTCATTAATGATAAACAGGATAAGATAAATAAAATGCTAAAACTCGGATTAAACGCGACTGCCGCTCAATCAAGTTATCTTATAACCCAATATGAATATTTTAAAAAACACGAAGAGAGATTAAGAGAGATATTAGCACTCGTTAAGGCAATAAATAAGGAAAGTGTCATCAGTGCTGCTCCCGGTGGGGGTAAAGCTGCTACAAAAAGAACAGTACCAACAAAATTACCAGGTGAAGGATTACTAAATTTGGCACCAGCAGGTATTGATACATCAGCACTAAAAGATATGGGCATAGCTGTTAATCAATATGCCAATGACATATGGGGCCTTGTTGATGCTATTGTGGCACTTGGTAGTGAGGCATCACCAGCATTACAGGAATTTGCTAATCAGATGCTGGCATGGCAGAATATGATCTTTAATGTTGAAGAGGCTATTGTTAGTCTTGCTCAGAATATTGCCGAAACACTTGGTGAAGCTATTGGTAAAGCACTGACACAGGGAGGATTTGAAGATTTAGGAAAGAACCTTTTAATGAATTTTGCAGACTTTTTATCACAGTTAGGTGGACTAATGGTGGCTTATGGTGTTGCTGTTGAGGCTTTTTCTTTATTAAGTAAATCTCCTGACCCTATTTCTGCCGGGCTTGCTATTGCTGCCGGGCTTGCAGCTATTGCTATTGCAGGAGTGATAAAGGGAGCAATAGCCGGGTCTGCTAAATCGCTTGGCGGTGGCGGTTCTTCTTATGGCGGTAGTTATGCCGGTGCAACAAAAAGTAATAATATACAGGCATATACAAGCATGATACAGGTCGAGGGAATACTAAAGGGGAGTGATATTGTTATAGCAAGCAAACGATATATTGATAAACGTAATATAATAACATAATGGCTTTTTCGACGAAATATAAAGGGGAATTTACCGATAACGAGGGTGAGGACTGGACTGTTGAGATCCTTGAGGACGGTTATGGAGGGGCAGTAAATACAATGCAGCTTGCGGGTGTTCCTTTGATTATCGAATGGCCGAGTGATAATGATGATTGTTTCGATCAGAACATACGGGGCTCGAGTGCTTCAATAGGTGTTTATTGTGAGAGTGATTTCCAGTATTCGGAACTGTTCACATCCGATAATCTTGAGTTTAAAGTCTATATATATACAGGTACCGGGGGCGGTATTGTTGACCGCTGGCACGGATGGATAACATCAAACGTGTGGAACGAACCTTATTCGCTTATTCCTTATGCTATCACAATATCGGCAACAGATGGTCTCGGATTGTTAAAAGATATTGATTTTGCAGACCTGTCATTAACAGGGAGACAAACTCATGCCAAAATAATTTATGATACTCTATCGGTAATAGGATTTACTGCCTTTACCGAATATATCAATATTTACGAATCAACAATGGATGCTACCACTTCGGACAGCCCTCTTGATCAGGCCGGGGCTGATGTTTTATTATGGGATGAACTGACTCTTTACGATGCACTTACCGATATATTAAAAATGTATAATGCTGCTATCATTCAGTATAATGGTGAAATGGTTCTTTACCGGTATAAGGAACTTAATAATGGAACAATGTATGGTCGCACATTTACCTCGGCAACAGCAAAAAGCAGTACAACAAAAACGCCTGCACAAGATATTGACCGCACAACAACTCCGAGTAATTTTATTGAGCATGGGGGCACATTGATGATCGCTCCACAGGTAAAGGAATTGATCCTCACCCAGGATTATGGGGTAAGAGAATCTATTTTAAAAACATGGGAATTTAACTTTGAAGATTTTACAGGGGCTGCTACCTCATGGGATGTATCTAATTGGACGGAAGCAGTGACCCCCGATCCACGCCCTATATCTAATTCATCTGCATTGCGTAGTGAAGATCCGGGGGTGCTCCTTCATTCGACTACAACATCTTCAGGAAATGTAAGGATATATCAAGATGTAGATGTACTTACAAGTGCAAGTGGTAGCTTTGTGGTTGCCTTTGATTATGGGGCATATAACCCCACGGGTGGCTCATTAACAGCTACTATTGAAGTTGAAATATCAATAGACGAGTCAGGCACTGTTTATTATTTTACCGGATATGGGTGGAATGTAACACCTACAAGAATACCTATTTCAGAAAACCTCACAGTTGGGGCTGGCGACTTTTCAGGATGGAACAGTTATAAAAAGGGAATAGACGGCAGTAAGACCGGCACTATGTCTGTCAACCTGTATGCGGCTATTGAATCAGGCGGCGGTACTATTTATTCTACATTTAAAAACGTCAAAATACAATATACTAACAATGACGGGCAGGTAGTAGAAAGCATAACGTACAATGTTACCAATGCGGTGAACGGTCAGATTATAGAGAGGTCGTATATGTTAGGTGACGGGGATGATTTTGATAATGTTCTTCTAATGTCAAAGGGGGCCGTCAATGTGTACGATAGTGGCGATGAAGTAGCCAGCTCGCGGTCATGGTCAACACGTGGCGGAGGTGAAGCCGATCCTATCATTGAGCTTGTAGGTGGTGAGATAGGGGCGCAGTTCGCAAGGCCTAAACATATACTCGATCTTGAATTATATGAGCAAAACAATGATTTTTTCGATATTATTGGTAACTTGCAGGATGATCTGAACCAGTATTCAGGATCAGATCGTGTATTTATTATTAACCGTGCAACATATTATGTTAAGATGAGAAAATGGAATTTATCATTAAATGAATTAATATAAAATATCATGCCAGGAATAGGAGGAATATATAAAATAGAATCTCGTAAAAAACCTACAAGAATATATATTGGCAGTAGTTGTAATATATCAAAGAGATGGAAATCACATCTAAATAAATTAAAAAATAATAAACATAGAAATTCAAAATTACAAAGACATTATAATAAATATGGAGAAGTAGATTTGCAATTTTCTATTTTGCTTGGATGTGAGAAAGAAGATTTATTAAAAACAGAACAATATTTTATTGATTCTTATAAACCTTGGTTTAATGTTAATATTTTAGCTACGAGTAGACTTGGAACAAAAATATCAGAAGAGGCAAAAGAAAAAATAAGAAAAGCTAATTTAGGTAAAAAACATTCATCAGAGACTAAAAAGAAAATGAGTGAAGCGCAAAAGAAAATAGGTAATAGACCTCCTAAGGCATGGGGTAAGACTCCATGGAATAAAGGAAAACACGGAGTACAAGATTATAGTTATAGAACTAAAAAACCAGCATAATTATGCCACCAGGAATAGGAATCGTTCGTTCACTTGCCTTTACAAAGGTAGCCACTTATTGCTCACAGTACAATGCTGTTTATAACAAACTGGTTGAGCTTGATGATGTACCGGATACTATTCAGGCATATCAGCAGAATCTTATGGTACGCAACATAGCTTCTTATGTCGGTTGGGCTGACTGGGCTGATGTGTTTTATCTTTTTGCTCAACAATATAATGATGGTGGTGGTGCATTGATTAATCTGATTAATCCGGGGACTTTTGATGCCACATTAATAGGCGGGACAGAACTTACATTCACTTCTTTAGAGGGATTCAGTAGAAGCGGTATTAATCAATATATAAGAACGCATTATAATCTAAGTTCTGATGGCATTAATTATTCCCTGAATGATGCTATGACTTGCTGTTATTTAAGAACAGATGCACCTTCTTTAGATTATCTTTTAGGAACATTCGATGGTGTAAACGGTTCTTTTATATTGCCTTATAATGGCGGTGGTCCTTCATCGTTATTCAGAATTAATGATAATGCAAGTCTAACATCTATTGCCGGTCCTGTTAATAAAGGATTTTATCTTGCAAATAGAACCGCAAGCAATGCAAGGGAGGCATTTATCAATGGCATCTCAAAGGGGAGTGATGCACAGGCAAGCACAGCAATTCCTGACTTAGAAATGTATATAATGGCAAGAAACAATTCAGGATCAGCCGATCAATATCTTGACGGGCAAGTATCAGCTTTCGGAATAGGTGGTTCAATTACTGGTCCTCAGTCACTTATATTAACTAATGCAATTGAAGCATTAATGGATTTTAACGATAAAGGAATAATATAATGGGATTAAGAACAGCAATAAATAATGGCGATACCGGGCTGGTTGCGAGAACGGCTATTAATAATAACTTTATAAATTCCAATATCAAAGTTTATAATGTCGAGGATTATGGTGCGGTGCATGATGGTGTGACGGATGATACTGAGGCCATACAGGATGCCATTAATGCCTGTTTTGATGCAGGTGGTGGAATTGTGTATTTCCCAAATGGTGTTTATATTATAGATGGGCCGTTAAAGAATGGGATAGGAGAAGCTGGGATTGACTATAATAGTCAGCTATATATTCCTGGAACCGCAATTGATGATAGGGGGCCGAAAATTATATTATTAGGAGAATCTGTGTCTTTTTACCATCATTCAGATTTTGATCCAAGTGGGGTTGTATTATATTCAAGAAATTCAGAAAATACAGGTTTATACCCCTCAGTAATATGTAATAGATATATTTGGGGAATACATGGATATTTCAGCTATACCGAGGTAGATATGTATAATATTCATATTGTTGTTTCTGCTAATGAAGATGCAAATGGGCCTACTATGTGTGGAGTGAATTTTTTAAATTCAGGAAGAGCTTTTCTTGATCATGTTTTTGTATCTACTGATGTTGCAATGGAGGATACTGTAGAACCTGTAAATAATAGATTTGGGATAGGGCTTGGTGAACAAAATAATGACTTCCCTTCATTTGGTCGAATAGTGGTTATGGGTGGTTTTTATAAAGGGTATGTATTAGGGGAGGGAGTGCATGGAATGATTTTAGAATCGTATGGTAATCTTTTTGGATTATGGTGCTTGGGTGCTAGTTTTGGTGTTCGTATTAATTATGCTATAATGCATTGGAATAAATATACTCTTGCACCGAAAGCAAGAACTACATTGATAATAGAATATTTATCTACTCAAATAGATTCTATGCGAGCAGAGTGGTCTTATAATCAAGATATGTTTGCAGATAATTCTAATTATTTTTATGGGTATGTTAACTATATTCTCTCATCCGATGCCGGGCTTGGTGTTTATCAAACAAAGACACACGGAGGATTAAATATCCTAATAAAAAATATCTACAAAGATTCATATTATCATTGGGAAACAACAACAAGACCAGCAGACCCCGGATTAGGGTGTATGGGTTTCAACACAACTACTTCCAAGATGGAATGCTGGGATGGTGGGGCATGGAGAGATTTACATTAAATTATAAATTATGGCAGAGAGTTTAGATTTTACAAGAAGCGTTAA
>Ga0307380_10006846_pt1 | contig 14913 bp, 11 predicted proteins | sample UN3MG_FD_202239 | JGI IMG/M metagenome (GOLD analysis project Ga0307380, IMG submission 202239) | Soil microbial communities from Risofladan, Vaasa, Finland - UN-3 | ecosystem: Environmental > Terrestrial > Soil > Coastal area > Acid sulfate soil | place: Finland: Risofladan, Vaasa | collected... | reverse complement strand
CCTTTTTCCTTTCCCATGTCTCCCGGAAGGGGATATATACTACCTTCCCTTTATTTTCCCCGACAACATGTCCTTCCTTCCCATTGAGTATGCCCTCAGCAGCAGCAATGCCTAGTTTACTCGCCAAGACCCTATCCCTTGCTGTTGGCGCTCCTCCTCTTTGCAGGTGGCCCAGTATACATACACGGCAGTCAACTTTGAGGCGGTATTGGACGTACTGGGCAATCTGCACAGTGTGTCCTACTTCATTCCCCTCAGCTACTACTATGATGCTACTCCGCTTACCTCTCTTGAAACTTTCCCTCAAAGTACGGCACAACTTTTCCAAATCGGTCTCTTTTTCGGGTATAATTATTTCCTCAGCACCGCCAGCGATTCCTACCTCGAGGGCAATGAAGCCGGATAACCGTCCCATCACCTCCACAAAGAAGACACGCTCAAAAGCATCCGCTGTGTCACGAATCCGGTCTATGGCTTCCACTGCGGTATTGATGGCAGTATCAAAACCGATAGTATAATCAGTGCCATAGACATCGTTATCTATAGTAGCTGGGATCCCGATTAGTTTTATTTGGCTCTCCTCAGCTATGGCTGAAGCTCCACGAAAAGTACCATCTCCCCCAATAACCACTAGTCCTTCAATTCCCTCTCGCTCCAAGACTTGAATTCCCTTTGCTCTCCCCTCTACAGTCTTCATTTCCTCGCAGCGCGAGCTTTCTAAGATAGTGCCGCCCCGTTGAATAATGTTGGCCACCGCCCGGCGGTCCAGGTTGACAAACTCTCCGTTCAGAAGCCCATTGTAGCCACGCCGGATTCCCACTACCTCGACGTCTTTTTGTACTGTACTGCGAACCACAGCCCGGATGCAGGCATTCATACCCGGAGCATCACCGCCGCTGGTCAAAACCCCGATCTTTTGCATCTCAATTTCTCCCTGCCGAAAAATAGGGGTATCTGCGTATATCTATCAGGGCATGCTCTGTATGAATTCAAACTATGTGCTCTCCTTCGTCCGCCTTGTGCTATGAGTGGAAATAGATACTGGAGATGATGCAGGCGTCTCCGAAGCCTGGTTGGACGAACAGCTTGTATCGGGAACTGCAAGTGGCTGCCCTTTCCCCATCTGCATGAGCTGGCTAGATTGAATTGCAGTTAAATACATCTGCTCGGTATATTCTTTTGCCATGCGCCGAGCGCTGAACAAGGGTGCATTTGAGCGAATGGCTTCCTTGATTATTCGTATCCAGCCATGCGGTATGCCATTTATATCATGCTCATAGTAAAGAGGAATGACCGTATTCTCCAGTAAACTATAAAGCTCTTCGGCATCTGCCTTATCTTGGTCTGTTGAATTAATTGTCTCAATATCCTTGTGAATGGCCCACCCATTGGTACCGTTATAACCCTCATACCACCAACCATCAAGCACACTAAGATGTGGCGCACCGTTAAGGGCTGCTTTCTGCCCGCTAGTGCCACTGGCTTCTTGAAGTGGTCGAGGAGTATTAAGCCAGATATCAGTGCCATGGATAAGATAACGTGCTATGTGCATATCATAATCCTCAACGAAGGCTATGCGGCCGCCGAATTCGGGGTCTTTTGCCACAGTGTATATCTCTTGGATGAGCTGTTTCCCATGCTCATCGTTAGGATGTGCTTTACCGGAGAATATTATTTGGACTGGCTGCAAGTTACTTCGAAGTATACGCTTCAAGCGGTTAACGTCATACAGGATAAGCGCAGCCCGCTTATAGTCGGTGAAACGGCGGCTGAAGCCGAGAGTAAGTGTTTCCGTATCAAGCAAAGCCCCCATAGCTAATGCCTGCACCGGTGCTACAGCGTCTTCAGACCACCGCTTTCGTGCTCGCTCTTGTATTGCACCGATTAGTTTATACTTTAACCACCGACGTACTGCCCATATTTCCTCGTCTGGAATATCCAGCACGTGTTCCCATAATGTTGGATCATCATGCCTTTTTAGCCAATCATGACTAAGATACCTTTCATACAATCTGGCCATCTGTGGAGCCACCCAGGTGGGGACATGAACCCCGTTGGTTACTGAGCCAATAGGTACGTTTTCCTCCGTGGTATCCGGCCATAAAGAATGCCACATTCGATGGCACACCTCTTTATGGAGTTGGCTGACACCGTTGCGCTGGTTAGCCATCCTCAAGCCCAGCACGGTCATATTAAAAACCGTTTTATCCGAATCCTGCATACCTAGCTTCAAGAATGCATCCCTGTCCAATCCAAGGGTGCCCCAGTAGCGATGAAAACACCTTTCCATTAGATCGAGGGAAAATACATCATTGCCCGCCGGAACTGGCGTATGAGTGGTGAAAACAGTTGTGCTTCGCACCTTATTAGCGGCTTCGGTGAAAGCAAGGCCTTTCTCTACTAGCTCTCGGACACGCTCCAGCATCATGAAGGCTGTATGCCCCTCATTGGCATGCCAGATGGCTGGCTCAATACCGAGTGCTCGGAGAACACGCACGCCACCAATACCCAGAACAATCTCCTGGTGTAGGCGCATTTCGCGGTCGCCAGCATAAAGACGAGCAGAAAGCTCACGGTCCGATGGGGAATTGCCTTCAATGTCAGTGTCCAATAAATAGAGTTTTACTCGGCCGACATTCACCTGCCAGACGGCGATGTAAACCGACCTTGCATCGAGCGGAACTTCAATATGCATCGTCTGTCCCTGAGCAGTAAGTACCGGATGGATGGGTGTCTCACTGAAACTCAACTGCTCGTAAACCTCCTCCTGCCAGCCATTAGCGGAAATATACTGATGAAAATACCCCTGGGGATACATAAATCCCACTCCTACTATAGGTAATCCGAGGTCGCTTGCCTCTTTGCAGTAATCACCTGCCAAAATACCCAGCCCACCAGCATAGAGGGGAAGTGAACAATGGATAGCAAATTCCAGTGAAAAATACGCAATGGTGTGCTGTGCCAGATGGGGATATTCTGTATTAACCCAGGTGCTAGTTGCTGACATATTGGTTTTGAAATCGCTAATAACAGAGTCGTAATTCTTGAGGAAGATAGGGTCTTCAGCGGCTGCTACCAACCGATGAGGGGCGATCTGTTGCAGTAATTTGACTGGATTATGGCCTGAAGCTTTCCATAAAGGGCGATCCAAGACTTTGAACAGCTCACGGGCCTCTATATGCCAGCTCCACCATAAATTATAAGCTAGCTCGCTTAGCCCACCGATACGCTTTGGGAGCTTTGGTACTGACAAGCTATTCATTTCAGCCTCTTCAAGTTTTCTATTGCCTTCTTTCTGACCCCATTCTTATCCTCAAGGTAAACAGGACTAAGGTAGTATGTCCCGAGTAGTTTTCCCTGTACATAACTCGTTTGCTCTTAGAAGAAGGAATTAACATGCTGGAATTTCCCAACACGAATAATACACCTCAATGTACTCCGTACTGAAGTTTAAGTCAATTACTCTGAACGCGCTAACCTGATTTGGTTTATCATGTTTGAACTCCGTAGTGTCGTTAATTTAGCCATCATATCTATTGTGTGGCATCCATAAAAATTCAACAGCGAACGGACTAGATTGAGCTAAGCTTAAGTATCTTATGTTTTATAGCTACAGTAAATAGCCTATAGGTAACTCTAGGTATAAGAAAATAGTCCCATATGAACCAATCTTCTATAAGTGTAATGTATTACGCCTGGCGTGCTTTGAAGATAAGGATTATTGACATAATTACAAGCACAGCACCAATGCCGATGACTACCCAGGCCCACAGTGGAGTCACTGGTGGTAGTTCTGATTCTGGTGTTGTTGGAGATAGTGGTGCAGTGGTGGTTGTGAAATTGAAAGTGGCACTCCAGTCACTCGACACTGGCTCAATAGCCATCACTCGCCAGAAGTAGCTAGCGTTGTGGTCCAGCATACCTTCATACTTGTAGGCGGTGGTGGCCACTTCTGCTTCAGCTATGATATCAGTCAGCGCCGCGTCCTTAGCCAGGACAAACTTGTACTTGGTAGTCCCCTTAAGTGGTGACCAGGAGAAGGATGCTGGTTTCACTGGATATCCGGTGCAGCCGTTATTCGGACTGAGCGACTGGGCTCCGAAATACTGAGTTGCTGCTGGTAAGCCAGCCTTGATGGTGAAGGCTTTAACTTCAGACCACGGGCTGAGTATAAGCTGGCCGGTGGCTGCTTTCCGTACTCTTACCCGCCAGTAGTAGGTGTGCCCTGCCTCAAGCCGGGATAGTGGCGTTATTGCTCCACCAGCAGGGTAAGGTAGTGCGGGCGACGTGGATGAGCCAGGTGCATAGGCACCGGAGTCGAAAACTATCAGCGTGAAGCCAGGGTCTTTGGCAATCTGTACCTGATACTCGCTAGACAAGCATAATTGCTCCCAGGTAAAGTCTATACCCTGGTTTCTGCCACTTACTGGGTCGCAGCCGATTAAGTTCTCACCAGCAGAGGTAACTGTTACTATGATGGTGCTGGTACTACTGCCAGCACTATTAGTAGCTATTAGAGTATAAGCGGTAGTGGTGGTTGGTGATATTTGCTCGGTACCGCTTGAGTTCACCCTGCTGGTCATTGGATATATAGTAACTATATCAGCACCAGAAACGTTCCAACTTAGAGTTCCTGATTGACTAGGACTAATCGTCTTTGGGCTGGCAGTAAAGGAATTTATGACTGGCTGAACCCTAGCTCCTGCCGTTTCGGGGAGAAGAAAGCTGGTGACTATAGTATCAAAAGTGGGCTCAAGCGAGCTAAAAGAACCAGGAGCACAATTGCAGGTGATAATCCAGCCTGATTTGTGCTGCACCAGTAACACTTGCATCCCTTTTGTATCCATGCCTTCATGGTTAATAGTATAAATGTGCCTTATTGTGGGCGTGTTGTCTACAACTAGCTGCTGACTGGAGACAGAGTTATACCCAGCTAGTGCCTCAAGGCTTGCCTTTGATATCTCAAATAAATCGGTAACACTCAGTTCTGAGGATAGATTCATTCTTAAAACGGTGAAATTGGGAGTACTCCCATGCTCTGTCTTTCGTGCGCTGAAACCGATAATAGCAGTTTCCAAAAGCTCCTCCGGCATCCGTGCCCAGTCCTGAGGGTAAGAAATGGAAAAGCCATTGCTTTCATCAGTATAGATGAGGAACGCAGGTGTTTGAATTAGCTCGTCAGCCGGCGCTTCATGAATAATGCTGCAACCAGCAGCCAAGCCGATTAATACAACAAGTGATAGCGCAACGAAGTTCCAATACTGTCTATGTTTCTTCATCTCTCATGCCCGGTATATTTTATTCTCCATGAGGTTAAACTGCAAAGTTATGTCACTCTGGGCATGCATTGGGTTTTAGGGTTGCAGCCCATTTGCTTTAGTAATAGGTTTGCTACATTGCCTGGTAATACGCTTGCAATCCCCTTTGTTGCACGACGGATGTTTCAATTAACAGCATTCTCAATAAGCTCAATGCGGGTGGCCTTGCCTTTCTGGTCTAGCTCTATGCCGACGAAATCTATGCGCCAGTTATCGGGCAGGTCTTTATGGCTGCTCATGTAGGCAAGGGCTGAGGCAATGAGTTTTTCTTTTTTGGCAAACGTTACCGATTCCTCGGGGCTGCCGAAGCTGGAGCTGGTCCTGGTACGAACTTCCACGAAGACAAGACAGTCCTTACGCTCAGCAATAATGTCAATTTCACCTTCACGACAGCGGAAATTGGTCTCATGAATACGGTAGCCTTTCTTTTTGAGAAACTTCCTGGCTAGCTCTTCTCCGATGTCACCGAGCTCTTTGCGTTTCATGTTATAAGTAGTTCCTGTTTGCATTTAGGCCATTCAGGCCTCTTGAATCCTTTTTGCGATATCCTCGAGCTTGCTGTCAGTCGATTCTCCTGTTAGCAGATGAAATTTGTGTAGAGATTTCAGGAAATCTTCTAGAACACCTAGCGGAGAAGAAGGGAAGACGATGACATGAGCGTGAGGGACACTCTGGCCTCGGGCAAGCAAGCAGACGAACTGTGGGTCGAACGTCTTTTTTAATTTCTTAGCCACGACCTTTACTGTTTTAAATAGCTCGGCTATCTCATCATCTTCGAGTTCGTAAAACTGGTCAACGTGTTTTTTGTGTATAACTACGCATTGACCCTGAGCGAATCGAGGGGTTACATCTAAAATCGCTACGGTGTTTTTATCCTCATAAATTTTCCTGGTTTGCATTTCTCCGGTGAAAATCTTGCAAAAAGGGCACTCGCTAACCAATAGACACCTCCTGAAGTTATTATATAAGGCAAGGCTATTCCTGATTGTTATTCTACTTTTTGGTTCTTAGTAAAATCAATCATGCGTAAATTGCTTACTGGATGCATTAATCTCTCTTACCGGGGCGAAAGAATAGCGGTGGATAGGGGAAGGCCCCTGTTGATGCAAACAGGAGAGGTGATGTTTGGTGCCATAGCCCTTATGCTGAGCCATGCCATAAGCAGGGTAAAGTTTGTCAAGTTCTACCATAATTTGGTCACGGGTAACCTTGGCGATAATCGAGGCGCAGGCAATAGAGAGACATAGTTTGTCGCCTTTAACTATCCCTTTTTGAGCAATGGGAAGCTGGGAGAGTGTTAGATAGTCTATAAGCAGGAAATCAGGCGAGCAGGCTAGTTGTTCAATAGCTTGGCACATGGCTAACCTGGTGGCATTCAAGATGCCGATGGAATCGATGGTTTGCGGCGCAATGATGCCGGTCCCGATGGCTGTGGCTTCTTCTTCAATTAAGCTGAAGAGGAATGCTCGTTTTGCCGGAGAGATTTCCTTGCTATCCCGAACTGACTGCAAACGGGGGAAATCGGCGAATTGAGGCAGGATTACAGCAGCGGCGACTACCGGACCAGCTAAGGCTCCTCGGCCAGCTTCATCGATGCCGGCAATGAGTCGGTAGCCCTGGGAGCTAAGCTCGTTTTCCTCCGCGAGGGTTGGTGGTTCAGACGCAGGTTTAGTGTTTTTGATTTTCGATTGTGCCACCGCCGAGAACCTCGCTATCTTGATAGAAAACTACAGCTTGCCCCGGGGTAATGGCGCGCTGTGGCTGGTGAAACCTTATTTCGGCTGAATCTGGCTTCGGGTAAAGAATGGCAGTTACCTCTGGCGACCTGTAGCGTATTTTAACACTAACTGTTATTGGCTCAGATGGGGGTTGTCCTGATACCCAGTTCACTTTGCTAGCGATAAGTCTGGAGCTACAGAGGTCTTTTTCACTGCCGACCGTGATTCTATTTGTAGCGGGCTCTATTTTTGTTACATAGAGGGGTTTGGTGGCAGTAAGTCCCAGGCCATGTCTTTGGCCTATGGTGTAAAAAGCGGCTCCTTCGTGCTTGCCCAGCACTTCGCCTTGTCTGTTGACGATGTCTCCGGGAGCTATGCTGAAGTGCTGTCTCAGGAAAGTGCCGTAGTCGGTAGAGATGAAGCAAATATCCTGGCTGCTGGGTTTTCTGGCAGCAGGTAATCCCTTTTGTCGCGCTAGCTTTACGACTTCAGCTTTAGTGTAATCGCCTAGGGGAAAGAGCAATTGAGCGAGTTTGTCTTGCCCTAAAGTATAAAGCACATAAGACTGGTCTTTGCTTGAGTCGATGCCTTTAAGTATATGATAGGTTTCATCGAGACATCCGAGCTTGACATAATGGCCAGTAGCTAGATAATTGATTCCTAGAGAAAGAGCGTGCTCGAGGAGAAAACCAAATTTTATGTGTTGGTTGCAGGCGATGCAGGGATTAGGGGTCCGTCCTTGCATGTATTCCTGGCAGAGGTAATCGACTACATATTGTTTGAATTCATTCTCTAAATTGATGAGGTGAAAGGGAATACCAAGGGTGAGGCAAATTTGCTCAGCGTCATAAATATTTTGTACTGATGACCAGAGGGGGTGCTGGGTTCCTGCTGGTTTTTCTTCGGGCCACAAATGCATAGCCATCCCTGTGATTTCATAGCCAGCTTGCTGAAGGAGAAAAGCTGCTACTGACGAGTCAACCCCGCCACTTAAGGCTACAGCTACTCGCTTTTTAGCCATGCGTTGAAATATTTCCTGTCTGTAGTAGCCGGTTGACCCTGCCCCAGATAATTTCAGCGATTTCCGTTTTGGGCAGAGTAGCGTCTATTACCAGCCACCGCTCAGGTTCCTCTGCTGATAGCTTAAGGTAGCCATCTCTTACTCTGTTGTGAAAGGCAATATCTTCTGCCTCAAAGCGGTCTTCCGTTTTATCTTGTTTGCGTCCTAATCCTTTTGTAGCTGGGATATCCAGTAGTATGGTCAGGTCGGGCTTTGTGCCCTGTGTGGCTAATTCATTAGTTGCCTTGATGATTGCCAAGTCTATTCCTCGACCATAGCCCTGATAAGTTGTGGTAGAATCGGCAAAGCGGTCGCAGATGACTACTTTACCTTTCTGTAAATTAGGACGAATTACTTCAGTTACCAACTGAGTACGGCAGGCAGCGAACAGTAGCAGCTCAGCTTCAGGCATAATTTTATCCTGACGCTTTCTTTTCAATAAATGTCTTATTTCATTGCCTAAAACTGTACCTCCCGGCTCGTGGGTTAGCTCTGTGGGGATCCCCAGCCGAGAAAGTTTTTTCCATAGAGCTTTAGCTTGAGTGCTTTTGCCGCAGCCTTCACCACCCTCAAATGTAATAAATAGATTCAAAGATTACCCCCGGAGAAAACTTCTGTATGCTTTTACCAGCTTCTTAGCTTTTTAGAAACTTCACTCTTCTTTCAGGTTCTTTACCCACGCTGTGGGAAGCCAGATTATGGCGTTCGGCCAGGAGATGTTGCAAGCGACGGATGTAGGCATTTTGAGGGCTCAGTTCTACGGGCCCGTTACCCTCTTTCACCTGGGTAATTGCCTCTTGGGCTTCATTCATTGCTAAACTGGTGGTGACAACTTTTTGCGGCGTATATATACTATCAAGACATTGTCTAAATTGAGAAAGATTATTGCTTTTGACTGCGTAGATAGGAATGCCGGCTGCCTCAGCATCCCTTATCCTCTGTGGTTTTCGGCGATAATAGTTTTTTGTGGTCAGCAAAAGATTGGCTTCTTTGAGGTCAGCGGTAAGGTCTATAGCAATCCGCTTCTCCTTGGCCGCTTCTCCTAGTTTAGTGCGGCTGATGCCGAAGAGGTATATGCATGGCTTTTCTCTCTTAAGTTCCGGTTCCTTCTTATTCAGGGCGCGGGAAGTTATTGTTTTATCCTTCTTTATTTCACCATCTTTATCCAGCCAGCGAATTTCGGCTTTCTGGGATTTACCGTAAAGAATGGCGTCTACGGCTTTGCCTACATCTGGATGTATGATTACCCTATCGCGCTCCTGGATTTCGACGACTATATCGAAAGTAGGTGGTGCCTTGCGTTCCAGAATTGATTTCTGGGTGTGCCGCCGCCTTGCCTCCTCGTCTCCCAGGGTCACTGTTTGAATGCCGCCGATGAGGTCGGCCAGGGTAGGGTTCATCATCAGGTTGTCCAGGCTGTTTCCATGGGCGGTGCCGACTAGCTGGACACCACGCTCGGCAATAGTTCGGGCGGCTTCAGCTTCTAGACTGGTGCCTATCTCGTCGATGATAATGACCTCGGGCATGTGGTTTTCTACGGCTTCAATCATCACCGCATGCTGCATGGTTGGTGTTGGCACTTGCATCCGTCGTGCATGTCCTATAGCTGGGTGAGGAATGTCACCGTCACCAGCGATTTCATTGGAGGTATCAACGACGATTACCCTTTTCTTGAAATCATCGGCTAGGACTCGGGCCACTTCTCGTAGCATTGTTGTTTTGCCAATACCAGGTCGGCCCAGAAGAAGCACGTTATTTTCTGATTCAACAAGGTCTTGAATAATCTTTACAGTGCCAAAGACGGCTCTGCCAACCCGGCAGGTCAAGCCAACGATTCGTCCCTCCCGGTTACGTATGGCAGAGATTCGGTGTAAAGTGCGCTCGAGGCCAGCACGGTTGTCACCGCTAAAGCTACCGATACGGCAGACTATATGCTCTATATCTGAGTCGGTGACCTCTTTATGGTTGAGGACTACATCCTTTTGGGGATAGCGAGCTTCAGGGGGACGTCCCAGGTCTAGAACTACTTCTATTAATTCACTGTTATCTGGCTGTTGAAGAAGCGCTTCGTGAAGGTGAGGTGGCAGGGCATCGAGCAGGACGTCTAAATCATCAGCAATTACCTTTTGCAAGGGCATCTCCTGTAGCAAGGTCAAGGGAATACCTCCGGAATCTCAGGTTATCAGTTAACTTGAGGTGGAATGTGATGGCTTCTGTGTTTAAAGCAGATTGCATTCTTATGTGTTCAGTCATAGCTCCTCGCAGAGCCAGGACACTGATATTCACTCTACCAACCTCTGGTGGCCAACAATTCTTCTGGGGGTATGGTTTTTATATCTAATCCAGGCATGGCCTCTCCTAAGGCTTTAGACACTTCAGCAATGATTGCCGGGTCTTGGTACTGTGTAGTTGCTTTAACCATAGCCTTAGCCATGGCCTCAGGGTTGCTCGATTTGAAAATTCCTGAGCCAACGAAGACGCCATCGGCACCTAGCTGCATCATCAGTGCTGCGTCAGCCGGCGTAGCTGCGCCGCCAGCAGCAAAGTTGACTACGGGTAACTTACCCGTTTTATGTATTTCCATCACCAGCTCCAAAGGAGCGCCTAGCGCTTTGGCCTCGGCAGTAAGCTCATCTACAGGCATAGTCTGGAGCTTACGAATGCCGTCTTGAACTGCCCTCATATGTCTTACGGCCTCGACAATGTTACCGGTGCCAGCCTCTCCTTTGGTTCGAATCATAGCTGCACCTTCAGCGATGCGGCGCAAGGCTTCACCTAAATCACGGCAGCCGCAGACAAAGGGAACCTTGAAATCGCGTTTCCAGATATGATGGTTCTCATCAGCCGGTGTCAGCACTTCTGACTCATCGATAAAGTCAACTCCCAGTGCCTCCAGCACTTGAGCCTCGACAAAGTGCCCAATACGGCATTTAGCCATCACCGGGATGCTCACTGTTTTCATTATGGCAGTGATTACCGTTGGGTCAGCCATTCGAGCCACTCCACCGGCAGCTCGAATATCTGCCGGCACACGCTCCAGTGCCATGACAGCACAAGCCCCGGCATCTTCAGCAATCTTTGCCTGCTCTGGTGTGACCACATCCATAATCACCCCACCTTTTAGCATTTGAGCTAATCCTGATTTAGCTTTCCAGGTACCTGTATCCATTTTTCTCCCTACTTTCCAAGGTAATAACCTTTTGATATATTCTACACTGACTTATTTCGTTTAGCAACTGAAGCTGATTCCCTCATTTTCAGTATTGCCTTATCTACAATTATAGCATTTAGCATAGGTAAAACGAATTTCAAGTTGTCCTGCCGGCTTATGCTATAATTCCGAGTATGAAAATCCTGGGCATTGAAACTTCCTGCGATGAAACTGCAGCGGCTGTGGTTGAGGATGGGGCCAATATTTTGTCGAACATCGTTGCCTCGCAGGTGGATATTCATGCTCGCTACGGTGGGATTGTCCCTGAAGTAGCCTCAAGGCAGCATTTACTTACAGTCCTACCAGTAGTGGAAAGTGCTATGGCTGAGGCGGGAATTGTCTGGCAGAATATAGCTGCTATCGCGGTAACTATTGGACCAGGCCTGGCGGGTTCGTTGCTGGTTGGGGTGAATGTAGCTAAAGCCGTTGCTTTGGCTCAAGGCTTGCCACTTATTGGAATTAATCATCTCGAAGGTCATATCTATGCTAACTGGATAGGTAACACAAAGCCAGTTTTTCCTTGCCTCTGCCTCATTGTTTCAGGGGGGCATAGTGATTTAGTGCTGATGACTGGGCATGAGAAATTTAAAAAGCTGGGGCAGACTCGGGATGATGCGGCTGGCGAAGCCTTTGATAAGGGAGCTAGGATTCTGGGTCTTGGTTACCCCGGTGGCCCAGCTATTGAGGCAGCTGCCCAAAAAGGCCTCCCATCTTTGCCTTTGCCGCGAGCTTGGCTTAAGGGTAGCGATGATTTTAGTTTTAGTGGATTAAAAACAGCTTTGCTCCATCTAGTACAGGCCAGGGATTTTTCGGATTCTTCCTTGGTGGCTGAGGCAGCAGCTAGCTTTCAGCAAGCTATTGTCGATGTTCTGGTTACTAAGACGCTAGAAGCTGCTGGAAGATTGGGTGTCAGGCAGATATTACTGGCTGGTGGTGTGGCAGCTAATAAGGCTCTTGGTGACTATTTTAGTCGTCACTCATCTGTTCCGATCCTCATACCACCCCCTGATTTGTGTACCGATAACGCAGCTATGATCGCAGCCTGCGGTTATTATCATTTCCAGTCGGGACAGGTGGCTGGATATGACATTGATGTGATACCTGGCCTTAGCTTTGGTTAAGTGCCACCAGGCATTCAGTGCAATTTCGATAGCGGCAGTAAGTCTTGAAGATATGAAGTAGCCCTTGCTGCTGACAGGCAGGAAGGCCGACATCTGGTTTAAGCAGAAGTTGTTGCTTCATATATCGAGTTAGCTCATTGTCTCTTAGCTTTGAATAATGATGGTAAATCTCAACGGTTTTTTTCTTTAACTCTGGCTCAGCAGCTATTTCACCCCAGGCACAGACAAAGGGTAATACTATATTTATTACTATTTCAGCAGCTTTATCTTGGCCCAAAAGAGCTGAGCTCCTTGTTTTTGTGATACCAAAGTCCAGATGGTTTGCCCAGTAGCCTTGACTGCCCATAGTTAAGCCATTTTCCAGCCAGCGATATTGAGCCTGCGGAGGCGTTTTCTCCACTAGTTTTAGTATCCCTTGGAGCAGCCCCGGTTTGTGATACCGGCCAAGGATATAGCTGAGGGCGATAAGTCGGCGGGTAGGGAAGTTATCGGGACGTACTCTGAAAAAAGACCAGTCGGTTTCTTTCATGGTGTTGACTGCACCGCTGGATTGCCATATTGCCTCTAAGTTGTCTATTTCTCTATCTTCGATTAGCTTATATCGTGGCTTAGACCGCTGGGAAGGTAGTAATCCAGCAATTCCTAGAATCCAAGCTTGTTTGACGGCATTAGTCGCAGGCTTGACTTCCTCTAAAAAGCTGAGAGGTAACCTGGTAGCAAGTTTTTCACAGGGCTCGGCATTCTTGACATAACCTAAAGCTCGGGCAATGCCTCGAAAAAGCACTTGCCCAGCCTCCTCTTCCTTCAAGGTTTTGCGGAATGAACTTATTTTGGCGGCAAACCTTTCTTCACCAGCGGCAGTAAGTAATTTGGTAAAGGCTTCTGTGCCTGAATACCTCGGTGCTTCCAGGCATGATGGCAAGGGATAGAATGTTAAGCTGGCTCGGTGGCTTAGCTCGTCTAGATAGTTGCTTAGGAAAGGACTCAGGCAAACCGTGGGGATAGTCTTGCCATTCTGGAGTAGGGCAGGGGATTGGCTGTCATTCCACATTGCAATATGCAGAACTATACTATTGTATTTTGGGTCTCGATAATGACCATGACTATACCACTGGCTGGATTTAACATGAATCTCGATGTTTCCTTTTATTATCTTGTTGCCGATAGTGAAAACAGCGTCTCGAAAGTCACAGCCACTGTCATTGCTAACTCTACCTGGATAGATTACCTGAAGTTGTTCACCGGCGTCAGTGCTCAGGTTGGGTGCTAACCGATGCTGCCAAATATGGGCAACAAGTTTTTCTGAGATCTCTGTTTTCATATTGGGTTTACACGTTTGCGTGTAGAGATGGATAAAAAAAGTTGTTTAAATCGATTAATTGGCTTAGTTCCATAGTAACCTGGTTCGTTTTTCATCGATAGTGTGCTTTATTTGCTAATCTCTTTTTATGGTTGGTGCATATTTGAAACCGGAGCGCTCGGCAACTATAGTGAGCAAAGTAGCCGAAGTTCCCCGAGGTTTGTATATCCCAGTTTCCCATTCACTGATTGTTTGTTGACGAGTGCCCAATTCCTCAGCTAACTTAGTTTGAGTCAATCTTAAATGCTGCCTTAGCGCGCGGATGCGTTGCCTGTCCCAGCTGACTTGCTTTTGCCTCTGACTCATTTCCTCTATATTTTACACGGTATAGAGTAAATAATCAATAAGGCGATGCGCGGTGTAATCCTTCAGGTGGTTAGTCGCACATCGGGAGCCATTAAAATATGTCGGGTGCCCAGCAGAAATCTTCCTAAGGCTACAGGTACCTATGATGGAGGTACTGGGATGTTGTCACTCGAAACAATCCCAATATGGTTTACAGAAAAATGGACCGTAGTCGGCCGGACAGGTGATGCCACCGTAATTCTGACCGAACATACCTTCCTCTGTCTGGGGCTCGATCCCTAGTCCTGCTAAACGCAGTAGAAACATTGCTTAAAGAGTGCTATATAACTCTCAGTCTAGGCAAATGAGAACACATCGAAGGGTAGGTATTACCACGATTCAACGAACAATAGCCGGATAATTTTCTTTATAGCCTCTTCAGCATTTGAATTACCCAGTAATGCTCCCCCCTCTAAACTAGCCTCATTGATTTGGTCATCAAAGTAGATGGTGCCAATAACCTTTATCTTTTTATTTTCAAGCTCGTCGGTTATCCTTTTTTCAATCTTTTCCGAGGGTACTTTATTGGGAATAGCTCCCACTTTGTTTACCCCAATCCCGTCAGCCATGTAAATGATTTTCTCGGCAAGGGCCAGGGATTCAAAAGACGGCTCGACTGCTACCAGGACAGTATCAACTCCTCTTTCCACACCTCTCCCAAAACTTTCAATACCTGCCTCCATATCAATGAGCACTATCTCTTTGTCTTTCAAAACGAGTTTTTCTATAAATCCCCTGGCTATATCAGCCATTGAACAGGCGCAACCTTGGAAAGGGTCG
>Ga0307380_10006843_pt1 | contig 14919 bp, 16 predicted proteins | sample UN3MG_FD_202239 | JGI IMG/M metagenome (GOLD analysis project Ga0307380, IMG submission 202239) | Soil microbial communities from Risofladan, Vaasa, Finland - UN-3 | ecosystem: Environmental > Terrestrial > Soil > Coastal area > Acid sulfate soil | place: Finland: Risofladan, Vaasa | collected... | reverse complement strand
ACGATGCTGAGATCGCTGCTCGGGTGGCTTCCTCGAAGCGAGGATACTCCGCAGCCCTTTCGCGACTGGACCTGACGCTCACCGGCGCCGCGGTCGAGCGGGCTGCGCTTGCCTTCAGACGCGCTCGCGTGCATCGCCAAGCGGGGTGCCTCGCGCTGGCGCAGGAGTCGTACTGGAAGGTGATCACCGAACACCCAGGCGGCACTGAGGCGGTGCGAGCGGCCTCCGAAATCGTCAACATGCACCAGGCGTACGGGACGCCTGAGAGCGTCACGAAGGTGTGCGAGACCCTGGTCGGACTCGATCCTGACAGCGACGCTGCCGTCGCAACATGTCAGGCGGTCAGCGGCCCCTGGGCCGCCTGGCGGGACGGCGAGTCTGCGTCGGCAATGGACATCCTGGGCGGGATTGCGGAAACCTACCCGAACACACGAGCCGGTGCTGCCTCTGGGCTCGATCTGGGAGAGTTCCTTGTGAGCTCGGGGGAGTACGAGCAGGCCGATGAAGTCTGGAGCCGCCTCGTCGATGAGAATGGGGACGTCGAGGTGTCGCAGGAGGCGCGATACAGATTGGCTGACCTGCGCTACGAGCGAGGGATGAAGGCCTTCACCGGGAGAGAGTACGAATCCGCGGTGCGATGGCTGGGGAAGTTGCGGCCGGAGGTCGATCTGATCGGCATGCGAAGTCCGACTCTCCGCATCGGCGACTCTCCGGAATCGAGGATGAGACATGCCGTGTTCAGTTTGGGGGAGGCCTGCGAGAAGCTCGAGCGTTGGGTCGAGGCGGCCGATGCATATGAGCGCCTGGCGGTTCCTGGGAATCCCGCGGAGGAGATCGCACTATTCCAGTTGTGCCGGAGCAAGATGGAGGCGGGATACCGCGCAGATGCTCTCGAAGCTTTCACGAAACTGAAGGATAGATTTCCAGAGTCTGGCTATATCGCCCGGTGCGAGGACCATATCCGCACTATCCAGGGAGAGCGCTAGATTGAGCGGTCCACGAAGCGCCCTGCGGCGATTTCCCAGGCCGGAGGCAACAACTGCCGAAGAACGGAGAGGAGGAAATTGGGGAGAAGGACGCTTGAGTGTCTGTCGTTCGGTTGCTTGTAATGTGATATGACCAAGAGGAGGGAGAAGAGGAATGAGAAGCACGCTGAAGGCGATCTGTTTCATTGCCGCGCTGCTGGCCGGTCTAGGGGCAAGCGCAGCAGCGGCCTCACCGGTGCTCAGCGCTCAGAGGATGAGTTCTCTGCGAGGCGGCTGCGGTGCGGGACAGAAGTACTGCTACTCGTACTGGTGCGGCTCCAATAGTCCCTGCGATCAAATCATACCTGAGAATATCTGCTTCCCAGAGGGCGACGTCTGGAGATGCAATACGATCTACCAGGAGCGTGAGGCAGTGACCTCGTGTATTAGCACGGTATACAACGACTATCCGTGCACCCAAGGCGCGTCGGAGTCCTGCGGAAAGCGGGGTACCTGTTTCTGCTACAAACCGAGCGAATTGTACGAAGTATGGTCCTGCACGGTCATCAACACGACTAGGTATAGCCATATACCGTGTGTTCTATAGGCCGTGCATTGAGCCTTGATGCCACGTCCAAGAGGGCATGTCGCCGACTTAGCTGATGAATAAGGAGATTGCTCCGATGAGGAAGTGCCTATTTGCTGTTGTCGCCGCGCTGGTCGCATTGACGACCTTTATTGCTGCGACGGGCGGTCTCAGTGCTGGCGTCGAGCCCGTCGGAGCGGAGGAGGCAGAGGAACTCCTGGCGGCCGTGCGCCTGGCCTCCGATGCCGCGGCCTCGCGCGTCTCGAGGAGCGCCGGGACGGTCCGTGTACACGAGTGGATCTGGCGGGCCACCGGGGAGGTCCTCGAGACGGAAACCGTCTATGCTGTGGCATTGGCGGGGGAGAAGTTCAAGGCCGCGGTGACGACGACCTACGTTACGAACGAGTGGACGCCGGCACACCCAGGTGCAGGCTTCAATGCGCCGGGGACCGTGCAAAGAGGAGAAATCGCCTACGACGGGGAGAAGATCACCAGCTACGAGCCGGACCGGAATCGTGCAGAGATCTCAAGGCTGGAGTCGGACGCGGGACGCCAGCTGAAACTGACGAGGGTTGTCGTGATGAGCCCTGGTCATGGTGTGCCAGAACTCAAGCAAGTAGCGCTGCCGCCAGGTTACGAGTGGGATGAGCCTCGGGTGGTGGGGCGAGAGGTGGTGGACGGCGAGGAGTGCATAGTATACAACTCCAGCTATACTGGTTCCGGGTCTGATGGCGCCGAAGTGACGTACTACAACGTTATGTGGCTCAATCCTCAGAGAGCGTGCACCCTCTCCAAGGGAGAATCAGGCATCCGTGCAGGTCGGTTTGGGGAAGGGGTCCTGCTCACCCAGGCGGAGACTGAAACGCGGCAGTATGCCGAGGGCCTCTGGGGAGTCCGCGAAGTTCGGCAGACGCAGTACGCGCTTGACGATTCAGGCACGCGGTATCGACAGAGGTATGCGGTCACGACTTTTGCCGAAGACTACCAGCTCAAGGCACCTGTCACCGAAGAGATGTTGACCATAGACGTGCCCTCCGGGACGAAGGTGTATGATGAGCTGATCGACGCGGAGTACACGGTGCCGTAGCCGGCAGCAAGTTCTCCACGGCAGCGATCGGGCAGTGAGGGGCGTTTGCCGCGTCCCCCACGCAGTTTGGCGCACGCGGGATTCGTGCAGCAGAGCTGTAGGAGGGACACCGGTGAACCGTACACAGTCAGTCTTCTATTGGGTGGTAGTGTTGACGACGCTTGCAGTTTCGGCATCGCTCTCCAACTGTTGCGGCCGTGGTAGGGGAAGCGATCCTCTTTGCGGGCCAAAGAGTCTGCTGCCGACTTGGCGAACAAGAAAGGAGTAGGCTATGGGGACCGGTCGACGCGTTGTGTGGCTGGTCGTGGGCGTTAGCATAGCAGCGGTCGCTGCGGGCAGCTTGGTTTTGCGCGGCGACACGTTTGAACCCGTGGAAGGGGCAGAGGCGCAGGCGCTCTTGGATGCGGTCCGGACTGGGTGCGAGACAGCAAGGTCGCGGATTTCGACGAGGGTGGGGGCAATCAGCATGCGCGAATCGTTTTGGAAGGGAGACGAGAAGTGGCTGGAAACAGAGACAGTCTATCGGGTTGCCTCTGAGGGGGCCAAGGTGAAGATGACAGTGGATGAGACGTATATCAGAAATGAGACGACCACAACGGACCCGGGCGGGGTGCCAATCGCCCCCGGCACGGTGATGTCGAAACAACTGGCGTTCGACGGAGAGAAGGTAGTCGAGTATTGGCCCGCAGAGAAGCGTGCAACTGTCGCAGGTCCGGAGTCGGCGATCGGGTCCGAACTGAGATCAATCACAAGAATCATTGAGGAAACCTTCCCCGGCGCACCTGATCTGGATATGGAGATGCCCGCGCCGCGTTATACGACGCGCGGCCCTGCTGTCGTAGGAAGGGAGGTCGTTGACGGCGAGGAGTGTGTCGTAGTTGAACTCGTTCACGTGCGGGTGAACTCCGATGGTCAAGAGATCTCGTGGTACCACAGATACTGGATCGCCCCAGACATGGGATTCACCGCGCTGAAGGCAGAAGACGGCTATCGCGGCGGTCGGTACGGCGATGGAGTGGTAAGTGTGGAGATAGAAGCTGAAGCGCGGCAGTACGCCAGCGGACTCTGGGGGGTGAGTCGGATGTGGGCTCGGCAGTACAGGTTGGGTCAGTCAGACACACGCGAGCTGAAAATGGAGACTGTCGTCACCGTGGCGGACGACTACCAACTCAACGCGCCTGTTACCGACGACATGCTGGCTCTACGACTGCCCTCAGGGACGAGGGTGAAGAATGAGCTGATCGACTCCGAGTACACCGTCCCATGAGACGCCCTGGTCGGCCGGATATATCGAGGGCAGTGCCGGCACTCCTGTTGCTGCTGGCGGCGACATTTGCCGCGGCGCAGCCTTCTTTCGCCGCTTGCGCTGGCTGCGGTGGATCGCAGGGCGACCGGATGTGCGGGCCCAAGAGCCTCCTCATAGTCTGTGAGCAGCTCGGGGTCGGGGCCGACCTGGAGGAGCTGACGAGGCTCGCGGAGACCGATGAAGACAGCACCACCATGGCCGGCCTCCAGAAGGCCGCTCGGAGCAAGGGCCTCCAGGCCGTGGGGCTGAAGATCGGCTTGAACGAACTCGCCCATTGCCAGGAGCCGGCGATCTGTCACCTCTGGGGCGATCACTTCGTAGTGGCGCAAGCGGATGGAGCCGGGGCCATCAGCGTCACCGACCCCTCGGGCCAGGAGGGGAAACAGGAAGTCCCGTTCGACGATTTCAAGGCTGCCTACTCGGGGTTCGCGCTGCTACTTTCGAGGGAGCCGATCACGCCGCCCGGCCTGGATGCCGCTGTTCCCGACTTGCGCTTCGAGTCCTACTTCCACGACCTCGGTTCAGTGGAGGAGGGATCCCAGACTGATCGGATACTGATGTTCCGCAATGCTGGAGAGCAAGCGCTTGTCATCTCACAGGCCCGTCCATCCTGCACCTGCCTTGAGGTGGAGTCTCTAACAGAGAGGGTGGCGCCAGGTGGAGAGGGGCGGATTGTCCTGACCTTCGACGCAACGGGTTTGCGGGGCGGCCAGATGTATCATCTGTTCGTAGAGTCGAACGATCCGGTGTCTCCACTGGCGGTTGTAGACGTTGTGGCGCTCGTCAAACCCGGAACGCTTCTGGTTTCGAGGCGACGCATCTATTTCGGAGAGGTCGACGCGAGCCTCGGGGCGACGCGCGAGATATTCGTGAAGGACCCAGGCGATGGATCTCTGAGGATCACCGATGTCGTGGCCGAATCGCCGCATCTGGGTGTGTTGCTGGGAGGCAAGGCGATCTCCAAACCTGAAGTGGAAGAGACCGTGTTCCCAGTGCAGGTGACCCTCGAACCGGGTGTCCCCGTCGGTCCGTTCGAGGGGGCCATCGCGATCATCTCCAATCACCCGAAAGAGCCACGGCTGCAGATTCCGGTGGTGGCGATGGTCAAGGGGGATATCGAGGTATCGCCCGAGGCGCTGTTCCTGGGCTTCGCGCAAGAAGATCAGACCCTCAGCAGATCCGTGACCCTTCGCGCCTGCTCACCGAGGGTGTTCTCGATAGAGAATGTCTGTACATCGCCCGACCTCTTCTCGGTCGAGATCTCGCCGAAGGCTGGCGGGAGGGAATACGTTGCCACTGTCAGCCTCAAAGAGACAGCGCCAGCCGGGTTGGTCAAAGGTGAAGTGCACTTCCATACTGACAGCCCTCTACAGCCGACCGTAACGGTGCCGGTAAGCGCGTTCGTCCAGGCAGAGCCCACTGGTGCGCCCGCACGAGTGGGAGCGGGCTCGCGGTCCGGCGGTGATCGAGAGGCGGTCGTCCGTATGTATGTGTTCAGGTCAGACGGATGTAGCCACTGCAAGCTGGTCGACGCGGACGAGATACAGGCGCTCGCCCGTCGGGTCGGCTGCAGGATAGAAGCTAGGTACTTCGACGTCGAGGATGTGTCGGACTTCCGCAGGTTGACTGACTTGGAGAGGAGATTCGACGATACAGGCAACAGCGTGCCGGTAGTCTTTGTCGGGGACGAAGTCTTCGGGGGGGAAGGGGAGGTTACTGCGTTCCTTGAGGCTGCCGTTGCACGTTACGCGGCTGAAGGCGGGGCGGCGTGGCCTGACTAGGCCGCACCAGCGAACGACCCCGACCAGCCCCGAGTTGAGCTTCCCGTCTCCGCATACGTGGAGGGCGAGACCACCTAGCTAGGAGGCTTGAACATGCGACTCGGAAGGATAGCGATTGGCATCGCGCTGGTAACGGTTCTGGCAGGACTCTGGATTCATGCCAGATGGAGAGAAGGCTCGGTCTCTGAGTGCGACCGGTTCGTTGGGGTTTGGAACCTCCACACGGACGCCCCTTGTTCGCGACAGATGGTTCTTCGTGAGGATGGAACGGGGTCAGTGTCTGACTCCGAGTTCCGAGGGGGCCCGCGTAAAATCGCTAGCTGGTCTGTGAACGCTGACGAGCGCGTCCTCTCGATCATAATGGCCCGGCCTGAAGTCCACGGTGAAACGGAGATTGGAGGACCGTACCAGCTCAAGACCGAAGGAAAACGCAGTGGCCTGGTCCTGACCCACACGGGCGGCGATGCCCCCGGCACCTTCGCCTATATGAAGGAGGACGAGTAGCCGCGGACAGGACCGTCCCTTCCATCCCCGTCTAGCCGCGTCCATCGGCGGCGGTACCGCTGCGCACCTGCCATTTGGCACCGCACACTCCGACCCGAGAGGCGGGGGCGGACAGCTGTCCGCCCCTACGAACTGACCTGCCCCGGCCGTAACCTGCACGCCCCGCAAGCTCTTGCGCGGGGCTGCTCGTTTGTGTTAGACTGAGGCACCGGCCGGGCTTCGGTCGCCGATTGAGCGCGTCTTGCGGCGGCGAGGCAAGCCGGAAAAATATATCTAGGCGTGCTGCGGTGTCCCAGTTCACTGTCGGGACGGTTACGGGCAGTGGATAGGCAGCACTCCCAGCAATGGGGCACGCCACCGAAAGGGGAGTTACCTTGGCGTTGGTCACCATGAAGGAACTGCTGGAGGCCGGGGTTCATTTCGGCCACCAGACCCGCCGTTGGAACCCGAAGATGAAGCGATTCATCTACGGGGGGCGCAACGGCATCTACATCATCGACTTGCACCAGACTTTGAGGCGTCTGGACGACGCGTACAAGTTCGTTCGAGAGGCGGCGGCGGCGGGAGGGAAGATCCTGTTCGTGGGGACGAAGAAGCAGGCGCAGGACGGGGTGCGGGAGAACGCCGAGCGCTGCGGGATGTACTATGTCACCGAGCGCTGGCTTGGGGGCATGCTGACGAACCATCGCACGATTCACGAGCGGATCGAGCGGATGCGCGAGCTGCGGAAGATGGAGGAGAACGGGGACCTGACGAAGCTGCCGAAGAAGGAGCGCAAGCATCTGCTGGACCTCAAGGCGAAGCTGGAACGATTTCTCTCCGGCATCGAGAACATGGGTGGTTTGCCGGATGTGATCTTCATCGTGGATCTCAAGCAGGAGCACATCGCGCGGCAAGAGGCGCGGCGGTTGAAGATCCCGGTGGTTGCGATCCTCGATACGAACTGCGATCCGGATGGTATCGACTATCCGATTCCGGGCAACGACGACGCCATCCGCGCTATTCGCCTGATGAGCGGCAAGATGGCAGATGCGGTGCTGGAGGGTCGGGGGGAATTTGAGACCCGGCAGGCGGAGGCGGAGGCGGCCGCGGCAGAGGCGGCGGAGGCGATGGAGGAATCGCCCGTGGGCGGAGGCGTCGCTCCGGAGGAGGTTGAGGTAGAGGTGCCGTGGGGGTCTGAGCCGGCGGCCGAGCCGGAGCCGGTGGCGCCCGAGGCCGCCCCGGCCCAAGAGGCGGCTGCGGTCGAGCAGGAGGCGCCCGCGCCGGCGGGGACAACCCCGGAGCCCGAGCCCCTTCCAGAGCCGAGCCGCGAGTACACCGGCGGCGAGGCCGAGCTTACGTAGCGATATCGCCGACGAGTCCGCGTTGAGCTAAAGGAGATCGTAGGTGGCCATAACTCCACAACAGGTACAGGAACTGCGCCGGAAGACGGGAGCCGGCATTATGGATTGCAAGAAGGCCCTCAGTGAATGCGACGGCGATATGGAGGCGGCGGCCGTTTTGCTTCGGAAGGAGGGCACGGCGCGTGCGGACGCGCGGGTTTCGCGGGATGCGAGCGAAGGCATGGTTTCGTCCTATATCCACGCGGGGGGGAGGATCGGGGTGCTGGTCGAGGTGAACTGCGAGACGGACTTCGTGGCGCGCACGGAGGAGTTTCAGCAGCTGGCCTTCAACCTCGCGATGCACATCGCGGCGGAGAACCCGAGGTACCTGCGGCCCGAGGACGTGTCCGAAGAGGTGGTGGAGCGGGAGAAGGAGATCTACCGGGCGCTGGCCGAGAAGGAAGGCAAGCCGGAGAAGGTATGGGACAAGATCGTAGAGGGGCGGCTGAAGAAGTTTTACTCGGAGGTCTGCCTGCTGGAGCAGGCGTACGTCCGCGATGACCAGATAACGATGGGGGAGTTCATCAGAGAAGCGATGGGCCGGCTGGGCGAGAACATAACGGTTCGTCGCTTTGTGCGCTATCAGCTCGGGGGCGAGGGTGAGAGCTGAAGTCGGCCTGGGAGAGTGCAGTGCCGGAACCATGCTACAAGCGAGTCGTACTGAAGCTGAGCGGCGAGGCGTTTGCCCGAGGGAGCGGGTTCGGGATTGACCCGGACGTGGTTCACCGAATTGCGGGCGAGGTGAAGGAGGCCCGCGATTTGAAGGTGGAGCTGGGGATCGTTGTGGGCGCGGGGAACTACCTGCGGGCGCGGTCGAACTCCCTGCACGACATCGACCGGACGACGGCCGACTACATGGGGATGCTGGCCAGCGTGCTGAACTGCCTGGCGCTGCAGGCTTCGCTGGAGGCGCTCCAGGTAGACACGAGGGTGCAGTCGGCGATCGAGATCCGGGAGGTGGCGGAGCCGTACATCAGGAGGCGGGCGATACGCCACCTGGAGAAGGGCCGGGTCGTGATCTTCGCGGCGGGAACGGGGAGTCCCTATTTCACGACGGATACGGCGGCGGCGCTCCGCGCGGCGGAGATCGGGGCGGAGGCGCTGCTGAAGGCGTCGACGGTGGACGGGATATACGATAGCGATCCGAAGGAGAACGCTTCGGCGAAGAAGATGGACAAGCTGACGTACCTGGAGGCGCTGAGCGCCGGCCTGAAGGTCATGGATGCGACAGCCATCTCCCTGAGCATGGACACGAAGATACCGGTGATCGTGTTCGACTTACGGAGGGTAGGCAATATCAAGCGGGTCCTGCTCGGGGAAAAGATAGGCAGCACGATCAGCTGACGGGTTGGAAAGGAGGGATCTCCATGCCGGATGCCGTGCAGCGGCTTCTGAAGGAAGCCGATCGCCACATGCTGGAGACGGTAGAGGCGGTGAACCGCGAGTTCGGCCTCATTCGGACGGGTCGTGCGAATCCCGCAATACTGGACCGAATACGCGTTGAGTACTACGGGCAGAAGGTGCCGATCAAGCAGGCCGCCACGATCACGGCACCGGAGGCGCGGTTGCTGGTGATCTCGCCGTGGGACAAGCAGATGACGAAGTCGATCATCGATGCGATAACCAGCTCCGACCTGGGGCTGAACCCGAACAGCGATGGGAATATCGTTCGGGTGCCGCTGCCGCAACTCACGACGGAGCGCCGCAAGGAGCTGGTGAAGATGGTGGCGCGTAAGACGGAGGAGGGGAAGATCGCCATCCGCAACGTGCGGCGAGACACGGTGGAGAAGCTGCGGGCGATGCAGAAGGAGGGCACGATCTCGGAGGACGATCTGCGGCGAGTGCAGGACCAGGTCCAGAAGGTTACCGACGGGCACAGCGAGCAGCTCGACACGGGGCAGTCGGGCAAAGAGCGAGAGATCATGGAGTCATGAGCGTGCCCTGGGTGGTCGCCCGCCTGCTGTCGGAGGCGCGGGCGATACTGGAGGAGGCAGGGGTGCAGGTGGGGGCGGTCATGGAGACGCGCGCGCCGGGGGGTGCACCGGAGGGGCCGCCGCGGGTCATTCGGCAGCGGGCGACGCCGGAGGGCGTCGAGCTTGTGACGACGGCCTCGGTGCCGTCCATACGAAGGGAGAACTGACACGACGGTGTCGCCCGACCAGCCGGCCCTGGAGGCGCTGAAGCGGAGGATAGACCGGTCGAGGGTTCCGCGCCATATCGCTGTTATCATGGACGGCAACGGCCGATGGGCGCGCCTGCGCGGTCTGTCGCGGCTGGAGGGCCATCGCGCCGGCAGGGGGAGCGTCCGGGAGACGGTGGAGGCGTGTGACGAGCTGGAGGTTGGATTCCTCACGCTGTACACGTTCTCTGCGGAGAACTGGAGCAGGCCGGAGGCCGAGGTGCAGGCGTTGATGGCGCTGATCGAGTATGCGCTGCGGGAGGAGTTGAAGGACCTCCATGGGAGGAAGGCTCGGGTGCGGCTGCTGGGGGACCGGGGGCCGCTGCCGCAGTCGCTGAAGGACGAGATCGATCGAGTGGAGGGGCTGACCGGGGAGAACACGGGCTTGACGCTCCAGCTCGCCATCAACTACGGGGGGCGCCAGGAGATTCTGCATGCGGCCTTTGCGCTGGCGCGAGAGGTGGCCGCGGGACGAGTATCGGTGGAGGAGCTGGAGGAGTCGCACTTCACGCGGCATCTGTACCGGCCCGATGCGCCTGACCCGGATCTGCTGATTCGAACGGGCGGGGATCTGCGGGTGTCGAACTATTTGCTGTGGGAGATTGCGTACACGGAGATGTATGTCACGCCGGTGCTGTGGCCGGATTTTCGGAGGGCTCATCTGTATGAGGCGGTGGTGGACTATCAAGGGCGCGAGAGGCGCTTCGGTGGAGTGAAGCATGTCGCCTAAGAGCTGGGGCAGGCTCGGGATCGTGATCGGGGCGATCGTGGCGCTGCTGGCGCTCGATACGCTGGCGGCGCTGGAAGGGCTGCCGGTCCTGGTGATTCTGCTGGGGGTTACGTTCCTGATCATGGAGCGGCTGCGCAGATGGCTGCTGGCACATGAGCGGGCGGGACTCGCGCTGCTGCCGTTCATGGCGGCGGCGCTGGTGCTGCTGCTGGCGTTCACCCGGGGGCGCGATCTGTCGCAGGGGGTGCTGCTGCTGGTGACGCTGGCCGTGGTGTTCGATGTCTTGTTGATCGCGCTGGCGCTGATCGGAGAAGCGACCAAGCGGGGGATGAAGGGGGCGCTGGAGTTCGTGGGTCTGACGGGGATGGGGCTGTTGCTGGGGCTGGGGCTGTCCCTGGTATTCCTCGTGGAGGTGGGCCGGCTGGGCGGGACGAGCCTCGCGGGACCTTGAATGGCCGGATGGCTTCGGCGAAACGCATTGCGCTGCTTGGCTCGACGGGTTCTATAGGCCTCCAGACGCTGGATGTTATCGATTCCTTCCCGGACCGTTTTCGCGTGGTCGCGTTGGCCTGTCATCGTTCGGTGGACGCGATCGTTGCGCAGGCGAGGCGTTACGGGCCGAAGCTGGTTGCGGTGGCCGATGCGGAGGCCGCGGGAAAGGCGGCGGAGGCGCTGCGGGGGAGCGGGGTCGAGGTCGCTGCCGGGATCGAAGGGGTGACGCGGTGTGCGGTGCATGGGGAGGCGGACACGGTGGTGGCGGCGGCGGCCGGGGTGGCGGGGCTGCTGCCGGTGTGGGAGGCGGTGCGGGCCGGCAAGACGGTTGCGCTGGCGAACAAGGAGCCGCTGGTGGTGGCGGGGCACCTGATCACGGCGGAGGCAGCGCGCTCGGGGGCGAAGCTGCTTCCGGTCGACAGCGAGCACTCGGCGATATTCCAGTCGCTGCTGGGTCAGGCGCGGGAGGGGGTGGCGCGGGTGGTGCTGACGGCCTCGGGGGGCGCGTTCCGGGATCTGCCCCTGGAGGAACTCGCGCGGGTGACCCCGGGGCAGGCGCTGGCGCATCCGACCTGGAAGATGGGGCGCAAGGTCACCGTGGACTCGGCGACGCTCATGAACAAGGGACTGGAGCTGATCGAGGCGCGGTGGCTGTTCGACCTCAGGCCCGAGATGCTCGAGGTGGTGCTTCACAGAGAGAGCATCGTGCACGGCCTGGTGGAGTTTGTGGACGGTGCTGTGATCGCCCACCTGGCACAGCCCGATATGAGGCTGCCCATCCAGTTCGCGCTGAGCTATCCGGAGCGGATGGTGCGGCCGGAGCCGCCGCCGGACCTGGCGAGCCTGGGAGCGCTGCACTTCGAGCCCTTCGACGGGGAACGCTGGCCGTGTGTGGGGCTGGCGCGAGAGGCGATGGCGAGGGGGGGCACGGCACCGGCCGCTCTGAATGCGGCGGATGAGGTGGCGGTGGCGTGGTTCCTGGAGGGGAGGGTTTCTTTCACGGCCATACCGGATATCCTAGAGCGGGCCCTGGAGGCTCATGAGGTGAGGAGGGGAGATTCGGTGGAGGCGCTGCTGGAGGTGGACGCGGAAGTGAGAGAGTTCCTGGAAAGGACCCAGGACACGTGAACCTCGTCAGCGCAGCGGCGATCGCAATCGCGTTCGGTCTGATCGTTCTGTTCCACGAGGCGGGGCATTTCGTCGCCGCGCGGCTGTCGGGGATGGCCGTGCACGAGTTCTCGATCGGGATCGGCCGGCCGCTGCTGTTCTGGCTGAAGCGAGGAGAGACGCAGTACTCGTTCCGCCTGTGGCCGTTCTTCAGCTACGTGCGGGTGGCGGGGATGGAGCCGGGGGATGACCATCCGCAAGGGTTCAATCGGAAGTCGCGGCTCGCCCAGGCGTTCGTGCTGGTGATGGGCTGCCTGATGAACTTCGTGCTGGCGGTGGCGATCTATATCGTGATGGGCACGGCGGTGGGGCTGCCGGTGCCTGAGGCCAGCGTGTACGAGGTGATGCCGGATACGCCGGCCGCGCGGGTGGAGCTGTTGCCTGGAGACAAGCTCCTGGGAGTTGATGGGAAGACCGGCTTGTCGGTGGAGGAGATTCGGGAGGCGATTCAGGAGCATCCGGGGAAGCCGCTCGATCTGGAGATCGAGCGGGAGGGGCAGGCGAGGACGATCAGCATCACGCCGATGATCGAGGATGCGTACGAGCTGAAGGGGCTGAGAATCAAGAAGGTCCCTGTTGGGTTGATCGGCATTCGCTTCAACTTCACGAGGAAGCACGCGGGCATAGGGGAGTCAATCGTCCTGGGCTTCAGGCAGACGATCGCGATGATCCAGCTCCAGGCGGCGGGGCTGCTGGGGATGCTCACGGGAGAGGTCCGCGCGGATGTGATGGGCCCCGTGGGCGTGGTTCATACGATGTACGGGGAGGCGGAGAGCAGCTGGTCTGAGTTCCTCTCCACGTTCGCGTTGATCGCTATCGCCATCGGGTTCCTGAATCTGCTGCCGATTCCGCCGCTGGACGGGAGCCGGCTGGTGATCGTGGCGATCGAGGCGATCCGGCGCAAGCCCTTCGACAAGCACAAGGAGAGCCTGGTGCACCTGATCGGGTTCGGGCTGCTGCTGGTGCTGGTCGTGGTGCTCACCTACCAGGACATCCTGCGGATCATCATGGGCGGGGAATAGGCGCGGCGCGGGCGGAACGGGTCAGGTCTCGCCGGGAATCTCTACCCAGCTGCCGATTCGGTTGGAGTCCTCGAGGGCGTCGATGACCTTGAGGACCTCCGCTCCCTCTCGGAAAGTGGCGATGCAGTCGGACTTCTCACCCCCCTTGAGGTAGGCGACGATGTCGCGGAACATGCGGGCGAGGGCGTCCTCGGGGCGGGCGAAGTCTTTGGCCTGAAGCGGGAGATCGGTGGGCCTGGTGGGGCCGGGGGTGAGCATGAGCTTCGCGCTGGGGTTGAAGTCGCCGCTGCCTTCGAGCCACTGGAGGAGGGAGGGGGATTCGTAGATGAGCTGCCCTCGGCCGCCTTCGATCTGGATAGTCTGATTGCGCTGTGCATTCCAGCTCAGCTTGACCGAGCCGACGCCGGGCCCCGCGAACTCCAGCAGCGCCCAGCATTCGTCGGGCACGTCCACCTTGCGACGCCGGCCGCCGACTTCGCCGGGGCGGTGGGGCACGAGAGTCTTGGAGCGGCCGAGGACGCGCCTGATGGGGCCGGCCCACCAGGTGATGAGGTCGAGCACGTGGGCTCCGAGGTCGGCGACGACGCCGGCGCCGGAGAGTTTGCGCTGGAAGCGCCAGCGGAGGGGCTCGGCGCGCATATCGACGCCCCAGGAGGAGGTGACGCTGACGACGCGCCCCATCTGGCCGGCGGCGGCAGCCGTCTTCATGGCGAGGGCGGCCGGCGAGAAGCGGTAGGGGACGAAGGTGACGTGTTTGACTCCCGCAGTCTCGGCGAGCGAGTAGAGTTCGGCCGCCTCGTTGCCGTTGAGGGCGAGCGGCTTGTCGCAGATGACGTGCTTGTGGGCGCGTATCGCCTCCTGCACGAACTCGGCATGGGTGTTGTTGGGGGTGACGACGGCGACCGCGTCCACATATGGGATCTTGAGGAGGTCCTCGAAGTTGCGGGTGGAGATGGGGATGGCGAACTTCTCGGCCATGGCCGCGGCGCGCTCGAGCCGGCGGCTGAAGACGGCGACGATCTCGACGTCCGGGTTGGCCTGGAGGCCGACCGCGTATTTCTCCCCGAATCCGGTTCCCGCGATGGCGATCCGTAGCTTCCTGTCCAATCTGCAACTCCTTGGCGATGCATTATAGCACACGGCGCGGCGTGGGCGCGACGGGAGAAGACGTCGGGGCGGGGGAGTCGGGGAGGGCCGCGCGGCTGGCAGTGAGCGCGGGCGGCGAAGGTGCGCGCCTGAGGTCCGGAGGATGGAGGGCCGCTATTTCCAGACGGTAATGACGGAGTTGTTGGTGCCGAAGGCGTTGGGAACGGATTCGGCATTGGGGTCTTCGACCCATTCTCCGTCGACGATGAACTTGTACTGATAGGTGCCCGGCGGCAGATCGACAACGGCGCCGAAAGTTCGGCTTCGGGGCTTCATGCGGTCCATGATGATGGGCCTGGCACCCCAGTCGGTGAAATCGGCGACGAGTTGGACATCTTGGGCCCGCAGCGCTACCAGGCTGAACAGAGTTCGTCTCATGGTTGTCCTCCAGACGTCCGAACCGTCATCGGGACGCCCTTGGCTGAAGCTATCAAGCCCCGTGACGAGTGTCAACGCATGGGCGCGGCGCTCTGTTGCGTAGCCCAAACATCCTGTGTGCGGGCGCGATCACGCGGCGGGCGTGGAGATCGCGCGACATGGGGGGGAGAGGAGAAGTGAGGTCAGTTACGGTA
>Ga0307380_10006842_pt1 | contig 14919 bp, 10 predicted proteins | sample UN3MG_FD_202239 | JGI IMG/M metagenome (GOLD analysis project Ga0307380, IMG submission 202239) | Soil microbial communities from Risofladan, Vaasa, Finland - UN-3 | ecosystem: Environmental > Terrestrial > Soil > Coastal area > Acid sulfate soil | place: Finland: Risofladan, Vaasa | collected... | reverse complement strand
ACGACGGTTGGCTTTGATCAGCACGATCGCGCCGAGCAGGACCGCACCTAAGGCCAAAGCGGGGGCGCTGTAATACCACTTCCACTGGTAGATCGCAGCCGCACCTTCCTGCAGACCCAAATCGCCAAGATCGGCAGAAGGGACAATTCTCAGTTCCCCGAACACTGTTGAGGGTACTCGCCACGAGTACGAGCAGGCGCCGCCTCAGCCATACTCTAATTTGTCGGAGGCGACTTCTTTCTGACCCTTGTAAACGGCAAAAGTCGGCGGTTTGCTCCTGTCGCCGCCGGTATAGGCTTCGCCGCCAACGCCTCGCAACTCATAGCTGAGCCGCAGAATCCGACCCTGCCGCTGCACTTTGAGCGTCGGGACCAACGGACCGCCGACCTTCAAGGTTGCCGGCTTATCGGCGGCGACGGTTACCCAATCATAGCCGGAGACGCGCCGGCTGTACGTGTAGCCGCCTTTCAGGCGCGCCTGCTGCAATCGGTATTCTCCCGGAGGCAGCTCTACGGTTTCCTCCGGCCGGGTAATCCGCTCCGTGTGGCCATCCTTTGCGAGCAGCTCAATGTAGTCCAAGTGCTTTCCTTCGAGCTTCAACACGCCTGTGGGAGGATCCTGGGCGTTGCAGAGGCCAGCCGCCATCCCCATACAGAATAGAACGAATACGAGGAATCTTGCGTATCCGCGTTTGTTGATCTGTAAATAGCCCATGGCTGACTCCCATCTATCTTAACGGTCCGCACACACACCATTATAGACGCAAGGGAGGCGCTTTCGTTACAAGAAAAACCCAAAAATCGCCCACTGTTCTGACGATTTACGGCCGCCTAATCCCGGCAAATCACGATTTGGCGCGTTCCGGTTACTTTGCCGTATAGTTCCGCCGTGTCGTAGAGCACCTGGATGGTGAAGGTCTCTTCGTTGGCATTGAGTTTCAGGTCGGTCGGCACTCGCCACGAGTACCCGCACGTGCCGTCTCAGCCAAAGGGCATGATGCCCTCGGTGGCCCATGCTTCGATTGTGTTTCACTGCCATCGGCAAATCCGGCTAAATGGAGCACATCGCCAGCAGTAGAGGCACACGGCAACACAAAACAGCTTGGCCACCGACTCGTCCTTTATCTTGACGACTTTCGTCGCGAACCGGCTTCGCTCACTCCCCAGCGACGACAATGGGAGTCACCTGCCTGAGCTGACAGGTGACAGTTGTTTTGCCCTGCGCAACAACTGTCTGGCCTGGATCGACCTGCACCCCATCTACCAGATCAAAGGTTCGTACGGTGTAGTCAAAGGTGAAAGTCCCTTCCGGCAAATGAAGGACCGAGTAGAGATCATTCACAGGCTCAGATAGAGGCATCACAATGGTGTAGTGCTCGGATTCCCCCCGCACGGTCCGGTAGTTGACCACGGTCTGGGTGGCCGCTTCGGTGACTTTGCAGCTCAGGATGACTTTTTCTGTTGGAATTTGGGCCCGAACGGCATTCGTCAGCTCAAAACGAACCAGAGCGGCGGGTTCAAGCTTGACCAACAGTTCGGCTTCCTGAGCCCCACTGACATCGGCCCATGCTGACTCGCCAAGCAAATAGCCGTATCCTTGGGCCTTGACCTGATATTGGCCGTCGGGCAGACCATCGTACAGACATTCTCCTTCCTCGCCTACCGCCATCGGACGTTCACTATAGTCAGGGACATGATGCTTGTCGAAGAAGCCCGCGTGCAGGTGATTCTTGAGTGAGAACAAAGCACCGGGAATCCGCTCACCAGTGCGTGCGTCAACCACCCGAATGTGCAGGCGGCCGTTGCCATGATGAAAGGTAAGGCCATCCAAGCGGTCAGATTCAGCTACCTCGAAGATATCTGAGATGGCCAATGTTCTATCTGAGTCCCACAGGATCAGGTAGTATCGCCCGGGAGGCAGTTCCGATACGGCGAACTGTCCCTCTGTTTCAACTTTGACGGCAGGCGCAGTGGCTGGTCGCCATTCTTCTTGTGCCGTGGGATCCGCGGGTGTTGTCACCTGACGCATCGCCGTAAGCCTCAGCCCTTCTCCGGACCTGAAGGGGTCGGGAACCACGCCGCTGACGGAACCACCTCCGATGCCGGTGATGGAGCCCTCACTCAGGTCGATGTCGAGTTCCATATTCTTGTACACTTCCAGCGGGCGATGCAATAGGAACCTTGTGTCTTTCGGCCACTTGGTGGTTCCTCGTGCGTGGCTTGGAGTCCACTGCACCGAGAGCAAGCAAATTCCTTCCGGGACGTTAATGACCTTGAATCGTCCTGCATGATCGGTCCCGTCCATCCTGAGACCTATTTCTCTCGAGTCCAGCATGACGTACGCGCCTTCCAGCATATCATCGCCGGCTCGCACAGTGCCTGTGATTACGTATCCCCCTTCCTCGCCGAAGTTCAGCTCCATCGACTCGCCGGGCTTGAGGCTCACCTTCTTATGGCCGATTGTGTAGTTTCGGGGCGACTGCACACCTATCTGCACCTGTCCCGTAGGCACGCCGGACATCTCGTAGTATCCATCTTTGTCGGTGTTTGCCCTGGGCCCCAGGCTTGGAAAGGACTTCAGCACCTCTCTGGCTCGTCCCAGGTCAACGAATGCGTGAACGCTTGCGCCTGACATTCCTTTGCCGTTTTCATCGAAAACGCGTCCGAAAACACTTGCTGCATGGTCGAGGACGATAGCAGTAAACTGGCCCGGCGCTTCGATGAGTTCTGTCATGAGATAGACGCGTGGAGCGAAATCGGGAGCACTCACAAACACCACCTGTGGCTCCGAACTAAGGCCGGAGATAGTGAATACACCGGTCTTGTCTGTCGCTACACGCGACCAGCTCTCGCGTTCCATTCCGCTCCCATCCGAGAAGAAGACCACCGCCGCTCCCTGGATCGGCAGACCCTCACCGGTAACGACCCGGCCTGCGAAAACGGTCGTGGACGTAAGCCCGAATTCGGTCCGGTTGGGATCATCTGAGGTCGGCTGAACCTCAACCGGATCCAGGGTCACCGGATCGTAACCGGCGGCACTGACTGTCATTCGATATTGGCCTCTTACAGGAAGGGCCTCTCTTCCCGTGTCAAACAAGCCCTCGGCTGAGTCGAAGGTGTATCCCTCATCGGACCACCTGGCTGCATATCCGTAAGTGCTACGACCGACCTCAGTGGCGGTCATCTTGACTATGAACTTGCGAATCGGTTCGGCCGTTGTCGCATCCAGCACTTTTCCATAGATTTTACCCGAGCGCTGAACCGTAATAAGGCACTCGTCCCGGCTGAAGTCTACCTTATGGTCCGTTCCGGTGATTCCTTCGCCGAAGACCCGCAGTTCCAAGTTGGCGTCAGCCGGGGCGTTGGCAATCAGGAATCGCCCATTCGGGTCACAAGAGTGGCGACCTCGGGCCAGATTACTCACGCCGTCGTAATCGCTGATGATGACGGTCGCTTCCGGCACCGAGTTGCCGCTACTGTCTATCACACGTCCGTGGAGTGCGTGCGGATCCTTGAGTTGGATGTCGATCCGTCGCTCTGATTGGTCGCCTGTGAGGGCGGTGCGCAAGACGAACGGCGCGTGCCGGTCGTGGATAGCCCAGAGCACAAGCTCGCCGACATCGACATTCTCTAATTGATATGTGCCCGTCTCGTCAGTTTTATCCGTTATGCAGTTCCACATCGCGCGGGACCGGGTGTTCCCCACCGTCACCCCAGGGATTGGTACCCCCTGCGAATCGGTCACTTGGCCGAAGACGACCACTCCCGGCTTGAGCACAATTTCCACATCGCGGGTTTGGCCCGCCGGTGCCGGCTGAACGTTGACGGAGACCGCAGGATACGCCGGATGAGTGACGAGGACCTGATAGGAATGGACGACGGGATCCAGACCGGCGATCTCGAAGTGTCCCTCAGCATTTGTTGTCGCAGGCTGGGCGGAATAAGTCAAGCCGAAAATACCGACCTTGGCACCCTGTACGATGTGGCCGTTCGGGTCCGTGACTTTGCCGGCAAGCTTCGATCCCGGACTCAGTTCAATGGTGACATTCTGCGTGCTTTCCACTTCTATATGCACGACAATCCTGCACGCGGCATAGCCTGACGCTGTTGCATAGACGTAGGCCTCCTCAGAGGCTCCCTCATAGATAAGCTGAAATCGGCCTTGTGCGTCCGTAGCAACGGCTTCCGCAGGCTTGAAGCCGACCTGGGCCCCCTGAATTGGCTCGGCCGTGTTCTTATCAACGACAATGCCCGATACTATAGTCTGGCTTGCTGCCGGCGGCACCTGAGGTTCATTGGGCTCTGACATGCTGGTACTATCCCGGGGCTCGGGCTCGGTTTGACGCTCCCGGATCGCACTAATGGCCTTCTGAAATGGGTTGTTTTGTTCCGACCCCTGCCACTGCTCGGCGAATACTTGCAGGGCGGACAAGACCGAACCGTCGCCAATTTGCCCAAGATACTCGGCAACCTTGATTTTGGTTGGTTCCTGGCCGGTCTTAAGAAGCTGCATCAGTCCCGGCAGGTCTCGCCGCTCAAAGAGCTGTGTCGCCGTCTCCAGCTCTTTTACCAGCAACGTATCGGGGAGGTTCGGTTCCTTAGGATTTTCATCCCCAACGGTGCCGGCCACGTGGGTCGGCTCCACAGGCGCAGGGGCTTGACGTCCTATCAGATGTTTGGTCAAGACGAACAATCCGAAGAGCAACGCCGCTGCAGCGATCAGCCTTGTTATTCTGCTGTTCATAATCGTTCTCCATGTGTTTGTTGGAGTTCGAGACAATTTTTCTTTCTGTTTATACTCTTGCTGTGCCCTCAAGGCGTCGGCCAGGACCCTCCGATCCATGTCGTCTCTGGTATTGACGTCAAGAACGTGTAAATCCCTGATTAGCTTTTCTATATTGTCCGCTAATCGCATTCGCCAACTCCACTATCCAACAGTTGTCGCAGTCTGTTCAATCCATAACGGTACCGGCTCTGAACCGTACCGATTGAAGTACCCTTTAGCGCAGCTATCTGTTTGAATGTTCTGCCACCCTGCAGGTGTAGAAGGACAATCTCTCGTTGCTCGTATGGAAGCCGGGCTATTGCGAGCCTTAGGAGCTGCAACTTTTCTGTAGATATCGCAGCTTCGTCCGGCGTCTCCAGATCGGGTCCTGCGAAATTCCTTTCGTCGTCTCCGCCGGAAGCCCTTGTCTTCATGCGACATCTGTCACGTGAAAGGTTTGCAACACACGTCAGCAAATAGCCTTTGAGGCTTCCTGTCAGTCGAAACCTGTCCACAGACTGCACAAATGAGACGAAAACATCATGCACGACGTCTTCGGCAGCATTGACGTCATGCAAAAGAGCAGTCGCCAAAGACAGCAAATCGTTCTTGTACTTCTCGTAGATGCGACACAAGGCTTCACTGCTTCCACGTTTCATTTTCCATAGAAGCATCTCGTCTTCAAACATGTGCCGGCCTCATGGCTAACCTTCGAACGATCAATCGTCACATATAGAACGATTCAGGTGGACACTTTAATTTAAATTAGTCCAAAAAAGCAGACTTTTCTGCTGAATTTCAGCCCCTTGGCGATGTCCCGAACGGTCTTTATCGGATTCCGACGCGAAAAAGCTGCGAGAGACGCAGAAAAGGTCTCTTTAATGCTGATGTCCAGCAGGGATCAGCCCGTTGAGATCACCTTTTCGAGAGAGAAAACTTTGCCATGTTCATGGCCGATTCGTAGATTTTGGCGTGAAAGAACCCACAAGGGCATTGAAATCGAGGAGAGTGCTCAGGTAAGATAGCGTGTCGTAGCGTGCGGGAACAATGTCTATGAAGGCAAATGGGAAATCTCAGACTAATGGTCCAAGTCGGCTTCGGGAATCCGTGGTCCAAGCCGTCTCCAACGGCAACGGCAGTATTCTCAGAACGCAGCGAGCCCAGGATTGAGACTTCCTGTATATCACGTCCACCCGGTCCGACCTCGAACGTTCCCAATTCGCCATCGTAAGGCCGTACGAATAGCTTGTCGCCCAAAGGCGTGGTGGCAAAGCGATAATGCTCTCCGCCGATAGCATGTATTGAATTCAACTGGTCTGCTCCCGACCAGCGCGGTCGATCTTCCGGACCGCTTTGTGGGATCAACAGGAAAACGGCGCCAGGCTCGTCGAAGGGATGGCCTACAGAATAGTCGTATCCGAGCAGGGCGTAATACTTGACGCCGCCAATTTCGATTTCGCCTCTGCGTACCTTTGTGGGAAAGAAGGTCAACTGGGGAGATCTCTTATAAGCAATCAGTCGCGTCATAATCTCCAGCGCATGTTTGCCGGCGGAGCCAAAGTCAAAGGTCATCTCAAAGCTCTCGAAGCAGACCTGCAGTTCGGTGGACGAATTCTGCCTCAGTACGGCTTTGGGCGGGTCCTTCACAGGCATTAGCGGTTTCTCATCAGCCAGGTCGCCATCGCCGTTCCGGTCGAAGTAGAGCCGGTCGTATCCCGTTCCGGTCCCGGCCGATTCGTCAATGGCCAGATGATAGTACATGCGGGGCGGGGATTGTCCTACGGGCTTCCCTGCGAAACTGATCATCCCATGGATGGGCTCGGCGGAGTTAAAATGTGGATACTGACCCGGCCGGCCTCGGCCAGCCTGATGATCGCGGAAGATTGTCTGGCCTCTGAGGAAATCCCGTGATATTTCGTCGTCCAGATCGAAGACGGAGACCTCCTCCATATCAAAGACGAGCTGATTTGTCTGTTCCTCGACGCTGACATTTTTCTTCGGGTCCTCCCGGCGAACCTCTTTTTTCTGATCGGTGCGGCTGGTTGGCTCAGTCTTCTCCTTGCAGCCGAACGCAAGCAACGTCACAAGCAGGCATACGCACACGATGCCAATAATGGCAGAGGTTCTTGAAATGATTGTCCTTCCTCGCATAATCAGGCTCCTTTCTCGCAAAAATCCGACTCGCCGCACTTCTTCTCGATTGAATTGTTCGAAGGCTATACTATACAAGACGGCCGGAGAAGTCAAATGTTACGAAAAAAAAGGAATTGACAGCTATGTGCGAATGAATTAAATACCAGAAAGTGCAGGTGTGTACTTTATTGTCGAATTGATTTTTGCGGGAGGCATTAGGCTATGAGAACCGTATGTGTTTGCACATTATTGGCAGCCCTGATGGTTGGCGGTTGTGCTACAGGCAAAGGGGAAGGCTACTCAAAAGCCGGTTTTAATTTCGCGACGCTCGATAAGGTCGCTGTCCTCGACGTCACCGGCGCCGTGCGGGGAGAGCCGGTCAAGAACCAGGTCGGAGACTTCTTTGCGATGGAGCTGATGAAGAAAGGCTACACCGCTGTGGAGCGCACGCAGGTCCAGAAGCTGCTCAAAGAGCAGGAGTTCCAGACCTCCGGCGTTACCAGCGACCAGGACGCCGCCAAGGCGGGCCATATCCTGAACGTCTCGGCTGTGATGCTCATCAATATCCCGACGTTCAAAGAAGAGATGGACATGACGGCGAAGATTGTGGACGTCCAGGATGGCACTATCCTGTGGCTTGGCAGCGGCTCGGGCACTACAGGCAAGACCTTCGCCACCTTCCTCGGAGCGGCTGCCGGCGCCGCGGCGGGTGCGGTTGTTGCCGGCGGCGACACGCGCGACAGAGTGGCAGGCGGCATCATAGGCGGAGTATTGGGCGGCGTCGCAGGCCAGGCATTGTCGCCGAAGCAGTCCGAGCAGGTACAGAAGATCATAAAGAAAGTATGCGAAACCATGCCCCCGCGAATGCCGGGACAGGGGTGACGGCCACGGCACTCTCCGACCAATTCTCAGTTGGGTGAATCAGAAATGGGAAGTCAGAGAGCTGGGGCCTATGCCATGTGAGTGAGCATAGTCCCCAGAGTGATGTAGCTGCCGCAATCGTTCTTTCCGCAACGACGTCAGCTTTTGTGCCGCGGTTTGTGGTTGGTGCGGCCCAAGACTTGGTTTTCCGACCCTCTAATGGCGCACGTTTAATGCAAATCCCTCGAATGCCGAACCTGTCAACTTGGCGTGATAAGGCCGATATCCGTGTCAAAATTGGCATTTTATCAGAGTCAGAATCCGTGCGCAACCTGTGGTGAATCGCATTTTTGGGTTACATAATCACTTGTCGCTAAAGCACTTATCGAAGATGAGTTGAAATAGCGTTCCTTGTCTGTCCAAGCTGGTACATTCTTTGCTACTTTGCCGTAAATTGCACGATGAAACAAAACAGAACGGATATGCGAAGTACGAAACTATTGTAAGTGCTGGATTGGCAAAGGATTAACGATTGAATCTCCCACAAGGCAGTAAATTTATGGAGGCAAGCAATTATGGCAGTCAAAGAATTGACATTTGAATCCGAGGCACGTTCCAAGCTGTTGGCCGGCGTGGAGAAACTCGCCGACGCAGTGAGGCCGACGCTTGGTCCGAGAGGTCGCAACGCGGTGATAGACAAGAGCTGGGGCGGCCCGACCGTCACCAAGGACGGTGTAACCGTTGCCGAGGAAATTGACCTTGTTGACAGGAATGAGAATCTCGGTGCGAAACTGGTCAAAGAAGCTGCAAGCAAGACCTCGAAAATCGCCGGCGACGGCACGACGACGGCTACGGTTCTGACAGAGGCGCTATTCAAAGAGGCCTACAAGAACCTCGCCGCCGGCGCCGATGCCATGGCGCTGAACCGTGGGATGCAGAAGGCCGCTCAGGTCGTGACTGAGAAGCTCAAATCGCTGGCAAAGCCCATTGGTGTCACCAAAGCCGACGACATCATCAACATCGCTTCGGTTTCCGCCAACAACGACGTGGAAATCGGTAAGATCATGGCGGACGCTTTCCAGCGAGTAGGCAAGGACGGCGTCATCACCGTAGAAGAGGGAAAGAGTTTTGAGACGACCGTTGAGTTCGTCGAAGGTATGCAGTTCGACCGCGGGTATCTTTCGCCCCATTTTGCGACTGACACGGAGCGCATGGTCTGCGAGCTGCAAAAACCGCTCATTTTCGTTTACGAGGAGAAAATCAGCAATGTTGCCAAGCTCGTACCGCTGCTTGAGAAAGCTGCAAAGGCCAGGAAGCCGCTGCTGATCATCGCCGAGGACGTCGAGAGCGAGGCACTGGCTACTCTGGTCGTCAACAAATTGAAGGGCATTCTGCAGGTCGCCGCCGTGAAAGCTCCCGGCTACGGCGACCGCAGAAAAGCGATGCTCCAGGACATAGCCGTGTTGACAGGGGCCGAGCCAATTTTCAAGGACCTCGGAATCGAGATGGAAAACATCAGCATGAAGCAACTCGGCCAGGCCAAGAAGGTGACCATCGACAATGATAATACCATCATCATCGAAGGAGCGGGCAGTCAGGACGCCATTAGCGGCAGGATCAAACAGATCAAAGACGAGATAGAAGTTACGACCAGTGACTATGACCGCGAAAAGCTCCAGGAACGGCTGGCCAAACTGACGGGTGGTGTAGCTCAAATCAATGTTGGAGCGGCCAGTGAAGCGGCAATGAAGGAAAAGAAGGCCCGCATTGAAGATGCTCTCCATGCTACCCGGGCGGCTATTGAAGAGGGCATTGTGCCCGGCGGCGGCGTGGCGTTGATTCGATGCATCGATGCCGTCAAGAAGCTGAAGCTCGAAGGCGATGAGCAAACAGGCGCCGACATTTTGGTCAAGGCCCTTTCAATGCCCTGTTACTATATCGCTCACAACGCCGGCGCGATTGCGAATCTCGTGGTCAGCAAAGTAGCGCAGGGCAAAAACGGCTTCGGCTACAACGCCGCCACGGACAAATACGAAGACCTGCTGCTGGCCGGCGTCATCGACCCGGCAAAGGTGACCCGCATCGCGCTGCAAAACGCCGTGAGTATCGCCGGCCTGCTCTTGACAACGGATTGTCTGGTGACGGAGAAGCCGAAAGAGAAGGAGGCGGCGGGGCCCGGCGGTCCCGGCGGACCGGGTGGCGGTTACGGCGACGACATGGGTATGATGTAAGCCGGTACAGGGAGGCACGAATATGAACGAGAACATGACCCGGCGGTGCGAGCATCACGGTGCGATCAGGCACCGAACCTACCTGGCGATAATCAGCGTAGTTCTGTGCATGCTGTGGATCGCTCATTCCCCTTCTGTTGCTGCGTCGGGTGCAAAGCACACCCCGAGCAAGGATGAGCGGATGAAATGGTGGCGTGAGGCTCGATTCGGAATGTTTATCCACTGGGGTCTCTACGCCGTGCCGGCGGGTGAATGGAAAGGCAAACAGATTCCGGGCATCGGCGAGTGGATCATGGAGAGAGCCGATATTCCCGTCTCTGAATACGAACAGCTCGCCAGGCAGTTTAATCCGGTCAAGTTCGACGCCGACGAGTGGGTGCGTATCGCCAAGAACGCCGGGATGAAGTACATCGTGATTACCAGCAAGCACCACGACGGGTTCTGCCTGTGGGATTCGAAGGTGACTGACTACGATATCGTTGATGCGGCGCCGTTCAAACGCGACGTGCTCGGGGAATTGTCCGGGGCCTGCAAGAAACAGGGCATCAGGCTTTGTTTCTACCACTCCATTATGGACTGGCACCATCCCGATGCCCAGTCGCCTTTCTACCCGAACTACAACGACAGCAAGCAATCGAATCCCAATTTCGCGCGCTATGCCGAAAACTACATGAAGCCGCAGCTCAAAGAGCTCATCACCAATTACGGCCCTCTGGGCGTATTGTGGTTCGACGGCGAATGGATAAAGGACTGGACCGAGCCGCAAGGCAAGGACCTGTACAATTATGTCCGGGACCTTCAGCCGGATATCCTCATCAACAACCGCGTCGGCAAGGGCCGGAAAGGAATGGAAGGCCTGAGCAAAGGCGACCAGGAATATGCCGGCGACTTCGGTACTCCCGAACAGCAGATTCCGGCCAAAGGTCTGCCCGGCGTGGACTGGGAATCCTGCATGACGATGAACGACACCTGGGGCTACAAGTCTTATGACCATAACTGGAAGTCGAACGAAGATTTGCTTCGCAAGCTGGCGGACATCGCCAGCAAAGGTGGCAATTTCCTGCTGAACGTCGGACCCACCCCTGAGGGCCTGATTCCCGGCCCCAGCGTCGAACGATTGGCCGCTATGGGTGAATGGATCAAGGTCAATGGCGAAAGCATCTATGGAACGACGGCCAGTCCGCTCGGCGAAGTCCCCTGGGGTCGCTGCACGGCCAAGCCCGGCAAGCTGTACCTGCACGTTTTCGACTGGCCCGCAAACGGCACGCTCGAAGTTCCCGGTCTCAAAGACCAGGTCGGGAAGGCGTACGTGCTGGCGGACAAGAAACGCGCCAAGCTGCCTGTGATGCGCCGCGGCGAAGACACCGTTGTGGTGACTGTACCGGAGAAGGCGCCCGATAGGATCAACACCGTTGTTGTGCTGGAAATAAAGAGCTAAGGATTAGTCAATCCGTGGAAACAAACATAGATAAGGAGTGAGTTATGAAGCTTAGACCTCTGGATGATAGAATTGTCATCAAACAATCGGAAGCGGAAGAGAAGACCGCCGGCGGGATCATTCTGCCGGACACCGCCAAGGAAAAGCCACAGATCGGGACGGTCGTAGCCACCGGACCCGGCAAGGTGCTCGACGATGGCACCCGGGGCAAAATGTCCGTGAAGGACAAGGACGAAGTGCTTTACGCAAAGTACATCGGAAGTGACGTCGAAATCGACGGCGAAGAATACGTCATCCTCAGAGAAAGCGACGTCCTCGGAATCGTGGAAAGGTGAAGATTACGTTGGATTCGGACCTGCGAGGGAAGGGCAAAACGGCAATAGGTAATTTGAGAAGAGGAAGTTAAAATGGCAAAACAATTGATGTTTAATGATACAGGGCGAGCCCAGCTCAAAGAGGGCTTGTTGCAGTTGGCCGAAGCGGTAAAAGTCACCCTCGGGCCGACCGGCAGGAACGTGATTTTGCACAAGAGCTGGGGCTCTCCGAAGGTGACAAAGGACGGTGTTTCGGTCAGCAAGGAAATCGAGCTGCCCGATCCATTCAAGAACATGGGCGCCAAGATGGTCAATGAGGTCGCCAGCAAGACATCCGACATTGTCGGTGACGGGACGACGACATCCATCGTTCTGGCCGAGGCGATCTATACCGAGGGCCTCAGACACGTGACGGCCGGCGCCAACCCAATGGCCATCCAGCGGGGAATCAGCAAAGCCGCTGAAGCCGCCGCGAAATATATCCGGGAGGCCAGTGTCCCCGTGAAGGGCCACGATGATATTGCAAAGGTGGCGACGATCAGCGCAAACAACGACGCCTATGTCGGTGAGAAGCTGGCTGAGGCGATGGACGCGGTCGGCCGGGAAGGTGTCATTGAGGTCGAAGAGGGTCAGGGGATGGAAACCGAGCTGGCCGTCGTCGAGGGGATGCAGTTCGACAAGGGGTATATTTCACCTTACTTCATGACGAATCCCGACACGCTCGAGGCGGTTCTGGAGGATGTTTACATCCTGCTGCACGAAAAGAAAGTATCGAACATTCGTGAGATTATCCCTCTGCTGGAGAAGATTGCACAGGTCGGTCGGCCGCTGCTGGTGGTCTCCGAAGATGTCGAGGGCGAGGCCCTGGCGGCGCTGGTGATCAACCGACTGCAAGGCGTGTTAAGAGTCTGTGCCGTCAAAGCTCCGGGATTTGGCGACCGCAGGAAAGCGATGCTGGCCGACATTGGGATATTGACCGGCGGACAGGTGATCACTGAAGACTTGGGCATCAAGCTGGAAAGCATTGAGTTGTCGCAGTTGGGCCAGGCCAAGAGAGTTGTCGTGGACAAGGAGAAGACGACGATCATTGAAGGCGCCGGCAAGAAGAAGGAGGTCGCCGCTCGATGCGATCAGATTCGCAATCAAATTGAAAAGACGACGAGCGATTACGATCGCGAGAAGTTGCAGGAGCGCCTGGCCAAACTCACCGGTGGAGTCGCCGTCATCAAAGCGGGCGCCGCAACTGAAACGGAGATGAAGGAACGCAAAGACCTCCTGGACGATGCGCTTCACGCCACAAGGGCTGCCGCCCAGGAAGGTGTCGTTGTCGGAGGCGGCATCATATTCCTGCGTGCAATCTCCGATGTCGAAAAGGCCAGGGCCAGAGCCAAAGGTGACGAAAAAATCGGCTTTAACATCGTCATGAACGCACTCAAAGCTCCCACGGCACAGATTGTGGAAAACTCTGGCGAAAAAGGTGATGTGATTGTTGCCGAGCTTCTCGAAAAGGGCAAGAACATCGGCTACGACGCCAACACCGGCCAGTTCGTGGATATGTTCAAAGCCGGGATCATCGACCCGGCGAAGGTTGCCCGAACCGCTCTTGAGATGGCTGCTTCGGTTGCAGGCCTGATGCTGACAACAAGCGTGCTGGTGACGGAACTGAAAGACAAAAAAGAAGAGCCAATAGCGGGTTCTGTGAGATAACAAGTTCTAAGTGCCTAAAGTGACCGCGAAGCTGTCATTCTGAGCGAAGCGAAGAATCTCCGATTCGTCGGCCAGATCCTTCGGCCCAATCTCAGGATGACACACATGTGCCGCTTTGGCCCACTTTTGAAGATCATGGCCAAACGGGATTACTATGAAGTCCTGGGCGTGAGCAAAGATGCTTCCGCCGATGAGATCAAGCGCGCCTATCGGCGCATGGCGATGAAGTATCATCCGGACAAGAACCCGGACGACAAGGAGGCCGAGGCCAAGTTCAAGGAATGCGCCGAAGCCTACGAAGTCCTGAGCGACCAGAGTAAGCGGCAGCGGTACGACCAGTTCGGGCACGAAGGCCTGCGCGGTTCCGGGATGCACGACTTCTCCCGAATGAACGTCGAAGACATCTTCAGCATGTTCGGCTTCGACGATTTCTTCAGCGGTATCTTCGGGGGGCGGGGCCGAAGGTCGAGCCGGCGGGCCGGGCCGACCCGAGGGTACGATCTGGAAACAGCCGTAGAGCTGACTCTCGAGGACATTGCCAAGGGAACCGAAAAGACCATCGAGTTTACGCGCCAGGATATATGCAGCGGCTGCGGCGGCAACGGCTGCGCCAAGGGAAGCTCGCCCGGGCGGTGTCCGGCCTGCGGGGGAACCGGGCAGGTGGCGCGAGGCGGCGGCTTCTTCCAGATGGTCTCGACCTGCGGACAATGCAGCGGCAGCGGCCAGATTATCACCCACCCCTGCAAGCAGTGCAGGGGGACCGGCAAAGTCCCGCGAAAGAGAACCGTAAGCGTCAAGATACCGCCTGGCGTTCACGAAGGGCAGGGCATACGAGTGGCCAACGAAGGCGAACCCGGAAGCGGCGGGGGGCCAAGAGGTGATCTCTACTGCTATGTCAGAGTCAAACCGCACGAATTCCTCCAGCGTGATGGAAATGACCTGATTGCGGTTGTTCCGATCAGTTTTACGCAGGCGGCTTTGGGGGCGACCATTGACGTACCCAGCATCGATGGAGCCAAGCAGTTGAGAGTGCCGGCCGGGACTCAGTACGGAGGCGTTTTCAGAATAAAAGGCCAGGGCTTGCCGGACGTCCGAACTCACCGAACCGGCGACCAGCTCGTGCAAATCACGATTGAGACGCCGACGAGGCTGAGTGTCGAACAGCAGGAATTGCTCAGAGAATTCGCGAAAACTGAAAACAAGCATGTTTCCCCCAAATCCGCAAGTTTCTTCGAGAAACTGAAGAGACATATTGGTAACCACTGATGAAACACAAGAACCAGGACAAGCCGGAAGAGAAAGATTCACGTGACACGGCCCACGACGAGGCCGAGGCCGGCAAAGGCGAGTTGGAAGAGCTTCGTGGCACAATAGAGGTGCTGCAGAAAGAAAGGGATGAGCTTCTCGGGAAGCTCCAACGTGTCAGCGCCGATTATGCGAATTTCCAGAAGCGGGTGCCCAGGCAAATCGC
>Ga0307380_10006841_pt1 | contig 14919 bp, 1 predicted proteins | sample UN3MG_FD_202239 | JGI IMG/M metagenome (GOLD analysis project Ga0307380, IMG submission 202239) | Soil microbial communities from Risofladan, Vaasa, Finland - UN-3 | ecosystem: Environmental > Terrestrial > Soil > Coastal area > Acid sulfate soil | place: Finland: Risofladan, Vaasa | collected... | reverse complement strand
GCGGCATGGGCGGCATGGGCGGCATGGGCGGCGGTATGATGGGCGGCTATGGCGGCGGCATGGGCGGCATGGGCGGCGGCGGCATGAGCGGCGGCTACGGCGGCGGCATGAGCGGCGGCTATGGCGGCGGCATGAGCGGTGGCTATGGCGGCGGCATGGGCGGCTATGGCGGCGGCATGGGCGGCGGCATGATGGGCGGCGGCCAGGGCGGCTATATGCAGGCACAAAGTCTGGTACAACTTGTTCAAGAGAGCATCGACCCGGTTAGCTGGTTCGATCTCAGTGATACCGGAGAAGGAACTATAACACCTTATCCAACTCAGCAACCGAAGAAACTTGCCGTCTACAATACCCATGAGGTCCATATAGAAATCGAAAAGCTGCTGACGGAGCTGCGTAAGTCACTCGGACATCAGGTCTCCATCGAAGCCAGATTCCTCGTCGTAAGTGAGAATTTCCTCGAAGACATCGGTTTAGATATAGATTTTATGAATAACCTCGGAGGCAAATGGGGTCAGGTTACTTTCGAGCAAAACTCCGCCACTTTTACTAATCCAGAGCCCACTTCGGTCCCGCTGAGTTTGGGCGGTCTCGGCGCGGCTGCGAACATTACAGGTGGGTATGGTTCTATACTCGACGATTTGCAGGTTTCATTCCTCATACGAGCGACTCAGGCTCACAGAGATGCGAAATCGTTGGACGCTCCGCTGGCCACCGTCCTGAGCGGGGAATCCGCCAGCTTCAGCGTTAACAGACAGATGATCATTGCGCTGCCCCCGGTTCAGACGCAAGGAAATCAGTTGAGTACCGCCGGGGGTACACTGAATCAGCCCCAGGGGAGTGATCCGCAATATCTGCAGATAAATCCTTCGACTGCGCTGAGCATTACCCCGATCATTACTCACGACAAGAAGAACGTGTTGCTGGGCATAATTACCACACAAAATCAATTCCTTGGGATGAGGACAACCACTATTGAAACACCTCTTCTCACTGGGGTTGGAGCTGGGCAGGTCGTATCGTACGACGTCCAACTTCCCGATCAGGAATCCTCCACACTGATGACGCGCGTAAGCGTGCCGGACGGCGGGACTTTGCTGTTGGGCGGCCAGAGAATAACCGCAGAGGTTGACAAGGAATCCGGTGTCCCGATATTGAGCAAGATACCTATTTTAGGAAGATTGTTCGGTAACCGCAGCAAGGTTAAAGACAACAAGATATTATTGATAATGGTGAAGCCGACTATCATTCTGCAAGAAGAGCGCGAAGCTGAAGCAATTGCCGCATTGGAAAGCGAGTTATAGGTATGAAACGACAATTTCTTATTAGCTTATTCGTTTTGTTTTTTGTATCGGGTTTTGCCGGGGCAGTGGATATGCAATGGTTCGGAGTTCCCGATCCGCTGCACAATGCTTCGACAGCCTATAAACAAAACGAATTGATTGTGCGCTTTGCCGATCCGGATACAGGTTCCCAACTGGCCGAAGGGCCGGTGCTGATGGGTCCGTTGACGCGTCGCGCAATAAGAAGCAGGATTTCTGATTTTATCGTAGCCGGCGCTGTGGTGGATAAAGAATATGACAACTCTGCGCCCGGACTGGCTGTAGTAAAACTGCCGGCCGGTACGAGCGTCCTGGATGCCGGGGTCAAATTCCTCCAGTCGGCCAATGTTTTATATGCCGAGCCGAACTATAAGTACAGGTTGTTTGCTACTCCCAACGATCCCAATTTTGCCGATTTGTGGGGATTGGATAACACCGGGCAGACAGGCGGTACGGAAGATGCCGACATCGATGCGCCCGAGGCCTGGGATATTACAACCGGCAGCTCCGATATTGTCGTAGCCGTTATCGACACAGGCATCGACTATCAGCACCCCGACCTGGCCGCTAATATGTGGGTGAACGCCGCAGAGCAAAGCGGCACGCCCGGAGTTGACGATGACGACAATGGGTACATCGATGACATTTATGGTTATGACTTCGCCGGTGCCAGTGCGGCAAGCTCGAATGACGGCAAAAGCGATCCGCAGGATATTTGGTTTCACGGCACCCATGTAGCGGGAATAATCGGCGCAACAGGCAATAACAGCCAGGGCGTCGCAGGGGTCTGCTGGAATGTCAAAATAATGTCCCTGAAGATATTTGCCGATGATTACAATACTGTCCCCGAAGCTTTTGCCAGCGATGCGATTGTGGCTATACAGTACGCGATTGACAATGGCGCAAATATTATAAACTTCTCCTCGGGAGGGGGATACGATTCACAACCTCTTTATGACATGATCAAAAAGGCCGGCGATGCGGGAGTGCTTTTTGTCGCCGCGGCAGGCAACGATTATGGCGGTGACAACGACGAAACTGCTGTTTATCCGGCAAGCTACGACCTTGATAACGTCATTTCCGTAATGTCAACCGATGCAAATGACCTGATGTCGGATTTCTCCAATTACGGGGCGACTTCGGTTGACATAGCCGGGCCCGGCACGGACATCGTGAGTACAACCCCAACATTTTTTAGCGGCTTTCAAATGCTAATTGGCAATGAAGGAAAACCAGTCTCTACTAACTATGATATGTTAAGCGGTACATCGCAGTCTACGGCTTATCTCTCAGGTGCCTGTGCCCTGGTATGGTCGCATTACCCGGCCCTGCCCAAAGAAGTAATTAAAGGGCTTATAATGAAGACGGTCGATCCGGTGCTGACCATGCCCATGCGTTGTCTGTCCGGCGGACGCGTTAACCTTTACAATGCATTAACGTTAATCCCGAGTGGAAAGCCGGGCAGGGTTATCAATACCAAAAATCTTGAGCATTTGTACACTAAGATCCAGGCGGCGATTGATGCCGCCAGTGACGGTGACGAGCTGATCGCCGAAGCCAACAGTCTCTTCTTCGAAACCATCGACTTCGACGGTAAGGCCATAACACTCCGCAGCGGCGATATCAACGAGCCGGCCGATGCGAATATCAGCCCTGAAAATACGCTCATTTTAGGCATCTTGAGCGAAGGTTCTGTAGTAACATTTGCGAATAACGAGGGACCCGGCACTGTTTTAAGAGGTTTTACCATCAGCCTGGGCAATAGCGAATACGGCGGTGGAATCGAGATCGACGGAGCATCCCCGACAATTACCGACTGCATTATAACTGATAATACCGCCAAATATTATGGCGCCGGTATCGATTGCACTAATAACAGTTCACCAACAATTAAAAACTGTACGATCGCTAACAACCAGACTTCAGGAAGCACCGCTATCGGGGGAGGTATCAATTGTGAGGATTCTTCTCCGAAAATTGAAAATTGCATTATCAACAACAATTTCGCAGACAACGTGGGTGGCGGTATAGCTTGCTATAATTCCAATCCAACTATTTTCAATTGTTTGATCGCGAATAATTCAGCGGTCTACAAAGGCGGTGGAATCGATCTCGATAACTCATCGCCGGTCATCACAAATTGCACAATTATCGTTGATGATCCGAATGCTCCGAAAGACGGGGGCATCTTTGCCTATCAAAACTCTTTGCCGGTCATCACAAACTGCATCCTTTGGGGCAACGGCGATGACCTGTACAACTCTTCGGCGACTTACTCCTGCATCGAGGATGATGATGAGGGGAAAGGCAACATTAACGTCGAGCCTACGTTCGTAACCGGCCCTCTTGGCGATTATTATTTAAGCCAGAAGGCCGCCGGACAACTGGGCGACAGCACCTGTGTCGATCTCGGAAATCCTGCGACTGACCCCGGTCTTGGACTGAATTCATATACCACGAGAACCGACGGCGTCACCGATTCAGATATAGCGGATATGGGTGTTCATTATCCGGCCATACCGGCAAAGATGGTCCAGTTGAATATCACTGTAACGGGCAACGGCAGCGTCGAGCCTGGTAGTGGTTCCTATCGCCAGTATGAGGTAGTTCAGCTTAAAGCAGATCCCAATGACGGCCACCGAATCAAGGCCTGGACCGGAACCGGGGACGATTCATCGAAAGAGCCGGATAAAACGATCACGATGATTGCCGATACAAACGTCACGGTCGAATTCGAATTGATTCCATTATATCAATTGCGCACCGAAGTCGTCGGCAGTAACGGAACAATTTCGCCTCTCCACAGAAGGGGTGAATATTATCCTGACGGCACAGTCGTAACATTAATCGCCACACCCGACAAATCCTACGGTATCGATAAATGGACAGGAACGGACGATGACACATCATGGTCCACCAGGAATACCGTGACAATTGATTCCGACAAGGATGTGACCGTCTTGTTCCGGGAGCAGAGGAGTTTCCTCGTGCCGGGACAATATCCCACGATTTCAGATGCAATCAATGCCGCTTACGACCACGGCGACAAGGTGATTGTATCAGTCGGCACCTACCCTGGCGGTTATGATTTCCAGGGCAAGGCTATTACTATCGCCAGCGAGCATCCGGATGACCCGCTCTCAGTGGCTGCTACAATAATTGATTGTGCCAATAGATCGCGTGCTTTCATGTTCCAAAGCGGCGAAGGCCATGACTCTGTCGTTGACGGCTTCACGATTATAAATGGCTCGGGAGTCGCCAACACTAATCCTCCGAACACCGGCGGCACTGGTGGCAATGGTGAGGACGCTCTTGGCGGAGCAATCACCTGTCTGAATGGAAGCAGCCCAACACTGTCTAACTTAATTATCAGTAACAGCAGAGCCTGGGGTCAGAGCGGCGAGGATGCGTCTTTTATTTATCCGGCTCCAGACCCAGCCCCAGATCCTCTGGATCCGCTGGATCCCAATGCTCCATTTCCTGCACATCCTGATATTGATCTTAACGATCCTACCTCATACGATCCGAACAACGTCCAGACCTGGGATCCAAATGATCCGTGGGATCCAACTATTCCGTGGGATCCAAATAATCCGAATACACCTGATCCCAACTCTATAGTAGACGGTATGGATGGACAGAATGGTGCCGATGGTCTGGACGGTGAACCTGGCGCAGACGGTGCGCCTGCTGCAGACGCCTTCAAAGGCGGCGATGGTGGCTTAGGCTATGGCGGCGCGATGTACTTTGACGCCAACAGCGTTCCGATCATTCTGAATTGTACGATAATCGGTTGTAATGCAATCGGTGGAAACGGTGGTTTCGGCGGCAATGGCCAGGACGGCCAGGACGGCCAGGATGGCCAGGATGGACAGCCGGGACAGGATGGACAGCCGGGGCAGGTGGCCCTTAATGATGGAGAAGACGGTGCAGGCGGCAACGGTGGTAACGGCGGCGCCGGCGGCCCAGGCGGCAGAGGCGGTGACGGTGGAGCCGGAGGGGATGGCGGATCAGGAGCCGAAGCTTTAGGCGGTGCGATATATTTCGGTGCCAATTGCCGTCCGACGATACGATATTGTACAATTCTCAACTGTACGACTACCCAGGGAATAGGCAGCCGCGGAGGACTCGCCGGTAGTGGTGGTGGTGGAGGTGGAGCAGGTGGAGAAGGAGCTGCCGGAGGTGCCGGCGGCGATGGTAATCCTGCAGGAGCAGATGGCACGGATAACACCGGTACGACAGCCCCTGGCGGCGACGGCGGCAATGGTGCCAGCGGTGGTAACGCGAGCCCAGACGGGGCACGATCATGGGGTGGCGCCATATATTTCGGCGAGAACTGCGAAGTCGATATTTCGGATACTATAATTGCTAATCATGCAACCACTACATCCCTTCGAATAGATCCCTTCGACCCTAACGCTATCGGATACGATCCTAACGCTTTTGGACCCGGAACAGGTGGCCCAGCCGGTACCGACGGTGCTGCCGGTGGAGACGGCGAACCAGGTTCGTCGGCTGATCCAAGTTCCATTTCGACTTATGGTGGTGGAAATTACTACGAAACCGGCGTGAAAATAAAAATGACCAACTGCATAATAGCTAACAACTCCTCGGAACGACATGACGGCGGCGGCGAATATTATGCAGAGGGAACAACGGCAATACTCACTCAATCCGAATTCATCGGCAACACAGCACGTTTCGGAGCCGGTCAATTCTATGATCCATGCTGTATAATCGAGATAAATGATTGTGAATATGTGGGTAATGCCGCTGCACGAGACGGCGGCGGACTCTTCATTAGATTCGATTGCTCACTGGATATAGACGATAGCAGGTTCACCAGCAATGAAGCTACAGGTTCCGGCGGTGGAGTGTATGGCGGCGGAGAATTCGATTTCCTCGAAAGCACATGGTACAACAATAGCACGATAAATATTGAAGACACAGAATTTTATCGTAACATGGCGGTATTCGGAGGCGGCATATACTGGCACGGCGAAGATTCCGAAGTCACAGTTTCTTACAGCAAATTCGATGATAATACTGCTGATACCGGCGGCGGTTTATACTTTAGCAGAGGCGCACCGAAGATTATTGGATGTGATATCACCAATAATGATGCCGACAATCTCCTTATGGTTGATCCTGTCCCCGTATTGCCTTTCCAGTTTATTGCTCCTACCGTCGCTGACAGTTCATATGGCGGTGGAGGCGGAATTTTCTGCTGGTCGTCAAGTGCAAGAATCGAAGACTGCCTGATAAGCGATAATTCTGCTTCCGGTTCAGGTGGTGGTGTTTATCTGGGTGGAGACCCCACTGAACCGGCACTTAAAAATTGCCTTATAAAAGGAAATACTGCTGCTATTGACGGCGGCGGCATCGTTGCCAACTGGTTCGTAGAGCCGACAATTTCTAATTGTACTATCGTTGACAATTTTGCATACGATGCCAATGACGCCGGCCGTGGAAAAGGTGGTGGTTTGTCGTGCACCTACGAAACGAATACGACTCTTATCAATAGTATTGTATGGAACAATAGGGGTACCATCGGCAACCAGATTGCAATTGGAAGTGTTACGGAGCCGATTTATCTCGACAGACCTGCTACGCTCACAGTTTCATATAGCGACATTAAGGGCGGCCGGTCCGCGGATGCCATCCATGTCGAACCTGGACGCACCCTTAACTGGCTCGCCGGCAATATCGATGCCGACCCGCTCTTTGTCGGCCAGAATTACCTTAGCCAGACTCAGGCTGGACAGGCCACGGACAGCCCGTGCGTCGATAGCGGCAGCGAACTCGCAGGCAATCTGAGGATGGATCTCTATACAACGAGAACTGACCGTCTTGCCGATGCCGGTGTCGTGGATATTGGTTACCATACCATCGTACGCGGACCGGAGCAGGAATTAACTCTTGTTGTGGTTGGCCCGGGTACTATTCAGTTGGATCCCGACACAATCGATCCGAGTAAGACCGTATATGATCCCGACAACCAAACAACTACATACACATTAAAATCATATAGAGGCGAGGCTGTTACATTTACGGCAACGCCCGAGGAAGGCTACCGGGTAAAGAGCTGGACAGGAACTAACAAGGATCCATCCTGGAATACCAATGTCAATATATTGACAGTCGATGGCAGCGAGGTTGTCCGTATCGAGTTTGAGCCGGATATAATCCGTATCCTGAAAGTTCCATCCCAATACAGGACAATAGAAGAAGCTGTTCAGGCGTCCGACAACGGCACTAATATTATTGTCGATCGCGGAGTTCACCGCGTAACCAGCCCGGACGGCATCGATTTCCAGGGCAAGAGCGTCACTTTAATGTCAACTAATCCGGAAAATCCGGAGGTCGTGGCGAATACGATTGTTGACTGTAATGGCGTCAGACTCAGCAATGTCCGCGCATTCCACTTCCATAGCGGCGAAGACTACAATACGAAATTAATCGGACTCACTATCAGAAACGGTTATATCAACGGCGGTAATGGTACGGTCGGACAATACGGTGTGTCTCAACCCAATCCTTATGAACTTCAGCCGGACGACGATCCCGATCCCAATCAAACCCCGCCAAGAGCAGAACGGGGAGGACTCATCGAGGGCAATGGTTACGGCGGCGGTATCCTATGCGAAAACGGCAGCTCTCCGACTATCAAAAACTGCATAATAACCAACTGTACGGTTACCGGCGCTCATGGCGGAGATGGCGCTCAGGGTATGTTCCTGTTTATAACCGGAATGGATCGCAACGATTTACCTGATGATTGGCCATTTATCCCGCTGGGGGCTGATCCAGCCGATGATCCTGAAACATCCGGCGACGGGCAGTTCGGCGGTTATGGCGGTGCCGGAACTGGGTACGGTTGTGGCGGCGCTATTGCTTGTTTGTCCGGAAGCAGCCCTTTAATAATTAATTGTGCTATAACGAACAATTCCGCTCTCGGCGGTATGGGCGGAGACGGCGGCAATGGAGGCACCACGAGTGGCGGAAATGAAAGTGGAGGTGGCGGCGGCGGCGATGCAATCGGCGACGGCATCGGCGGCGGAATTTACAGCGACAGCAAAAGCTGCCCAATCGTAACAAATTGTCAGTTCGTAAGCAATGTTGCTGCCACGGGTACACCTGGAGAAGGGGGTGAAGTTGGTACTGGCGGTGCACTTGATCCTCCAGCTCAGCCCGGCTTTGTCGGCTTTACCCAATCATATGGAGGCATAGCCGGAGGCGCAGTTTACTTTGACGACACTTCCGATGCAAATATTACTGACAGTACATTCTCCGGCAACCAGGCCTACGAACTTAGCACCAGCATTTTTGGTGGTATTACAGGTTTATCAACCGAACCTACTTTTACGTACACAAGAGGCGGTGCATTGTATTCTTCAAACAATAACACCGTTATCCTTGCGAACTGCAGCTTCGAAGGCAATCTCGGTGGAGCGGTTTATTGCAGTTCCGGATGTAACCTGGACGTCACTGATTGTTCCTTCAAAGAAAACACCGAGGTAGTTGAAGGTGCCGCTATCTACATTGCCGACAAAGTCCAGGCGGAAATTAAAAACAGCGGTTTTTCGGGCAACACTGCTTTAGCCGATGGCGGCGCCGTCCATTCGGATAGCGACGCCGACTTCACAAACTGCTCTTTCAATAACAATATAGCTGGTGAAAACGGCGGTGCGGTAGAAGCTTATTTCAATACCAATAATCCTGATATCCGTGTAATGTTAAGGTTAAATTTCGAGCGATGCAACTTCATAGGAAACCAGGCATCACAAGGTTTTCATGGCTGGGGCGGCGGAGTATACTTACAGGACTTCGATGCTGCTTTCAAGAACTGCTACTTCATTAACAATATCGCAAAAAGCGGCGGGGGCCTGTTCCTTGCGGCCGGCACCGTCGATCTAAACGGTGGAATTATTAAAGGCAACAGGTCAGTAGGCGGCAGTGGTGTCAACGTGTTAACCGACCAGGATCTTTTGGATGCTTACATGTCGCAATCGTTATTAGCTGATAACTTTGTCGCAAGCTTCTTTGATAGTTCCAGCGTGGACGGCATTTTCGACGCCAGCAATGGTATCGGCGGCGGCATAGTCTGTTCTTATACGCAGGCAACAATAGAGAATTGTACTTTGAGTGATAATAGCGCCAACGGTGTTAACGGTTCCGGCGGCGCAATTAATTTCTATGGCGGATTAGTCAGCCACTCAATCAAAAACTGCTTGCTGACCGGCAACTCTGCTGCCGATAACGGCGGTGCGATTTCCAGTAACTTATTCGCACAGCCCGAGATTAGAAACTGCACCTTTAGTAAAAACACAGCAAACAGTATGGGTGGAGCAGTATTCTGCGATTGGAGTTCGGACGCTACTATCACCGATTCTATATTCACAGACTGCAATAAAGGCGCAATAGCCGAAGAGAACTTCGGCAATACAACTGCACAATACTCTCTATTCCACAATAACCCGGATGGCGATTACCGAGTTTACGATACAATTAATCAGGAGGTCATCACTTCCAGTGGAACTGATCTTGATGATACAAATATTGAAGACGATCCACTGTTTGCGGTCGGGCCGTTAGGTGGGTATTATCTCAGCCAGGTTGCTTCAAGCCAGGCTGTGGATAGCCCTGCCCTGAATGCCGGCAGCGACCTGGCCGAGAATCTCGGGTTGTCGGATTACACTACACGCACTGATGGCGAGGGGGATTCAGGAACTGTCGATATTGGGTATCATTATCGCGACCACAACGATGTACCTGTTTGTACTTTGACAACCAGGGTGGCAAACGGACAAGGCACCGTTGAACCTTCCAGCGGCACTTTTTACACCGGAACGACGGTGACACTAACCGCTGCGCCTGATGTTGGTTGGCGAATATCAAAATGGTCTGGTACCGACAAGGATTCATCTAAATCATCGAGCAATACTGTAACTATACTTGGCACTGATACCTTTGTTGATGTTGAGTTCTGGAAGCCGGCCGTAATTAATGTTCCAGGTGATTACCAGACAATCCAGGATGCAGTCACTGCCGCCAACGATGGGGATCAGATTGTAGTCGATACAGGAATTTATTACGGTGGGTATTTATCATACGCCCTGATGATCGACAAGTCTCTGTATATCACGTCGAGAGATCCCCATGATCCCAATACCGTGGCGGCAACAATTATTAGTGGTAACAGAGGAATTTCAAATTGGAACTACATCGGCGTTGTATTTAGAACTACCACAGATGCAAATACAGTTCTGAACGGCTTTACCATTGAGAATTTCGGTGGGGACGCGGGATTGACCGACGACGGAGACCGGGATCAAGGTCACCCCAATGGCTATGATGGTACACCGGTTGAAGGCGCCGGGATTTATATTGAAGCTGGTGCCAGTCCGGTTATTAAGAATTGTATAATCAGAAACAACTTCATGTTCGGAGGCGATGGCGGAAACGGTGTCGGAGCGAATGATAACAACAATGCAGGCCGAGGTGGCTGGGGCGGTTGGGCACGCGGTGCCGGTATATATTGCGGCCCTTATACCAATCCTATGCTGATTAATTGTACCATCGAAGGCAATATAGCCATCGGCGGCAACGGCGGCAACGGCGGTGATTATACCACTCCAGGCGGTTTTGCTAATTATGGAGGTAACTATAGCAGAGAAGGTAGTGCATTAAATCCGATATATGATTTTGCTCCTACTGGTACAAGTATAGAGCTGATAGAAGGTCATTTGTGGGAGCTCTGGGAATGGGATTATGCGTTATATTACGGGCCTGTTTATGGTCAACCCGCACTGACTTCATATCTCGATAATTACCGATGGTATTCCGGATATGGAGGAGGAGTATTTTGTGACGTTGGAACCAACGTAACATTCGAACACTGCGAAATCAGGGGCAACCGCACCTCCGGTGGTATGAGTGGGCAAGGCGGCGTAGTAGGACCCTCCGGAAAACAACTGGAACCTCTTGTACCTTATGAAATACCAAGTTACGGTGCCGGTGTCTATGTTGCAGCCGACTCGACTGCGATTTTCAATGGGTGTACTTTCGAAGACAACGTTGCTTCCGAGACACTCATCGATCCTAACCATCGTCTTAGCCCTTATATTGGGTACGGCGGAGGTATATCTGCCGAAAACAGCGCATTGGTCTCCTTTACCGATTGCAACTTTGTTGATAATGGAGCTGATTCAGGCGGAGCAATACACGCCAACAGCACCAATGTGACAATCGTGGATTGTAATATCGTATCCAATACGGCACTTCGCGGCGGTGGATTCTTAGGCGTTGGAGGTTTAATCGAAATAAAAGGTACTATCGTCGCCAATAACCAGGCCATTACAGATGTCAACGACCCGAACGACGATGAGGTTCTCAGTATTGGTGCTGGTTTGAGTGTTTTCTCAGCAGATGCGCTCATCCAGGATTGTAATATCAGCGGCAACCGAGCCGATGCCTCCGGAGGCGGATTATACTTGCGAGGCGAAAATGGTTCGGCCATTACTAACTGCCTGATTATAAATAACTCTGCCGGCCGGGATGGAGGAGGCATTTCTACAAATTGGTATGCAATGCCTACAATTGCTAATTGTACATTTGTTGGAAACGCAGCTTCAGGTGCCGAAGGCGAGCCAGGCAATACCGGCCTTGGCGGTGCACTGTACTGCGGTTATCAGAGCGATGCCACTGTTACTGACAGCATTTTCTGGAACAATTTTGCCTTGAAAGGTCAAGAGATCGCCGTAGGGTCCGGCTTCGAGCTTGATCCAATTTGCAGTACGGTTACAGTCAAATACAGTGACGTCAAGTCTTCACTCAATAACACGTGGGTAGATCTTGGCTGTATTCTTAACTTGAAATCGAGCGATGGAAACATTAACGATGATCCGCTGTTTGTAAGCGATGCTAATGGCATCTATTACTATTATCTCAGCCACACCGGTTCTGGCCAGTCATCGACCAGTCCTTGCGTCGATGCGGGTAGTGATTACGCAAGCCATGTTGGTTTGCTCGGATATACAACCCGTACAGACCGTATTCGCGATAAAGACAAGGTCGACATGGGCTACCACCATAATACAGAAGACAAATGCAGATTAGCCGACTTTGTCTTTGACGGTGTTATTGACGAGCTTGACTTTAATAAGTTTGCGAATCTTATCGGCTTCGATAATTTTGCAAAACTCGCCGAAGAATATTGGCTTAAAGATCCTCAAGAGACGCTTGATCTGCCAAGTTCCGAACAAGATAATTGGCGCAATGGAGCGGACATTACTACAGACAGACATGTGGACAACGATGACCTGGATTTCTTAATTAACTGCAACGACATCGCAGACATTAACGCTCCGATTCCAGATCCGGGTAAATGGGAAATAGAGCCTTATTTGAGCTCATCGTCATCTGTCAGCATGGTTGCCGAGACAGCATTCGATGCATGGAGCCGATACGTCGAGTACTACTTCGAATGCAACACTCCAGGCGGGCACGATAGCGGCTGGCAGGATAGCCCGATATACACAGACAGAGGTCTTATTGCCGGCCAGGGATATGGCTATAGAGTAAGAGCACGCGATAAATTCGGCAACATGACCGAATGGTCGGAAGTCCGCTATTCCGGTATTGATACGACACCTCCGGCGCCAGAACCACGTATAGATACTATTACTGCGGACTCGTCGAATGCGATTTCAATGCTTGCGACGATTGCCTACGATACTAGTGACGTTGAGTATTATTTCGAGGTCAAGAACGTACTGAATGATGTAAACGACAGCGACTGGCAGGACGAACCGAACTATACATCTGTCGGTCTCGATCCGAACACCGAATACTCCTTTAGAGTCAAAGCCAGGGACAAATCAGCCAGTCAGAATGAAACCGACTGGTCAGCGACGGTATATATGACGACTCTCGTACCTGCGGATATAGACCCGCCGCTACCCGATCCGATGGAATGGGATTTGGTGGTTGACGCCAACGGCTTTGACGGGACGCCTCGATTAGTCAATGGCGGCGGTGGAACGTTCGATTATTACGCCCAGATGACGGCAATAGTCGCGGTAGATGCCGGCGGCGGTGTTGTGGAGTATTTCTTCGATTGTGTCGACGGTGATAACGGCTTCGATAGCGGATGGGTAATTAGTCCGATATATAATGTCCTGGTCGGTGCTCAAAATAATAAATTCCTTTTCCGTGTCAGGGCACGTGATCAGTTCGGCAATATGACTGCCTGGTCGGTTGAGGATAGGGCCGACTGACGGTAAAACAAACCTTAAAAACACAGGGCCTCTCATGCCGTTAACATGAGAGGCCCTTGTTTTATGCACTTGATTTCGGATAAAACTCTTATTTGGCTATTAGTGCCTGATAGCCGAAGTGCGCGATCAGGTTATCGAGAATCACCATCGCGGTGTAATTTTCGGCAACCGGCCATATGCGAGCGACAATCGTCGGGTCACGCCTGGTAATTGCGGCCAGATCCTTGTTCTCCATGGTATACTTGTCAATCGTTCTCTGGGGTTTGTCGATTGTCGGCGTCGGTTTCACAGTAAGCCTGACTATGATGGACTGGCCGGTGGAAAGGCCGCCAGTTATGCCGCCGGCATTATTTGAATCGAAAACAATCTTACCATCTTCGGCGTGCATCTGGTCGTTATTCTCATACCCGGTCATGTCTTTTACGGCAAAACCCGCCCCGACCTCGACGCCCTTTACGGCACCGATTCCGAGCATCCTGCCCAACTCGCCGTCGAGCTTGTAGAAAACCGGCTCGCCAAGCCCCGCCGGGATGCCGGTAACAACAACTTCAACTACCCCGCCGGCCGAATCGCCTGTTGCCGAGATTCGATTACAGGCATCGACCATGCCCTGGGCGGCATCGATATCGGGACAGTTTACGACCGGGTGCACTGCATACTTGTCCCTAATCGCATCGGCGGCCATCCTGGGAGCCTTGGACCGTATATCATCGATCTGCTGCTCAATCTCGGCCAATACCCGGGTCTTTTCCAGAAATCTCATCTCCGGCGTGATACGGTTTTTGACATAAATCTCCTGATAAAACGGATCCAAATCTCGCCGCATCGTTTTGTAATCGTCGGTATATTTCAGGGCCTTCCCGGCGTCTACTTCGGGACAGCGTACGCCGGCTATTTCTTTCACATAAGAAAATACGTTGATGCCGCACTTCTTCAGCACCTTCTTGGCAACGTATCCGGCAGCAACGATTGTAGAAGTGTAGCGTCCGCTGAAAATGCCGGCACCAATCGCATCGTCGTTGGGGCCGTACTTCATAAACGTAGCATAAGACGCATGGCCTGGCCGAGGCGTGCGATTCGTGTCCTGGTACTGCTTGATATGGATAAAATGGCGGTCCAGGTTCGGAATCAGAATCGTCAGCGGCGTGCCGTTAGTGTGGTTTTTATTGCCGGCGTTTTCGATAGTATCGGCAGAGTTCAGGCCGCAATAGATAACCGGAAGGTCCGGCTCTTTCCGCGGACTGCTTAATTCATCCGCTCCCGGCTTTCTAAGCAGCAAATCGCCGTAAATTTCCTGCTCGGTTAACAAAAGACCCGGC
>Ga0307380_10006835_pt1 | contig 14921 bp, 23 predicted proteins | sample UN3MG_FD_202239 | JGI IMG/M metagenome (GOLD analysis project Ga0307380, IMG submission 202239) | Soil microbial communities from Risofladan, Vaasa, Finland - UN-3 | ecosystem: Environmental > Terrestrial > Soil > Coastal area > Acid sulfate soil | place: Finland: Risofladan, Vaasa | collected... | reverse complement strand
TAGAATTAATAGTAAAATCTCTTCTGAATAAGTCTTCTTCTAAACTTATGTCCTTAGTTTTAACTTTAAAATCTTTATGGCCTTCCCCCGTTTTTATATCAACACGAGGAACAGCAATATCAAAGTCCTCTCCCTCATGCCCTTTTGGCCTAAATTTTATAACAGCAAAAAACTCCCCCACCTCATCTACACGGCCATATGGTTTTAGTAAATCTTTAATCAGAGCCATGTTTAGACCACTAACAACTAAATCTATATCTTTGATCTCTTCATCACGGTAGGCATCACGTACAGTCCCTCCTACAATGTATACAGAGCCTTCCTGTAATAAGGTCTGCATCCACCTTTCTGTACGAAGACCCATTAATATATTTTTTAATCTTTTTGGCATCATTATTCCAAATTCTTTAATATCTATAGCATTTAAAAACATCTTCTTCACAAGGAACACATAATTTTATATGTTTTTCATTATAAAGTTTATCCCCAGATTTTTTTACATATTCAACAGAATTAAAATCCCAATGACAATATGCAGCCCAGTCATTAGCATATCCTTTAGTTGCCACCCATCTTAAATTTCCACCATCCTGAGTCATGAAAATTCCTTCTGGTGAATTAGGTTGAACCCCAGTAGCAAAAATCTCTCCCGGAGTTAATTTATCAAATTCTTCTTTTGTTAACATTATTAAATATTATTTAAAAATGGATTTTTATCTGAATCACAATAATGCTTCCAATCAGGAAAAGATGCATTTAAACCTCTCCAATGATAGCTAACTTCATCAACTCTTCCCTCGTATTCTGGATACCATTCAAAAAATTTACACATGTTTGGATTAAGATTCTCCTTATCAATAATTTCTGAAGCAAGCTGTTCAGAAGCATTTGTCACAGAAGTCCCTTCTCCTAAATTTTCGAATCCGATCCAAGTCGAAGTTCCCATCTCCTTAATATGAATTCTGCAGGTGGAAGGATGAATTCCATATCCTTTATAATTGTGAAGATAGTTTTTCATATTCATGTTAATTTTATTATAAATATGTTTTAAATTCTTTTATTTCCTTTTGCCTATATTTTATAGTTTTTTTCAGTTGTTTAATTCTTTTATCAATCCATTCCTTTGGAGGTTTGTCTACCTTTTCAAATCCATAAGAATAATGAGTATTAAACCCTCCACCGACTTCTCCTGCCCGGGATTCACATTTTAATTTAACATCTTCTTCAGTAGGCCAATATTTTTCATCTAAAAGAAAATAATCATCGTCTAATCCTTGCATAGGACCCGACTTTTTCCAAAATTTATACCAGACCTTCATGATCTATTAATTAAATTAATTTAAACAAATATACTAAAAATAATCCGAATAAAAAAATATTAAGATTCTTTTTTAGTATATTTGTTTAAATTAATTAAATCCTTCAATAAATCTTCTCATTTCATCTGGAGTCTGATTATAGCCTCCAATTAACATCATTACACCTAACCCAATAGCACTATGATCTTCTGTTTCCGGGTGTTTTGACATATCGCTAGCAAAAGATGCGTAAGCTTGTGCAACATCTCCGGTATCAAGTATTTCAAGTGCTCTATCTTTGCACCATTGTAAATGTTCTTCTCTTGTTATGTTCATAATATATTATTTAAATATTTGTTCTGCCGCTTCTTTGGGAAATTTAGCACCACGAATTGAAATAAACTCCTCGTCTTTCTTTTTATCCTGTCCCCCAGCATTTCCAATATAATATTTAATTTCATCCATCTCATTTTTTACCTTAATAATTCCTATGATACTCCCCCAAGTCGGTGTAAACCAATAGGATTCAAGAATTTCAAATCCTAAATCATCTCCTATCTCTTTTAACATAATTTTATTAATTTTAATGTTTTTTTTTCTTTAGTCTTTTTAACATATCTGGATCTACCCAGTTAACAAAATCCTCTAATGGATTTATCTGAGTTTCGAAACACACTTTAGCCATTGGAATGTGAATATCTCTTAATCCATGATAGCAGCCTCGAATTCCTTGAACACACCACTTTTCAAAAATATAGTTAATATCGATATCACAAGAATCATCTAAAATACAAATTCCCTTTATTCTATCTCGACTATCCATTACCCATTCTAAAATCTCCAGTCCTCTATTCCCAGAATAACTGAATTTCATTGAAGAATGGGTTTTTCCGATAATATTACATTTAGCTCCCCAATCATCTAAAATTTTTTGTAATTCCTTAATTGATTTTCCTATTCTCCAAGAAGAACAAATTACAACTTTTGCTTCATTTTCATCAACTATTTTATTAAGATTTTGAATAGCTTCTTCATCATAAGGATAATTATATAATGAAAGATTTGGAAGTTCATATCCTTTTTGATCCTTTTGCTCCTTCCAAGCCTCCTCTATTTTATCTACAAAACCTGGTTTAAAATGTTCTTTATGACCTTTGTCCCACCATTTTGGATCAAAATCATCATCAGTCCATTCTACCCCATGATGCTCAGCAAATTTTTTATAAAAGGATTTTGTTGAATTAAGAACATCATCAAAATCAAGAAATAATATATTCTCTTTATTCATTTTTTAATTTTAGTTGCTACTACAAAAAAACATTGACCAAACAATAAATCTCTTATCTTGCGTATAATCGGACGTATTCCAAAATGTCTTAGATTATATGCACTTATACGTGTTATCTGAATATTCGTAAATTTAGCTTCAGACAAGCAAAAAATCAGTTCATCCTTAGTAAATTCATGAAAATGATATCTGCCTTTAAACATCCACTTAACTGGTGTAGTTAGAATAACTCTCCCTCCTGGAGTCAAATGATTATAAATACATTCTAGGTATAAAAGTGGATTTTGCAAATGCTCGATTACTTCAAAGGACGTTATAGTATCATACTGTTTTTTAAAATCCCACTTTCTATTTAGGTCGATTGTTCTATCCAAACTTGCCATTATCCCAAGTTTAAGCGCAAAAAGATTTGGTCCATCAGCATCTAAAGCAGTCTTGATACTATATTTCTCCATCTCCCGCTTAATGGACCTAAATCGGACAGAACTGGATTTTATATCTTTGGGTAAAACCCTATATTTATTCATTACAAAACTTTTCGCATGCTTCTCTACATGTTAAATACATTGATTGATCTGGAGCTACTCTTATACATGTAGCCAAATTTTTTATTTCATATTCTGTTAGATAAGGCTTAGCTTTAGAATATGATAAATATTTTTTATCTCCTTCGCCAACAATTTCTTCAACATCTATTCTATGAATCTTATTCAACTTCTTATAATTTATATCAAAATCTGATAAGTCAGCATGATGATGAAACGTAGCTCCCACCCTTAATCTTATTGAGGGCTTAATAAATAATAATTTACAATTACTCAGGTTAGTAAACATTGTTAAGTGCCATTTCTTCTCAAAAAGTATCCAATGACATAATTCAACAAAATAAGGTAATAACGTAGGTTCCCCTCCTGTTAAGATTACTTCTCTTATCCCGCCATTATCAATAGTAGTCTTATCATATTTGATTAGAAAATTCTTCCAATCTTCAAATGATAAAATTTTATTCCTGGGTATTTTACCATTTACTCTTAATGAACAATACTCACATGCAAAATTACAATGATAAGAAGGAAATATAGTTACCTTACCCCCTCTCCTTAATCTCTTAGTTAAGCCAAATCTAATTATTCTTGCCCAAAATCTTTTCATAATGCTCTTTAATTGCTTTTTTTAAATCTTCTAGTGATGGATCTCTGTATGTGTGATAATAAGGAATATCTTGTATTTTACATTCTCTTACAAGCCGTGGTTCCCCGTCATGTCTGTTGGGTCGTGCATAGAAATCCACTATAGGAAATATCAAGGACATATCATGCTTACCATTTACTTCAAGCATATGTATTTCCGGCATTTCTTCTTTTAACTTTGTTATTATATCATATCCATATACCCAATTAGTAAAAGGAGAATTCCTTAACTTAGTCCTATAGTATAAAACATTGAAACTAAAATGATTTACTTTTTTAAATTTTTCGGTATATTTAACTGGGTTGGATCTCACTTCAAAGGGCTTTTTAAGCTTTAAAGGTTTTAATTCATCAATCAAATGTTCCGACACCACAATATGTTTATGAACAAACAAATCTGCTATTTTAGCAAATACTCTGCATCCAAAACAATATATGTACTTAATTTTTCTAAAATGTTTAGGAAAAGATGTTGCATATAAAACATCTGATCCGGTCCAGGTTAAATTCATTTTTCTTTTTTTTCTAATTTAATATGTTCCATAATAATTCTAATATTATCTTTCATTTCCATCAAAACAGGTCGATTAAGTTCATTGTCCAATGATTCCATCCTACGTATACCTAATTTTGTATCTATAAAACCTATAACTAAAAATATAAAAATAGTTAATAAAATAAGGCCTGGATACATATAGAGTTTTAATTTAACATCAAAACTCTTAAGTAAAAGAATAACAAGGATCAATGAATTTACAGTTGAAATATATTGCTTAGCTCTATTAATATAAGCTAACATTCTTCCTAACCTTACTATAATTCTATTTTCTTTCATTCTTTTATTTCATTCATTTTTTTATTGGATATCTTTCCCCCCTAATCAGAGCATATGTTGAAAATAAAGAAGATTCCCTTTGAAGTTCTTCTTGTATCAAAATATGGCTTCCCTCTTTAATTTGTTTATAGTCTCCATAAACAATAATTACACCCGAGTCTGCATATACAAATGCATTCTTATATGGACTAGGCACTGAAGAACGAGAAGCTACTTTAATTACTGTTCCAAAATAATCTTCTGAAATTGGTATAATAAAGGATTCGGATTTTATAGGCCATGGAACTAATTTATTTTTTAATAAAACCGGATACATCTTTCCCCCAATTATAGCATATGTTGAAAATGATTTATAATTCACAGGAGGCTTTTCTTGTATCAAAACATGATCCCCTCTTTTAATTTGTTTATAATCACCATAAACAATAATTATACCAGAATCTGCATATACGAAAGCCTTTCCATCTGATTTAAGAATACCAGAAGAGGAAGGCACTAATTCGATTACTGTTCCATAATAGCATTCTGAAACTATTTCATCAGAAAATTCAGATCTTGCAGTTCTTTGAGTTGAACTACAGCTAAGTGAAAATAGTGAAATTAAAATAATAAACACTAAATTTTTCATGATTTTTAAGTTTTAATAATATAAATTTTTAAATTTGAAAATCCCCATAAGTTTTAATCTCAATCCCCTTCCTTTCTGCAGTTTTCATCTTATTACTTGTTGAATCATAAGAATCAGTAATAAGAAATTTACAATCAGGAGCAGAAAGAGAAACTTCATAAGCTCCTGGAAATTGACTGATAAATTCTGCTTTTGTTTTAAATCCAAATTCCTTTGGAGAACCAGTCATACAAACACCTACATTAGTTAAATTCATTTCTTTTTGTTTTTTAGGTTTATCAATTTTAATTCCAAGGGATTCAAGCCCCTCAGCAACTTCTTTAATATAATCACTTATCTCAAGACTTCTAAGTTTAGCAACTAAAGCTCTTTCAAGATTAGCATAATCATAATCTAAACCAGAATGTTCTCTTGCCAATTGAACTGATAATTTTTTCCCAACATTATCATATCCCAGCATCTGAATTACCTGCTCATATGTAAGAGATTTAATATTTTTAAAAGCTTGAATAAATATTTCATGGGACCTTGATTTATGTTTAATTCCAAATAGTTCAATATCTTTAGAATCTCCATCTCCATAAACCCAGCAAATAAGTTCATACATGTTTTTAAAACATGCAGCAAATGGTTCAATCGTCTTTTCTCCAATTCTTTTAATGTCTAATACTCGAATAGCTCCAGAAAGTTGTTTAGCAATACGACCAGGACAATTAGGATTAGGACAGATAAGATGAACACCATTAAATTCTATATTAAATCCACAAGAAGGACAAAATTCAGGAAATATATTTTCTGTATCAGATAAAGATTCTGTAATTACTTTTTGAATCTCAGGAATTATATCTCCCGCTTTGAAAATTGAAATAATTGCACCCGGATAAACTTTTTTATCTATAACATATCCTGCATTATATCCTGAAGCTCTTTTTACAGTAGATCCATCAAGAAAAACAGGCTTAAGTAAAAGAGTAGGTATAAGTTCTCCTCTTTTAGAAATATTCCATTCAATTCCTTCTACCTCTGTGATTGTTTCTACCGGTACGAACTTAACGGCTAGTGCCCATTCGGGGTCATGATCATTTTCTCCGAGAGTTTCCCTTTCCTGAACTGGGAATGAAATAACCACACCGTCCAATTGATATCTAACAGTTTTTCTAAATTCTTCATGCTCCTTAATAATTTTTTCATAATCTTCAAAGACAAAGAGAGTATCCCAATCTTCAAAAAATGCATTGTATCTGAAATGTGATTTAGAAACATGTTTTCCATTTACCAAATAATGAAGAGGAATAAGGTTTAATTCAGAAACCTTGATTTCATCATAATCATCTTTCCCAATTACCCCTGCAACATAATTACGAGCATTTGCAAAATCAGCTGCATATTTGGAATTGAAAAGATTTATATCAATGACCACCTCTGCTCTAATTTCAAGAACGTCATCCTCGGAAAGTTCCAGGTCAACTAATCCAATATTATAGGGAAGATGATTTGTAAATCTCTTGGTAACATCTTTGCCGGTTAATCCATCTCCACGAGTTAAGACATTTGTCAATTTTCTTCCTTGGTAAATTATATTAATTGCATTTCCATCAAATTTCGGAGAAGCTTCCAACATACCCATTTTACCAACAATCTGAGCTTGCTTATCAAACCATTTTTTGAATTGATCCTCTGCATAATAAGTTCCTGTTCCAGTAGCTTCAGTTTGAATTTTTGCAAGGGAGAGCATTTTAGTAGGATGAGTAAAATCAAAATCCTTTCTTTTAGACCCAACTTGTTCAATAACTTTTGATCCCAAATTTTTTAAATGCTGTTCGAGAACATCAAATTCTGCATCAGACATAGTTGGATTTCCCTCGTAATAAGAAATTTTTGCTTTTAAGTATCTGTCTTCCGATAAACGGTCTTTTTCCATATCCTATTTTTATTTTATAAATATACGCAAAAACACACAGACTAAAAAATCTAGGCGTTAAAAAAATGTTAAAAAAGTGGATCTTTAAATGGAAGAGGATATCCATAGATACTACAATACCTATCAATTGTCTGCTTTTGAGCATGAGACAATTTCTTAGGAAGTATAAATTTAGTATCTAATCCTGGCCATGCCATTATCCTAGCCCATCCTGCTTTTTCAAGGTATAAATGAGCATAACCCCCAACCCCTGCAATTTTAATTCCAGCATCCAATTTTCCATACTTTTCTCCAAGATATTCCCAAGCCCAATGATCATGTTCTGCTACAGCTACTGGATAATATATCCCTCTATGATTAACCCAAGCGCTTGGAGTTTCCATGCGTGGATCAGGCACGAATTTCTTATTCAATGAATTTTGAAATTTTGTCATTGTTTCCATAAGACAAATATACGAATTACTTCTTTAGTAAAAAATATTTTTGCACTTTTTTTCAAAAAATATTAATTATAAAGCTCAATAGGAAACTTTAGGAGAAGAACATATAACCCTATGATATTAAGCTGAAAATTCTTTAGCAACCCCTTAGAATGAGCCTAACGTGGTCTATTGAGGGAACTTCAACTCTAGTTTATGCTCCCTCATGAGGGTACAAGTATTATTTTGCATAATTTCAAATCCTATGATAGGACTTCCACTATCAATTTCTAATTCTATATCTATAAGAATTTTTCCCATAATTACATCTGAAATATAAACAATATGCTCTTTAGTTTTAGAAATAAACTCAATTTCTTTATCTAAAATCATTTGTCTATCCTCTCCAGGAATTGAATAAAATACCTTTACCATAGTTCTAAATTTCGAATCAGAATAAAATTTAAATAGAAGAGGAAAATTTATAAAATATCTATGTCTTTTTTCAACAATTATACTAAAACAAGCATACTTTTTATTTCCATTTATCTTATATTTCGGAGGAAGAATTTTAAATCTACAAGGATTCTTAACTCGATCAACAAACGGCTTTCTTATGAGGGAGATTACAAAAAGTATACATAGAAAAACTAAAGTAACTAATACTAAATTTTGTATCATTCATTCTTTTAATTTTTATTTAGTAATTTTTATTTATTTTTTTGAAATAATTCTATTAAATCTTTTAATCTATCTATCTCTTTTTGATGTTCTTTAATTATGTCTATTAAACTCTTGAAATCCAATCCCTTAATAATAACATCCTCTGCTTGAACAGATCCTTCTATCTCTAATTTATATATTTCTGGTATCTTTCCTATTCCTATTCTTCCATTCGAATCAACAAGTAATTTATATTCATTATATTTTCCACTAGTTATTCCAAAAATAGGTCTATTTTTAAGAGAGCCATTTCTATTATTTCTCCCATCAAAAATTATCAAAGGAATTTCCGATTCTTTATTATTTCCAGCTCTTCCTAAAAAATAAAGGCCCGCATCGTTTTCATCAGAGCCCATCCCAATTATTTCAGGAATAAATCCATCGGGGCTACCATTCCCCATTGAAAATCCATATTTTCCATCTCCAACATGAAATGCTGTCATTACTGTATTTTCAGGAACCGCAATATCAAATTTATAAGTATGAAGGGGAAATCTTCCAATACCCATCCTTCCATCCTTATAATAAATTTCGGTCTCTTTTATCTTATCCTTTTCTATTATATTAAAATCAAGATTCAGAGAAGTATCTATTATTATTCTTCCATCAACTTTGGAAATAGAAATTCCTATTCCTTCTTGAATTTTTAAAGGATCCGGTAATCTAATCCAAACCAAATTTCTACTGCTATCTAAAGAAAGAACATTTTTGTGAGAAAAATTATCCAAAGAAGGAATAACCTCTGTAAAAGAAGTTTGATTTCCATCGACATTTTTAGGAAGGAAAACTTTATTACCTTCTAAAACAACTTGCTGAAAAAGAGATTTTTTATAGTTTCTTTCTTCTTCCATTTATTCATCTTTTTTAGAATTATTGTTTAATTCTGGGGGAATATTTTTATTTTCATTAGAAGATTTATTCTTATTCGATCTAATAAGTTTAGTATTTTCTTTCTTGTATTTTACCCATTTTTTGTAAGTATTTCTTAAAACTGAACAAACCTCATAATTTTCTTTTGATTCAAAAAAATCAATAATTTTTTTAATAAAAGACTCTACATGATCATCATCTAACACTATAATAATATTTTTATCTGCATAAATAACAAAAATGTCTCCATTTCTATAATCAGATTTAAGAAAATCATGAACTTTCTTTGCAAATTCCATTAAATTTTCTTCCATGAAAAATTCATGAATTTGTTTTTCAATATCAAATTTAAATATAATTCTTTTATCCTTTGAAACCCCAGTTTGTTCAAGTATTATCTGCTTTAACTTTTTACCAGAATCTTCAAAAATTCTTTCTCGCTCATTTAAAATATCTGAAGCTATATTCTCAAAAAATTTCAACATTTCCATTCTAAAATCATTATATCCGAAAAAGATTGTAATATCTATAAGATTCCAATTATAATTAATTTCTGTATCATGGATAAAAAGAATAGGAGAATAACAAGATTGTTCTAAAATATCAGATCCCAATTTACTAAATTCATCTTTTAGTTTATCTATAGGATTATTCTCCCCCCATAAACACCATACATTTGGAATCTCCAATAAACGAAAAGATCTAATTTTATCGAAATCTGGAAATATACCCAATAATTCTTCATCCAAAAAAGTATTCTCTTTCGGCCTAAATTCTTCAGTTAATCCATTGGCATACAATATTATAGACATTTGTAATACAATTTATTTTCATTTTTCAAATCGTCTTCTGGAATTATCTGTTATAAAAACCCAGTCTGCCTCTCCTATAAATTCTTCTAAATTTTTACTTCCAGAGTATGACATATTTGAACTTAAATAATCTTTAAAGTTTTCTACCCATTGATGAAGGGTATATTCTACTTTTTGATATTTAGTAATACCTTCAGCAGTAACTAACTTAGTTTTACCCCAACTTCTCTGAACAGCTTTTGTACTCATACCTCTGTACTTCTTATATATCGGAAATCCCCACTTCCAAAGAAACCTAGCTAAATCATAATTTTTAATTCTTATCCTTCCAAATTTTGTTTTAAGATAATTAAATCCTGCACTTTCCATAGATTTATTAAAAATAGATCCAATCATCACATAATCCGAATTATGTACAATATTTCCATCTATATTATACGTATGATTTTCATTTATGTTAAGATCATATACTTTACCTTTATAATTATAAATTTTTTTCTTTTTAATTGGAATTAACTTCATATAAAATAGATTTTGTTTTTTTATCAATTACATTAATTATATATTCAAATCCTTGTTCTTCAGCATATTTCTTTTTTAATAAAATATCTTCTAAACATTCTTCTCTTACTGTCCATTCACTTTTTACCTCTATTATTTTATTTAAGGATTTAATATAAATATCAGGAATGTGTTTATGCACCTTTTTATTTTTATCCATCCACTTAATAATAGGACATTCATAATTTGTTAATAAATCTTTTTCATTAAATCCTTCATATAACAAAATATCTAACATAATATTTTCATATCCCATAACATATGATATCCTTCCAGAGAGAAATTTATATTCTTTGACTTTATATAAATTTCTGTATATTTTTTTCTGTATATCTAAACTTTGAAATCCATATTCAACCCCATAAACTTCCTTCATTTTTTGTCTAGCTCTTTTAATAGAAGTATCTAAAAGAAGTGCATTTGTCACCCCATAACGATTTAACATTATATTTTTAACTTTTTTCTTTATTTCTTCTAATTGCCATGGATATTCTACTCCATATTTTTCTAAAGAAGTTTGCACTTTTTTATCTTTTATTTCATCTAATTTAGAAGGATTATCAACACCATATCTTTCCAAACATGTTTGTTTATTTTTTTCTATATTATTATAATTTTCATCACCATATCTTTCAAATTTTGTTTCTTTAATTTTTTCTTTAACTTTTTCACATTTTGCAGGATTTTCAACCCCATATTTTTTAATATTAGTATTTTTAACCTTTTCCCTCAATTCTTTAGATTCAAATGTGAATCCACCATATCTTTCGTTTACAGTGTTTTTTCTTTTTTCTTTAACTTTTTCACATTTTGCAGGATTTTCAACCCCATATTTTTTAATATTAGTATTTTTAACCTTTTCCCTCAATTCTTTAGATTCAAATGTGAATCCACCATATCTTTCGTTTACAGTGTTTTTTGTTTTTGCTTTAACTCTTTTAGATTTCAAAATTTCACTTTGGGTTTTTTTCTTAATATTATACTCTATAAATAGTTTTTCAATTCTTGAACGAGAAACATTTAATTTTTGCTCCAAATCTGATATGGAATATTCTTCATCAATATAAAGTTTTTCTAATATTTCTTTAGCTATATACTGATGGATTTTTCTTTTAACTCTTCTTTTTTTCATTTAATTTTCCAGTAATTTTTAAATATATTATATAGATCTTAGAAAATATTTTTAATGAAATCCTTTGCATTTGATGCCATATTTTAATATTATCGATTTGTATTAGTAGATAATCTTCATTAAGATCTTTAGCTTCTACCCATTCTGCATATTCATAAATATTTTTTTCATTAACTGTATTCTTATATTTTTTATGAACTACATAAAAATGATGATTACTAGTTGTATAAATATCGTTAATTTGTATAATATCTTTATCATTTTCGTAAATAAAAATATCATTAACTTTTTGTTTTTTAAATGTATGAGTTAATACATAATCATTTTTAATAATATTTTTTATTCTTTTAAATCCCTTAGGAGTATATACTATCATATTAGGTAAAAAACAACCAAGTGCAAGTGATTTAATAATATCTGAATAATTTCTTGTCCCCCCATCAGCAACAATTTTTGCAGATAAATCAAATTCTTCTTTAATTTTTCTACACTCCGAAATAAGAGATCCCATAGGATAATTAATTGCAACATTAGCCGCAGTCGTACAGCCGAATCCCACGCCTATTCCTACTCTAATAAAGTCTGCTCCAGCCAATGCTAAATTCTTATATGTTAAAGGATGGGCTACGTTTCCGACCATTAATCGAATCGTAGGATATCTTTCTTTAATATCTTTAACTATCTGAATTAATTTTTCCATGTGACCATTAGCAATATCAATCAATACCGCTGGAAAGTTATAAAAGGCCTCTGGATTTTTTCCATTCTCTATATATAATTCCATCTCGATCTCTGCAAGTCCAAAAGCTTGAAAATGACCTAACTGTGGATTGTGGGAAATTGCTCTTTGTTCTCTAGGCATACATGCCATAATACCCTCCTCCAGATACCTATCTAAATTCTCAGGACAAACAACCGTATCCATGGGAGCTGCCATCAAAGGCAAACTGGCCAATGCCCCTGGAACACCAGTTTTACACTCGGACCTGCTATTTATTTCACTAACTATAGATGGAATAATAGATATATCATCTAAATCAAACTTTCTTTCTTTTTCTTTCATATATCTTATACAAAAATAAAGCTCCTAAGATTTAGGAGCTTATACTATTTTTCAAGTTCTTCTGCATCTTCTCGATCATCAACCTCCTCCGGGGGTTCTTTAGCAGGAGATTCTTCCCTAGGAATAAGTTCAATAATTTTCCCTTCCCCTTCTGGAGTTTCTGGAGTTACTGGTTTCATTTCTGGTTCTTCTGGAACTTCAGGTTCTTCAGGTTCTTTCGGAACTTCTGCTACTCTCGAAACTGGTCGTACTGCTCTTCTCCAAGGTTTAACTAAAGCTTTTGCTTGCTCTGGAGTAACCTTTTCTCCTATATTTCTAATTCTGGATGCAGGAATTTTAAATGGAGTTCCTTCTCTAAATGTCTCTGCATATATAGATCCATCATCATCTACTCTAACAATTTTAATAAATATATTCTTATTATTTCTATTTAAATAATTTCTTAAATCCCCTACTTTTAATTCATCAGTAGGTTCTGGACCTAATTTCTCAATATCTTTTCCTTTTTTCTTAAGTTCTTCTTCCTTATCTCTTACAACTACAATTGGCTTGCCTTTTTCCTCATCTCTTTTAAGAACTATCTCCTTGGATTTTTTAGAAACAGATCTCCAAGCATCTTTATCTAAATCAAAAAAAGTAGCTACAGCATCAGAAGAAGGCCGTATTCCTTTTGGGTGATCCGCCTTAGGAATATAATCCAATCTTGTAGTCCCCCTTGCAGGTCTTACATCTCCATCAATTTTAATAAATTCAAAATTTACAATCTTCTTCCTTAATAACTTACGTAATTCAGGAACTGAAATTGGCTCTCCATAGAGAAATTTTTCAAGTAAAAACTCTTTATAGAAGAAATCTACAATTTCCTTATCTTCAAGGGATTCACATATGCGATTCCCAAAAAGTTCTTCAGCTAAAATATTTTTTATAGTTATTTCATTCATAATTTATATAAATGGTGTTAATCCTGTTTTTTTCTTAGCCCCCTCAATGTATTTATCATATTTTCCAGAATCAAAAGCTTGCTGAACTAATTCCACCTCCTTATCATTTAAATGATCATAAGTACCTTCCATAATCCAAGCCTTTCCTGTTTTATTCTCTGTATCATGTATAAAATAAGCTTTAACTTCTCCATAAGCATTTGACCCTATTGTTCCAAATTTATAAATCTCTATTTCCGCTACTATATTTGAGGGGTGTTTTTGAAGCCAAATAAAAAGTTCATCATTACGAAGACCTGTATGACGTCTAATAACGATTTCTCCTGGTAAAAACCCACCACCCCTCAAACTTCTTCTTATTTCTTTATCAGAAAGATTCCTTTTGAATTCTATAGACTCTCTAACTATTTTCACCCAATAAATATTTTTATTTCTTTACCTCTTCTTCCCTTTAATCTCCTCTCTGAATTTTCAATATAGCCTTTGTTTTTTGGATCCTCTAAAAATTTTCTTACTAATTCTGCTTCTCTATCATTCAAAGGCCTTATATGCTCTGCATCAACAGAAGTATTAGATTCTCCACTTACCTCACTAAAAGCAGGAGCATTTGAGTTATATCCAAAAATAAAACCAAAGGGAATAATTGTCATTGAATCTGAATCTCCATATACATCTTCTATTATATACAATGAACTAGCTTCTATTGGTCTATTCGTCCCTGTAACTATTTGTCCTGGACGAAAACCAAAAAGAGTAGTTTTTATATCTCTTTCCCCTCCACCTCTTTCAAACCTTAATTCATTTAAATTTTCGGGTACTAATTTCATTGATACTTCTTAGGCAATTTCTTAGTTCCAAAATGCTTTTTATAAATATTTATAGCTTCCTCCTCATCAACCATTCCTTTCTCTACTAAATCTGAATAATATTTATCATTTTCTTTTAAATGATCCAAAGCTATCTCAGTACTTTTTTTATCAGAAGAAGTATGTTCTTTTTCAACAGCTTTTCCTATTTCTAATTGTTTAGAACACACATCATCTGCTGTTAATTTATCCCCTTTACCTCCTTTAATTTGATCCTTTTCTAAAAGGAATTCATCTAAAGATTCTTTAATTAATTTCATATTAAGTTTTTATTTATATATTCCACAAAAAAACTCTGTCTAAGTCATCAAACCACTTCTTAATTAAAGCACGCTTACCTATACCCATAGCAGATTTAGGATCTACACCTCTTT
>Ga0307380_10006833_pt1 | contig 14923 bp, 13 predicted proteins | sample UN3MG_FD_202239 | JGI IMG/M metagenome (GOLD analysis project Ga0307380, IMG submission 202239) | Soil microbial communities from Risofladan, Vaasa, Finland - UN-3 | ecosystem: Environmental > Terrestrial > Soil > Coastal area > Acid sulfate soil | place: Finland: Risofladan, Vaasa | collected... | reverse complement strand
ACGATTAGGCGCATCAACGGCAAACGGACGGTAACGCTCAATATCATCCCGCCGGAGAATGTCGCGCTGGAGACCGGTGTGGAGATCGTCCGCAACCAGCTCGTCGACCACATGCGGCGAAACGGCGAGGTTCCCTTCGACGTCAGCATGACCATCTCCGGCGCGTCGGATCAGCTCGACGCAACGCGCAGCGCGCTCGCCAGCAACTACATCGTGGCGGTCGTCATCATCTACCTCTTGCTCGTGGCCATCTTCACCCATTGGGGCTATCCGCTGCTGATCATGACCACCATTCCGCTCGGCGTCGCCGGCGGTCTCGTGGGGCTGGCGCTGATGAACTGGGTGGGCGCGATCCTGCCGCGCTTCGGGCTCGACCCTATCCTCCAGCCCTTCGACATGATCACCATGCTCGGCTTCCTCATCCTCATGGGCACGGTGGTGAACAACCCGATCCTGATCGTCGACCGGGCGCTCTACAACGTGCGCGAGATTGGGCTCGATGCGAAGGCGGCGGTGATGGAGGCGGTGTCGTCGCGGCTCAGGCCGATCGCCATGTCCACGGTGACGACGATCTGCGGACTGGCGCCGCTCGTGTTCATTCCCGGCGCCGGCACGGAGCTTTATCGCGGCGTCGGCGCCATCGTGCTGTTCGGCATCTTAGGGACGGCGGTGATCACGCTGACGTTCTTGCCGGCGCTGTCCATCGCCGTGTTGCGCGCTGCCGGGTACACGGCAAAGCCCGCCGCCAAGTCGTCTGGGACCAAGTCGTCCGGGATGGCGCCGTCGCCCGCGCCCGGTGAATGAGCGCGGCTAGCGCCTTCTGCTTTCCAACTCCGGCACCAATTGCTCGGGCGGCGTGTAGTGCCGGTTGTCCTGCGCGAAGCCGTCCGCGAACAGATGGGTGTGCGCTCGCGCGACGTCCTCGAGCACAGCGGCGGGAAAGCGGGTGGTGTCGTAGGCGCAGACCACCACGTCGCCATAGAGCGGCAGGATGAAGTTCAGGCGGCTCTCATAGACCGCCAACTGCTCCACGCCGGGCGCATCCGAGAGGGCCCACTCCATGTTGGCCCAGAGCCGGGTCCGCGGAAAGCCCCGCCGGCGCCCAGTGTTGATCGTGTCTTGGATGACACCAAGCATGTCTGCCGTGTCGAACCGGCCGTCGCGTAAATACACGTCCTCCCAGGTCTCGATTTCGAGCTGACCGTTCCCTTGCGCCGTGTCGACGTCGACGCCGCCCTGCCTTAGCCGCTCGATCCGGTCGCTGCGTTCGTTCGCGTCGACAAACGTCACGGCCCGATCGCCGGCCTCCAGGCCTTCTTTGATGAACGGCACAAGCACGTCATATTGCGCGGCGGAGCCGTGATGGAAGGCGCAGACGTGGCAGGGGCAGGTCAGGGCCGAGCCTGCCAGATTGACCGTGCCGGTGGCGGCTAATCCGCTGTGCTTGCCGCGGCGTGCCATTCTGCCCGTGTCCCCCACTCTTCCCGCGCCTCGCGCATGCTCGTTGGACGCGGCCATCTTACAGCCTCGCGCGGCTTTTTCGCGGCATTTTCTAGCAAGCGAATGGTGGGAAATGGCGCGCCCGAAAGGATTCGAACCTCTGACCCCCAGATTCGTAGTCTGGTGCTCTATCCAGCTGAGCTACGGGCGCGTCTGCCGATCATTCCGCAAAATAAGGGAGTGGGAAAGGCAGGGGGCCTACCTAATACCTCGGACGACCGAAGGCAAGACTGACGACAGAAGGCAACACTTGGCAACCTTGCCAGGCAAGACTTGGGAACCTTGCCCGAATCGAAACAGTTTTCGAGTATGTTGGCCCAACAACCACTAGGGAGAAGCACCCATGCAGCCGAACCAAATCTTTAGCAAAGCCGCAGCCATTCTCGTCGCGACCGTCCTGGCCATCGCCCTGGCGAGCTGCGACACGGCAGACAGCGGCTACGCCGGCAAGTACACGACCGCGGACACTCAAGGCAATCCCATGACCATCACGCTGTCGGAGAACGGCTCCGCCTCCGGCACCCGCGTGGGCGAAGGCTTGACCGGGAGCTGGAAGGACGAAGGTAGCTCTGTGATGATCACCTGGTCCGATGAGTGGACCACCAAGCTGGCCAAAGACGGCGATAAGTACACCAAGACTGCCTACAAAGGCGGGACCCAGGACGGCGAGCCGGTGCCTGCGGAAAAGGTCGAGTAGCGACGCCTGAAAGTTAAGCGCGGCGCTGCCTTGCCCGCTCCAGCTCGACGACCACGTCGGGAATGGTGACGCGGAAGGTGGCGCCGCCCTCGTTGCTCGCCAGCGTGAGCTGGCCGCCATGGGCCTGAACGAGCTCCGCGGCAATCGCGAGCCCAAGGCCTGAGCCGCCTTTGCGCGCCACACTCTGAAACGCTTGAAACAGGCGCGTCCGCGCCTTCTCCGGCACGCCGGGCCCGGTATCAGCAATGTCGATGATGGCCACGGCGCCCTCGCGGCGCGCCACGACCATGATCTCGCCCGAACGGCCGCTGTCGCTCTCCAGCGCCTGCACGGCGTTGCGGCAGAGATTGCTCAGCACGCGATAAAGCTGATCGCGGTCGGCGTCGACCTCGATGCCGTCTTCGATATCGAGGGTCCAGGCGACCCCCTCGCGCGGCAGGCCGAGGCTGTCGCCAACCTCGCTCGCCAGCAGCGCCAGCTCGAAACGCGCCCGCCGCGGCGGCGCCTCCTGCGCCTGGCCAAAGTCGAGTGTTTGAACGCAAAGCCGGATGGCGCGGTCGAGCGAGGCGATCAGCTTCGGCACGAGCCGCTGCACGGTCGGATCTTTGACCGCGGCTAGCCGATCGGAGAGGAGTTGGGCGCTCGACAACATGTTGCGGAGATCATGGCTGATCTTGCTCACGGCAAGGCCGAGGGCCGCGAGCCGCGACTTCTGCGACAGCGTCTCCGACAGCTCATGTTGCATGGCGGCGAGCTCGCGCTCGGCGGTGCCAATCTCGTCGCGCCGCGACGACGGCGCGATGATCCTGGTCGGATCCTCGGGCTGCTCGGCGAAGCGCACCATGTTCCAGGTGAGCTTGGTCATGGGCTTCACCAGAAGCGCATCGAGGGCGAGGTAGACGAGGGTCGCGGTAATGATCGAGATGAGGATCGACAGGCCCAAAATATCGAAGCCATAGCGGAGCATCGCCGCCTTCAACGGCCCCTCGCCCATCACCACGTCGATGGTCTCGCCGGGATTGAAGCCCGGCTCGCCAACGACGCGAATAATGCTGTCGTCGTCGGCGACATAGACCATGAGCGCGTCGGTGATCAGGCTGAGCCACGAGGCGTTGCGGAGATCGTAGGACGCGTCGATCTCGGCCGGCATGTCCATCTCGATGATGAGCACGCGGGAATTCGCCCGCTTCACGGCGATCGCCTTCACCTTGGCGTTGTCGAGCAGCTCGTCACGGAGCGTGGATGGGAGTTGGCCGCCGGGCGCGGCTTCGGCGGCAAGCGAGGCGATCTGCGCCGCGGCCAGCCGCTCCATCAGCCATTGACGGCGGAAATTGGAGACCGACGGCACGAAGACAAGCACCTCCGCCACCATCACGAAGAGGATGGTGAGCAGCAGCAGCTTGGCCGATAGCCCCGGCACGTAGCGGGTTAGGTGCTCGGCCCTCGGCACTTTGCGTGGCGCTTCGTCGGTCACCGAATACTCGCGAAAAGCCAATTAGGGTCTCTCGGGACCTACTTTGCGGCCCCGAGCCCTAATTCTAGCCCAAAACCGGGCAGTTTCTCCGGGAAATACTGCGGTCAGCCTAAGCGGCGCAATAATCCGATGATGGTGCGGAGCCAGCCTTTGGCCAGGGTCGGCTGATAATAGGCGAAGGCCACCCGCTTTGAGAGTTCCGACAGGGTGGGATAGGGCAGAACCAACGAGATGAGATCGCCGATCCTGATGTCCTTGGCCATGGCCACGATCCACAGCTGAAGCAGCTCGCCGGCTTCGGCGCCGACGATGGTGACGCCGAGAATGGTGCCGTCCTTCTTGGTGATGACCTTGATGAAGCCTTCGGTCTGGCGCTCGCACTGGGCGCGGTCGTTGTCGGCGTAAGGGGAGCGGAAGATGCGGATGCGGCGATGCTTCTTGTGCGCCTCGGCCTCGGTGAGGCCGATCTGGGCGAGCTCCGGGTCGGTGTAGATCACCCGGGGAATGGTGGCGGCGCTGACATCGGGCTTGAGCCGGAACAGCGCGTTCTTGATGACGATGCTGGCGTGATAATTGGCGAGGTGGGTGAATTGCGGGCCGCCGATCGAATCGCCGATGGCATAGACTCGGCGGTTGGTCGTCTTGAGCTGCTCGTTGACCTTGATGCCGTCGGCGGTGTGGGCGATTCCGGCGCGGTCGAGGCTGAGCTGCTTCAAGTTCGGCTTGCGGCCGGTGGCCACCAGGAGATGCGTGCCCTTAATGATGACGCTCTCGCCGTCTTTGTGGAAATGCACGGCGACGCCCTGCACGGACGGCTCCACGCGCTCCACCCGCGTGTTGGGGTAGAGCACGACCTCTGTGTCCTCGAGCCGCTTGAGCAGGACCTTGGCGGCTTCCGGATCCTCGTGCGCCAGGAAGTCGGCGGTGTCGAAGATGGTGACATGGGAGCCGAGCATACGATGCGCCTGGCCGAGCTCAAGCCCGATGGGGCCGCCGCCCAAGATGATCAGATGCTGAATGCGATCGCTGACGTCGAAGATGGTCTCGTTGGTGAAATACGGAACCTCGTCGAGCCCGGGGATCGAGGGGATCGTGGGCGACGAGCCGCTGGCGATGACGAAGCGGCGGGCGCGGACCAACACGCGGCCGGCCTCCACGGTGAATTTGTCGAGAAAGTTGGCTTGCGCCTGGACCACGCGGACGCCGAGCCCAGTGAAGCGCTCGACGGAGTCGTTCGGCGCAATGGCGGCGATGACGCCGTGCACGTGATCGTGGACACCGCGATGGTCGATCTGGGCCTCGAGCACGTCGATGCCGAAAGTGGACGCGGTGCGGACGGCATCGGCGCGTTTGCCCGCCGCGAGCAGCGCCTTGGAGGGAACGCAGCCATAGTTGAGGCAGTCCCCGCCCATGAGGCCCTTCTCGATGAGCACGACGGGCACGCCGAATTGGGCCGCCGCCGCTGCAACCGAAAGGCCACCTGAGCCCGCGCCAATGACGCAGAGGTCGGGCTTAAGCACCTCTTCCATGATCGCCTCGTCCCCCTTAGTCCAATCAGGCCGCCCGCCGCCTAAACCACTTTACCGCGACCGGGATGAGTGACACGAGCCCCAGCGCCACCAATCCGGCAATTAGCTCCGGCGTCAGCAATGCACTCGGGTCGAGCCCCTGTGGGCAGGACTCTTGGGCCCCCTCTCCCACCTTGGCAAGGCAGGATTGGTGTGCAGATTGCTGCGCTTCGATAACGCTGTCGAGACCATTCCCCGCCAGCGCGAACGCAAACGTTCCCGGGATGATGCCAAGGAAGGTGGTCACAACATAGGTCGTGAACGAAACACCGAGAAGCCCCGGCGCAAGGTTGACGAGCCAGAAGGGAAAGATCGGCACCAGCCGCAGGAACAGAAGATAGCTGAAAGCGTCCTGGTGGAACCCGTCACGAAAGCGGGACAACCAGGGACCGGCCCGCGCGGCCAGCACGTCGCTGAGCGCGGTCTTGGCGATCACAAACACCACGATGGCGCCGAGGGTCGCCCCGATCACCGACGCCACGCCGCCCAGCACCCAGCCGAACAGGAAGCCGCCGGCGATGGTCAGAACCGCGCCGCCCGGAAGCGACAGGGCGACCGCCATGGCGTAGAGGGCGACGAAGGCAACCAGCGCGAGCAGCAAATGGCCTTGGATGAGGACGCGCAAGGTCTCCCGGTTTCCGGCCAGGTGCTCGAGCGTGAGATAGCGGTGCCAGCCCATGGCAATGATGAAGCCGCCCACGGCCAAAAGCAGCAGAAGGGGCCAAAGGCGCTTCACCCAGCTCGCGGCGCCGCGCGCCATGTCAGACACGGTATCCATGCTCGAGGGTACTCCTTGGCTGCAAGCCAAGACATAGGCAGACGCCGCGGGCGCCGGAAACGGCCTTTCGCGCCATTGTGATGGTCCGTCACTCGGCGTGATGCAAAACGGGCCTTTTAGCGCAGCTTGACGGTCTGGCATGCGAGTGGACTGGCTTGGGCGGCGGCGCGCGCGGCGTTGGGACGGAGCCTACACTGATTAACCGACTTTGGTGCAGCGCCACAACTCCCCGGGGCGGGGCGAGGCGGCGTTTGCGGCCAACCGACGCATCGCGTGGGCATGAGCGGCGCTTTCGAACCCCAAATAGCCCCCGATTGATTGACTTGCGCGTGTCCGCAACCTATAAGCCGCCCGAAGCTTTAAGCCTCCAGGGCCCGTCCCGCACATCGCACGGGGCGTGGACAGAGGCAGGAGAAAGTTCGTGAAACGCACCTACCAACCATCGCGGCTCGTCCGCAAACGGCGGCACGGTTTTCGCGCCCGGATGGCGACCAAAGCCGGCCGGAAGGTGCTCGCGCGGCGCCGGGCCAAAGGGCGCAAGCGCCTATCGGCCTAGGCGGCGGCAAGCCGCCTCACCCCGGTGACGGCCATCGGACACCTCAAAACCCGCTCTGAATTCCTGCATGTGAAGGGTGGAACGCGCTTCGCCACCCCCTCGCTCGTGCTGCAGGCGCGCCGCCGCGCCGTGACGTCGGGGCATGCGCTTGATCTCGCCCGGTTCGGCTTCACCGCGACCAAAAGCCTCGGCGGGGCGGTCATCCGCAACCGGGCGCGCCGGCGCCTCAAGGAGGCGGTACGGCTCTCAGGCCCGGCTCACGCGGCAAAAGGCTATGATTATGTGTTGATCGCGCGGGGAGGCACGGTACAACGGCCCTTCAACGAGTTGATCGAGGATCTTGAACGCGCGCTGGCCAAGGTGCACGACCCCTCTTCGGCAAAGACGCGCCGCAAATCCAAGACCGATTAGCTTCATCAATTCCCCTTCGCGCATCGCGGACAAGCGGCCTTGAGCTGAAAGCGAAATGGACGAGAACAACCGCAACTTCATCCTCGCCATCGTGCTGTCGATGGTCGTGCTGTTCGCCTGGCAGTTCATCTTCGTGCCGGACAAGCCGCCCGAGGAGCAGCAAGAGCTGCAGCAGGCCGAGCAAGGCTCGCCACAGCCTGACGCCGGAAGCGAGACGCCCCAAGTCGGCGGTGCACCTTCTGCCGATGGCGCGCCGCAGCCGGGCGTCAGCACCGTGCCGCAGCCCGCGGGCGCGGCGGTGGGACTTTCCCGCGCAGAAGCCTTGGCCGCCTCGCCGCGTATCGCCATCGATACGCCGAGCGTCAAAGGCTCCATCGCGCTGAAGGGCGCGCGCATCGACGACCTGATCCTCAAGGACTACCGCGTCACCGTCGAGCCTGACAGTCCGCTGGTCACCCTGCTTTCCCCGGCCGGCGACCCCCATGCCTATTACGCGGAGCGTGGCTTTGTCGGCTCAGGCTCGAGCGATCTCGCGCTCCCCGGCGGCGACACGCTATGGACCGCGGAGGGCCAAGGTCCGCTGACGCCGAACTCGCCGATTACGCTGACCTACGACAACGGCAAGGGCCTCACCTTCACCCGCCTCATCTCGGTCGACGACAAGTACATGTTCACGATCGACGACACGGTGACCAATGCGGGCTCCGAGGCCGTGACCCTTTATCCTTACGCGCTCGTCTCGCGCCACGAGCTGCCCAACGTGCAGGGCTTCTACATTCTGCATGAGGGCCTGATCGGCGTGGTCGACGATGGGCTCGAAGAGATCAGCTATTCGAGCGCGGTCGACGACCCGCCGGCCACGTTCAAGAGCAAGAGCGGCTGGCTCGGCATCACCGACAAATATTGGGCGACCGTCGTGATCCCCGAGCAGGGCAAGGACTTCGACGCGAAGTTCGACGGCACCGCCAACGGCGACCGAACGCGCTTTCAGACCGACTATCTGATGGGGCCGATGACGGTCGAGGCCGGCGGCACGGCGGAAGTGGGCGGCAACGTGTTCGCCGGCGCCAAGGAGGTCAACGTCGTCGACGGCTACGCCGAGGAATTCGGCATCCCCAAATTCGACCTGCTGATCGACTGGGGCTGGTTCTATTTCATGACCAAGCCTCTGTTCTTCGCCATCGACTATTTCTACAAGCTGGTCGGCAATTTCGGCGTGGCCATTCTCATCGTCACGCTGTGCATCAAGCTCGTGCTGTTCCCGCTCGCCAACAAATCCTACGTGTCGATGAGCAAGATGAAGCTGCTGGCACCCGAGATGCAGAAGATCAAGGAGCGCTACGGCGACGACCGCGCGCGCCAGCAGCAGGCGATGATGGAGCTGTACAAGAAGGAGAAGGTGAACCCGGCCTCGGGCTGCTTGCCGATCCTGGTACAGATCCCGGTGTTCTTCTCACTCTACAAGGTGCTGTTTGTCACCATCGAGATGCGGCACGCGCCGTTCTTCGGCTGGATCAAGGATTTGTCGGCGCCCGACCCGACCAGCGTGTTCAACCTGTTCGGCCTGATCCCTTGGGACCCGCCCACCTTCCTCATGATTGGCGCGTGGCCGATCATCATGGGCATTACCATGTGGGTGCAGATGAAGCTGAACCCGGCGCCGCCGGATCCCATTCAGCAGAAGATCTTCACCTGGATGCCGGTGTTCTTCACCTATTTGCTCGCCTCCTTCCCGGCCGGCCTCGTGATCTACTGGGCGTGGAACAACTCCCTGTCGGTGCTCCAGCAGTCGGTGATCATGGCGCGCCAGGGGGTGGATATTCCGCTCTTAGAGAATCTCGGCATCAAGCCGAAAAAGGCCGCCGCTAGCGGCACCGAAACGGGCAAGGCCGAGGCCGAGGAAAAGCGCAGCGCCAAGGCCTCGCGGCGCGCGAGCCGCGCGGCGAAGCAGACAGGCGCGACGGCCGAGGCCACGAAGCCCACAGAGGTCGAGCCGGACGAGGACCGCCCGGCTTAAGAGGGGGTGGATCCGTCCTTCCCCTCATTCGTCATGGCCGGGCTTGTCCCGGCCATCCACGTCTTTAATGTCGCGACACCAAGAACGTGGATGCTCGGCCCAAGGCCAGGCATGACGCGGCAAGTGGGGGCCGCATGAACGCGACCGATACTCCTGAATTCACGCCTGACGAGATCGCAAGCGGCGAAGCGCTGTTCAAAGCCCCGAGCGTGTTCGTCAAAGGCGTCACCAGCATCGACGCCTTGCCGGCCGACGATAAGCCCGAGGTGGCCTTTGCCGGGCGCTCCAATGTCGGCAAGTCGAGCCTGATCAACGCGCTCACGAGCCGTAGGACGCTGGCGCGGGTTTCGGTGACGCCGGGCCGCACACGGGAGCTCAACTTCTTCACGCTCGGGCACGCGGAGGAGGTCTATCTCGTGGACATGCCGGGCTACGGCTACGCCAAGGCGCCGAAAACGGCGGTCAGAGGCTGGACGCGGCTGATCGGCGATTACTTGAAGGGCCGCCGCGAGCTGAAGCGCGTGTTCCTGCTGATCGACGCGCGGCACGGTATCAAGGCTAACGACCGCGAAACCATGAAGCTGATGGACGAGTCCGCCGTCTCCTACCAGGCGGTGCTGACCAAGGCCGACAAGCCAAAAGCAAGCGAGCTTGAAGCCGTCATCGCCAAAGTGGGCGAAGAACTGGCGAAACACCCGGCAGCCTATCCCAAAATCCTTGCCACGTCGGCCCGCACCGGCATGGGCATCCCCGAACTTCGCGCCGCCGTGGCCGCGCTTGCGCCAAACAGCGTTGTACGCTAAGGCGGGCGCCCGCTATAAGGCGCAAATGGCCAAGACGAAGACATCTCCGGCAAAGTCGAAGACGCCTGCGCCAGCGAAGGACGCGAGCGGCCTCGCCGACGTGCTCGCTAGCGTGCACGCCAAGGCCAAGGTCCTGTCGGAGGCGCTGCCTTATATGCAGCGCTACGACCGGAAGACCGTGGTGATCAAATATGGCGGCCACGCCATGGGCGACCCTGAGCTCGCCCGCGACTTCGCCCGCGACATCGTGCTGCTCAAGCAGGCGGGCGTGAACCCCGTTGTGGTTCATGGCGGCGGGCCGCAGATCGGCGCGCTGCTCGAGAAGCTCAACATCAAGAGCGAGTTCAAGGGCGGCTTGCGGGTCACCGACCGGCAGACGGTCGATGTAGTCGAGATGGTGCTCGCCGGCTCCGTCAATAAAGAGATCGTGTCGGCCATCAACAATCAGGGCGGCAAGGCGGTCGGCATTTGCGGCAAGGACGCCAATCTGATGCGGGCCAAGCGGCTCGAGCGGCGTGTGCGCGATCCACACTCGAATATCGAGCAGGTCATGGATCTCGGCTTCGTCGGCGAGCCGGCGCTGGTCGAGCCGCATATCATCGACGTGATCATCCATTCGGACCTGATCCCGGTGGTGGCGCCGATCGGGGTGGGCCCGGACGGCGAAACGCTCAACATCAACGCCGACACGTTTGCCGCGGCGCTCGCCGTCGCCCTCAAGTCGAAGCGGCTCTTGCTGCTCACCGACGTGGACGGCGTGCTCGACAAGGACGGTCGGCTGATCCGCTCGATGACCACGGCGGAGGCGCAGAGCCTGATCGAGGACGGGACGATCTCCGGCGGCATGATCCCCAAGATCGAGAGCTGCGTGGACGTGATCTCCGAAGGCGTCGAGGCGGTGGTGATCATCAACGGCAAGGTGCCGCACGCGGTCCTGCTGGAGCTGTTCACCGAGCATGGCGCCGGCACGCTGATCGAGCGGCGGAAGCCCCGCGGCCGCACGAGGGCGCCGCGATGAGGGAGATGCGGGCGCACACCGGCTTCACCCATGTCGAGACCTGGGTGTTCGATCTCGACAACACGCTCTATCCAGCCGACTGCAACCTATTCGCCCAGATCGACCAGCGCATGGGCGAGTTCATCGCCAACGCGTTCGGCCTACCGCTCGACGAGGCGCAGACGCTGCGCCAGAGCTACTACATGGAGCACGGCACGACGCTCGCCGGGCTGATCCGGCGCCACGATGTCTGCCCGCACGCCTTTCTCGACTACGTGCACGACATCGACCTCGGCGCGGTCTCACCGGCGCCAGAGCTTGGGGCGGCGATCGACGCGCTGCCGGGGCGGAAGTTCGTGTTCACCAACGGCTCGCGCCAGCACGCGGAGGCCGTGGCCGGCCGGCTCGGCCTGCTCGACCGCTTCGAGGACATCTTCGACATCCACGCGCTTGAGTACATTCACCCGAAGCCCTCGCGCGAAGCCTATGACCGCTTTGTCGCCGCCCATGGCGTCGCTCCCACAAGCGCTGCCATGTTCGACGACCTGGCGCATAATCTCGAAGCCGCGCACGCGCTGGGCATGACGACGGTCCTTGTCGACTGCCGCTCGACGCAGCGGCCGGAGCACCAGGCGAGCGCCGGCTGGACCGAATTGCCTGTCCATATTCATCACCGCACCGAGGCCTTAGCGCCTTTTCTTGCCGCCATCGGAACCGCCCTTGCCGGAGAGACGGACCCCACCGAGACGTCCGCCCTGCAAGCGCAGTTCTGCCTGACCTGACGGGGCCTCATGACGCACGACCATCTCAAGACCTTCATCGACGGCGCGTTCGATCATGCCTCGGAAATCTCAACCGACACCAAGGGCGTGGTGCGCGACGCGGTCGAGGAGGTGCTGAACCTGCTCGACAAGGGCGAGCTCAGGGTTGCCGAGAAGGTCGGTGGCGAGTGGGTGGTCCATCAATGGCTGAAGAAGGCGATCCTACTGTCGTTCCGCCTGCACGACCCGCACAAGATCGAAGGCGGGCCTGGCGATTCCTCGTGGTGGGACAAGGTGCCGGGCAAGTTCGAGAAGTGGAAAGCCAAGGACTTCAAGGAAGCGGGCTTCCGCGCCGTGCCGGGCTGCGTGGTGCGCCGTTCCGCCTATATCGCGCCGGGCGTGGTGTTGATGCCGTCCTTCGTCAATCTCGGGGCCCGCGTCGATTCAGGCACCATGGTGGACACCTGGGCTACGGTCGGCTCCTGCGCTCAGATCGGCAAGAACGTGCATATTTCCGGCGGCGCCGGCATTGGCGGCGTGCTCGAGCCGTTGCAAGCCAACCCGGTGATCATCGAGGATAATTGCTTCATCGGCGCCCGCGCCGAGGTCGCCGAGGGTGTGATCGTCGGCGAGGGCTCGGTCTTGTCCATGGGTGTCTATCTCGGACAATCGACCAAGATCGTCGACCGCGCCACGGGCTTCGTGCATCAGGGCCGCGTGCCGCCCTACTCCGTGGTGGTGTCGGGCGCGATGCCCGGAAAGCCGCTGCCGGACGGCTCGGCGGGACCGTCGCTCTATTGCGCGGTGATCGTGAAGACGGTCGACGAGCGCACGCGCTCCAAGACCTCCATTAACGAGCTTCTCCGCGACTAGGGGTCGGCGCTCCGGCCAGGTCCTGTTAGGGCGTCATCAGGCCGGTGTAAGCTTGGGTTAGCGCGCTTGAGGGCGCGGTCACAAGGATGAGATCATATCCCTCTTCGCAAGGGGGCCGTTCGGCCTTAAAACCTCAACCGAGTCACGGGGCCGGGCCAGGGGGGAGCAATGGACCTGCAATACGTCTTCGCGTCGTTCGATGGGCGCATCAACCGGGGTAAATGGTGGGCCGGCATTGTCATCATCCTGGTTGTCAGCGTCGTGCTTGGCTTCGTGATCGACGTGATTTTCGGCTCTGTAAGCTTCGGCACCTTCCTGGCGACACTCGTGGCACTCGCCCTGTTCTATCCAACCTACGCGGTGTGCGCGAAGCGCTTCCAGGATCGTGACAGACCTGGGAAAACCGCCCTTTACGGCCTCGTGCCCGTGCTGATCGCCAACCTGTTGCAGAGTTTCGGCCTGACGGGAACACCGCAGGAACCCAACGGGCTCGGCTGGATCTGCACCCTCATCAATCTCGGCGTCCTCCTGTGGTTCGTCATCGAGCTCGGCATACTTAAGGGGACGCCCGGGCAGAATCATTATGGCGGCGATCCGCTCTCGGCCATCAGCTAGACGGCAGCCGGGGGCCTAGCCGCGCTCAAGGCGGATCCGGGACGGAAACGGCTTTCCGGCCGCGCTTGCCAGGCTGGCTAGCGGCCGTCATGTTGCGCTCCGTGGCAAACCGCCACACGAGGCCCAAGGTGTCGATCCCATGACCATGCTCGGCGAAAAGGCAGTGGCGCTCGCGCAAGGCTTGATCCGCTGCGCCAGCGTCACGCCGCGCGATGAAGGCGCGCTTCAGGTGCTCATCGAGCCGCTGCAAAAAGCGCGCTTTGCCTGCGACCGCCTCACCTTCACCGAGGACGGCACGCCGCCAATCGACAATCTCGTGGCCCGGATCGGCGACGGCCCGCCGCATCTTTGCTTCGCTGGGCACACCGACGTGGTGCCGCCAGGTGACGGCGCGCTGTGGACCCACCCGCCTTTCGCCGCGGAGATTGCCGGGGGCGTGCTTTACGGCCGCGGCGCCTCCGACATGAAGGGGGCGATTGCCTGCTTCGTCACCGCCGCCCTCGACTACGCCAAGGCAAAGAACCGCGAGATCGAAGGCACGATCAGCCTGCTCATCACCGGCGACGAGGAAGGCCCCTCGATCAACGGCACTCCAAAGGTGCTCGAATGGATGGAGCAGAAGGGGCTCAAGCCCGACCATTGCATCGTGGGCGAGCCCTCCAACTCGACGCGGTTGGGCGAGACCATCAAGATCGGGCGGCGCGGCAGTTTGAACGGGCGGCTGACGGTCACGGGGAGCCAAGGCCACGTGGCCTATCCGCATCTTGCGGCCAACCCGGCCAAAGGCATCGTGCAAGCGCTGGCGAAGCTCTATGAATCGCCGCTCGACTACGGCAGCGCGCATTTCTCGCCGTCCAATCTCGAGGTGACCAGCATCGACGTGGGGAACCCGGCCACCAATGTGATTCCGGCGAGCGCCGCGGCGCGCTTCAACGTCCGCTATAACGACCGGCACACGCCCGACGCCCTGCAGGGCCTGCTGCGGGAGCAGATCACCCAGGCGCTGGCCGGGACCGAGCTCACCTTCACATTGGAGTTCGAGCCGCCGGCCCACGCCTTCTTCACCGAGCCGGGGCCGCTCGATGGGCTACTCAGCGAAGCGGTAAGCGAGATCACAGGCCTGACGCCGTCGCTCTCGACCGATGGCGGCACGTCGGATGCGCGTTTCATCAAAGACTATTGCCCGGTCGTCGAGTTCGGGCTGACCACCGAGACGATCCACAAGGTGGACGAGAACGTGACCGTCGCCAATCTCGAGCAACTCACCGCCATCTATCACCGCTTCATCGAACGCTATTTCGAGACGTTCGCAGGGGCCCCCGATGGAAGGTGACAGCCGGCCGATCGGGGTCTTCGACTCCGGCATGGGCGGCTTGACGGTGCTCCGCGCTCTTGCCGCCCGGCTGCCGCACGAGCGCTTCGTCTATCTCGGCGACACGGCGCGACTGCCTTACGGCACCAAGAGTGCGGAGACCGTGCAGTCCTACGCGCTGCAAGCCACACGGCTCCTGCTCGGCGAAGGCGTGAAGATGGTGGTGATCGCCTGCAACACGGCCTCGGCCGTGGGGCTCTACGTCCTGCAAGAGTCCTGGGATCCGGTGCCGGTGATCGGCGTGATAGAGCCTGGCGCCCGTGCCGGGGTCGCCGCGACAAGGAATAGGCGCATCGCCGTGATCGCGACCGAAGGCACGGTGAAAGGCGGGGCCTATGCGCGCGCCATCCACCGGCTGATGGACGACGCGCATGTCGTGCAGCAGCCCTGCCAGGTGTTCGTGGCGCTGGCCGAAGAAGGCTGGGCCGAGACGCCGGCGACACTCGCCACCGCGCAACATTATCTCGAGCCGCTATTCGCGGGCCCCGACGCGCCCGACAC
>Ga0307380_10006829_pt1 | contig 14928 bp, 4 predicted proteins | sample UN3MG_FD_202239 | JGI IMG/M metagenome (GOLD analysis project Ga0307380, IMG submission 202239) | Soil microbial communities from Risofladan, Vaasa, Finland - UN-3 | ecosystem: Environmental > Terrestrial > Soil > Coastal area > Acid sulfate soil | place: Finland: Risofladan, Vaasa | collected... | reverse complement strand
TCACGACTGTCGCCGTCACATCCACCGGGATGGGCACCGAGGCTTTCGCCAGGACATCCGCCGTCAAATGCTTTTCGGCATCCAACGAAAGCTGAACGGTGGGAATGACCTGGTTCGTGATGTACTCGACCGTGAAGTTCTCCGTGTGCTGGTAATCCACCAGCACAGTCTCACCGCTGGTGATGTTGCTGTTCGATGTGCGACGGATTGATACCGCGATCGTCTGTGTGCCCGGCACGATGCTGTAGTCCGACACCCCGCTCGGATCATCCGGACCTCGATACTGAACGGTACCTCCCAAGTTGAATACCGTGATCGTGATCGGGTTGACCCCAAGGTTGTCGAGGAACTCCTCAAACTCACCAAGTAGAAGATGCTGTTCACCGGAAACGTCGATGGACTCGCCGCTCGGGACTCCATCAACCTGGATGATGTTCAGATACGACTGTGCCTTGGTCGAGCGGCCATCCAGGAGAGGATCGTCCGGTTGCACGAACTCCCAGTTGTCTGTCGGAAGGGTCCCGGAAACCGTTCCCGTAACTTGAACGACGCTGGACACGGGCTGCCGTGTGAACACAAACTCCGTCGAAGTCACATACCGGTAGTCACCGAAAATGATGTCCCCGAATTTCGTGTTAGGTTGGCTCACTGAATTCGAGAGCTGGATCGTTCGGTAATCCAGGATCTGTACATCAGTCAGGTCGTAGAACACCCCCTGGCTGGCGTCCCGCATACCGATTCCCAACGCGGCGTTGTCCAGCATCTCAGCGATGGGATTACTCGGCGAAAGATTCTGGTCAAGAGACCGGAACTGCAACGCCAAGGGGTTCCCGAGAATCTGGAACTGGACATCGAACGCTGTTTCGAACGTGAACGCGAAATTGTCCGTCACATCCGCCTGGGACTCGCCTCGAATCCATACGTCGACCTTCCCGCCAACATGCTTCTCGAAGTCAGGGTCATAGTCACGCTGCATGAGGGAATCTCCGGCAGCGACCACCTTGGCTTCCTGCACCCCAGCCACATCTGCGGCGATTTGGAGGGTGCCCTGCTCCGTACCAGAATCCACCGAAGCGAGCGCGTTGCGAGCCCGCACAGACAACTCAAAGTTGGTTTCCTGAGCCGTACCTCCGAAGGTCGCGTTACGGTTTGTGACCGCCAGCCCTTGAATCGTACTGCTGATCACAGTCCGGATCTGGCCTGAGCCCAGATTGCCCGCGACCCCCGTGGCACTGGCTTCGATAGGAGCTTCGACCTGGTATGTCCCCGTCGAAGGGTCGAAGAACGCACCGACATTGTTGACCGGAATCGACGCATCCGTGGTGGTTACAAATTGAACCGACCCGCTGGCCACACGCGTCCCCAATGGAATGAAGATCGTGGCCGTCGGACGTGACCGAGTGAAGAACGTGACAAAACCACGCGCACGCGCACCGGACCGACGAAAGACGTTGTTGCGTCGCGCCAACTGCTCGAAAGCGGTGTCGATGATGGCCTGGATGTCATTTGCGTTCTGGATGTCGAACACACGCCCCAGAGCCTGTTTGTAGGGCGACTGGACAACAGGGGTGGGACCTCCGTTGGGTTCGACTCCGTCGATCTGGAGCAGCGTATCGAACGACTGGATGCGATACATGAAGTCCACCAACAGCCGGAGCCGCGTGACTTCGTTGGAGATAGGATCGACCACCGTGTCGCGAATCACCGCACCAGGTTGGATGGCGATCTGCGGCGTCGTTCTCGTGATTGCAGCGATCGTGTCCTGCACGACCTGGAGACGTGCCGGCGACGGGAATGTGCCGATGTTCTGCTCGATCAAGACCGGCTTGGCCGCAACTTCAGCAGAAAACGAGGACTCGATTTCAAACTGGGTGTCGGAGTCAAAGAAGACCGCCGTCGTGACGTAGTACAGGGGCTGGTTCAACGATGTAGCCGCGAACTCACCGATAGGCACCGTAGGAGGGTCATTCTGTGGCCCCGCCACGCGATTGTGATTGAAGCTGTAGAAAGCACGTGAGACCACCGTGTCCAGGGAATAGGTCGACCGGATGACCCTCGTAGTTTCGGGGACCTCGAACACTTCCACAAAGTCCGTTTTGAGAAGATTCGTCTGCTCCTGTTCGGTGATGGCGGCAGCCAGTTCTGGCGTCAACGTGATGTCCTCAAGATTTTGGATCACATCGTTGGTGCTGGTCTGCGTCTCCCTGATATTGACGTAGAGAGGATCGGCCGCCGGAGTGCCATCGGGATTCGTGGCGATAGCGTTGTCGACCTGGAGAGTCCCGATGTTCGTTGTCTCCTGAAGCGTCACGAAGTCGGAGACTGTATTGAGGTTGATCCTCTGATAGCCCGTCGCACCGCCGCCCTGAAATCGAGCCGCGTAAAAATTGATCCCCGTGAACGTCGAATCATTGACGCCCTCGACCCGGATCGTTACCGAGTCATCCTCTTGTTCCACGCTCACATTGGTCGGCACCGTGCCGATCAGCCCGATGTCAGCTTCCTGGACAAGAGTCGCCTCCATTTTGGCGGAGGCGGAGACGGCTCCCGAAAACGAGATCGACCGAACCGCAACGGTGTTCTTCCCCGCAACGAGCTCGAGTCCGTTCGGGAACGCAGAGGGATTCGGGAACGAAAACGTGTCCCCCTCGAACACAATCAAATCCGGATCGGAGGTGTAGGCCCCCCCACGGATGGAAATCTGCATATCCACCGTGTCGGAAGCCATGGTTCCTCTAAAAAACCGCGACGACATTGTGGTCGAGAAGATCGTGACTTCACGACCTACACCGTCGGGACCAATGATTTTCGGAGTGGATACCATCGTCTACCTATCAGCGTGGGGCCACTCCGGGCAGAGACCGTGTGCGAGGATCGATGCCAAAACCCTGGAGACCCAACGAGAGTCCGTTGGAACCTGCAAGCGCTGCCGTTCCCGGCGCCGCGAACACGGTTGAAATGACCACGGGGACGTTGGCCGCGTTCGAGGCAACGATCTGAACCTCGAAAATGGTGGGGTCGAGCTCCGACGGAAAAGTGTTGAGGGAAAGAATCCCGGCCAACCGCTGACGGGGTGTGATCTCCTGGTATCGACCAGCGGCTCCCTGCAACCGCATGAACACTTCCAGTGCCGTGATGACGTCCTCGTTGAGAGACGAGATGCCCGCCCCTGTAGCTTTGGCACCGATCCTCGTGAGCAACACGGTGCCGTACTCGGGATGAAAAGCATTGGAGCCCTTGATGGTGCTCAATACCTTGAGCACATCTTGATTCAAAAGGTCTTCGTTCCCGATGGTCTGAGGTTCCCCGCTCGCCGTGATGCGGTAGTCGTTCTCGATACCAAAGGTCTGGCATCGCAAGCAGTACTGCTGATAGGTCGTGTACGAGACCTTGAACACCGGGTTCCCCTTCACGACCGTTTTGAATTTCGGGAACCTGGTCGGCACCGCGCGCACCGAAGAAAGTCCGAGGTTTACCTGAAGCGATTGGCGCTCGGCGAATTCCCAACCCGGGTAGGCTTGACTCCCTCGAGCCTGGATCTGATGCACGAACCCCAAAGAGCCTCGGGCAGCACCATCCACCCGCACACGCGACCGGAGATCCTGATCGAGGAAGTCAGTCAGGACCAAATAGCCGTTGGAGTTCTCCGCGAAAATACTGACCTGACCATTTCGGAAAGCGGCGTTGAGGACTTCGACCACACGGCTTGCCGGAATACGACTGCCAATCGGAAGCTGGAAATTCTGGATGCTCTGCGACCGGTTTGAGATGGTGATCGTGTTTTCGTTCTTGATGATGTTGAAGGGGCCACTACCGGAGCCCGACAAACTCGCCGACGCGAAAAGACCGTCACTCGGGATCGTCACATCGTCGTTGGCCGTGATACGGATTCGACTGGCCGAAGCCACCGGCTGCCGCGTTCGCAGCTCACGACGATCCCTCCCGAGGGGGACCTCTTCCTCGATCGTGAGATGTGGGCATGTGTGGCCCAGTTGGAAGTCGAAACTCATGGCAGTCTACTAGAAGGCTCGTATAGGCAAATTCACACGGCGAAATCGTCGGTTCCCACAGGATTGGGGGTCAACGTGTCGTAAAAGGAGATCCCGGTGGGGCTCACGTTGTTCGGGTTTGAGCCGTCATCGTCACGGAGATTGATTTCGTTGAAATCAATCTCCCCATCCGCGTTCGTTTTGTAAAAAGTACGGTCCATTTCGGTCACGATCCGGGTCAGATGGAGGTTTCGTGCAAATCGGTTCCCGTCAGGGGACAACGGAAGGTCCGGAACCGACCCTCCCACCGCCTGCTGAATAATCGTGTCGCGCTCGTGCTGGAGCTGCTCCCGGAGGTCCATGAGTTTGATGATCCGGTTCTCCAGAATCCCCAATTCAGCGATTTCCTTGACCACCCATCGACGACTGTGATCTATCCGAATGGCGATCTTTGCCCCGGACTCCGACTCCGGGAAAAACCGCCCGACGATCCGCTGGATGTTTCGCAAAAGCGTGGGGATACCTCCAAGGTACTGGCCCCCGGGCCCATAGGAGTCGGTACTGTCCGGAGCAACTACCCCACGATAGGGCTGGACCGCCGGTGTGCTCTCAGGACCGATGTTCGAGAAAGGTTCGTTCGGCTTATCTTTGTCGTCTTCGTTCGGGTCCTCCTGCGTGGTGAACTGCGCGCGGTCAGGCTGAAGCCACAGCGAGATGCTCATGGGGTTCCCACCTGCGGCGATGTACGCCTGCACGAGTTTCTCGAGCGAAGATCCCTGACTCACAAAAAACGCATCCCGTTGCTCGGTGACCGTCTGCACGTCGGTCACCGATCCGGTCGGAGTTGTCACACGCTCGTTCACCGCCCGATACCTGACGGTGATGTGACCGATCTTCGCAAGCTCTGCGTTGATCACCTTGAGACGCGGCCCCACTGACGCACGCTCTTTAAGAGACCAATTTCGGAAACACCGCCACTGAGCTTCCCGCATAGTACCGGCCCAATTGAAAGGCATCAGGTATCTCCCTTGAAAAGAGCTCGGAAAATATCAATCGCGAGGTTGGGAATTCCGCCAGCGAACAACACAATGCCGCCGCCGTAAGAGTCCGTCAAAGCCGGAGGAGGTGTCACCGGCTTGTTCTGGGATCCCATCAGGGCCGAGGTCACACCATCCGTTCCGGGAGCGACCACCACCAGACCAGCAGCGGGTTGGATGGCGAAGAAAAATCGCAGTAAACGCTGGATCAGCGCGTTGATGCGGTTGAGGAATGCCTGAAGCTCACGCAGTCGGGACTGGAGGAACTCGATGTACCGCACGATGGTTTCCGCGATGCTCTCGATGGCTGCTTGGATCGACCGAAGCAACGCCAGGATCTGATCGAAGAATCGGTCCAAAGCCGGGATACCCTGCGGGAACACACGGAAAGCAATCCATCCCCGCTCCTTGGGACGCGTCGCCGGACCCACCGCGATCTGAAGGACATCTCGAGCCCCGGCATACACGCTGTCGGGCACAAGATTCCGAAAGAACGCGACATCCTGGAGCGTGTTGTTGGCCCGGCTATAGATCACCGGCGCCATATCAAAGGAACCACGACCCATCACCCGGTTCTTCGGGTTCTCTGCAAAGAAAAAGTGCGGTCTCCGTGGAAGAAGCGTTTGCTTATCCGTATCAAAAACGATGCGGTCCTGGGCGCTCTCGTCCGCGATATCCATCGAGTACGCATTAGGACCAATCCCCCAATCGCTCGATGTCTCTTGAAGGAGCTGTAGAGGGGTCCCTCCTTGCAACCCTTCGGGCGTAAAATTGGGATCGATCGTCGTGATGATCGTGTTGGTTGCAGACCGCAGGATCTGGAAATTCAGAAGGTCCTCAGCACGATCCACCGCAAGCTGGCGGGCCGACAACGGTGGGAGATTCTGCGTCAGGAACCGATTCGTCAGGTTGATGCAGTTGATGAACAACTTCTTGCGGAACTTGAGCACCGACGCGTTGGACTGCCCAAAAAACTTCTGGACCTGTCGACGCCCCGTCACTTGGACCATCAGGAACTGGGCGACCTCCTCGAGCTCGGTGGTCTTGCGAGCGTTGTCCTGGTATGTCCCCCAAGAATCATCCCTGATTCCATTGGGAAGAGCTTGTCCTGGTCCTGGTGGGAAGTCGATGAGCGCAGCATCCTGACCCAGAAGAACAGGAATATCTGCACGAGCCAATGCCATTACGGCCAAGGCTTCAGCTACGGCTCGAAGATAGAGCTGCGTGCTGGCATCAGGGAAAAGGATAGGCGTCACGGGAGAGGGTGGTCCCGCGTCATTGAGATCAACTTCGTCGCCGTTCTTGAGCGGCAACACAGGCCCATCTCGGTCACGAAGCGAAGTTTGATCGATCTGGAACTGGTAGTCCGTGTTGCTTTTGACGGAACGGTTCACAGCACGGACACGAACGAAGAACCGCTCCGGCTGTTGGTTGTCGTTGATCCTTTTGACTTTCCCTTTCCCAATGCCAGTGATCCCCGTGTCGATCTCCCACTCCGCCGAGTAAGGCATATCCTCGAACAAGAACGTCGCACCGAACCCTTTGCCGGGAAAAAAGACGTTCTGAGCAAACGGAACGAAGAAGGTCTTCTGGATGAAGTGCTTGTCCCCCTCTTGGAGCTGATCGAGGGCGATGGGGGACTGGTCCACCAGGTTCTTGATCCCGTACACACGGACGGCGTCCGCCTTGCGTTTTCCGGTGACGGTCACTGCATCGTTCCAGTTGATCGCACCATTCAAATCCAAAGTGTCGGCGCCACCACGGATGAGAATGGTATTGCCATCCTCATCGAGGCAGTCGACCACTTCAATTTTGGCAGGCTGATTTTTGAGCTCCATCGTTTCCGTGGTGCCTTCGATGGGGCGCTCACAGACGATCTTGATGGGCTGTTCGAGAGTCGCGAACTCGACCAGGAACCCAGCGGGAGGAATGATCGGCGTATCGGGGAAAGGTGCCCCCGGGATCGGTGACATCTGCCAGGTCAAATTCACCGCGTTGTAGGGCGAGAAGAGATTCTCATCTACGCTGTCCTTGGTGAAATCGAAACCGCGAAAGAAGCCCTTGTTGAACGAGAAAATTGAAGCCCCGTCATAGCCATAGGTGGCACTCACGTCTGAGACTTGGTTCATCATGCGCATCGGGTATTTGCGCCGGAACAACCCAAGGATTGACCGAATGAGTTGGACGATGCGATTGACGCCACGAATGTCGGTGCCCACGAACAGGAAGACAGCGATACACGTCGAAAATTCGCTGACGTTCGGACGGTTCGGGTCGTTCGTGTCTTGCAAACGCGCCATCATGCGGCGCTCGTAGGCGAGGTAGCCACCGCGGAGGGATTTGAAATCGGGTCCCTCGAGCGCGTAAAAGTCTCCGTGGATGTAGATACCGAGTTGGCGCAAATCGTTGAGCAGGGCTTCAATGATGCGTTTGATCGTCTCGATGAGCGTGATGAGAGGATCGAGCAAACCCGTGGCAAAGATCTTCAGAATCTCCAACACCGCGATGAGGATGTTGAGGATCTGGATCAGGAACGAGAAGAACGCGTCGATCGCTTCGCGGACGGGCTCGAAGAAATCCGGGATTTCGAGCGAAACCGTCTGCCAGGTTCCGACAATGCCCTGTTCCTGTGGCCCCTGTTCTGGGTTAGCCACCTAGTTTCCCCCTCCCTTCTTGAGTCGGTTGAGTTGGACGTACAGGCGGTCGACCTCCTTGAGATCTCGGTTGACCTGGTCCTGGCAGATATCTCGGATCTGCGTGAGCATTTCCGCGTACATCTTGAACGTGGGGATCTGAACCTTCTCCCCGCTCTTCACGTAGTCCTCGTTGCTCGTCCACTCGTCGGGATTGATCCCTTGGGCGCGCAATCGTTCCTTCGCTTCTTCGACCGTCACTTTGCTCAGGTCGAAGTCAAAAGGAGACTTGTAGTCGTACTTGCGCTCGTTCATGCCCCTGCATCCTCCAGGGACTTCGACAACCGAAGTTGACGGAGTTCCTCCCGGCGCTTCTTGGGAAGCTGTTCGTCGAAACGGCGAATCTCGACCAACGTGCCATTCTCCCGATTCACCCGAAAATCAAGCCACGCGAACCGAAGCTCGCGGAACTGGTCATTGTCGTCCAGAACCTCGTCGATGCGGTCAGTCAACACTGGACGACCATCCCCATCTTCGGCCGACGGGTTGTTCACGTTGCTCTCAAGCGTGGCGTAGCTCGGGGTACCTGGCAACGAATTGGGTGGGAACTCACTGTCGAGTCGCGAGTCGTTCACCCAGAATCGACGATCCAACACGCCCAAACTATCGGTCGTGTTGGCGTAGGGGCTGATGTTCACGAGCCCTCGCACACCGTCGATGAGTTCGTTGCTCATAACCCCCTTACCTTCGTCGGGGATCAAAGGATTACCGAGATCAGCCACGTGCTCGTCACGCTGGAAGACGAAGTAGTTGCCGAATTTGTCCTCACGGAAAAACACCCCGAACTCATCGAGGAAACTGAGCGTCCGCTCACGCATAAGCAGTACGAGGTCGACCGCCTCCTCGGAGAACAACGAACTCGGACGGATGATCGTGTAGGAGAATGGCGAGATGCTGTAGAGGTTCCCGAGGAACGAATTGGGAGGTGAACCGATGTCTCCGGCAAATGCCGTAGGACGCAGGTCCATCTGTCCTTCGACACCAGGGCCTCCAGCAGGATCAGCAAACGGCGCCGTCGAGCCCGAAATCGTGGGCAACACCGCGTACTCGGCTTCGACCCCAAACGTGACGAAGCCACCCCCGGGATTGTTGCTGAAATCCGTCTGTGAGGACACCGTGATGGCTTCCGTTGTCACTTGTGTAGCCCGGTACCAGCCACGGTTGTCGTCGAGCTCGGAAGGCGCTCCCGGAATGAAGGGGACTTCCTGTCCTGCTGTCGCTGTCGTGCGGCCAGGGACACTACGGTCTCCAAATGTCCGAGTGCCACGCTGTTGCCCTGTCGAAGGCAACGCACCTCCAGGCCCCGCCAGGAGACCAGCCGAGTCGATAACCACGATGTCACCTTCCTGAACACCCAGGGCGGCGAAGTTGATGTCTTCGTCGGTGTCCTGGAGACGCCGTGGATCGGTCGAGGACGCCTCCACAGGAACGAGGCCGCCCTCCTGGGTGGACATATTGGCCACCCGCTTCAGGAGCACCTGATCGGTGATCTGTTCGAACAGTTGGTTGTTGCTCTGTTCGTGCGGGACCGGCACCTGCTTCAAGTAGATCTCGAAGGGTTTCCCTGCCACGTCTCCCGCAGGGATGGTCGTGATGCCCGGTGGCTTGAGCCAAATCTGAGTGGGACCTTCGATGCCGCCGATCTCCACCTGGTCGATTAGGGTCTCCCCGTCATCATCGAACAACCGGAACATGTCCCCCGGGTTGACGTTCACAAACTCGTCATCGAAGGTGCCGAGCTGCGTCGCATCGAGTGCCGTGATGACGTAGGGATAGTCCGTCGACTGTGGGCCCACGATAGCGTTGCCGAACGTAGTCACGGTACCACGACGGATCTCGTAGACGTACCGCAGAGGACCGAGAAGTTCGCCCACTTCAGTGAGCACTTCATGAAACCGGCGAGGCCGACGAACCTCCCAAGTGACCCCCTCGATGGCGAACTCATTGAAAGCCGCTCCGTCCCGGTAACCGATCTCCGACGCGGCGAGACTGTGTCCAGCATCGACCACTCGAGCATCGGCGCCAGAAAGATCCTGGACAGGGATAGGCCACGAAGGCTCAAGGAAAATGCCGGCCTGAGCCTGGTAGCCCTCGGTAATGCCCGCGGCGTCGCGGGTCTCGATGAGATCGCCTGGAAAAAACCCTTCCACGCCGTTCGGATGAATGCCTCCCAAATCGGCCACATCCACCGCAAAATACCGAGCGATATCGCTGTACACGTAAGAGTCAGGATCGTCCACGAACGAAGTGTTGGGAATCGGCGTCGCTTCCTGAAGGCCGAGGTCAGGGGACGTTGGAGCACCAGAGTTGATGATGGTGCCCACAGCCTCCTCATACTCGATGAAACCGCCACCCGGTTCACGGATCGTGATGTAACGGAACCCGAAAAGAGTGTTGGCAGCCGAGAACCCGACCAAGTTGAGAGGCAATGTGACCCCTCGCGTAAGAAGGCCCGCGAGCACAAGTTCATCGGATTGCCGGTCGAAACGGATGTCCACCGCCCGGAACCCCGTCACGACGGTGTTCTCGGACAAGTTGTCGAGCGTTGAGATTGGCTGCGGGGCTCCAGCCAGATCTTCGATCGTGGCAGTGTCAATCGTGACCGTGTTCGTCACGTTGTCGATGTTCGTGTACTCCGCCTTGTAGTTCTCCGTCAGATTGGTCGGATCACTCTTCTGGATGAAGTAAATCATGGTGCCCGGAGCCGGGGGTGCCCATGCGTTCGTGGTTCCGTCACGCAGCGTGGTGGTGCTGAGGACGACGGTCCCCGAGCCCACTACATCGGTACTGACGATCGTCGGGAAATTGACCTGTGCCCAACCTACCTCCGTGTTGTACGGACTCGTCTTCGTGACGAGGGCATACTCATGAGCTTGATCGCTCAGGACGTTGATGGCAGTCGGCTCGATGGCATGCTTGACCAGGTAGGTCCCCGTCTTCGTGCTCCCCTTCGGTGTGGCGTCGGAAGACCCGGAGATGTAGAGGACATCGCCGCCTTCGATATCCTCAAGATCGCCACCGGAGACTGTCAGCAAGTTAGGGCCAGTCAAGTCACTGAAGATCCGTGAAACTTCCAATGCCGTGGTTCCGGTGGCTCCGGTTCCCGTAGCGATGGGAGCGGCTTCTCCAGCCGATGCCGTGGCCGTAGGCATCGCCGAGAACGTGATGTCCTCAGTAGGAAGGATAGGCGTGTTGCCATGCCCCTCGAAACCCATGACCCGAATGGAGCCACGACCCGTACCTCCCGGCAGCGGATCAAACGTCCCTACAAACGGAGGGAATTCTTCTCGTGCCAGGAATGTGAAAGCCAACCCTCCGTTGGTCTCCGCCGGTCCATTGACCGTGCAGTCATCGACGTTCTGCGACGTAATGAAATCGACCGTGAGCTCGGAGAAGACGGGCATCCCCGCAACTGTAGGTTCCCCACGCGTGAGCACCCCACGAAGGTCGAACCCCTCACTGAACGTGAGCCGGTCCGTTTCGATTTGACCCGTAGTGCTTGTACCCGCAAACGCCACCAGGTCGATGTCGATCGTGTACCAAAGTGGAATCGAAAACGGGATGTTGTTCGGGTCCTGGGGCAACGGGGGACCCACAGGTGGTCCGGGGATGACCGACAAAAAGGGTGCCACCGTATCGACGAAGATGTTGTTGTCATCCGCAGTGACACCACCTCCGCCAATAGCGAACGTCCCAAGGTCCCCAGTGACCATGTCGGTCGACAGGTCGATGAGGACCGACTGAAGAAATACCGGCGCTGGATTCACGTTGTCAGGTGCGGACCACAGGTTGATCGTGATGATGTTCCCGCTGCTCAACGTGAAAATGTTGTTGAGGCCCCCAGAAATAGCAGCGGGGGTGCCATCGTTGAAGACCTGAAGGGCCGTAGAAATCTGGGTGATGTCGAAGGTCGTGATGGCACCCGCGACGTCCACAAGCATCCCTGGGACCAGGTTGCCAATCTGCTGGTTCACGAAGGAGAAGGCGCTCCGAAGCGTGTAGCGGATACGGTCCCCCAAGGCCGTAGGAGTCACGAAGCGAGGGGGCTCGATGACGGACCCACCGGCCCCTCCCTCGACGTAGCCGACCGAGAGGATGCCTTGTGAGCCTTCTGGGAGCCCCTTGGATCCCTGCCCCGTCTGCACGAACAGAATATCGAACGGCCCCGCGTCCCCGAGACCCGAATTGGGCGAATATGCGCCTGCTGTGGCAACCGGAGTTGCGTCAAATATGGTGTTGATGGCTGCCGGGAGATCGGTCCCGGACAGGGCTCCCAGAACCAGGCCGTCAGCTCCCAGAATCTCGTTGGGGTAGGCCGCGCTCGGAACGAGGGTATCGAGGTAGATATTGTTGAAAGCCCCCGCAACCATCCCGAGTTGGTCGAGCTCCGTGTTTTGAGCGTAGAGATACGGGAGTGTGTAGTCCCCGCTGTCATTCGTGTAGCCACCGAGAAGCGCGGGGATCGAAGCAGGTTCCGTGTCACCGTTTCGAAACGTCACGCTGGCTTCGAGATTGCTCAACGGCTTCGGCGGGTTCTGTCCCAGGATCTCCTTGAGACCGAAAATGCTGGGGTCGTCGAACGAAGGGAACGACATGTCCCGGTATTCACCATCAGGACGATCGACGTTGAGATCGAAGTTGATCCGATAGCTCGGGAGACCCGCAACCTGAGCCGCCTTCTCGCTGTTTTTCGACGGCTCGTCGATATCAGCCGCAGGAACAAGAGACGCGTCCGGAGGCGTCACGAAAACCGTATCACCACGCTCGAGATCGATCGGTGGATTCGTAGCCGCGGGGTCTTCAGAAACCTCGAGCAGTCCTCCAGGAAGGATGGGGGCCCCCTCTTCATCGACGAAAGTGAGAATGCAACCGAAGAACAGCTCTCCAATGAAGATCGACTTCGTGACGGTGAACTCCACACCTGCGAACTCGAAGGTGTAGGGCTCATCCGCGGCTACGTCGATGATGGTTCCGATAGGACGACCGAACGCAACCTTGGGCAGGTTGCTCCCCTTCGGAGCAGTCCAGACCGAAAACGCGGGCGTGAACAACTCCGGATCACCCGTAGTCAGGTCGATGATTTCGCCACCTTGCGCTGCAAGCTGAGTGATATCGGGAAGACCATTCTGACCAATGGGGAAATTCTGGAGAGGTAGAGGCGTTGCGATGACAGCCGGACGAGGATTTCCGCTGAAGTTCGTCGTCGAGAACGGGATGTTATCGAACGCCGGGAACCCGACGTTGCTGTAGGCCCAGACGCGAGCCCGCGGAAGACGATTCCGGACCTGGATCGATCCGACGTTCTCGATGGTGCCCAGGACAGGATTGCCGATATCTCCGATCGATTTGAAGAACGTGCTCGCCCGCTTCGGGAGCTTGATCTTCAGCGTGCTGCCCTCTCCCTTGAAGGACAGTCGTTGGATTCGCTTACGGAACGCGTACACCCCGGGATTGACCGGAGTGACATCGAGATCCGCGCCAATCCCGGGATCGGTCAGAGTGAACGCTTCGGACTGCTCAGGGAAAATACGGGAGAACCGGTGCGGCTGTCCCATGACCCGGTAACGACCGAAAGCTTCAAGACGAAGCGGGAACAGGCGCAGACGTTTACGGGTCTTCGCAAACAACACCAGATCGTCCACGTCATTGAACGAGAACTCGCGCTGGAGATTCTGGAGGTCTTGCAGGAAATCCGGGTCGATGAATGGTCCTTCGAGCTGATCACCAGCGATGATGAAATCCGTGGGGTCCACTATCGGGTCGCGGCGCATGAAGACCGCCTTCGGGTTGTAGCCGAAAAAGACCTCCGAGAAGAGGTTGCGGCGATTCAGCTCCCCCGTGATCTGGTCTTCGTATCCAGGGGGCGGAATCTCCTTGTCACGCCCGATGAAGAACTTGAACTTGCCGTCGCGGTCTCCAATGATGTTGCCGGTGATGGTTTCCAACACCTGCTCGAACGCCAGGATCGTCTGGTTGTAGAAATCCAGGAACACACGAGCCGCACGGTCGGTGTCCAGGAGGTCCCGACGCTGCGATTTGAGCCCGAGACGTCCTTGCGTGGAGTTCACTTCAGGGGGCACGACCGCCGGTGCGGGGCCCTGGGACGGCAACAGAGCTGCGATGTCCTGGGCGACCTCTTCGGCCACTTCGCCCAAATAGTCGAGCAGAGGCAGCGTCCGATAGAAGAACGTGTCCGGGTTCGAGAATGTGTAATTCGCACGGAGAATCTGACCGAGCCTGTTGTTCTCCTCCGAGGGCGTGATGACGTAGACGAACCGGGCGTCATAGCGCGGGTTGAGGATGAACTCGTTGCTCAGGACCGGAGCAACGACACGCTGTTGCGTGTGACGTAGATAGAGACTTTGAGTAGGTTGGAGCGGAGTCTTCGGCGGATTGAGGAACTCGATGGAACCATCGTCCGTATTGAGCTCATAGTCGATCGACGGCCGCAGCGTGCGCCCAGGAAGTACATTGCCAGAACCATCGGTTTCTCCGAACAGAATCAGCTCAAAAGGCTCGTCCGGGACCACACCACCACGCCCGAGGAATTGCTCAGGCAACGGTTGGTAAACCGGGCGCACACTGACCTTGGCCGCATCCTGTCCGAACGCGAACCCACGCGGGAAAAAGCTCGTGATATCGACAACCGTCCTGGTGCCGTCGTCGCTCAGGTTGGCTCCTGAAACGATGAACGGGATACCCCCAAGCTCCAGAAGATGCCCCGCCACGAGGAACCCAGTCAGGTCCGTCAGGAAGGTGATGCTCTGGAAGCCGCGGTTGATAGGCTCGTAGGGCGCCGTGACCTCGATCCAAAACCCATCAGGGGCCTCGGCCGTGATGTTCGTCGCAAGCGGAATGTCGGAGATCAGAGAAAGGGAATCCGATCCCGGGTTACGGGAACCGGCTTCAAGTTGCGTCTCAGGGATGAAATCGACGGTGGTGATATCCGTAGCGGCATCGTAGGTCGACGCCGTGATGTAGAACGGGAACGCGGCAACGCGCAGGAATTTGCCCGGAGACACATCCTCCGTCCGATCCGTCTCGAGCGTGAAACTTGTCTTATCCACCTCGATGCGGAATGGCGGTCGATACACAGGAGGTTGGCTCACGGTGTAGGTCTGTTCGCCACCGAACGCCTCGAACACCGCGTAGGTCACCTGCACCTGGCTCGTATCCACCACCGGCTGCTCGAGCAGCGCCAAGTAGGTC